>Ga0163144_10007797_pt1 | contig 23386 bp, 18 predicted proteins | sample OliLak19BULKMAT1_FD_123175 | JGI IMG/M metagenome (GOLD analysis project Ga0163144, IMG submission 123175) | Freshwater microbial mat bacterial communities from Lake Vanda, McMurdo Dry Valleys, Antarctica - Oligotrophic Lake LV.19.BULKMAT1 | ecosystem: Environmental > Aquatic > Freshwater >...
ACACTCGGCCGTGCCGGTCTGCCGTTGCGCGGCTGGTATACTCCGCCGGTCCTGCAGACCGCATCGGGGCGGACCCGCGAATCCAGGAGGTCAGCGATCGCGCTTGAAGGGCGCATCGGCCGTCCCGTGAGGCGCCCGAGCGACCAGCGGACGGCGATCCGCCGAGACATCGGCGGCGCGACACGGGAGCAGTCTATCCGGGTCCCAGGCCAGCCGGCCCGGGGCCTTTTCGTTTGGACCGTGACCCGGTTCGGAGCCACGCGCTGATGCCGGCAACCGTGATCGTCGGGCTTCAGTGGGGCGACGAGGGCAAGGGCAAGACGACGGACTTCCTGGCCGAACAGACGGCGATGGTCGTGCGCTACCAGGGTGGCGACAACGCTGGCCACACCGTCGTGCGCGGCGATGAAGTGTTCAAGCTCCAGCTGACCCCGTCGGGCGTGCTCTACCCGCACATCACGTCGCTGATCGGCAACGGGGTCGTGGTCAACCCGGTCACCCTGATCAACGAATTCGACATGCTGACCGCGCGCGGGATCGACGTCAGCCGGGTGCGCATCAGCCGCAGCGCCCACGTGATCATGCCCTACCACGTCGCCCTGGACCAGGCCAACGAGGCGCGCCTCGACGGTGCCAGGGTGGGTACCACGGGACGGGGTATCGGTCCGACCTACGGCGACCGGGCGTGGCGCCTTGGCCTGCGCATGGAGGACCTCCTTGATCCCGCGGTCCTGCGCGAGCGGATCGGCCGGGTGCTCGTCGACAAGAACCTGCTGCTCGCGTCGATGGGCGCGACGACGTACGAGGTCGAGCCGCTCGTCGACCTCGCCATCGGCTGGGGCGAACGGCTGCGCGATCACCTCGACGACACGACCTGGCTCGTCCAGGCGGCCCTGGCCCGTGGCGAGCACGTGCTGCTGGAGGGTGCCCAGGGGACGCTCCTGGACCTTGACCACGGCTCATATCCCTTCGTGACCTCATCCAATCCGGTCGCCGGTGGTGCCTGCACCGGCGGCGGCATCGGTCCGCTCCAGGTCGATGAGGTCATCGGGGTCATGAAGGCCTACTCGACGCGGGTCGGGTCCGGGCCCTATCCGACCGAGCTGTTCGACGACGTCGGTGCCGGGATCGCCGCCCGTGGCCGCGAGGTCGGCACGGTGACCGGTCGATCCCGTCGCATCGGCTGGTTCGACGCCGTGCCGCTGCGTTACGCCGTGGCCGTCAACAGCGTGAGCTCGATCATGCTCAACAAGCTTGACATCCTGTCCGGCGTCGATCCGCTGCGCGTGTGTGTTGCCTACGACATCGACGGGCGGCGCGTGGAGACGTGGCCATCGAGCGGCGCAGCCCTCGCTCGGGCGAAGCCGATCTTCGAAGACTTCGCCGGTTGGACGGAGCCGATCCACGGGGTTCGCTCGCTGGCCGATCTGCCCGAGAACGCGCGGCGCTACGTGACCGCGATCGAGGGGTTCGCCGGCGTGCCGATCGTGCTCGTTTCGGTCGGGCCTGAGCGGACCCAGACGATCGAACGGGCCTGGCGGCCGGTGCGCCACCGCGCAGGTATCCCGTCGTGATGCCCACCCGGATCATCATCGTGGGCAGCGGTGGCCGGGAGCACGCCCTGGCGTGGAAGTTGCGTGGTGAACCCGGGGTCAACGAGGTCTTCGTCGCGCCGGGGAGCGCCGCCATCGGGATGATGCCGCGGGTGCGCTGCCTGACCGGCGTGGATCCGCTGGATGGGGCGGCGGTCGTGGCCGCAGCCCGGTCGGTCGCCGCGGAACTGGTCGTCATCGGGCCGGAGGCGCCGCTGGCGGCCGGCGTGGCGGATGCGCTGGCGGCAGCCGGGATCCCGGTCTTCGGACCTTCGGCCGCCGCGGCCCGGATCGAATCGAGCAAGGCGTTCTGTCACGAGGTGGCGGCGGCGGCGGGCGTACCGATGGCCCATTCCGGTGCGTTCGCGGATGCCGACCTCGCCGCGGCGATCGAGTTCGCCCGCGGACTCGATGCGGACGGGCACGGGGTCGTGGTCAAGGCGGACGGTCTTGCGGCGGGCAAGGGCGTGACGGTCGCGTCGGACCTGCGCGAGGCGATCGTTGCGATCCGGGCGGTCCTTGCCGATCCCGGCAGTCGGGTCGTCATCGAACAACGGCTGGTCGGGGCGGAGGCCAGTTCCATCGCCCTGTGCGACGGGCGCGATGCGCTCGCTCTGCCGCTGGCCCGTGACCACAAGCGCCTGGGCGACCTAGACACCGGCCCCAACACCGGCGGGATGGGGGCCTATTCGCCGCTGGCCGACCTGCCGGATGACGCCGCGGATGGCCTCGTGGCGCGCTTCCATGAACCGATCCTGGCTGAACTGGCCCGCCGCGGCACCCCGTTCCGTGGCGCCCTGTACGCCGGACTCATGCTCACCGCGAACGGTCCGGTCCTCCTGGAGTGCAACGCGCGGTTCGGCGATCCGGAGACGCAGGCGATCCTGCCCAGGCTGGCGGTGCCCCTGGGCCCGTTGCTCCTGGCTGCGGCGCAGGGCCGCCTGCGCGCCGCCGCCCGGCCGCTCGGGCTGGATGGGGCCCGGCTGCCGGCCCTGCCCTGGGCCACGGTCGCGGTCGTCTTGGCGGCGGCCGGCTATCCCGATGCACCCGCACGCGGCGCGGTCATCCACGGCCTGGACGCGGCCCCGGACGACGGTGACGACGGTGACGACGGTGACGACGGCTCGCTTGTCTTCCATGCCGGCACCGCGCGTGATCCGGACGGCCAGTACCGGGTGTCCGGTGGACGCGTGCTTGCCGTCGTCGGACGCGCCGCGCACCTGGCCGACGCACACGCGCGGGCCGAAGCAGCCGCCGATCGAGTCTCCTTCGATGGCATGCAACGTCGCCACGACATCGGCCTGGAGGCGGTCGGCGCCAGGGCGACCGCCGGCGCCGCCGCGGCGACGGCCACCCCCAACGGCGCCGTGGCGACTGCCCGATGATCCGCCGCTACACGCTGCCGGAGATGGGGGCCATCTGGACCGAGCAGGCGCGCTTCGAGGCGATGCTCCGGGTCGAGCTCGCGGTCAGCCGGGCCCAGGCCGCGCGCGGCATCGTGCCGGTCGCGGCCCTGGTCGCCCTGGAGACGCGCTCGCGGATCGACATCGAACGCATCGCGGAGATCGAGCGCACGACGGACCACGACGTCATCGCGTTCGTGTCGCAGGTCGCGGAATCCGTGGGTCCGGAAGGTCGCTATCTGCACCTGGGTCTGACCAGCAGCGACGTCGTGGACACGGGGCTCGCGCTCCAATTGCGCGCCGCGGGGGAACGCCTCCTGGCCGACGCGGATCGCCTGGTCCAGGCCATCGTCACGCGTGCCAGAGCCGAGGCCGACACCACGATGATGGGTCGCACCCACTCGGTCCATGCCGAGCCCACGACGATGGGCCTGAAGTTCGCCGGCTGGGCGTTCGAGGTCGATCGCGGCCGGACGCGGCTGGCCGCAGCGGTCGATGAGATCGGCACGGGCAAGATCTCCGGGCCGGTCGGGACGTATAGCCACCTCGGGCCGGATGTCGAGGCGGAGGTCCTCGCCGACCTGGGCCTGCACACCGACCCGGTCAGCACCCAGATCGTCCAGCGCGACCGGCATGCCGCCCTGCTCACGGCCGTTGCCATCCTGGGCGGGACGCTGGAACGGATCGCGACGGAGATCCGCAACCTCCAGCACACGGAGATCGGCGAGCTCCAGGAGCCCTTCCGAACCGGCCAGAAGGGCTCCAGCGCCATGCCCCACAAGCGCAACCCGATCCTGTCCGAGCGGATCGCGGGACTCGCTCGTCTCCTGCGCGGCTACGCCCACACCGCCCTCGAAAACCAGCCGCTCTGGCACGAGCGAGACATCAGCCATTCGTCGGCTGAGCGCGTGATCCTGCCCGATGCGACCATCCTGCTCGACTACATGCTGGTCCGGATGACCGGGCTCATGGACGGCCTGATCGTGCGGTCGGAGCGGATGCGCGAGAACATCACCCGGGGTCTCGGGTTGCATGCCAGCAGCCGGGTCCTCGTCTCCCTGGTCGAGCGGGCCGGGATCAGTCGCGAGGAGGCCTACGCCATCGTCCAGCGTGCCGCCCTTCGAGCCGCGGATGAGCGCTCGCCGTTGCGCGATCTGCTGGCCGTGGATCCTGCGGTCGCCCAGAAGCTGTCGCTGACGGACCTCGACGCGTGCTTCGACGAGTCGACCTTCCTGCGCCACGTCCACGAGGTGATCGCCCGGCTGGATCGGCTGGCCCCGGCGCCATCGACAGCGCCGACATCGGCATCCGAGGAGCGAGCCCGTGCTGACGGCTGAGCGCTTCCTGCGATCGGGCAAGGTCCGCGATCTGTACGAACTTGCCGACGATCGATGGCTGCTCGTGGCCAGTGACCGGATCAGCGCCTTCGACGTCGTCCTGCCGACGGAGATCCCGGACAAGGGCCGGGTCCTGACCGGACTCTCGCGGTTCTGGTTCGCGGAAACCGCCGGGATCGTGCCCAACCACCTGCGCTCGACCGCCCTGGACGATCCCGCGCTGCGCGGTCGATCGATGATCGTGGAGCGCGCGGACGTCATCCCGTTCGAGGCGGTCGTCCGCGGCTATCTGGCCGGGTCGGGCTGGAAGGAGTACCGCGAGCGAGGCTCGGTCTGCGGCGTCGAGCTGCCGTCCGGCCTGCGCGAGAGCGACCGACTTCCGGAGCCGATCTTCACGCCGGCGACCAAGGCGGAGCTTGGTGATCACGACGAGAACGTGGACCTGGCGGCCATGGCTGCCGCGATCGGCGAGCCACTGGCGGAACTGGTCCGGGACACGGCCCTCCGCCTGTACCGGCACGCGGCGGCCATCACGGAACGAGTCGGGATCGTGCTTGCCGACACCAAGTTCGAGTTTGGACTGCGACCCGGGACGGACGGCCTGCTGCTCATCGACGAGGCGCTGACCCCGGATTCGTCGCGGTTCTGGGATGCAGCCACGTACGAGCCGGGGCGCCCCCAAGCCAGTTTCGACAAGCAGTTCGTGCGCGACTGGCTGGAGACACAGGATTGGGACAAGACTGCGCCTGGCCCGGCCTTGCCGGCGGAGGTGGTCGCGGGCACACGCGAGCGCTACATCGCCGCGTTCGAGCGCATCACCGGGGCCAGCTTCGATCGATATCTCGCGGAGGACGTCATCGCCCCATGAGCACCCACCGGTTCGCCGTCAACATCACGCCAAAGGCAGGGATCCTCGATCCGCAGGGCAGAGCCGTGGAAGGCAGCCTCGGTCACCTGGGGATCAGCGGGATCAGCGCCGTGCGCGTCGGCCGGCGGGTGGAGCTCATCGTGGACGCCGCGGACCAGGTGGCGGCACGGGTCGTGGTGGAGCGACTGGCCGGCGAGATGCTGGCCAACCCGCTGATCGAGGGCTACACCATCGAGTCGATCGCCGGCGCCTCGTCGACGACCGGCGCACCGGCCGGGGCGGGGGAGGGCTGAGGATGCCGGTCCGGGTGGGGGTGGTCGTATTTCCGGGCAGCAACTGCGACCGCGACACGCTCCATGCCCTGGACGGGGCCGGAGCGGAGGGCGTCGCGTTGTGGCACGAGTCAGCCTCGCTGGACGGGGTCGCGGCGGTGGTCCTGCCGGGTGGATTCGCCTACGGCGACTACCTGCGGGCCGGGGTCATCGCCCGGTTCTCGCCGGTCATGCGGGCGGTCGGTGCGTTCGCCGCGGAGGGCGGGCTGGTCCTTGGGATCTGCAACGGCTTCCAGGTCCTCGCGGAGGCCGGTCTCGTGCCTGGCGCTCTCCTGCGCAATCGCGGGCTCCGATTCCTGGGACGCGAGGTGACCATCTCGGCGGCAAGGCTCGACACCGCGTTCACCCACGCCCTGGCGGCCGCCGGGCAGCCGCTGCGCATGCCCATCGCCCACGGCGAGGGCTGCTATTTCGCGGATGGGCCCGCGCTCGACGCACTGGAGCGCGATGGCCAGGTCCTGTTCCGGTACGCGGTCGCCTCGGGTCGACCGGCCGCGGACGACGACCGGGCGGCGAACCCGAACGGCTCGCTGCGGGCGATCGCCGGGGTCATCAACGCCGCGGGCAACGTCGCCGGGCTGATGCCCCACCCGGAACGGGCGGCAGAGGCGATCCTTGGGTCCGACGATGGGGCCGGGATCATCCGGTCGCTGGTGGAGAGTGCCGAGCGAGCGGCCCGCGGTGGTTCGGCCGTCGCCGTGGGCGCCCGATGACGCTCGCCGAGCGGGAGCCGGTGGAGCCGCTGCACCGCCGCCTCGGCGTGACCGACGAGGAGCTGGCCGCGATCCGCGACCGCCTGGGCGGCCGCGACCCCAACGACCTGGAACTGGCGATGTTCAGCGTGATGTGGAGCGAGCATTGCTCGTACAAGAGCAGCAAGCCGTTGCTCAAGACCCTGCCGACCACCGGCGTGGGCGTGGTCGCCGGTCCCGGTGAGAACGCCGGCGTCATCTCCATCGGCGATGGCCTCGCGGTCGCCTTCAAGATCGAATCGCATAACCACCCGAGCGCCGTGGAGCCGTACCAGGGCGCCGCGACCGGCGTGGGCGGCATCCTGCGCGACATCTTCACCATGGGTGCCCGTCCGATCGCCGTCCTGGATGCGCTCCGGTTCGGCGAACCGGGCTCCGCCCGGACGCGTCACCTGGTTGACGGTGTCGTCAGAGGTATCGGCGGCTACGGGAACTGCGTGGGCGTCCCGACGGTCGGTGGCGAACTCGTCTTCGATCCGACGTACCAGGGCAATCCGTTGGTCAATGTCATGGCCATCGGGTTGATGGAGGAACGGCTGCTCACCCTGGCCGCTGCACCGGGTCCGGGCAACCTCGTCGTCCTGTTCGGCTCGACGACCGGGCGCGACGGGATCGGCGGGGCGTCCGTCCTCGCCAGTGCGACGTTCACCCACGATGACCCGTCCAAGCGGCCCAGCGTCCAGGTCGGGGACCCGTTCGCGGAGAAGCTGCTCATCGAGGCGTCGCTCGAGTTGATCGAGCGCGGCCTGGTGGAGGGGCTCCAGGACCTGGGCGCCGGCGGCATCACCTGCGCCACGTCGGAGATAGCCGACCGCGCCGGGACCGGGATCCTCGTGGACCTGGACGCGATCCCGCGGCGAGAACCCGCTATGGAATCGTTTGAGGTGATGATCTCGGAGAGCCAGGAGCGGATGTGTGCTGCGGTCCGTCCGGACCGCTGGGACGCAGTTCGCGAAGTCTGCGAGCGCTGGGGACTACCCGTGGCGATCATCGGCACCGTGACCGACGACGGCGACATCGCCATCACCAGTGGCGGCCTGGAGATCGCGCGCATGCCCGCCAGCGCCCTGACCAGCGACGCGATCGTCCATGCTCGCCTGGCGACCTCACCGGCCCATCGGCGCGCGGCACCGGCGCCGGGCGCCGTCGCGGACCCGGCCGACCGGCGATCGGCGCCGGCGACGGACCCGGGAGCCGTCCTGCTCGCACTGCTGGGTTCGGCGAACCTGGCGTCGCGGCGCGCCGTCTTCGAGCAGTACGACTCGACCGTGGGGGCGGATACGATCGTCGGGCCGGGCCACGGCGCCGCGGTCCTGCGGGTCAAGGGCACGACCAAGGCCCTGGTCGCCTCCACGGACGGCAACCAGGCGGTCGGGGCGCTGGATCCGTATCTCGGGGCGGCGTTGAGTGTCGCGGAGGCCACCCGGAATGTGTCCATCACGGGGGCCCGCCCGCTGGGCGTCACCAACTGCCTCAACTACGGCGACCCGACGCGGCCGGAGGCGTTCTGGCAGCTCCAGGAGGGTGTCCGCGGCCTGGGCGACGCGTGCCGTGCGCTGGATCTGCCGGTGACCGGCGGCAATGTCTCGCTGTACAACGAAGCGCCATCGGGGGCTATCGCCCCGACCGCGGAGATCGGCGTCGTCGGACTGCTGGATGACGTCGACCGCCTCGTGGGGCCGGCCTTCCAGCGCGATCTCGACGCGCTTCTGCTGATCGGCGAGGCGACGCCCGGGCTCGCCGGCTCCGCGTACGCGTCGCTGGCCGGAGACGCCGCGCAGGACGATCCGCCGTCGCTCGATCTGGCGCGCGAGGTCGCCCTCCAGTCCTTCATCAGGGAGGCGATCAGTCGCGGGCTCGTCGCCAGCGCCCAGGACGTATCGGACGGGGGCCTGGCGGTCGCCATCGCGGAGGCCTCGATCTGGGGTGGCCGGGGCGCCTCGGTCCGTCTCGCCGCGGCCAACTCGCCGGCCGTTGAGTTGTTCGGGGAAAGCCCGTCGCGCATCGTGGTCAGCGCGCGTCCGCGCTTCAAGGACGCCCTGGTCCTCCTCGCCAGACAAGCCGGTCTGCCGGTCCATGAGCTTGGGGTGGTCGGCGGCGATCGCCTCGTGATCGAGCTGACGGGCGCCGGGGCCGGGGCCGAGGCCAGGGGCGGAGCGTCGGCGGAAGAGCGGGGACGGTGGGTCGCGGATGCCCTCGAGGTTCCGCTCGCCGAATTGCGCCACGCCTGGGACCACGGACTGGCCCGCGCGCTCGGCTGGGAGCAACCGGCCTGATGTGTGGTGTCTTTGGCGTCGTCATGCCGGGAGCGGAGCCCACGGAGGCTGCCGCGTTCGCGACCCTGGGCCTGTTCGCCCTCCAGCACCGCGGCCAGGAGTCGGCCGGCGTCGCGGTCAGCGACGGGGAGCAGCTGATGCTCTACAAGGATCTCGGGATGATCTCCACCGTTCTGGATGAACGGCGCCTGCCCAGCCTGCGCGGCAACCTGGCCATCGCCCACTGCCGATATTCCACCACGGGCTCGACCATCTGGGAGAACGCCCAGCCGACCTACCGCCAGGGGCCGCGACGGGCCATCGCGATCGGGCACAACGGCAACCTCGTGAACACGCGGGAGTTGCTCACCCAGCTGACCGGCGGTCGCGCGCGCCTGCCGGCGTCCACGGACACGGAATTGTTGACCGCCCTGCTGGCCGACGAGCCCGCGACGGACACGGTGCAAGCGCTCGTCCAGGTCCTGCCCCGCGTCCGAGGGGCATTCAGTCTGGTCATCCTGGACCAGCACAAGGTCATCGGGGTCCGCGATCCGCACGGATTCCGTCCGCTGGTCCTGGGCAAACTTCCCCCGAGCGTTCGACCTGGCGGTCCCGACGACGGCGGCCTGTTCGATGATGACGAGGCCCGGACCGGCTGGTGCCTGTCATCGGAGACCGCCAGCCTGGACATCGTCGGCGCGACGTACGTCCGCGATGTGGAGCCCGGCGAGATCGTCATCCTGGAGGTCGGCAAGCCGCCGCGCTCCGTGCGCTACGCCGAGGCCGACCCCAAGCTGTGCGTCTTCGAGCTCATCTACTTCGCCCGCCCGGATTCGTACATGGAGGGCCGAAATCTCTACGAGGTGCGCCGCCGGATGGGCGAGCAGCTCGCCGCGGAGCACCCGGTAGACGCGGATCTGGTCATGCCCGTCCCGGACACCGGCGCCCCGGCCGCAGCCGGCTACGCGGAGGCATCCGGGCTGCCCTACCGCGAAGGGATGTATCGCAATCGATACGCCGGCCGGACGTTCATCCAACCGTCGGCCGGGCTGCGCCACCGGGGCGTGACGATCAAGCTCAACCCCTTGCGCGAGGTCGTGGCCGGCAAGCGGCTGATCGTCGTGGACGACTCCATCGTTCGAGGCACGACGACGAAGCGGATCGTGGAGCTGCTGCGCAAGGCGGGCGCAACGGAGGTCCACGTCCGGATCAGCGCGCCGCCCATCTATCACCCATGCTTTTACGGCATCGACACCTCGATCGAGACGGAGCTGATCGCCTCCACCCACACCGAACCGCAGATCCGCGAGTTCATCGCGGCCGATTCACTCGGGTATCTGTCCATCCGGGGCGTGCTCGCGGCGCTGGACCTGCCGTACGACCGGTTCTGCTTCGCCTGCTTCGACGGCAACTACCCGGTCCCCGTCCCGTACGACGCGGCCAGCCGCAAGTTCATGCTGGAGGAGCCCGTCGGGGCGGCGAAATGACCGGCGCGCCCGCCCCGGCCGTGAGGGGAACGCGAGCTGTCCTTCCCGGCCGTTCCGTCGAGCGGGCCCGGTCCGGCAGCGCCCTACCGCAACAGCGCGCCCGCTGCATGGGCGCCGCACGCACATGGGTTCGTCGTAGCCGGCGCGATCGCGCGCCATCACCGGCCTTGCGACCCCTGACGCTCAGTGCATGGTCACCAGGACGGTCGAAGGGTCACAGGACGGTCTCGTCCGACGGTTCGGGTGGGCTTGTCCCCGACCGTTGTGCTCACGACGACCATGCACCGATCGCGCGCGGTCCCAAGTTCGGGCCCAGGCACGGTCCGCGGTCCGCGGCGCCCGGTCGCCGACCATGACCGACCGGTCGCGCGCCTCGTACGCAGCCGCCGGGGTCGATGTCGCGGCTGGCGAGCGTGCCGTGGAGCTGATGCGCGCCCACGTCGATTCGACCCGGCGGCCGGAGGTCGTCGGCGGCCTCGGCGGGTTCGGAGGCGCCTTCGCCATCCCGGCGGGGTACCGCGAGCCGTTGCTCGTCGCTTCTACAGATGGAGTCGGGACCAAGACGGCCATCGCCACCGCTGTCGGGCGATTCGACACTATCGGGATCGACCTCGTGGCGATGTGCGCGGATGATGTCGTGTGCTCGGGCGCCGAGCCGCTGGCCTTCCTGGACTACGTGGCGGTAGGCAGGCTGGATCCCGTCGCCGTGGCAGAACTCGTGGGCAGCGTGGCGGCGGGCTGCCGAGAGGCCGGGGCTGCCCTCGTCGGTGGCGAGACCGCGGAGCATCCGGGGCTCATGGACCCGAATGCCTTCGATCTCGCTGGCTGCTGCATCGGTGTCGTCGAGCGCACGCGCGTGATCGATGGCGCCGGGGTCGTCGCCGGGGACGCGATCCTTGGACTCGCCTCGTCCGGCCTTCATGCCAACGGCTATTCGCTGGTCCGCGCGCTGGTGGCCCAGTGGAACCTGGATCTGTCCGAGCCCTACCAGGTCCGCTTGCGCCGAACGCTGGGCGACGTGCAGGCAGACCGACTGATGGCCGAGGCGCCGCACGAGACGATGGCGACGCTCGGCGAGGTGCTCCTCACTCCGACCCGCATCTATGCCCGGGCCGTGCTCGCGACCCGTGAGGTGGTGGACCTCCGCGGGCTCGCCCACATCACCGGTGGCGGCCTGCCCGGCAACGTGCCGCGAGCCCTGCCGCCAGGCCTGGCCGCGCGCCTTGACCCAACGCGCTGGCGGATGCCGTCGGTGATGCGCCTGTTCGGCGCACTTGGCGGCCTCGGTGAACACGAGCTGCGCTCCACGTTCAACGGCGGTCTCGGGATGATCGCCATCGTGCCACCGGCGGACCTGCCAGCGGCCATCGCGTCATTCGGCGAGCACGGCGTCGACGCTACGGTGGTCGGCGAGATCGTCGACGCCGGGACGCTCGGTGGCGCTCGATACGTGGAGGCTCCGCTGGAGTCGATCGGGTGAGCGAAGGGCGGATCGCCGTCGGCGTGTCGGGCGAGGGGTCCAACCTGCGTGCGCTGCAGGCCGCCGCCGCCCGCGGCGAGCTCGGCGCGGAGATCGTGCTGGTCTTTGCCGATCGCGCCTGCCGGGCGCTCGACTGGGCGACGGAACAGGGGATCGACACGGCGCTCGTCCCGGGTGGGGACGACGAAGCCCTGGCTGGGGCATTGGCGGCGGCCCAGCCGGACGTCGTGGCCCTCGCCGGTTACATGCGGATCGTCGGGCCGGCGGTCCTCGCGGCATACGCCGGGCGGGTCGTCAACACGCACCCCTCGCTGTTGCCGGCCTTCCCGGGCGCGCACGCCATCCGCGACGCCCTGGCCCACGGGGTGGCGGTGACCGGCGTGACGGTCCATTTCGTGGACGCGACGCTGGACGGCGGGCCGATCATCGCCCAGGAGGCCGTGCCCGTGCTCCCCGGTGACGACGTGGCCTCACTCCGGGCGCGGATCCAGGCCGTGGAGCATCGACTCCTGCCGCGGGTCGTCGCCCTGCTGCTCTCGGGCGCACTCGCCGTCGCGATGGATGGTCGGCACGTGACCGCCGACCTCGCGCTCGCCGACCAGCGGATCCCGGTACCGCGCCGCGCGCTGCTGTCCGTGTCGAACAAGTCGGGCCTCGAGGAGCTGGGGCGCGGCCTGGTGGCACGAGGTTGGGAACTTGTGTCAACCGGCGGCACGGCCCGCGCGTTGCGGGACGCCGGCCTGCCGGTCACCGATGTCGCGGCCGTCACTGGCTCCCCGGAAATGCTGGACGGTCGGGTCAAGACGCTCCACCCGCGCGTCCACGGCAGCATCCTGGCAGATCGCCGACTGGCCGACCATCGGCAGCAGCTGCTGGGCGCCGGAATCGCCCCGTTCCAGCTGGTCGTGGTCAACCTCTACCCGTTCGCCGCCGCGCTCCAACGCCCGGGCATCACGGTCGACGAGCTCATCGAGGAGATCGACATCGGCGGGCCGTCCATGGTTCGGGCGGCCGCCAAGAACCACGCCAACGTCGCGATCCTGACGTCGCCGGCCCGCTATGGCGCCGTCCTCGCGGCGCTCGACACGGACGTCGGGCTGGACGATCGACTGCGCCGCGAGCTGGCCCTCGAGGCGTTCGCGCACACGGCGGCCTATGACGCGCGGATCGCCGCCGAGCTGCCGGGGCGGTTCGTGGGCGCCGGCCTGCTGGATGCGCCCGCCGACCCATATCCGCCGACCCTGACGCTCGCGCTCGAAAAGGTCGAGACCCTGCGCTACGGCGAGAATCCGCACCAGCCGGCGGCCCGCTACCGGCGGCCTGGCTCCACCCTCGATGATGGCCTCTTCGGCGTGGAGCGAGCGCCTCTCCAGGGCAAGGCCCTGTCGTACAACAACGTCCTGGATGCGGCCGCAGCCTCGGGGCTGGGGCGGGCGTTGCGGGGCCCCGGCGTGGTCATCGTCAAGCACACCAACCCGTGCGGGGCCGCTGAGCGGGCGTCCTTGATCGGCGCCTGGGAGGCCGCGCTGGAGTCCGACCCGGTCAGTGCCTTCGGCGGGGTCGTGGCCCTCACACGCGAGGTTGACGCCACGGTGGCCAAGGCCCTCACCTCGATCTTCCTGGAGATCGTCGTCGCTCCCTTCTATACCGGAGAGGCGCTGGCGATCCTGGCCGGCAAGCCCAACCTGCGCGTTCTCGTCGACGAAGCCCTCGCCTCCGACGACCCCCTCCCGCCGGCTGTCGCCTCACCCACCGGATCGGTCCGCTCGGCCGGGGGTGCGGTGCTGGTCACGACGCCGGACATCGTCACCGACGCCCCCACGACCTGGACGTGCGCCACCCACCGGGCCCCGACCGATGAGGAGCGACTGGACCTGGATCTCGCCTGGCGACTGGTCCGGGGCGTCACCTCCAACGCGATCGTCCTGGTCCGCGACCGGCGCCTGGTCGGCCTTGGGAGCGGCCAGACCTCGCGCGTGGACGCCGCCCGCCAGGCCGTCGCCAAGGCTCACGCGATGCTGGGGGAGGGCTCGACGGCGGGCGCTGCTTGTGCGAGCGATGCGTTCTTCCCATTCCCCGACGCGGTGGAGGTCTGCCTGGCCGCTGGAGTTTCAGCCTTTGCCCAGCCCGGCGGCTCCATGCGCGACACCGAGTCGATCGCCGCGGTGGACGCCTCCGGCGGCACGATGCTGATCACCGGGACGCGCCACTTCCGTCATTGATCACACCTGCCGGGCCGGGTTGACATCATGATGCGTCAGCGTGATGCTTTGATGCGTGCGAACCACCGTGAACATCGATGAGCAGCTACTGATCGAGGTCAAGACCGTCGCCGCTAGATCGGGTCGAACCATGACGGCGGTGATCGAAGATGCCCTCCGGCAGGCACTGGCTACCCGCCGATCAGCTGACCGACCGCGACTGGTGACCCTGCCGACCCACGACGGGGGCGGCCTGCAGCCGGGCGTCGACCTCGACGACAGCGCCGCGCTCCTGGATCTCATGGAGGGGCGGGGCCGGTGATCGTCCTGGATGTGAACGTGCTCGTGTACGCCTTCGACGTCCGGTCCGTCGAGCACGATCGATACCGCGGCTGGCTGGAGACCGCGCTCGTTGCCGAGGAGCCGGTCGGTGTCTCGGACCTCGTCCTCAACGCGTTCATCCGGATCGTCACGCACCCCAGGATCCTCGCCCGGCCGGCGTCGATCGAGACCGCCCTTGCATTCGTGAACGAGGTCCGGACCGCTCCATCAACGGCCGTTGTTGCGCCTGGCGATCGACACTGGCCGATCTTCGAGCGGCTCTGTCGATCCACGAACGCGAAGGGCAACCTCGTCGCGGACGCCTTCCACGCGGCGCTGGCGATCGAGTCCGGCGCGGAGTTCATCACGACCGACCGCGACTTCAGCCGCTTCCCTGGCCTGCGCTGGCGACACCCGCTCGGCGTGACGTCGTAGCCCGAGCGACGCGCTACCATCGCGCTCCCATGCCCGACCGAGCCGATCGACCGCGCTACTACGTGACCACGGCGATCGCGTACGCCAACAACAAGCCCGGCCTGCACACCCTGTACGAGGTGATCGGCGCGGATGTCATCGCCCGATGGCATCGCATGCGGGGCGACGACACGCGGTTCCTGACCGGGACGGACGAGCACTCGATCAACATCGCCCAGAGCGCAGTCGATGAAGGGCGCTCGGCTCGAGCGTTCGTCGACGAGAAGGTCGGCTACTTCAAGGAGGCCGAGGACGCGCTGGCGATCGCTCCCGACCGGTTCATCCGCACGACCGATCCCGACCACCTCCGCGCGGCGCAGGAGATGGTCCGCCGCGCCCACGCCAATGGCGACATCTATCTCGGGTCGTACGAGGGCTGGTACTGCCCCAATGAGGGATTCCGCAATACGACGGATGTCCAGGAGACGGCCCGCGGCACGATCTGCCCCAACCATCCGGATGTTCCGCTCCAGTGGCTGACCGAGAAGAACTGGTTCTTCCGGCTGTCGGCCTATCAGGAGCGCCTGGAGCGCCACTTCACCGACCACCCGGACTTCGTCCAGCCGGACTTTCGGCGCAACGAGATGCTCGGCTTCATCCGCAGCGGCCTGGAGGACTTCTCGATCTCGCGTGAGCGCACGCCGGGCGGATGGGGCATCCCGTTCCCGATCGCGGAGAACGGCGAAAGTGCCCTCCGCGAGGACGGCTCGTGGGATCCGGATGCCGGCGTCATCTATGTCTGGTTCGATGCGCTCATCAACTACATCACGGGCGCGGGTTTCCCTGATGACCCCGACGCCTTCGAGCGCTGGTGGCCGGCTGACCTGCACGTCATCGGCAAGGACATCGCCCGATTCCACACGATCTTCTGGCCGGCGATGTTGTGGAGTGCTGGCCTGGAGGCGCCGCGTCACGTCTGGGTCCACGGCTGGCTGCTGGCCGCCGGCGGCGAGCGGATGAGCAAGAGCCGTGGCAACTTCCTGGACCCCAACGACTTCGTTGCGGCGTTCGGGCAGGACGGCGCCCGCTATGTCGTGCTCCGCGAGGTGCCGTTCGATCGGGACGCGGAAGTCTCGTGGGACTCATTCGTGCGGCGCTATAACGCGGACCTGGCCAACGACTTCGGCAACCTGCTGAATCGAACCATCTCCATGACCAATCGGTACCTTGACGGAGAGCGGCCGGGCCCGCGTGGTGCGGACAGGTCGCCGCTCGCCGCGTCGGCTGCGATCCACACCTTTGTCGAACGCCTTGAGGCCTGCCTGCTGCACGAAGCGCTGGCCGCGCTGTGGACACTCGTGGAGCGCGCCAACCGACTCGTCGATGCGGAACGGCCGTGGGACCTCGCGAAGGCCGCCAAGGCTGGGGACGACGCCGCGGCCACACGGCTCCGTGGCGTCCTTGGCGATCTGCTGGAGGCGTGCCGGCTGGTCGGACTCGCTTGCGCGCCGTACATGCCGGGGATCGCCCCGCGCGTCCTTGGGCAGCTCGGCTACGAATACCAGTACGCCGCCGACGGCAACGGTGGCCCGCCGATCCTTGCTGAGCTGGCGTGGGGCGCGCGGGCGGGTGAGGCTGGGCGAGTCACGGCGCCGGAACCGCTCTTTCCGCGCCTGGACACCGAGTCGACCAGCGAGGTGGCAGCTGTGGCAGCTGGTGACGAGGTCGGCGCGTCCTGATCGTTGCGCGCGCCTGACCGGCCGGACCGCGGCCTCTGGTTGGTGACCCACGGTCAACGAATCGCGTGGCAACGGCCTCACGGCGCCTCCCCGGCGGGCTTCGACGCGCGATCGTTGACCCACGGTCACCGCGACGACACCCCCCGACACCGCCGGCGCCCCCCCGACGCCCCCCGACACCGCCCGCCCCCCCCGCGGCGCCCGCGCCCGTACCATGCGACCGTGCGCCTGATCGATTCGCATTGCCACCTCAACGCGGACCGGTTCGACGCAGATGTCGATCTCGTCGTGGGCGCCGCGCGGCTGGCCGGCGTCGAACGCATCCTCGTTCCGGGCTGGGACGTCGCCTCCAGCGAGCGCGCCATCGCTCTGGTCGAGCGCCTGCCCTGGCTCGATGCCGCTGTCGGCGTCCACCCCCATGACGCGGCCAACGTGGATGACGCTGGCTGGGATCGGATCGTGGACTGGGCGGCCCGCGACGAGGTCGTGGCCATCGGCGAGACCGGCCTCGACTACGACCGCGTCTTCAGCCCGGTCCCGGATCAACTGACGAACCTGCGCCGGAACCTGCGTCTGGCTGCGGCGACCGGAAAGCCCGCCATCCTCCACTGCCGGTCCGCGGCAGGTCGCCGCGATGCCCAGGACGCGCTCCTGGCGGAGCTCCGAGGGTTGGGCGAGCCCGTCCGGATCGTCATCCACAGCTACTCCGGCCCGGTCGACTACGCCGACGCCATGCTCGATCTTGGCGCCATGATCAGCTTCTCCGGGCTGGTGTTCCGATCGGGCGAAGAGGCCTCGGCGGAGGTCGCCGCCCGGACTCCTCGCGATCGCGTTCTCGTGGAGACCGATTCGCCGTTCCTCGCGCCACCCGGCGCCCCGCGCTCCCGAAACGCACCCGAGTGGGTGCGGATCACCGCGGCATGGCTGGCTGAACGCCAGCACGCGACAGGCGACGATCTGGGAGGGACACTGGTCGGCAATTACGATCGGACCTTTTCGAATCGCCGGAGGACGGATTGACCGCCGTGACGCCCCAACGAATGCGCCCCCGGGACAGGTTCGGGCTCGTGGCCTTCGCGGCGAGCGTTGCCCTGGTCCTCGCCGCGTGCGGCACATCGACCCCGACGACCGCGTCCACGCCGCCGTCGGCGTCCGGTTCGCCGGCTCCATCGACCGCCACGGTGTCGACCGGCCCCTCCGGATCCACCGCTCGGCCCACGGGCACGGCCTCGGCCAGTCCGATCCCTTCGCCCGCACCTTCCGACGCGCCGACGGCGTGTCCCCTGGAGCCCCAGGCCGGGCGCCTCCCATCCGACCGGATCGTCGATGTCATCATCTCCAGGGCCGGATCCGCCGACCTCGTGACCTTCGTCTTCGGCGATCCCTCATTGCTGGCACCGCCCGCGGGCGCGTCGAAAGGGTCGCTGGACCCGGCCGAACCGCCGTTCACGAACGGTGCCAGCGGGCTGCCCATCAAGGTCGACGGCGAGCGCGTGGCGCAAGTCCGGTTCAGCGGCATGTTGCTCTCCAACGATGTCGGCCAGCCCACCTACGACGGCCCGACGGACTTCCGGCCCGACCTGCCGGCGCTCCGGACGGTCGTCGCGTACGACATGTTCGAGGGCGTTTCGGGCTGGTACATCGGGTACGACGGAGGCGGTTGCGTGACCCTGATCTCCGATGCGCGGAGTGTGACGGTGGCCATCCAGCACCCGGCAGGTTGACAGCCCCGGCATCGGTTCGATAGTCTCTTCTTAGCACTCTCACCTAGAGAGTGCTAATGCACCGAACGACCACCTGACGGCGAGGCCGGGACCCGGCGAGATCGGTCAGGGGATGGTTCACCGTCGGTGTTTGCGACAAGCGAGGGGTCATGCGGCGCGCCATCCCGTGCGCCTCAGACCTCGACCGGAACCACGCCCGACGGCCGGCCCTGGCCGTCACAGGAGGAACTGCACGTTGGCCAAAGCCACTGCGATCGTCAAGAAGCTTCGTCCGCTCGGTGACCGCGTCGTCATCAAGCCCAGCGCCCGCGAGGAGATGACCAAGAGCGGCATCGTCCTGCCGGACACCGTCAAGGAGAAGCCCCAGGAAGGCATCGTCCTGTCCGCTGGACCGGGCAAGATCCTCGAAGACGGCAAGCGCGAGACCATGGACGTCAAGGCCGGGGACAAGGTCCTCTACGCCAAGTACGCTGGGACAGAGTTCAAGGTCGAAGGCGACGAACTGCTCATCGTCAGCCAGAAGGACATCCTGGCGATCGTCGAGGACTGACGACGACGCGTCGTCCGCTTGTCCGACTCGATCTGAACCAAACACCGCTGGAGGATTCACCCCTTGGCTAAGCAGCTCATCTTCGACGAGACCGCTCGTCGTTCGCTCAAGCGCGGCATCGACCATCTGGCCGACGCCGTCAAGGTGACGATCGGCCCCAAGGGCCGCAATGTCGTCCTTGACAAGAAATTCGGCTCTCCGACCATCACCAACGACGGCGTGACCATCGCTCGCGACATCGAGCTTGAGAACCCGTTCGAGAACATGGGCGCCCAGCTCCTGAAGGAAGTCGCGACCAAGACGGATGACGTCGCCGGCGACGGGACGACCACCGCGGTCGTGCTCGGCCAGGCGCTTGTCGCGGAGGGCCTGCGCGTCGTCACCGCCGGGGCCAACCCGATGGTCGTCAAGCGCGGCATCGAGGCCGCCGTTGCGGCCGTCGTCGCAGAGATCGCCAAGCAGGCCCGCCCGGTCGACAGCCGCGAGCAGATCTCGGCCGTCGCCGCCATCTCGGCCGCGGATCCTGAAGTCGGCGAGATCATCGCCGAGGTCATGGACAAGGTCGGCAAGGACGGTGTCATCACCGTCGAAGAGGGCCAGAGTCTGGGCCTCGAGAAGGAATACACCGAGGGCATGCAGTTCGACCGAGGCTACCTCTCGGCCTACTTCGTGACCAACCCCGATCGGATGGAGGCGATCCTCGAGAATCCGCTCATCCTGATCACGGACAAGAAGATCTCCAGCGTCCAGGACATGCTCCCGGCGCTTGAGAAGGGCGTCGCCCAGGGCAAGCCGATCCTGATCATCGCCGAGGACGTCGACGGCGAGGCCCTGGCCACGCTGGTCGTCAACAAGCTCCGTGGCACGATCTCCGTCCTCGCTGTCAAGGCGCCGGGCTTTGGCGATCGGCGCAAGGAGATGCTCCGCGACATCGCCACCCTGACCGGTGGCACGGTCATCAGCGAAGAGGTCGGGCGCAAGCTCGACTCCGTCGCCGCTGAGGACTTCGGTTCGGCCCGTCGCGTCGTTGCGACCAAGGACGATACGACGATCGTGGACGGCGACGGCTCCCCGGACCTGATCAAGGCCCGGATGAGCCAGATCAAGGCCCAGATCGAGGAGACGACCTCCGACTACGACAAGGAGAAGCTCCAGGAGCGTCTCGCCAAGCTGTCGGGTGGCGTTGCCGTGATCAAGGTCGGGGCGGCCACTGAGGTCGAGCTCAAGGAGAAGAAGCACCGCATCGAGGATGCGCTCTCGACGACCCGTGCGGCCGTCGAAGAGGGCCTCGTCGCCGGCGGTGGGACCACGCTCCTGCAGGCCATCCCGTGCCTGGACAAGATCAAGCTCGGCGGTGACGCCCAGGTTGGTGTCGACATCGTCCGCAAGGCGCTGGAGGCTCCCGCCCGCCAGATCGCCGAGAACGCCGGCGCCCCCGGTGAAGTCGTCGTGGAAAAGGTCAAGGGCCTCAAGCTCGGCCATGGCTACGACGCCCTCAACGGTGAGTACGGCGACATGTTCAAGAAGGGCATCGTCGACGCCGCCAAGGTGACCCGGTCCGCCCTCCAGAACGCCGCATCCATCGCTGCCATGGTCCTGACCACGGAGACCCTCATCACGGATCTCCCGGAGAAGGACAAGGGCGGTGGTGGCGGTGGCCACGGCCACGACGGCGGAGGGATGGACTTCTAGGTCCGTCGCTCGTTCCGAACCGGTTCACGGCCCCCGGCGCTTCGGCGCCGGGGGCCGTTTCCTGTCCGCGACGGGGCCATCGTGCCGGATATCGCGCGGCGCGGCCGGCCCGGCAGTGGGCACGCCACTTGATGCCGGTTGTGCCGCTGGCTCCGCGCCTCGGGGACGCGGATCAACGGAGCGTTTGACAGGATCCGCGTCCGGGGCGAGGCTCCCCCCATGAACGCCATGACCCGCGCTCGCCTCGCCGCCGCCGCCCTGACCACGGTCTTCGTCGTCGCCTGTGGCGGGACACCGACCGTGCCGGACCTCGTCGATCCCGTGGCGATCGTGGAAGCCGCCGCGACCCAGGCCGCCAGCGCCCAGTCCGTCCACGTCGATGTGACCGCCGACGGCACCCTCCAGCTCGATATCACCGGGACGGGCGCCGCCGCACCGATCCAACTGACCGACTCGACAGCGTCGCTGGACCTGGATCTCGCGGCCGGTGCCGCCAGGGTCACCTTTGCCCTCCCGGGGATCCTCGGCCTGCGCGGTGAACTGATCGCCGTCGACGGATCGACGTACATCAAGACGTCGCTGACCGGGCCGCTCTACCAGAAGTCGGCCGGTGCCGACCTCGGTTCTCCGGATCCGACCGGCTCGCCAGAACCTGCTGCCATCCTTGCGATGCTGACCGAGGTTCGCACCGCACTCACCAGGCCCGGCGTGGATCCGGTCAAGGGCGAGGACGTCGCGTGCGGCAGCGGGACCTGCTACAGCGTCATGATCCAGCTGACGCCGGCGGAGCTATCCGCGCTCGGTGTGGACCCTGGCGCCCTGCCGCTGCCCGATGACCTGCCCATCCCCATCCCGGACGTCGGCGATCAGACCATCGACCTGACCATCCGTGTCGACAAGATCACAACCCGCCTGGCCGGCCTGACGGCGAATGCCGCGGGTGGCGCGACCGGCGAGCTCAGCGCCGAACTGACCTTCTCCAAGTGGGATGAAGCCTTGACCATCAGCGCCCCGCCGGCGGACCAGGTCGCCGGGAGCTGACGGAGACTCGGCTCCGGCGCCCGGCGAGGACCCGGCGCCCGCGCCCGGCGAAGACCCGGCGAGGCCAGGTGAGGCCCGGCGAGGACCCGGTGAGGCCCGGACAAGACCGCGGACCTAGAATGGGACGGTGAGTCCCACCACCCGCCGCCAGCATGGCGACCCCACCCTCGACGACGCCATGGCGACCGCGGGCACGGTCGTCACCGAGGCGACGGATCACATTCCCGACGAGCCCGAATGGCTCCGCGAGGCGACGGCTTCCGCGATCGGCAGCGCTGGCACGGACCCGAGCGCGCCACCGCCACCCGCCCCCGATCCGGCGCTGATCGCCCAGCGACGTGCCGAGCGCGAGGCCCAGATCGTGAAGGCCCTCAACCCGGAGCAGGCCCGCGCGGTGACGACCACTGAGGGGCCACTCCTCATCCTGGCCGGTGCCGGCTCCGGAAAGACCCGCGTCCTTGCCCACCGGATCGCCTACCTCGTCGGCGTGCAGAGCGTGGCGCCGTGGCGAATCCTGGCCGTGACCTTCACCAACAAGGCGGCGGCAGAGCTGCGCGAGCGGATCATCAGCCTGGTCGGGGAGGGGGGCCGTGACGTCCAGGCTGGCACGTTCCATGCACTGTGCGCCCGGGTCCTGCGCCAGGACGGTGAGGCGATCGGGATCAGCCGCCGGTTCGTGATCTACGACACGGACGACCAGCAGGCCCTGATGAAGCAGATCCTCCGCGAGCAGGACCTGCCCCTGACCGGCGAGTTTCGACCGAGCGCCGTCCTTGGCGCCATCAGCCGAGCCAAGAACGAGATGCTGGACCCCACGTTCCTCGCCGAGAACGCCGCCAATCACCGCGAGCAGACCATCGCCCGGCTGGCCACGCGCTACCAGGAACGCCTCAAGAAGTCCGCCGCGCTCGACTTCGACGACTTGCTCCTGGAAGCCGTCCGCCTCTTCCAGGAAGCGCCCGCGGTCCTGGCCAAGTACCAGGATCGCTGGCGCTACCTCCACGTCGATGAGTACCAGGACACCAACCGCGCCCAATACCTGTGGGTCAAGGCATTGGCGGAGAAGTACGGCAACCTCGCCGTCGTCGGCGACGACGACCAGTCGATCTACTCGTGGCGCGGCGCCGACCTGCGCAACATCCTGGACTTCGAGCGCGACTGGCCGACCGCGGCGGTGGTCAAGCTGGAGCGCAACTATCGCTCCACGCAGCTGATCCTGGATGCTGCCCACGCCGTGGTCTCGCGGAACACCGCGCGCAAGGACAAGCAACTCTGGACGGAGAACGCCGGCGGCGCCAGGATCCAGCGCTTCGAGGCGTACAACGAGGAAGAGGAGGCGGAGTGGATCGCCCGCCAGGTGGAGACCCTCGTCGGCGGACGCGGGACGGCGCTCACCCGGCGCGCCGACGACGACGAATCAGACACCCGATTCCGCGCCCGCGACATCGCGGTCATGTACCGCATGAACGCCCAGTCCCGCGCCATCGAGGAATCGTTCCTGCGCTACGGGATCCGCTACCAGCTGGTGGGCGGTACCCGGTTCTATTCCCGCCGCGAGGTCAAGGACGCCCTGGCCTACCTGCGGGTCCTGCGCAGCGACACCGACAGCGTCAGTTTCGAGCGGATCATCAACGTCCCGGCCCGAGCCATCGGCGACAAGACGATCGAGGCGCTGCGCGCGGCAGCCGCTGCCGTCGATCCTGCGACCGGTGAACCCGCCACGACCTGGTCGGCGATCGAGCGCGCAGCGCGCGGAGAGGTCGATGGCATCGCCGCGCGGACCCGCGGCGCGCTGGCCGATTTCGCCGCCCTGATCCGACGCCTGCGGGCACGGATCGGGGTACTGCAACTCCCCGAGCTGCTCGACGAGGTTCTTGAGGTGTCGGGTTATCGAGCCATGCTCGCCGACGGCTCGGAGGACGGAGAAGAGCGCTGGGCCAACCTGCTCGAGCTGCGGTCGGTCACGACCCGCTACGACGACCTGTCGCCAGAGGATGCCCTGGACCGGCTGCTGGAGGAGACGGCCCTGGTCGCGGACCAGGACTCGTACTCGGGCGATGCCGATGCCGTGACCTTGATCACCCTGCATGCCGCCAAGGGACTGGAATTCCCGGCCGTGTTCATCGCGGGACTGGAGGAAGGCCTCTTTCCGCACAGTCGGGCCCTTGACGACGAGCGGCAGCTGGAGGAAGAACGGC
>Ga0163144_10007798_pt1 | contig 23386 bp, 20 predicted proteins | sample OliLak19BULKMAT1_FD_123175 | JGI IMG/M metagenome (GOLD analysis project Ga0163144, IMG submission 123175) | Freshwater microbial mat bacterial communities from Lake Vanda, McMurdo Dry Valleys, Antarctica - Oligotrophic Lake LV.19.BULKMAT1 | ecosystem: Environmental > Aquatic > Freshwater >...
CGCGGGTCGCCGGTGGTTCGCCGATGGCCAGGCCGATCTCGCGCTGCGCCATCGCAAATCGCGTCACGGAATCCATCATGAAGAGGACATTCTTGCCCGTATCCCGCCACGCCTCGGCGATCGAGGTCGCGGTGTAGGCCGCCCGCAGCCGCAACGGCGCCGGGGTGTCGGACGTCGCCACCACGACGATGGCGCGCTTCATCCCCTCGGGACCGAGATCCTTTTCGATAAACTCGCGCACCTCGCGCCCGCGTTCGCCGACGAGCGCGACCACGACAACATCCGCCTCCGAGGCGCGCGCGATCATGCCCATCAGGGTGGATTTGCCGACGCCCGAACCGGCGAAGAGCCCGAGCCGCTGGCCGCGGCCAAAGGGAATGAACGCGTCGATCGCGCGGACTCCGGTGACGAAGGGCGACCTGATCCGTTGGCGGCGCAGCGGATGCGGCGGCGTGCCGGTGCGGGTCGCGAGGCGCTCGACCGGCAGCAGGCCGAGCCCGTCGAACGGCTTGCCCAGCGCATCCAGCACCCGGCCCAGCATTTCCGGTCCCGTGCGCGGCAGCGGCGGGCGATCGCAGGCCGCGACTTCGCAGCCCACATGCAGCCCCGCCATCTCGCCCAGCGGCATCAACAACACCCGATGCTCGCGAAACCCGACGACCTCCGCCCGCACACTGAATTCGTCGCGCGACGAACGCACCTGGCAGAGTTCGCCAAGCCCGACATTCGGGCCATCCGACTCGATGATCAGACCCGCGACACCTGTGACGGTGCCGACGCGCTGCACCGGCGGCAGATGCCGCACCTGCGTGCGCAACACATCGATCAACGGTGCCACCGCCGTAGTCATCGCGTCGTCTCCTCCCCCTCGCCGCCCAGACTGTAACCTATTAGGTTACAGTCTACCGTGGCCGCAGCAGGGGCGCAGCGCACAGTGTAACCTAATAGGTTACAGTCTGCGCCGAGCCCGGAAATGCGCGGAGCCGTGATGTAACCTATCAGGTTGCACGTCGCGGGCGACGGCGGGGTGAAGGCGGGACGCGTGCTCATGCGGGGGCGAGGCTGTGCTCGAGGGCGGTGAGCTTGGTTTGGAGGCGGGCGTCGGTGAGGCCGAAGCGGCTGCGGACCTGGCAATCGCCAGGGGCGAGCGAATTCTCGGCGCGGATCTTCAGGCCGGGGAAGCGCTGCAACCAGACGGGATTCAATCGCTCCAGCAGCGCGGCATCGCGCGGGGCCACGCTCAGCTCGAGGTTCTCGCGCTCGGGAAAAATCTCGGCGAGCGCCTCCTCGCAAATCCGCGAGACGACCTCCGCCGGCGGCTCGTAGCCGGCGAGCAGCCGGCGGGCGATATCGAGGGCGAGCGCCGGCAGCGTGTCGCGGAGCTGCGCCACCAGGATCGGCTCAAATCCCCCGAGCTTCTTGAACACCCCGTCGCCGAGTTGCTCGATATCAGCGCGAAACTCCACCATCTGCTGATCGGCAAGGCCGCGCGCCGCATCGACGCCGCGCTGGTAGGCGGCCTCTTCACGCTGGGCGAGTTCTGTCTCCGAGCAAAACTTGCCGCTTTGGCCGGGAACCGTGACACCGCTGAGCGCGCGGTCGAAGGCGATGAGTTTGGCGAAGGCCATGGCTTCAGGGCGAGACCGGAGACCAACGACCGGAGACCGGGGGCGCATCACCTTGGCGGTGATTCTGCAGCCGCTGTCGCCGAAGAACCAATCCAATCTTTGAAACGCGGAGGCCGCGGAGAGCGCGGAGAAAAACCTTGGAGCTGGGCCACCTGGCTCCGCGACCTCCGCGGCCTCCGCGTTTCAAAATGTTCTCGTTTGGCGCTACCGCCAACGTGCAGATGCGCCCAGAGACCGGAGACCCCGACCCTGCGGAGGGGCGGTCAATGGTCACTCGACGGGGCGCGCTGATTGCGTTCGGGTTCATGCGACGAGGCTCTGGGAGTTGTCGGACTCGAGCGTGATCTGCCCTTCCTCTTCGAGGCGGCGGACGACCTGGATGATCGCATCCTGCGCGCTTTCGACGTCCTTGAGCCGAACCGGCCCGAGCATCTCGAGCTCTTCCTTGAGGCTTTCGGCGGCGCGCTTGGAAATGGCGCCGTAGATTTTTTCGCGCACCGTCTCGCTTGCAGACTTCATCGCGATGGCGAGGTTCGCCGAATCCACTTCGCGCAACACGCGCTGGAGATCGGCCGGCTGGAGGCGGTTGAGATCCTCGAAGCTGAAGAGTTTCTTGCGGATGGCGGCGCTGAGGTTGGCGTTCCGCTCCTCGAGTCGCGCGAGCAGATTCTTGCTCATTTCCTTGTCGAGCTGGTTGAGCAGATCCGCCACCGCGCGCACGCCACCGCTGCGATGGAAGGCCGGCCGCACCTTGCTGTCGTAGTGCTTGCCGAGGCTCCGGGCGATTTTGCTCACGAGCTCGAGCGATGTGCTTTCGATCGTGCCGAGGCGCTCGATCACTTCCTCGCGCAGGTCCGGCCCGAGCAATGCAAACACCTCCGCGGACTTCGCGCTGTCGAGATACGAGAGCAGGAAGGAAATCGTCTGCGGCTGCTCGTGCTTCACGAGATTGAAGATCTGGCGGCCCTCCATCTCGGAGATGTCCTTGATCACCTCGACGGAGGTGCCGACGACCGGTCCGATGCGGCCGACGATCGTCGAGGCCTTGTAGTCGCCCTTCGCGATCTCGAGGGTGCGCTGCGCGTAGCCCAGGCCGCCGAGCGCGGACCCGACACTCCGCGCGATCAACGGCGAGAATTCCTCGAGCGAGAGCCGTTGCACCTCGGTGGGGACCACCGTGAACGTGGACATCTCGCGGCAGAGCAGCTCGATCTCAGCGTCGTCGAACTGCCGCAGCACTTCCGCCGCGGCCTCCGGCCCGATGACGATCAGGAAGATCGCGAGCTTCTGCTGGCGCGAGAATTTGCCGTAGTCGAGCTCGCTCATGGCAGTGAGAGACCGGACACTGGAGACCAGAGACCTATGGCCGGAACCAGGCTGGCGGAAAAAATCGATCGGCGATTCATGCGAATGGGTTCGTTGGTCCGTGGTGGCCGGTTTTCGCCTAGCCCGGACAGTTTACTCTGCTCGCAGGCGAAGCGATGCGGTGACCGGAATCCCCTTTTGTAGCCGTGGCTCCCAACGATGTCCGGGCTGATTTCAGAACCGCCTGGCGGTTTTGATTTAGCCCGCATGAAACCGAAACGCGCGCCGGAGAGGTGAAATCTTCGAGGTGGGACATGGCAAAAATCAGTTTGAGAGTGAAAAAATGCGGGCTAGTTCTTCCCGGCCGGCGCATTGCCGGCGGAGACCCAGTCGCGCAAGGCGAGGCCGATGTTCGCCGGCTTCTGCCGGATCAGGTCGTTCAACAACTCGGGCGTCACATTGCTCGAGTTGGACATGTTGCGCGCGGCGTTTTCCGGCGAGAGCGAGAGCACCTCGATCGGCACGGGTTCGGGCTTCTGGCGCTTGAACAGCCGCCAGAAAATCAACAACACGATGCCGGCGCCGGCCACCGCGGCCCAGCGGCTGGCAAGCTCGACGTAGTTCTGCCACGCCGGCGCGCTGGCGCGGACGGCTTCGAGCTGGGCGGCCCCGAGCTCGATGGCGCGAAACTCCGTTTCCTGCAAGGACACGACCGCATCGAGCGGCTGGCCGGGAGCGGGCCTGAGGCCGAGCGCGTTGATCACGACCTGGCGCAGCGCTTCGAGCTCCTGCGGGGAGCGCTTCTGCACTTGCGGCGGCGCGGCGGGCGCGGGCTTGCCATCGGCACCCATGACCGGAGCGGCGGCGATCGTGCGGGGCGCGATGAGCACGGCAGCGGTCACATGTTTCACGGTGCCGGGATTCCGGGTGGTGCTGGTGGTCGTGCGGTTGATTTCGTAAGTGGTCGTGCGGTTCTTCCGCTGTTGGTCGGAGGTCGAGATCGGGCGGGCGACGTCGGTCGCGCCCGCGCTCTTCTCGGGCACGTTGGCGCTGACGCCGGCGGCGCCACCCGAGGCGCGGGCTTCGCTGGAATTGATGCTGTCCTCGGTCTGCGTCTGGGAGCGCACGACCTGCCCGTCGGGATCGTATTTTTCGGAGGTGAGCGTCGTCGCTTCCGTTTCGATCTCGGCGGAAACGCGGACGACGGCGTTGCCGGGACCAATCACGGTCGCGAGCATCGTCTCCACTTTCTTCGACAGATAGTCCTCGACCTGCTGGCGGTAGCGCATCTGCGACGAGGCCGTGCCGAGCGTGGGATCCTGCTTCAACTCCTCGGAGAGCGTGCGGCCGCGGTTGTCGATCACCGCGACCTGATCGGGCGCGAGACCCTGCACGGCGTTGGCGACGAGGTGGCGGATGGCGTTGACCTGATCGACATCGAGGCGGCCGCCGCCGACATCGACGAAGACGGACGCGGTCGACTTCACGCCCTGCTCCGTGAGCAGCAATCGGTTTTCCGGCTGCACGATCATCACGCGCGCGGCGCGGACGCCCTGCAACTGCGTGATGGTGCGCGCAAGTTCGCCCTGCACGGCGCGGAGGTAATTGGTGCGCTGCACGAAATCGGAGAGGCCGAACTGGCCCTTGTCGAAAATCTCGAAGCCCACGCCATCGCCGCTCGGCAGGCCCTTGCCGGCGAGATCCATGCGGATCTTGTGCACCATGTTGCTCGGCACCTGCACGGCGGAGCCGCCACCGGTGACCTGGTGCGGGATGTTCTGCGTTTGCAGATGACTGATGACGGCGGCGGCGTCCTTCTCGCCCATGCGGGCGTAGAGCAGTTGATAGTCGGGCCGCTGCGACCACAGCACGACGCCGATCAAGCCGCCGACCACCGCGACGGCCGCGACGATCAGCGAGACGCGCTGGTTAAGGCCGAGCTCTTTCCAGAGGTCGAGGAGCGACTGGGTGAAATTCTTCATCGAAATAAGTCAGGCCGTGACAACGTGGGGCGCTCGCGCCCGCTCATACCTGCATGCGCATCAGTTCCTGGTAGGACTCCACCAGTTTGTTGCGCACCTCGACCATCATGGTGAACGCCACCGAGGCCTCCTGCATCGCGATGACGCTCTGGTGCAGTTGATCGGAATCGCCGAGCAGCACCCTGCGCGTGGCGGCCTGCGCGGCGGCCTGCTTCGACTCCACTGTGCCGACGAGACCGTCCAACATCGTGCCGAAGCCCTCGGAAGGCGCGGAGATGTTCGGCGTCGCCTGCGGCAAACCAATCTTCGGCAGCGGCGCGTCGGTGCGCTGGAGCGGCGAACCCTGGAGAACGTTGATGGAGCCGATGGGATTCATGGCGGAGCGCGGTTACTTGCCGATCTGAAGTGATTTCAACGCCATCTCGCGCGCGTTCTTCACCACGGAGAGATTCGCCTCGTAGGCGCGCGACGCGGTGATGAGGTCCACCATTTCATAGGAAAGATTGACGTTGGGCATCGTCACGGTGCCGTCGGGCCCGGCGTCCGGGTGCTGCGGATTATGCACCTGCTGGCCCGGGGTGCGGTCGGTCGAGATCGCCGCGACGCGGACGGACTGCAGCGGCAAACCGCCGCCGACACTGCGACGCAGCAACTCGGATTCGAAGGACACGATCTGCCGCTGATACGCCGTGCCGTTCGGCCCGCGCGTGGTCTGGGCGTTGGCAATGTTCTGCGCGACCACGTCGAGGCGGGTCTTGTGGGCGTTGAGCGCGCCAGCGGTGACATCGATGCCGGAGATGAGATTCACGGGGCGTGGGAGCAGGTGGGGAGCAAGAGGTGGAAGGCGGCGGCCACAGGGTGCGTCGACGCGTGGGTCACATCGCGCGACCGGTGATCGCGAGCTTCAGTTGCTTGATGTTGCGCGAGACGATCTCGCTGAGGAACTCGTGCTCGACGACGTTGCGGTTCATCATGAGCAGCTCGCGTTCGATTTCGACCGTGTTGCCATCGGGCCGGATGCTACGCGCGGTCTGATCCTCGGAGAGCTGCGGCCGGATCGAGTCGGCGGTCTGCGCGAAATTTCCGGCCGCGATGCGCGACTTCAACTGCGTCGCGAAATCGGGCGAGAGATCGAGCCGGCGGAAACCGGGCGTCTCGGCGTTGGCCACATTCGTCGCGATCGCCTCGTGCCGGAGCACGGCAGCGTCGAGAAGCTTCCGCGCCAACTGGTAGTTGTCGGTTTGGAAGATGGGATCGATCATGCGCCGACGAATTAGCAAAGCCGGTGCCATGGGCCCGCCCGCGCGTGCAAGTCACACGTCCTGCGACTAATAGAGCTTATCCGAAGTTTTACGGCGGATACGGCCGCCCACCGCGCGACGCGCACCCGGAAAAATTTGCCGGCTCGGTGAAAACAACTGCGTCGCGCGCTTCATTTCGCGCGCGGCGTGCCGATTTACCCGGGTATATTCCTCATGAGGGACCGTGAGTTCGATTTCATCCGCAGCCTCGTTTACGAGCGCAGCCGCATTAATCTGGGGCCTGACAAACGCCAGCTCGTCTCGGCGCGCCTCGGCAAGCGGTTGCGGGCAACCAATGTGCCGTCGCTTTCCGAATACTGCCGGCTGCTGCAGGAACCGGGCGCGGAACACGAGCTGGGGCACCTGATTGACGCGATCTCGACGAACCACACGTTCTTCTTTCGCGAGATGGCGCACTTCGATTTTCTGCGCACGACGGCGGTCCCGGAGTTGCTCGAGCGGGCGCGCGCCGAGCGTTGGTCGCGCCTGCGGGTCTGGAGCGCGGCGTGTTCCTCCGGCGAGGAGCCCTTCTCGATCGCGATGACCCTCGCGGACTGCCTGCCGACCTGGCAGTGGCAGATCGACGCCACGGACATCTCGCGCCGCGTCCTCGCGAAGGCGGCGGCCGGTATTTATAATCAGGAGACGGTGAGCCGGCTGCCCGCCGAGACGATCCGCGCGCACTTCCAGCGCGGCTTCGGCCCGCAGGAGGGAAACTACCGGGTGAAGGCGGCACTGCGCGGGAGTGTGACCTTCCACCATCTCAACCTCCTCGAGGGCCAACCGCCGTTTTCCGAGCCCTTCCACGTGATCTTCTGCCGGAACGTCATGATCTATTTCGACCGGCCGACGCAGGAGGAGCTCATCGAACGCCTCGCGCGCCGGCTCGTGCCCGGCGGCTACCTGATGGTCGGACATTCCGAAAGCCTGACGCATCTGCGCCAGCCGCTGCAGGTCGTGCGCCCCGCGGTGTATCGGAAACCCTTCGGCTCCTGACCGGCATGATCTCGCGCCCCATCCGTGTCCTGATCGTCGACGATTCCGCCCTTGTGCGGAAGCTCGTGAGCGACGCCCTGAAGGCGGATCCGGAGATCGAGGTCGTGGGCACGGCCGTCGATCCCTTCGTGGCCCGGGACAAGATTCAGCAGCTCAACCCCGACGTGATCACGCTCGATCTCGAGATGCCGCGCATGGACGGGCTCACGTTCCTCAAGATCGTCATGGCGCAGCGGCCGCTGCCGGTGATCATCATGAGCTCGCTCACGCCGCGCGGCTCCGATTGCGCGCTCGAGGCGCTGCGGCTTGGAGCGTTCGACGTGCTCGCGAAACCGAGCGGCTCCTACTCCTTCGGCGATCTCGGGCCGCAGCTCATCGCGCGGATCAAGGCGACCGCGGGTGCCCGTATCGGCGCGCGCGCCGTGCGCCCGCCCGGCCACAGTGCGCCACCGATGGAAGGGCCGCGACTCGCGCGGGGGCCCCGCGCGCCCGCGCCGCGAACGAGGACCTCGTCGCGCGATCTGATCTTGCTCGGCGCCTCCACCGGCGGCACCGAGGCATTGCGCGAGGTGTTGACCCGGCTGCCGGCCACGCTGCCGCCGATCGCGATCGTGCAACACATCCCGCCGGTTTTTTCGAAGGCATTCGCCGATCGGCTCAACGCGCTCTGTGCGATCGAGGTCCGCGAGGCGGTGGACAATGAGCCGCTGCGCCCTGGGCTCGCGCTCGTCGCCCCCGGCAATTTCCACCTGCTCGTGCAGTGGCACCACGACCACTACCGTGCGCGCGTGACGGGAGGGCCGCCGGTGTGGCATCAGCGGCCCGCCGTCGATCTCCTCTTCAAATCCGCCGCCGAGACCGGCGGCGCCGGGCACCTGCTCGGCGGCCTCCTGACCGGCATGGGCCGGGACGGCGCCGAGGGACTGCTCCGGCTGCGCGACCGCGGGGCCACCACCTTCGCGCAGGACGAGGCCACCAGCGTCGTCTACGGCATGCCGCGCGCCGCCTGGGAAAACGGCGCCGCCCAGCGCCAGCTCCGGCTCGACCAGATCGCCGGCAACATCGTGCAACACTACGAAGCCGCCCCGGCCTCGCCCTCGCCGCAGCTCGCGGACGCCTCCCCATGATTGCCTCCCCTCCCCTGCGCGCCGCGGTTGCGCCCCTCGAATTCGCACCCGACACGCCGCCCTCAGCCCGCACGCCGCCGTCGACCATCCTGATCGTCGACGACGAACCGGTCGTGCTCACCGCGCTCAAGTTCACCCTCGAACGCGAGGGCTTCCACGTCGTCGCCGTCACCAGCCCGTTCAAGGCCCTCGCCATCCTCGCTGACCGCGATTTTGCGGTGATCATCTCCGATCAGCGCATGCCCGAGATGATGGGCCTCGATTTCCTGATCGAGAGCCGGCGGCTTCGACCGCATTGCTCGCGCATCCTCATCACGGCGGTCCTTGCCCTGCCGACCATCGTCGATGCGATCAACAAGGGTGAGATCTTCCGCTTCGTGGCGAAACCGTGGTTGCGCGAAGAGCTCGTCGCGACCGTGCGCAACGCCGTCCAGCGCCACGATCTCGTCACCCGCAACGAACTCCTGCAGGCCGAGACGCAGCGGCTCAACACGGAGCTCCGCGACGCCAACGCCGCGCTCGAAGCCAAGGTCCGCGACCTCGAGCAGCAGAAGCAGCGGCTCGACACCGCCAACCGCGACCTCGCCGCGAGCTACGAGAACTCGCTCGAGCTCTGCCGCCGCATCCTGACGACTTACGATCCCGTGCTCGGCGGACAGGCGAAGACGCTCGTGGAATTCGCCGCGCAGATGGCGGCGAGCGACAGTTTCAACGACACCGAGCGGCACGCGCTGCGCACCGCGGCGTGGCTCTGCGATCTCGGGCTCATCGGCATGCCGCGCGAAGTGTTGCGCGCCTTCCGCCAGAAGCCCGACCAGCTCTCCGAGCGCGAGCGCAGCATGATGCACAGTCATCCCATCTACGGCCAGACGCTCGCCGCGCTCGTGGATGGCCGCGCCGAAGTCGGCGAAGTGATCCGCGCGCATCACGAACGTTACGACGGCCGCGGCTATCCCGACGGCATCGCGGGCGATGCGATTCCCTGGACGGCGCGCTGCCTCGCCGTCGCGGTTGGCTTCGTCGAATCGGGCCTCTCGAAGACGGCGGCGATCGACCAGATCCTCGCGAAATCCGGCCACGACTATGATCCGGAGGCCGTCCGCCTTTTCCTCAAGGTCAGCAATCTCGTGCAACTGCCCAAGCAGGTCCGCGAGATCATGCTGCACGAGCTCGAGCCCGGCATGGTTCTGGCCAATGGCATTTACAGCCCGCACGGGCTGCTGCTGATCGGCGAAGGCCAGGCGCTGAGCCCGGGCACCATTTCGAAGATCCGCAGCCACAACCAGGTGACGCCCATCAGCCAACGACTGTTGGTTTACCTCTAAATCGCGCATGGCTGCACCGACCATCGCCCCGCTGTTTGCGCTGCGGGTGGTCGTGGGCGTGGGCGACATGAGTGCGTCCAATAACCCCGCGATCACCCTGAGCACCTACGCGCTCGGCTCCTGTGTCGCCGTGCTGCTCTACGATCCCGCCAGCCAGGCTGGCGCGCTGCTGCACCTCATGCTTCCCGAGTCGAAGCTCTCGCCTGAGAAGGCCCTGGCGCAGCCGGCCATGTTTGCCGACACCGGCCTGCCCATGACCCTCCGTTCCTTCCAAGGCGTGCGCGGCGATCTCACCCGCGTCCGGATTTTCCTGGCCGGCGGCGCCTCGGTGTTCTGCACGAACGACACCTTCAAGATCGGCGAACGCAATCTCCGCGCCACGACCGGACTGCTCTCGCGCTATGGCCTGCGCGCGCACCACGCCGCGGTCGGCGGGACGATCAATCGCACCGTGCACCTGAACCTCGGCACCGGCGCCGTCACGCTCAAGACGCCCGACGCCACGGAGACCTGGTTGCTCGCTTGAGCGCGATGCGGCCTACAGCCGCGGCGTGGCGGGCTTGAGCGGCGCCGCCCAGGCGTGCGCGCCCACGGCGTTCAGCTTCCGCTTGTAGACCTTGTCGACGCAGGTGGCGTAGAGCGTATCGAACTTTTCCCCACCGAAACACAGGTTGGTGATCCGGCCGTTCGGCGTCGGAATGATTGCGTTCACCCGGCCCGCCTGATCGCAGATCTGCACGCCGAGCGAAGTGGCCACGTAGAGCAGCCCGTTGCGATCGACCTTCATGCCGTCCGCGCTGCTCTGGTCGATCGTGTCGGGCTCGTGCAGCCAGTAATAACGCTGCTTGTGCGCCAGCGTGCCGTCGCGCCGGATCTGGTAGCTGTAGATCCAATGCGAGCGATAGTCCGCGACGTAGAGCAGCGACTGGTCGGTCGAGAGCGTCACGCCATTCGCGTAGCGGAGGCCGGTGTCGACGACGGTCTTCGTGCCGTCGGGCTTGATCAGCCAGACCTTGCTCGGCTCGTTGCTGTTGCCCGCCGGCGGATGGGTGACGTAGGCGTTGCCGTTGTGCGCGACGACGATGTCGTTGCCGGCGATTTCCGAGGCGATCACGGTGGAGCGGCCCTCGGCATCGAAGGCCACGATCTGCTGCGCGCCCGTCGACACCGCGTAGAGCCGGCCGTCCGGGCCGAAGGCCTGGCCGTTGGTGCGGTGGGTGTTCTCCCGCTGGAGCGTCACCTGGCCGTCCAGGGAAATCTTATACGCCTTGCTGTTCGGAATATCGGTGAAGAACACCTCGCCCCGGGCATTGGTCGTGGTGCCCTCGGTCAGCCGGTGGCCCTCGCTCACGAGCTGCCACTCCTCGCCCGGGATGAGCACCGTGGCCAGCACGGCGTTCTTCGTCTTCGCGGCCGATTGCACCGGCGCCGGCCAGCCTTGCCAGAGCCAGCGGATGGCGTCGGGAAACACCGCGGTGCCGTGGCGGCCGTTGTGCCCGCCCTCGCCCCAGCGGTGATCCACCTCGTATCCGGAAAACACCAACGCCCGCTGCATCGTCTGGTTGGCCATCCACCAGTCGCCGGCGTAGATGTTGTTGTCGTTCGAGCCGTCGACGAGGAACACGCGGAGCTGCTTCGGCTCGTATTTGCGGATGAGCGTCGGGTAGATGTCGCCGCCGCGCAGGCCGACGAAAGTGCCGACGTTGCTGAACACGCGACTGAACGCATCGGGCCGCTCCCACGCCGCCGTGAAGGCGCAGATCGCCCCGCTGCTCGATCCGCCGATGGCGCGGTCGTTGCCCGATTTCGAGAGCTGGATCGGCCGCCCGTCGGCCGTGCGCTTCGTCTCGACCGCCGGCAGCACCTCCTCGAGCACGAAGCGCGCGAAGGCGTCGCCAAGCCCGTCGTATTCGTAGCTGCGGTTGAAGCGGTCGAGCGCTGTCGCGCCGTCGCTCGCCTTCACGATCCCGGGCGGCACGACCACGGCGATCGTCACGGGAATCTCGCCGCGCGCGATCAGGTTGTCGAAGACCACGGGCACGTTCCACTGCATGCCGTCCTGGTTCACATAGACGCAGGCCGGCTTCGCGGGATCATACTGCTTCGGCACGTAGACGGTGATCTGGCGCACCGTGCCCGGAAAAATCTTCGAGCCGGAAAACTCGAACTTGAGCTGCTCGCCCTTCGGGACGCCGGGTTGCACCACGGAGTCCGGATGCGGCGGATACTCGTCCGCGGCGCGCAGGGCAACTGCGACGGGCAACAAACACCAAAGTATCGCGACGATTCGGGTTGGGTTTCTCATGGAAAAGTTGTCTGAGCCGCCGGAACGCAAGCACCGCGGATCACGCGGATGCCATGGATAATCGCCGCGAGCGGATCTGTATCCGTGGCATCCGTGCAATCCGTGGTCAAAAACCGCTTGGCTGGGAAATCCTACCGCACGCCGAAAACCGACTCGTCCACGAGCAGTTTCTCGGGATAGACGACGCGGCCGTGCACGAGCATGTCGCCGTCGAAGGCCTCGTGCCGCACGTCCGCCAATCGCACCGCGTGTTCGAGCTTCTCGGGCCGCAGGCCGTTGAAAATCGTCTTGGCCTTGTCGTCGGCGAAGAGCACCGGCGCTTGATACGCGAAGAGATAGTCGAGCTGGCGCACGCGCACGAGCTCGCTGATCAACTGCGCCCCCCCTTCCACAAACACGCCCGCGATCCGCTCCTCGGCGCATTTCTTCCGGAAATCCGGGAACGGCACGCGCTGCGTGTTCGACTCGAAGGTCCACACCTTGATTCCCATCTCGCGCAGCTTGCGCACGTAGCCAAGGCCGCCGTGCGGCGTCGTCACCACGATTGTCCGATCGCGAAATTCGTCGGTGAACACCGCGGGCAGGTTCTTGTCGACGACGGTGCGCAAGAGCCCGTCGAACACGAAACGCCACGGGCACCACTCCGGTTCGCCGGCACGACGGGAGGTGAGCCGCGGGTTGTCCTTCAGCACCGTCATCGCCCCGACGGCGATGCCGGGAAACAGCCGCCGCCAGCGATGCACGTCGGCGCGCGACTGCTCGTTGGTGATCCATTTCGATTCGCCCGTGCGGCACGCGATCTTGCCGTCGAGGGTCGCCGCCATTTTCGCCGCAATCAACGGACCGCCCTGCGTGATCCAGTGGTTGAAGATCAGGTTCAGGTCGGCGCATTCGCGCGCGAGCACGCCGGTGATGACTTCGAGGCCGGCGGCGCGCAGGACCTCGAAGCCGTGGCCGGCGTGGGCCGGGTTCGGATCGGTCGCACCGACAACGACGCGCTTGAGGCCCGACGCGATGATCGCGTCGGTGCATGCGCCGGTGCGGCCCTGGGTCGAGCAAGGCTCGAGCGTGACGTAGAGCGTGGCGCCGGGGCGCGGAACCTTGCCGCGATTGAGCAGCGCCAGCCGCTCGGCGTGCGGCCCGCCGTCGGGGGCGGTCGCACCCTCGGCGACGATGTGGCCCTCCTCGACGATCAACGCCCCGACCATCGGGTTGGGATGCGTGTTGCCCCAGACGCTGCGCGCGAGCGCGAGCGCGCGGCGCATGAAGAACTCGTGTTGGCCGTTATCCGCTGACATAAGGATTTCCTGCGCGCTCGGCTGCCACCGTCGTTTTCGGGCCATGACCGGGAAACACCACGGTGTCGCCGGGCAGCGGATAGATTTGCGTGCGAATCGCGCGTTCGAGCTGCTCGAAGCTGCCACCCGGAAGATCGGTGCGGCCGATGCTGCCGTTGAACAGCGCATCGCCCACAAACGCGGCGTTCAGCGCGGAGAAATAAAAGAGCACGTTGCCCGGACAATGACCGGGCACGTGCCGCACTTCGATCTTTGTTCCGAGCGCGTCCAGGATTTCACCCGGTTTTACCCAATGATCGACAAGGATGGGTTCGAGATTCATCCGCTCGCCCATGAAGCGCTCCATGATTTCCGGCGTCTCGATCATCGCCTGGTCGTCGGCATGGGCGCGCACCTTCGCCCCGCTCTGCCGGACGACCTCCGCTCCGCCCTGGGTGTGATCCCAGTGGCCGTGCGTGAGCCAGAGCTCGACCAGCCGGCATTTCGCCCGCTGCAGGAGCGGCGCCACCAGCGTCCAGACCTCCCCCGGCGCGTCGATCAGGACCGCCTCGCCGCGCTCCGGCGCGGTCAGCAGATAGGCATTGGTCTGGATCGGCCCCGCGGGCAGGACGTGGAGATTCACGGCGCCAATCCAAGGGGTTTCATCAAACGCGCAACAGTTATCACCAACTCCCCACTTGCCTCTCGGCGCCCCCGCTTGCCACTGTCGCCGTTTTCCCATGCCGACCATTAAGTTTGCCGTCCTTGCTGGAGACTACATCGGGCCCGAGGTCATGACCGCGGCGCTGCGCGTGCTGGAGCACGTCGCCCGGCAGGAGGGACTCACCCTCGCCTACACGAAGGCCGACGTCGGCGGCGCCGGCATCGACAACCACGGCAAGGCCCTGCCCGACTCCACGCTCAAGCTCTGCGAGCAATCCGACGCGATCCTCTTCGGCTCCGTCGGCGGCCCGAAATGGGAGAAGCTCCCGCCCAAGGAACAGCCCGAGCGCGCCGCGCTCCTCCCGCTGCGCAAGCACTTCACCCTCTTCGCCAACATCCGTCCCGGCCTGCTGTATCGGGAACTTACGGACGCCTCGCCGCTCAAGACCGAGCGCATCCCCAACGGCATCGACATCGTCTGCATCCGCGAACTCACCGGCGGCGTTTACTTCGGACTCCCCAAGACCACGACCACGCTCGCCGACGGCGACGTGCAGGCCGTCGACACCATGGTCTACAAAAAATCCGAGATCGAACGCATCCTCCAGGTCGCAATCACCACGGCGCGCGCCCGCAAAAAGAAACTCTGCTCCGTCGACAAGGCCAACGTCCTCGAGACCTCCGTGCTCTGGCGCAAGACCGTCACCGATTACATGACGCAGCACGCGCCCGACATCGCGCTCAGCCACATGTATGTCGACAACGCCGCGATGCAGCTCGCGCGCGACCCGAACCAGTTCGACGTGTTCGTGACCGAAAACATGTTCGGCGACATCCTTTCCGACGAGATGGCCGTGATCTGCGGGTCGCTCGGCATGTTGTCGTCCGCCTCGCTCGGCGCCGGCAAAAATTCCCTCGGCCTCCCCTTCGGTCTCTACGAGCCTGCCGGCGGCACCGCGCCCGACATCGCGGGCAAGGGCATCGCGAATCCCTGCGCGCAGGTGCTCTCGGGCGCGCTCATGCTCCGCTTCAGCTTCGGCCTCGACGCCGTCGCGACGCGCATCGAGGCGGCGGTCAAACGCGCCGTGACGGGCGGCACGCGCACCGGTGACATCGCGTTCGGCAAACCGTCCGTCGGCACGAGCGCGATGGCCGACGCCATCATCGCCACTCTTTGAGCGGCCGTTTCAGCCCGCGGCGAGTTCGCGGGCGATGGCTTCGCGGACTTCGTCGGGACTGCACGGCTTCGAAAGAAGCCCGGTCACGCCCAGCGCGGCGAGTTTCTCGCGCCGACCCGGGCATCCTGCGTCTACTGCGAGAAAGCCGGGGCAAAGACGCGAAATTCATTCCGAAGGAACGCTGACGTGCGGGTTCCGGCGGGGCTTAGCCCGCATATTTCATGCTTTCTGCGTCCTTTTTCCGGCGTTGGTCGGCGGACAGGCGGTGAGCTTGCGGGAGCGTGCGTCCTATGCGGGCTAAAAGCAAAACCGCTTGGGGTTTTGCACCTAGCCCGGATAGCCAAAACGGTTGAATCTGTAGACTTGATCCAAGCACACCGTGTAGGGTCGCTGGCGAGTAGAGCATGAAATATCCGGGTTAGTTGGTGGGTAGTTGGACCGTTCCAAAAGGAAACACACCCCAACGCACCGACTCTGGCCCGCCCCCACCGTGCATTCTGCGCGTTGCGTTGCGCGCCCACTCGTTTAGCCGAGTTATCGCGTCCCGTCGCACGGCGGCGGCGGCGGTTTTCGCCCGCGCGCCAACCCATTTCCCGACTTGCTACCCCCCCCGTCGATCTCTGTTCTCCGCCCTCTTTCTTTCGACACATGACCTCCGCGCAAATCCGCCAGTCCTTCCTCGATTTCTTTGCCTCCCAGGGCCACACGATCGTGCCGTCGTCGTCGTTGCTGCCCGACTCGCCCGGCCTGCTCTTCACCAACGCCGGCATGAATCAGTTCGTGCCCATCTTCCTCGGCGACCGCGCGCCCGATGTCTCGAAGTGGGCCGGCGTGAAACCCAGCAAGGACACCCGCGCCGCCGACACGCAGAAATGCATCCGCGCCGGCGGCAAACACAACGACCTCGAGGACGTCGGCTTCGATACCTACCACCACACGATGTTCGAGATGCTGGGCAACTGGTCCTTCGGCGACTACTTCAAGAAGGACTCACTCACCTGGGGCTGGGAGTTGATCACCAAGGTCTGGGGCATCCCGCCGAAGCGCCTCTTCGCCACCGTCTACTCGCCCGACAAGTCGAAGAACGATCCCTCCGATTTCGATCAGGAAGCCTACGACATCTGGGCCGGCATCTTCCGCGCTGAAGGCCTCGATCCCGCCGTGCATATCGTCAACGGCAACAAGAAGGACAATTTCTGGATGATGGGCGACACCGGCCCCTGCGGCCCGTGCTCGGAAATTCATTTCAACCTGCTCCCCTCCGATGACGAGGTCGAGGGCCGCAAGGGCGTGAACTCCTCCAGCCCCCGCTGCATCGAAATCTGGAACCACGTTTTCATTCAGTTCAACGCGAACGCCGACGGCACCTTCTCCCCGCTCGCCGCCAAACACGTGGACACCGGCATGGGCTTCGAGCGCGTCGCCGGAATCTACGCGACGACGAAAGGCTTCAAGGACTTCGCCCCCGATCCGTCGAACTACAACTCCGACGTCTTCGCCCCGCTCTTCGCGAAAGTCACCGCCCTCTCCGGCAAGACCTACATCGGCAGCGTCCCCACGAAACGCGAAGGCCTCACCGAGCAGGAAAACATCGACGTCGCCTTCCGCGTCCTCGCCGATCACGCGCGCTGCGTGAGCTGCGCCATCGCCGACGGCATCCTCCCCGGCAACGAAGGCCGCAATTACGTCATCCGCCGCATCCTGCGGCGCGGGATTCTTTACGGGAAGAAGCTCGGACTCTCAGTCGGCTTCTTCGAGCAACTCGTCGGCCCGGTGGTCGAGCCGCTCGGCGGCGTGTTTCCGGAATTGAAGCAGCAGCAGGACATGGTCCGGCGCGTGATTCGGAGCGAGGAGGAGAGCTTTGGGCGGACGCTGGAGCGCGGCCTTGCGATTTTCGAGCGAGCGATCGCTTCAACCGGTCCGGGGAGCGCACGCGTCCCGCGTGCCGCGTCCGGCGTCTCGCCGGACGCCTCCGCCATCCGCTACAGCAAGCGCCGACTCCCTCATTTCGAGCGCCCGTGGGGCAAATATCACCTGACGTTTGCCACGCACGAGCGTCGCGTGCTGTCGCCCGCCGCGCGCCGGATCGTCCTCGACAGCCTCATCCACGGCCACACGGAAAGCCGCTACCATTTGTTCGCCGCCTGCGTGATGCCCGACCACGTCCATGCCCTGATTGAGCCGCAACCCAAGTCCGACCCGGCTGCAACACCAACCGAATTCCACGGGCTCCCGGAAATCCTGCACTCAATCAAGTCGTTCAGCGCGCACGCCATCAACAAGGCGGAAGGGACATCCGGTTCCGTCTGGGAAAAGGAATCGTTCGACCGCCTCATCCGCAGCGAAGGCGATCTTCAGGAGAAATTCACCTACATCGAGATGAACCCGGCCGAGGCCGGGCTGACCGATGCCAATGGCGAATACCCCTTTCTCTGGACCGGCGAGGCCGGCCCGGCCCCGGCGGTTCGGCGGGACGCCGACCCGGGCACGCGGGACGCGTGCGCTCCCCGGACCTTTTCCGGCGCCACCGCTTTCGAGCTCTACGACACTTACGGCTTCCCGCTCGACATGACGCAGCTCCTCGCCACCGAGCGCGGTCTCACGGTCGACACGGCGGGTTTCGAAGCAGAGATGGAGAAGCAGCGTGAACGCGGACGCAAAGCGCGCGTCTCTGAAATCGTCGTCGCCGCCACCGAGGGCGAAGCCGCCGCCGATCTCAAGCCGACCGCCTTTCTTGGATACACGCAGACCACGGCCCACGCGAAACTCATCGACGTCATCAAGAGCGAGAAGGACGCGTTTCTCGTTTTCGATCAGACTCCCTTCTACGCCGAGATGGGCGGTCAGACCGGCGACACCGGCTCCGCGCTGATCGACGGCCAGCTCGTCACGATTACCGACTGTGTGAAAGACAAAGCCGGACGCCACCTGCACAAGGTCGACGGTTCAGATCCCAGCCCGCAGCTCACCGCTCTCGGCTCTTCCGCCACGCTCAGCGTCGGAGCGAAGGCTGAACTTTCGGTCGACCTCACCCGCCGCCGCGCGATCAACCGCCACCACAGCGCCGCGCATTTGATCCACTGGGCGCTGCGCAAGATCCTCGGCACGCACGTCCGCCAGGCCGGCACCTCGAAGACCGCGGACCGCATGCGTTTCGATTTCTCGCATTTCGAGGCCGTCACGCACGCGCAGCTCCTTGAGGTCGAGCAGCTCGTCAACGACAAGGTCATCGACAACGCCAGGGTCGAATCCTACGAGACCGAGTTCGACCAGAAGCCCGAGGGCACCCTCGCCTTCTTCGGCGACAAATACGGCAAGTTTGTCCGCGTCGTCGATATCGGCGGCTACAGCCGCGAGCTCTGCGGTGGCACGCACGTCGCCACCACCGGCGAGATCGGTTTGATCAAGATCGTCGCCGAGATGGCCATCGCCGCCGGCACCCGCCGGATCGAGGCCGTCGCCGGCCAGCCGGCGTTCGATCTCGTGACCACGCGCGAAGCCGCCCTCTCCGCCGTCAGCGCCCATCTCGGCGGCGGCGCGAGCGATGTCGTGAAAAAACTCGAATCGCTCCTCGCGCACCAGAAGGAGATCGAGAAGCAATTGAAGACGTTTCAACAAAAGGCGCTCGCCGGCATGGCGGAGGAGCTGGCCGCGCACGCCGTCGCGCGCGACGGACTCAAGTTCGTGTCCGCCGTCGTCAGCGTCTCCGATCAGGAAGTGCTGCGCAGTCTCGGCTCTCAGGTGCTGGCCAAGCTCGGCGACGGCGTCGTGCAGCTCGGCGCTGCGCTTGGCGACAAGGCCAGCCTCGTCGCGTTCTGCTCTCCCGCCGCGATCAAGGCGGGCCACCAGGCGGGCAAGATCATCCAGGGGCTCTGCGCCCAGATCGGCGGCAAGGGCGGCGGCAAACCCGACTTCGCCATGGGCGGAGGCAAGGATGTGGCGAAGCTTGCCGAGGTGCTGGCGCGGTGAATGGTCCTTGCCATTTGGCATGATCGCTTATGCCATTTGGCACTTGCCAAAGACGAAAGGTCGAGCAGGCTGAGGATATGAAGACCCGGAAGCCAAGGCCCTTGGTTTATCCCGAAATGCAGGACGACGCCGCCATGGCGTTGCGGGTCGAGGAGGGTTTGCCGGTCACCGATGTCGTCGCGTTTGCGAGACAGGCGGGCTTTACCAACGACGAGCTTGCCCGGCTGATTCACATTCCATCGCGCACCTATGCGCGGCGCGTCGCGAGCAACGCGCGGCTCAATATTCCCGAAGGCGAGCGGGCGGTGCGCCTCATGCGGCTGTTCGAACGGGCCAGGCAGGTGTTCGGCACGCACGAGAACACGCGCGGCTGGTTTAACGCCAAGATTCTCGCGCTGGGTTGGAAGACGCCGCTGGAATACGCGCAGACAGAGCCCGGTGCCCGCGAGGTCGAGAACATCATCGGCCGGATCGAGGAAGGCGTCTATTCGTGAGCGAAGCCGCCTGCTGGAGACTGGGCGCCACGCATCGAGCCGACGCCGCCTTTTCCGGAGAAGGGGCCGCGCGACGAGGCGGACGTTGGAATCTCCGCGGCACCCGCCTGGTGTATTGCTCGGCCTCCCGGTCGCTGGCGGCGCTGGAGATTCTGGCCAACGTGGACGCGCGTCACCGCCTCATCGGACTCGCCTGGACCTGCGTTTCAGCGCTCGTGCCTGACGAGGCGATCGAACGGCCCACGAAGTTTCCCGCCACGTGGCGGCAATTTCCGCATGGCCCGGAAGCCCAGGCGCTGGGCAGCGAGTGGGTTCGGGCCCAACGCACCGTGGCCTTGCGGGTGCCCAGCGCAGTGGTCCCCGGCGAGTTCAACTATCTCCTCAATCCCGCGCACCCGGACTTCAAGCGCGTGACGATCGGCGAGGCAGAACCGTTCGCCTTCGATCCGCGGCTCGGCTAATTCTACTTTGGCAAGATGGGGGAGCGGAGAGACGAACCGGGCGTGGACAAGCCCCGCCCCTACGACCGGAAAGGCAGGGGCGCGGCTCGTCCACGCCCGGCTCGGGTTTCTCAACAAAGTAGAACCAGCGCTCTTATCCGGGAGCGCTCACCAGCGGCACAAAACGCACCGGCCCGAGCTCGTGCCGCGAGATTTCGCCGGCGTGGTTCTTCGCCACGAGCAGGAGCACCTGCCGGTCGGCGGCGACCGACCCCACGGGCGCGACCAGCCGCCCGCCGGGCGCGAGCTGCTCCAGCAAGGCCGGCGGGAGAGTCTCCGGCGCCGCGGTCACGATGATCGCGTCGAAGGGCGCGTGCTCCGGCCAGCCGAGGGCGCCATCGCCGGTGCGAAAGTGAATATTGCGATAACCCAGCCGCGCCAACCGCGCCGCCGCGGCTGTCGCCAGATCAGGGATACGCTCGATCGTGAACACCGCGGCGGCGATCTCGGCCAGGAGGGCGGTTTGGTAGCCGGAGCCGGTGCCGATTTCGAGCACGCGATCATCCGCGGCCAGCTCGAGTTGTCCGGTCATATATGCGACGAGCGACGGCTGCGAAATCGTCTGAGCGTGACCGATGGGCAGCGCATCGTCCTCGTCGGCATGGCGGCGCTGCGCGGCGGGCAGAAACTCCACCCGCCGCACGGCCCGCATGGCGCGCTCGACCTGCGAATGATAATCTGCGCGGAGCATGGTGATTCAACCGGCTGCGGCACGTTCGCCCCCGGGCGGAAATCCGCAAGGCGCGTAGCCACAAACCCACCACCGATTCGGACACCGCGTCGTTGCAATCGGTGTCTGTGTTCAAAACATCCTTCCTCATGGCGGCTGACCTGCGACCCATCATCGACGAAATCGCGAACCGGGCGGACGAATTCCTCTCCGGCGCCGGCGACCGCCCGCATGCGCGGGCCGGGATCGAGGAGGTCCTCACGATGGACTACCCGACGCTCCCTCCCGAGGTTCGCACCGTCGTCGTCACCGGCGTGATGAGCGTGCTGGATGACGAGGATTTTTTTGGCACCGAATACGTCGGCGATCCCTTTTCCGATCCGGACGAACCGAAGGACGACTGAGACTGAAAACGGAGATTGAAACGCGGAAAACGCAGAGGTCGCGGCGCCAACAAGGAGAAAGAGTTGCTGCGCCAGGGGCTCACCGTTGGGGGTTCGATCTTACTGTGGGTAAAACGTGGGTTTCCTCTGCGCTCTCCGCGACCTTCGCGTTTCAAAGGCCTTTTCCAGACTGAGCCTTCGCCGGCCTTGCCGCGTCAGACGGGATGCGCCACGGTCAGGCTGCATGTCCCCGGCCGTCGCCGCTCCCGCCTCGCTCTTCGCCCTGCTCGCGTTCAACGCCAGCAACCAACTCGCCGTGCGCCGGCTCGGCTCAAAACTGGGCCTCGCCTTCACCGGCAGCGATCTGGCCATGGCCACGGCGCGACTCGAAGGCTGCTTTCGCGAGCACACACCGCCCGCGGAATACTTCGCCTCGGTCGCCGGCGGTCGCAGTTACCGCGTTTGCTTCGCGCAGGTCGCGGGCGTGCCGGCCGACGCGGAGATCGTGTTCCTCTCGCTCGAAGCGCTGGCCGCGCAGCCGGCCGCGCTGGCCCCTTCCCTCGCCGCGCTCCTGCGGGATCTCGAACCGCACTTGGTCGAGATTCCGTATCTGCATCTCGGCGAGAACGACTTCATCTACAAGTTCCGCCCCGCGCAGGAGCGCAACATCGCGATCTACGCGCAGGACGCCGCCGCCGGCGCGCTCTACCAGTCGCAGCTCTGCGCCGCGATCAAGGCCCTCGCCCGCCGGCACGAGCGCACCGCGGCCTCCCCCGTGACGCTCGATTTCGGCGCCGTGCGCTACGTCATCCCGAGCCACTTCGGCTTCTGCCTCGGCGTGAAAAATGCCATTGAGCGCGCCTATGAAACGCTGGCGGAAAATCCGCAGCGCCGCGTGTTCATGCTCTCTGAGCTGATCCACAATCCCTTCGTCAACGAGGACCTCCTGCGCCGCGGCCTGCGTTATCTGCAAACGGACAAGGGCGCCTCCTATACCACCACCGGCACCGTGGCGACCGGCGCGGCCGGCGAGGTGCTGCTCTGGGATACGCTCACGCCCGAGGACATCGTGATCATTCCCGCCTTCGGCGCGACCGATGACGACAAGCGCCGCCTCGTCCGCAAGGGCATCGCGGTCGCACACTACGACGCGACCTGCATGCTCGTGGAGAAAGTGTGGAAGGCGGCGCGCGCTTACGGCCGCGAGGGCTACACCGTCGTCATCCACGGGAAGCATGAGCACGAGGAGACGAAGGCGACATTTTCCAACACGCGCCGTTTCGCCCCGGCCGTCATCGTGCGCAACCTCGAGGAAGCGCGCCAACTCGGCGCGATCATCGCCAGCGACGACGCGGCGGTGCACGCGCGCTTCTACGAGATCTTTGCGGGACGCCACACGCCGGGCTTCGATGTCGCGCGCCACCTCGAGCGCATCGCCGTCGTCAACCAAACCACGCTGCTGATGAACGAGACGCTCGCGATCATCGAGCACCTGCGCGAGGTCTGCCGCGCCCGTTTCGGCGACGATCAGCGCGTGGGCGGCAACGGCCGGCGCGACACGCTGTGCTATGCCACGCAGGTGAACCAGGACGCCCTCCGTCGCGCGCTCGACGAGCCGCTCGACGCCGCCTTTGTGATCGGCGGCAGGAACTCCTCGAACACGTATCAGCTTTTCCATCTCTGCGAGCAGCGGCTCGGCGAGAAGGCGTATTTCATCCAGTCGGAGGCCAACATTCTTTCCGCCGACGTCGTCGACCATTACGTCTACGTCAGCGGCGGCCCGGGCGGCAACGCCCGCCGCCCACTCTGGCCGGAGTGCGTGGCCGCTCCGGCTGCCCCGAAACGCGTCCTGATTACCGGCGGCGCGAGTTGTCCCGATGGCATCATCCAGCAGGTGATCGCACGGATAAATTCGTTCTTTCCCGCCGCGGAGTTGCGCAGCGTCGCGGATGTGTTGCGCGCTTGGGAGCGCGTCGAGTAGTTCGGGTTCGGTTCCGGGTTCGCAGATATCGCCTACTCCAGACCGTGCGCCGCGCAAAACTCCCGCAGATCCGGCGCAAGGGGCGCGGTAAACACGCGATCCAATCCCGCGGCACGCAGATCGATCTCCGCGCAATGCAACGCCTGCCGCGGCAGCAGCAACCGCGCGGCCAGCGCGCCCGTCCAACCGTGATCGATGAAGTCGAGGTAGAGGCGCGCGTCGGGCCCGTAGATTTTGTCCCCGACGAGCGAATGCCCCAGCCATTGCGCATGCGCCCGGATCTGGTGCTTGCGGCCCGTCTC
>Ga0163144_10007799_pt1 | contig 23385 bp, 22 predicted proteins | sample OliLak19BULKMAT1_FD_123175 | JGI IMG/M metagenome (GOLD analysis project Ga0163144, IMG submission 123175) | Freshwater microbial mat bacterial communities from Lake Vanda, McMurdo Dry Valleys, Antarctica - Oligotrophic Lake LV.19.BULKMAT1 | ecosystem: Environmental > Aquatic > Freshwater >...
GTGGAGAATACCGGGATCGAACCGGTCACCTCTAACATGCCATGCTAGCGCTCTACCAGATGAGCTAATTCCCCATTTAAAATGGATTGCAAATATAGTAGCAATCCATTTTTAATCAAAATCAATTTTACTATTGTTTGTTGGCAGGGGATGCCTGGGGCATACTATTTCCTTTTACACCATTTTTAGTACCACCATTTTCTGCCGCACTCATCGCTTCTAAATTTTGTTTCGCCAATGCAAATGTAGAATCCAATGCCAATGCTTTTTCAAAATAAACCTTCGCTTCCGCCTTTTTATCCAGATCATATAAAGCAAGGGCATGTATATTAAAAACACCCGCCTGCAAATAGGTTCTGCCTGTTTGCTGCCCTATATTATATGTCATTAAGTACTCGGGTTTAAAAGCAAGTTTTTCTGCTGCCACCGCAGTTGCAAGGCATTCTGAAAGTCTTTTTATACCATATTGCAATTCCATTAATTTATAGGCATGATAGGGGCTTTGCGTTTTCACAAATAGCTTCTCAAAAATATCTATGGCTTCTTTGGGCTGCTGCAATTTATCCATGCTAATGCCTTTTAACTCAAGCAGGGTGTTGTTATCAGGAGTTGTTTCCAGCCGTTTGTTAGCCCAATAATAGGATTGAGAAAAAGCACCTTGCTGCATGTAAAGCATGGCCAGTGTATCTGCATAAGCCGTATTTGTACCCTGCTCTGTAATAAAATAGTTTAATGCAGTAATAGCAGTATTTGCATCGCCGCTAGCTATCGCCAGGTTAAAAACTTTCAGGTGAGGATTCAACTTAGGTATCGGGGCCTGGGTTATTTTTTTGGATTGAGCAAATACTGCGGCTGTAAGCAGAAAGGCAATCACCGGAAGTAAAAATTTTTTATACACTTGATTTTTTTTAGTCTGGCAAATTAATTAAAAACCCCGGAAATAGTTCCGGGGTTTTTTACATGATTTTATCTTATCGATTAATCTCCCCATATTTCATCTGTACCATCCAGCCAGCGTTTAACCAGCGCAGTAGTTACAGATTTAGGTCTTTCAAGCGGAAAGTTAAGTGCCCTGTCCCAGCAAAGACTTGCCAAAACACCTAACGCTCTGGAAACACCAAACAATACGGTGTAAAATTCATATTCTACCATGCCATAATGTACCAGCAAAGCACCGCTGTGGGCATCGATATTTGGCCATGGATTTTTAATTTTTCCCATAGATTGTAATATAGGAGGCACTGCCTCGTAAATATTCCATACCGTTTTTACCAGCGGATCGTCTGGCAAATGCTTTTTACCAAACTCCATCTGTGCTGTAAAGCGGGGATCGGTTTTACGTAATACTGCATGCCCATAGCCTGGCACTACTTTTCCTTCACTCAATGTTTTCTTTACATATTCTTCTATCTGTGATTTAGAAGGTTCCTCTACCCCTAGTTGTTCTCTCATTTCATAAATCCATTTAATCACTTCCTGGTTGGCAAGGCCATGGAGTGGACCGGCAAGTCCATTCATACCAGCAGCAAATGATAAATAGGGATCGCTAAGTGCAGAACCTACCAAATGGGTAGTATGGGCAGATACATTACCTCCTTCATGATCGGCATGTATAGTCATGTACAACCGCATTAATTCTTTAAACTCCTCACTATCGTAGCCCATCATATGCGCAAAATTGCCACTCCAATCTAATAACCCATTGGGTTGTATATGTTGTCCGAATTTATATTTACGCCTATATATATACGCAGCTACCCTTGGTAAACGGGCAATCAAATCCATTGCATCGTCAAAAGTTGCATCCCAATAATCCTTTTTACTCATACCGTTGGAATATCGTAATGCAAAGCTGCTTTCTGTTTGCAGTGCCATAATGGCTACCACAAACTGCGTCATTGGGTGAGTATTAATGGGCAATGATTCAATGGTAGCAAATACATGATTGGGTACATGGCTCCTTCTTTGTAAAACGGAAGTAATATGTGCAACATCTGCCTCTTCAGGTAATTTCCCCATCAGCATCAGGTAAAAAAGTCCTTCCGGTAATGGCTCAGAACCACCAGGAGCTTTTGGTAACTTTTCTTTTAATTCAGGTATCGTATAGCCACGAAACTTAATGCCTTCCTGTGCATCCAAAAGAGATGTTTCTGAAACAAGGCCGGTAATACCTCTCATACCCTGATAAATCTGGCTAAGTGTAACTTCTCCTATTTTTTTATTTCCATGCTCTTTCAGCAATTCCTTTATTTCCTTGCCTACCTCATCTGCCTTAATTTTAAACTTGCTTTTTAGGATTTCCATATAAATTAATTTATTATTAGATTGGCTGATTAAACGATGTATATGGCTCGAAATTACGTAGTAACTACTTGTTAAACAAATGTAATGCTTTAAAGCTTATTGTTTATTTCAATCACAAATTACACATCTTTATAATTCCTTTAAACCGCCCATTTAAACTCCTTCTTTCAAAATAACCAATGCCAGGGTAAGCTGCTAAAAAAAATACGGTATTTTATTTTGTAAATTTTTATGCTCCCAAATATTAGCTGTAAGTTTGCATGACCTCGGGGATTTCCCTTTTATTGTGCAGGTCATTTTTGTAAGGAAAATAATCATTGAATTTTGTTTTTTTAAATGAATTTTTGAAAACAGTTGTTTTATAATACATCTTTTTCAAATACATGATTCTTATTGTTTTTACTATAACCATACCATTCATCTTGATTAAAAACAGGCTATGACAAAGTATATATTCGTAACAGGTGGTGTTACTTCCTCCCTGGGAAAAGGCATCATTGCCGCATCACTTGCCAAATTGTTGCAATCAAGGGGACTTAAAGTCACTATTCAAAAATTTGACCCCTACATCAACGTAGATCCTGGCACGCTTAATCCTTATGAGCATGGCGAATGCTATGTAACCGAAGATGGCGCTGAAACAGATCTTGATCTTGGGCATTACGAACGTTTTCTAAATATTCATACATCGCAGGCAAATAATGTAACAACAGGACGTATTTACCAAACTGTTATCAATAAAGAAAGAGAGGGTGCATACCTTGGCAAAACGGTGCAGGTGGTACCGCACATTACAGATGAAATAAAAAGGCGAATGCTGTTGCTTGGGCAAAGCGGTGCATACGATATTGTGATTACAGAAATTGGCGGTACCATTGGCGATATTGAAAGTCTTCCGTTTGTAGAAGCAGTACGCCAACTGCAATGGGAAATGGAAGAGGAAGACTGCCTGGTAGTGCATTTAACCCTTATACCTTACCTGAAGGCTGCAAAAGAACTCAAAACAAAACCAACCCAGCATAGCGTAAAACTGATGAGCGAAAATGGACTGCATCCGGATATTATTGTATGCAGAACCGAGCATTCGCTAAACATGGAGTTGAGAAAAAAGATTGCATTGTTTTGCAACGTAAAAACAGAAGCAGTAATAGAAGCAATAGATGCCAATTCTATCTACGAAGTACCGCTAAAAATGCTGCAGGAAGGACTTGATGTAATTGTACTTAAAAAATTACACATCAATGGCTACTCTGCTCCGCAACTTCACAAATGGAAAGGTTTTTTGGATAAATTAAAAAACCCTACTTCAAAAATAAGTATCGGGCTTATTGGTAAATACATTGAATTACAAGATGCGTATAAATCTATCCTGGAATCATTTGTACATGCTGCAGCTATCAATGAATGTAAGGTGCAGATTGTAAATGTGCACAGTGAGTTTATTACAGAAGATAATGTAAATGAAAAATTAGGAAACCTGGATGGATTGCTGGTGGCACCGGGATTTGGTTTACGTGGTGTGGAGGGCAAAATTATTGCAGTAAAATTTGCAAGAGAAAACCAGTTGCCATTTTTTGGTATTTGTTTAGGGATGCAAATGGCAGCCATTGAATTTGCAAGAAATGTACTAGGTCTTAAAGATGCACACTCAACAGAAATGGATATTACTACCAGTAATCCGGTGATAGATTTGATGGAAGAGCAAAAGAAAGTAACTGCAAAAGGTGGCACCATGCGGCTGGGCAGTTATCCCTGCGAAATAAAGCCTGGTACGCTTGCTTACGAAATTTATGGCAAACCAAATATCAACGAACGACATCGTCACCGCTGGGAGTTTAATAACAAATACCTGCAGCATTTTGAAGAGGCTGGCATGATTGCAAGTGGTAAAAACCCTGGTATTGGTTTGGTTGAAATAATTGAATTAACAAACCATCCTTTTTTTATTGGCGTTCAGTTTCACCCGGAATTAAAAAGCACGGTTGAAAATCCGCAACCAATTTTTGTAGCTTTTATTAAGGCAGCTAAAGAATTTGCTGATAGAAAAAACCTGGTGTCTAACCCGTTGTTACAAAGTGAAATGATTTAAAATTTAAAGATGATATTATAAAAAAGGCTGCTAAAATTAGCAGCCTTTTTTTGTGAATATATTTACACAATTGGATGAGATAGTATTTCCTGTTTCATTTTTTTGGAGAATTTTTCAAAACTTTGCTTATCATTTTGCTTCCATTGAGCGCCCATTGCTTTTATCTTTTCCAGCCGATCGTCTTTGCTCAATGCAAAAAAAGCAGTAATTATTTCTTTATCGTTTTCCAATGCAAGGGTACTGTATAATTTCGCCAGTTCCTTTTCTATTTCTATATCACTGCTGGCCATCTCTTTTTCCATAGCTTCCCTCAATTGCAGCTTTTCATCATAAGTTCCAATGGGAAGTAGGAGTTTGGCTGTAATCGGCATCAGCTCAATTAATAATAAAATAGCCACCAGTAAATAATAGCGGTATTGCAATGCAGGATGGTCTTTTAATAAGTGTTGCAATGCTTCTACCTGGGTTAAAAAACCTTCGTTATAATATTGTTTAAATGTGGTTTGATCTTTTTTGATGGCATCTTCTACCAGTTTTAACTCCCCATCAATAGCTGCTATTTTGGGCTGATTGCTTGCAGCGAATTGCTGGTAGTCTGCATCCAATTTCTGGTATTCATTTCTTTTTGCAAGGGCGATGGCTTTAATACCAACCTTACCAGTGCCGCCACTGCCATCAGATTCTGCCAGAAAATTTTCTCTTGCTTTATTTACAATAGTAAGCCGGTTGGCCATTTCTTGTTGCATACTGATCTTTTGAGCCATTAAATCATTTTTTCGGTTACTATACAGCGAATCAACCTGGTGACTATTGGCAATTTGTTTACCGGTGTTATCAATAACAATTTGTTGCTGAATTTCTTTTTTAAACAAGTAAAGTAAAGCTGGCTGCGCCATAAACAATCCAATTACGCCTGCCAGTATTATCCTGAAAAAAACGGGCAGCAACTGATTGCTGGTTCGCCTGTTAATGCTTTTGATGAGTGCCCTGTCGATGGTGAGAATAATAAACCCCATAAAAATACCCAGCGGTATTGCCCACCAGGAATTAGCAGTAACTGTGCTGAAAAAATAGGTCCAGGCAAGTGTTGCAAAGCACCAGGTAGCAAGTACAGTCATACCTACAATACTATACCGGTTGCTATCAATAGCAGTACCGGCCAGTAATTCCTTTTCAGCTGTAGCAAGCCACCACAAAAAGCGGGTAAATGCCGGGTATTCCTCAGTGGTTTGTTGGGGCATAGTATTATTTTCCATCATTGTAAGATTGGTAATATTTTATAAATATGAATAATGATGGTGAGTGTTGAAGTGGATGCAAAGTACAAAACAGTTGTTGCCTGCAATGATTTCCCTTAATCATTTTTGCTTTTGCCATTCATATTAACAGTTCTTTAATTTACATCATTAAACCGTGTTGTATTTAGCACATCTATTCTCTTATCTTTGCGCCGTTTTAAAAATAGAAAAAAATTAACTAATATCAATGAAAAAATTTACCACCTCTACGTTTCTGTTAATGTTTACATCCTTAGCCTTGTTTGCACAGTCAAACAGCCTTGGAACAAATGACCCTGCTGCAAAGAAAATATTAGATGCAGTTAGCTCAAAATTTAAAAGCTTTAAATCAGTTCAGGCAAAATTTTCGCTGAAAATAGAAAACGCTTCAGGCAAAGCACTTGGTAATAAAAACGGGACCGTGTTTATGAAGGGTAGTAAGTATCGCATTAGCGTAACAGGACAGGAAATTTTTAGTGATGGCAACAATGTATCTACTTATGATAAGGCAGCCAATGAAATTACCATTACCAAAATTGACCCATCAGCCAATTCTCTAACTCCTCAAAAATTATTTACCAATTTTTACGATAAAGATTTTTTATACAAATTGAATGGTGAAAAAGCAACCAATGGTAAAACAAGCCAGGAAATAGAATTAACACCCACAGATAAAACCAAACCTTTCTTTAAGGTTTTATTGTACATCGACAAAAAGTCCACCACTATCAGCAGTTCAAAGATTTTTGAAAAGGGAGGCAACAAATATACCTACGCTGTTAGTAATATGAATACTTCTACGCAAGTTCCGGATGCAAAGTTTGTGCTGGACACTAAAATGTTTCCCGGTGCGGAAATTGTTGATTTAAGATGATACAGCGTTAAAGGAATAGATATAAAAAGCGGAGTACTGAAAATTCAGTCTCCGCTTTTTATTTGTTTGATAAGGTGATCTATTGTTGCACAAAATAAAAATACCATGATGATGCAAAGACTTTTAACTAAAAACGTCTTCAAATTTTCATGAAAAAACCGGCAAACTTTTTACTATTGTTGTTCTATCAATTGTATTTCACAGTTAATTCTTATCTCATCGCTCACTACTACCCCACCCGCTTCTGTAACTGCATTCCAGGTAAGACCAAAATCTTTGCGGTTAAACTTTCCATTAATAGTAAAGCCTGCTTTTGTATTTCCGTAAACATCTTTTACAACACCCCCAAATTCTACTGACAGCTTTACTTCTTTGCTGGTACCTTTTATAGAAAGATTTCCATACAAATCATAAGAACCATTATTGTCAACACTTACAAAACGGGTTGCATCAAATTTGATTAGCGGATAACTGGCCTCAGCAAAAAAATCTGCACTTCTTAAATGTTCATCCCGCTGTTGATTACTGGTGTTGATGGAATTAACGGCGGCTGAAAAACTGACTGTTGCTTTCGAAAAATCTTCCTCTTCTGTTACAGCATCCACTGTAAAAAGACCAAAACTGCCGGATACATTTGTAATCATCAGGTGCTTTACTTTAAACTGAACTTCGCTGTGGGTAGGGTCCACAACCCATTTTTTTGTTGCCATAATTTTTGATTTTTATAAATATACGATACTTAATGTTTAAACATTGACTTATCTTTTATTGAAAAAAATCCCGGTTATAAACCGGGATGTAAGCAAGTTTATTATTTATTAGCATCTGCAAATTCACGCCTGATGATATTGAGCGCTCCTCCAGCTTTAAACCATTCTATTTGTTGTTCATTGTAGGTATGGTTTACCTGTATGGTTTCGCTGCTGCCATCTGCATGGTTTAATACCAGTTGTAAAGGACTATTAGGTGCAAATAAAAGTAACCCTTCAATACTAATAATATCATCTTCCAATATCTTATCATAATCTTCCTTGTTTGCGAAAGTAAGCCCCAGCATTCCTTGCTTTTTAAGGTTGGTTTCATGAATACGGGCAAATGATTTCACCAGTACAGCCCTTACGCCCAAATGCCTTGGTTCCATGGCTGCATGCTCCCTTGAGCTTCCTTCACCGTAGTTTTCATCACCCACTACAATGGTACCAATGCCCGCAGCTTTGTAAGCTCTTTGGGTATTGGGAACAGTACCATATTCGCCTGTTAACTGATTTTTTACGCTGTCTGTTTTTTCATTAAAAAAGTTTAGAGCACCAATCAGCATATTATTGCTGATATTATCTAAATGCCCACGGAACTTAAGCCATGGCCCCGCCATACTAATGTGATCGGTGGTACATTTTCCTTTTGCTTTAATCAACAGTTTTAACCCTTTTAAATCCACACCTTCCCAGGCAGCAAATGGGTCTAACAATTGTAAACGTTTACTATCAGCAGAAACAACTACCTGCACTGCACTTCCATCCTCAGCAGGCTTTTGATAACCGGCGTCTTCCACTGCAAAACCCATGGGAGGTAATTCATAGCCTGTTGGTGCATCCAGCATTACTGCTTCTCCTTTATCATTAATTAAAGAATCTGTTAGGGGGTTAAAATTTAAATCACCTGCAATAGCCAAGGCGGTAACAATTTCCGGGCTGCCAACAAATGCAAACGTATTTGGATTGCCATCTGCACGTTTGGCAAAGTTGCGATTAAAGGAATGGACGATTGTATTCTTCTCAGCTTTTTCCGCCCCTACTCTTGCCCACATACCTATACATGGTCCGCAGGCGTTTGCAAAAACTGTAGCACCAATTTTATCAAACACTCCTAAAAAACCATCTCTTTCAATGGTGTAACGCACCTGTTCGCTACCGGGTGTAATAGTAAATTCAGATTTAAGTTTCAGGCCTTTATCAGTTACCTGCTGCGCCAGGCTTACTGCACGGCTGATATCTTCGTAAGAAGAATTGGTGCAACTACCAATTAAACCTACTTCAATTTTAGTTGGCCAGCCATTTTTGGCGGCGGCCTCTTTCATCTGAGAAATGGGTGTAGCTAAATCGGGTGTAAACGGACCATTTAAGTGTGGCTCCAGCACATTCAGATCAATTTCAATTACCTGGTCAAAATAAGCTTCAGGATTAGCATACACTTCTGCGTCACCAGTTAAATGAGCGGCAATAGCATCTGCAGCTGCTGCAATTTCTTCCCTGCCGGTCGATTTTAAATAGCGGCTCATACTATCATCGTAACCGAAAGTAGAAGTAGTAGCTCCAATTTCAGCACCCATGTTACAGATAGTGCCCTTTCCGGTACAACTCATACTGGTAGCGCCTTCACCAAAATATTCAACTACAGCACCGGTACCACCTTTTACAGTCAGGATACCAGCAACCTTTAAAATAACATCTTTGGGAGCTGTCCATCCGTTTAACTTTCCGGTAAGCTTAACACCAATTAATTTAGGCATTTTTAGCTCCCATGGAAGCCCTGCCATTACATCGCAGGCATCGGCACCACCTACACCAATTGCAATCATACCAAGGCCACCTGCATTTACCGTGTGACTATCCGTACCAATCATCATACCACCCGGGAATGCATAGTTTTCCAGTACAACCTGGTGAATAATACCAGCACCTGGTTTCCAGAATCCAATACCATATTTATTACTTACGCTGGCTAAAAAATCATACACTTCACTGCTTTCATGTACAGCCCTGTCAAGGTCAGTTTTACTATTTACTTTGGCTTCAATCAAATGATCGCAATGCACGGTGGAAGGTACCGCCACCTTGGTTCTGCCACTCTGCATAAATTGCAACAACGCCATTTGGGCAGTGGCATCCTGCATGGCAACACGGTCCGGCGCAAAATCTACATAGGTTTTTCCTCTTTCGAATGCGCTGGTAGCATCTCCTTGCCAAAGGTGGGCATACAATATTTTTTCGGTAAGCGTAAGTGGTTTGCCAACAGATTTACGGGCAGCTTCAATGCGGCTGCCGAAATGGGCGTACACTTTTTTGATCATGTCAATGTCGAAGGCCATAGTGTTAATTTGAAAACCTGCCTGCCGGCAGGTTGGTTATACAATTGCGCAATTTGAAATTAGTTTTCACGTTTTAGTTAAAAAAGAACTCAATAATATTTTTAAACATTATTGATATTTCGTTGTTTAAAAAAAGCGGTTGTAAACGAAATTACAAAAACACTGTTATCATTTTTTAAAAATCGTAAAATATTCTGTAAGGTCTAAACTTATATTTAACTAAATTAGCAGCATGAATAGCGTTAAACTCTTTATTGAATGGCAGGTTTTTGGTGTTTGTACAGCCATTGGCGAACGTATTGGCATTGCAACCTCTACTATCCGTAAATATTTTATCTATATTTCTTTTCTTACAATGGGTTCTCCTGTTATAGTCTATCTTTTTATTGCTTTTTGGATGAACGTGAAAAAATACATACTTAACGGAAGACGCAATCCATTGCGATATCTTTAGGCAACAGTCACTTGCTGTCTGCATAATTCTCTTAACTGATAATTTTCTTACAACACATTTATAACCCCGACACATTATTATGATTGTGAGACGGCCTGTAAGAATACTTTCCATTTATTAAAAATATTTTGGATAATATCTATGCGATTTTACTACGCAAGGAATTAATTGGTGACTTGGCGTTTTGCTCCTTATTGATTAAATGTACAAGAGCCGATAGCTATCGGCTGCTACGCCTATGAAGTAAAATCCGATAGCTATCGGATGAAAAATTTATGCCGGGTTCATAAAAAAATATTCATTAATTTATCGTTTACTCACTTTAATAAACGCAGCTACCCGATATTTTAACCACTTATACATTTTAAATGCCGCAGTAAAAATCTTACTGTATTTTTGACTAATGCGGAAAACGCTCAATATATTAATCAACTCTCTTAGGCTTACCTGGCAGGAACTGCGGGTAAATAAATTAAGAACAGGCCTTAGCCTTACTGGCGTGGCCTTTGGTATTTTTTGCATAATAGGGGTATTAGCAACCGTAAACAGTTTGGAACGAAATATTCAAAACGAAGTGCAAACACTGGGAAACAACACCATCTATATTGATAAATGGGAATACGGTGGCGGCCCCGACAAGCCCTTTTGGAAATACCAGGCAAGGCCTACCATGAAATATGAGGAAATGGACCTTATTAAAGAACGGTCGGGATTGGCATCTGATATTTCATTTTTAATGCGTTCGAGTGGTAATATTGGTTATAAAGATGATGTTATTCAAAATTCGTCAGTTTATGGTATAGTAGAATCTCAAATGACCATTCAACCGATATCTTTTGCAGCAGGCAGGTATATTTCTTCATCAGAATTTAATAGTGGCAGTACAGTTGGTCTTATTGGTTTTGACAATGCAGAAAAACTGTATGGCAATGCTGAAAGAGCACTGGGTAAATATTTTGAAATAAAAGGAAAGCATGTAATTATTGTTGGGGTTATAAAAAAAGAAGGAAAAAATTTTATTGGCTGGGATTATGACAACTGCATTATGCTTCCTTATAAATTATGCAGACAAATTATACCAGAAAAAAACAGCAATCCGGTATTGATTGCAACGGGTAAAAAAGATGTTACTACTACCGCTTTAAGTGATGAGTTAACAGGCATCATGAGGCAGATTAGAAGATTGGCACCAAGACAGGAAGACAACTTTTCTTTAAACAGCGTAGAGGCATTCAGTAAAGCAATTACAAGCTTGTTCAGCACAGTAAATATTGTTGGTGGATTAATTGGCATAATCAGTTTGATAGTAGGCATGTTTGGTATTGCCAATATTATGTTTGTAACCGTAAAAGAAAGAACGAGCGTTATTGGTTTAAAGAAAGCAATAGGTGCAAAGAGAAGTAGTATTTTATTTGAGTTTTTATTGGAAGCATCTATCCTTTGTTTAATGGGTGGTGCCATCGGTTTATTTTTTGTTTATATCTTAACCTTAATATTATCGGGTCCACTCAATTTCCCGGTTTATATCTCCATTCCGTTACTGATCAGTACTGTAATTATTTGTTTGTTAGTAGGTGTTTTGGCAGGAATTTTCCCGGCTTCGAGAGCAGCAAAAATGGATGCGGTAGTAGCTATACGGAGCAAGTAGTTAATTGCATGAGCGTTTACAAGTTTAGATGTTTAGAGAGTTTAGATGTTTAGATGAAGACCTACTAACAAAACATTAATAAATGGTAAAATTCAAATGGTCGCTTTTGCCCCTATCCCCTAAAGGGGAATTTCATCATTCAATTTAATGCCTGTTTTAAATAAAGTAACAATTTTAGATTTGCGGCTTGCGACATCCGATAGCTATCAAGGATTTGAATTGCACCTTTAATAAGAAGAACTTTAAATTCATAAATGCTTTTCTTTGTGTTCAATTCGCTGAGGTTTATGAATGATACATTAAATAATAGTTCACTTGCTGATAATGCCGTTAATATTTTTAAGCAACCATTGCAGGGAGGCGATGGAAGCGTTGTAACTATTCTGGCCATTGAATCTTCCTGCGATGAAACGTCTGCATCCGTTTGCAGGGACGGAATTATTTTATCCAATAGTATCGCCACCCAATCTGTACATGAAAAATATGGCGGTGTAGTGCCGGAACTGGCTAGCAGGGCACATTTGCAAAATATTGTACCAGTTGTTGATGAGGCCATTACAACAGCTGGTTGTTCTTTAGATGATATCAATGCCTTTGCATTTACACAAGCACCGGGACTGATTGGCTCCTTGTTAGTAGGCGCACAATTTGCCAAATCAATGGCACTTGCGATGGATAAACCTTTGATAGCAGTACACCACATGCGGGCACATGTATTGGCCAATTTAATACCAACTGATAAACCGGCTTTTCCTTTTTTATGCTTAACGGTAAGCGGTGGGCATACACAGATTGTTTTGTGTGAATCTCCGTTACAAATGAAAGTAATTGGAGAAACCATTGATGATGCAGCAGGAGAAGCATTTGATAAAAGCGCTAAACTGCTTGGGCTGCCCTATCCCGGTGGCCCATTAATTGATCAATATGGCACTAACGGTAATCCAAACCGATTTGCGTTTCCTGAGCCACAGATACCGGGCTACAATTTTAGTTTTAGCGGCCTAAAAACTTCCATCTTATACTTTTTAAAAAATGCCGGCACCAGCACAGTTTTTAAAGAATCTTTTACTGCAACTGCTGAGGAAAGGCAGCTGTTTATAGATGAAAATATGGCAGATATCTGTGCCTCCATCCAGGGCAGAATTGTAAGTATTTTAATGAATAAATTAAAGAAGGCAGCCAAAGAAACAGGCATTAAAAACATCTGCATTGCAGGTGGCGTAAGTGCTAATAAAGGGTTGCGTACCGCATTACAAGAAACTGGTGCAAACCTTGGATGGAAAACCTATATTCCTGCATTTGAATATTGTACCGACAATGCGGCCATGATTGCCATTACAGCTTATTACAAATATTTGAATCAGGATTTTGTATCACTCCATACAGTTCCGTCGGCAAGGGCTGCCTGGTAACGCTTTTATTATGGCCAACACCTATTTTAAGTTTAAACAGTTTACCATTCAGCAAGCGCACTGTGCCATGAAAGTTTGTACAGATGCCTGTTTGTTTGGTGCATGGGTTGCAAATGAACTTACTGCAATTAAACAAATCAGCAATTGCCTTGATATTGGCACAGGTACCGGGTTACTAAGTTTACTGCTAGCCCAAAAAACAACCGCCTTTATAGATGCTGTAGAAATAGATAAAGCTGCATTTGATCAGGCAAAAGAAAACTTTAATCAATCGCCCTGGAGTGAAAGGCTCGCTTTAATAAATACGGACATCACAACATTTGATACGAATAAAAAATACGATTGCATCATCAGCAATCCACCCTTTTTTGAAGGCGATTTAAAAAGCAGCAACAGTTATAAAAATGCAGCAAAGCATGACACTACTTTAACACTGCAACAGCTATTGCAGGTTGTTGATAAAACCCTGCAGCAAAAAGGATATTTTGCAATATTACTACCCTACCACAGAGCGGATTTTTTTATAGAAGAAGCTGCAAAATCTACCTTGTATCTTACCAAAAAAGTATTGGTAAAACAAACGCCAACGCACGAATATTTTCGGGCCATGTTATTATTTAGCAGACAGCAGAAAAATGTGAGCAACGAAGAAATCATCATTAAAAATGAAGCAAATAATTACACAGAAATTTTTACTGGTTTATTGAAAGATTACTACCTGTTTCTGTAAAAAAATTATTCCCCGCCATAAGCTTTCATATAATTAAAAGGCTCAGTTACTTTTCCCTGATGAGTAAGGGTTGCCCTTGTTATCATATCACTTTCTCCTTTAACCAAATCTTCCAGCAAGTATTTTATTAGCTGCTCTCCAAAGTATTGGCTTGCATCTCTTGGCAGTTCATTGGGCAAATTGCCAACTGCCATAATATCGATGCTGCTGTGCAGGTAAGCCGCTGTTTTTTCTTTGGTAATTTTATCAATACCGTATACAGGATTTTCAATAGTTTGATCACCAAGGTTGATGGGGATGGAGCCATGTTCATCATCTGTAATATCAGCAATTGTTTGAATTGAAAAACTTTCATCCACATCACTAATTTCAAAAAGCCTGGGTACATTTTCCGTCCAGTAAATTCCGTTCATCAAAACATCGGTGCATTTTGTATACGGCAAAAACCTGCTGCGGTATTGTTCCGGATACTGGTGAAAATGCTCCCGTTTGTAAGTCTTTAATTCTTTGTGCGTATACAAATCGGCCCCTTTTAGTTGAACATATACCGGGTAAGCAAACTTTCTTTCCAGGTATTCATCGGGTTCCACTTCGGTTATGCCCATCAGGTTCATTACTTCCAGCACACCATGCGCCACCCGTCCGCTGCCGGTAACAGCTATTTTAATATTGGGAACTTTTAAACCAAAATAAGTATGAATTAAATGCCGGTAATCTTTATTGGAATGTACACTGCTAAGGTGGAATAAACCGGTTCGGTTACCATAAGCCATCATGCCATTGTGAGCCCCTACAATACCTGCAAAAAAACCAAAGCCCAACACCCGCTGATTGTCATCATGCACCAGGCACTCGTAGTCGATGAGGGTAATATTCTTTTTAAGAATTTCTTTAAACAGTAGTTGGTTATGTGCCTGCAGTTTTTTTGTGTGCGAAAAAAACAGGTACTTTTTTTCGGGTACCAACTTCTCTTTGGGCACTTCTTTAATACCGAGCATTACATCACAATCGCTGATATCCTCCCGCACTTCTACCCCACCCCTTTCGTATTCCTTGTCTGTAAAACAACGAATACCGGAATGTTGAACAATCACTTGTATCTGTGGAAAATTTTTATGCAGCCACCTGCATTGAGCAGGAGTAAGTGCCACCCTGTTATCTGCTGGAATTTTTTCTTCCCTTATTAAAGCTATTTTGAACATCAATCGTTTTTGAGGCCGCAAGTTATCATTAATTTGCAATTGGAAAATTGAAAACCTTATACCATACACATGAATTATTTTGAATTGTTTGAAATACCTGTCTCGTTGAAAGTGGATAAAAGTATCTTGGCAAAAAAATATTTTGAGCTCCAGAAAAAATACCATCCTGATTTTTTTACGCAGGCCGACGAAGAAGGTCAGGCAACTGCTTTGGAAAAATCATCTTTCATCAACAAGGCACTGAAATTGCTGCAAAACCAGGATGAAACCATCAAATATGTATTAGAGCTGAAAGGCTTGCTGGCAGCGGATGAAAAGTACCAGTTACCGCAGGATTTCCTGATGGATATGATGGATTTGAATGAAAATTTATCTGCTGATTCAGCAACTGCCATCAATAACATTGAAACAGATTTGTATGAAGAAGTAAAAGATATTATTGAAGGTTACAACGAAAGTACCAGCAATGACGCACTGCTTAAAGTTAAAGCATACTACTTCAAGAAAAAATATGTACAACGTATTTTGGAGAGATTGGATGGATGATGTAATATTGCAGCCCGGTTGAAAGGTTGACAAGTTGAAGGGTTGACAAGCTGAAGGGTTGACAAGGTGAAGGGTTGACAAGGTGAAGGGTTGACAAGTTGATAGGTTGATAGGTTGATAGGTTGATAGATTGATAGATTGACAAGTTGATAGGTTGATAAGGTAGCAAGGTGAAAGGTTGAAAAGTTAATAGGTTTTAAAGATTGCCCATGTGGCGGAATTGGTAGACGCAGCAGACTCAAAATCTGCCATTCGCAAGGGTGTGAAGGTTCGATTCCTTTCGTGGGCACTTGATATTCAATCAATTATAAAAGCCGGTTAATTCCGGCTTTTATAATTTGCAAACAATTTGCAATCATGAGCTATTCTGAACTACCAAATTGATTTCTGTTGAAATATTTAGAATGGAAAAGAACTTTAATAACATAAAGGTATTAAACATTCCCAAATTCTTTGGCAAAAGAAACTAACAAAAAAACCTAGGTAATTTGGCCTGCACTTTTTTAAAACTTTACACAACAGCTTTTTGAAGCTGATGGAATTTAGGGGTTAGGCTTAACCTGCCTATTTTCTTTTCCCTGATGTAGCTCAATACCTCTTCTTTATCAAAATAAACCCTGCCCCGCTGTTTGTGTGATGGCAACCCTCGCTTTACCCAGTCTGTAAGGGTTACAAATGAAATGCGGAGAAACTTTGCAATCTCTTCACGGTTTAGTAATCCATCTAATGCTTTGGGATTTTCCTGAACAGCCTGATTGGTTTTCAGTATACATTCGTTTACCGCTTCTTTCACCCATTTCTTAAAATCGCTTTCGGTAATAATTATTAGGTTTTCCATAACTGACTTATATTTTAACAGTTTACTAAAAATACCTTGCTGCCTGTATAACCATTTGCACAAGGTAATAACACATATAGCCATATTCATCCAAGTTATTCCTCATTTATTGTAAATATGCCTAGCGTTAATTTTTACCTGCTTCATTATTTCTACCCCGAAAACCAAAATCGGATTAGCACCATTCAAATTCCATTGCTGGATCAATGCCATGTATACACTTATATGCAATGGACCAATTCTGACATCACCTGCTACGGCATAATAAACTTGTTATGGTGGAAAAAGTTCCATTGTATCAACTTTCGTGTTTGAATTTTCTTCTATTTGTGACGATTCGTTTCTTACGAAGTAAACCACTGCCATTTATAGATTCTGATCCATCATTTTCACTAACTGGTTCATCTACCTGTTTTCTTTTTGCCTGCATCTGTTTTTCCAACCAACGGTTTTGTAAAAACCGATATGCTTCATCTACTGATATGCCTGTTTGGCCTTCAAAAAAATAAAACCGCTGGCCTACTTCCGATTTATTTTTTAAAGGGCTGATATTGCCAAACAATTCCTGGTATGAAATACCAGCCCAATATTTTAGTTTAAGCCCTACGGCAACTAATTTACCATCTTCAGATTTTTCTAACTCCGAAAGGCCTTCTATTACCAATTCAACTTTCTGTTCTTTTTCCCAGCTTGTTTTATCTTCCAAATTCAATTGCTTTTTTGTAACAAAATCGAAAGCATTTTTCCAATCAATTTCTATCATTGATTTTTCCAGGTTAGAGGTATTAATGCCATTAATGGCAGCATCAATTAAAGGTTTTGCCTTTTGAAGAATAGCATCATAATACAACAAAACATAAATGCCTTGCTTGACATCCTTTTCAAAAAATAGTTGAAAGCTTAACTTGTCTTTGGCCTTCTCTATTTTTTGAGAAAGAATAAAATTTTCAGGTTTAAAACTGACTCGCTTTAGCAATGAATAGCCTGCATTTTCAAAACCTAACGATTGCAACTGTCCCATTAAAGCGGAAATATTTTCGATATCCATTTTGCAAATTTTAAAAATGAAAAATTGGTTTAGGGTTTCTGTTAAGATACCCCTAAACCTTTTTTACTGCTTTCCCTTTTCTTAGGTAAAAGAGTTTTATCATTTTTCTTTTCTACCTTTTCTTTTTCCGGCTTAACCTCCTGTTTCAACTCTTTTTTTTTATCATTTCCCATTTCTTCTTTTACCGCCAGGCTGGCTTCTTTTTTACTAACAGATTGATATATTTCTATTGATTCTTTTGCAACCAGCTTCATATTAGCATCATAGAGGTTTACTTTTTTAAATTGTGGGTCGGCTTCAATAAACATTTTATGGCTATTGCCATCTTTTTCAATGGTAACAGATTGTACATTACCTTTTTGTAATGACTGCATTAAAACCTTTTCTTTTTCCGGATCTTTCAAATCCGTTATTGGGAATTTTTCAACTGCAGCCTTTAAATCAAAGCCATACTTTTCATGATATTGCTTTACTTCAAAATTGTTATTCTTGTCTTTTTTTTCAAAGTCCAGCTGCATCCAGGCTTTATAAGGCTGGCCTTCTTTTGTTACAAGATCCTTTTGTACAGCCCTGCCATCCAGTAAATTGAAGGCTTCTTTTCCTGTAACACCTTTACCCTTATTTAAGTAAAATGTTTGCTCATTTTTTTCGCCATTGGCTTTTTCAAGTGAAGCATTGTAATTATTGAAGAAGTACATGTCTGTAGAATCAGACTTGCGGAAATTCATGGTTGCTTCAAATGGCTTTTTATTTATTTCAGCCTTGTAGTGCAACTGAAAATCGGGTTTTCCTTCCTTAAGGTTCTTTTCCAATTCTGATTTCAGGTTTTCGCCAAAGCCCATGTATTTAAGATTATCACTTAAATACTGGAAATTTTCATTGTTCATAACGTTTGTTTTTAATTGTGAATTAAATAATAATAATTGCTTTTGTTCAAAATTCTCTATTAGTGCATCTGTAAAAGCGTTTCCCTCCTTGTTATACAAACCATTAACATCTGGATTTTTTATCAATTCAATATTGATGTTTTCTCTGTATGGGATTATTTCGAGTATGTCTTTTATTGAATTAAAATGAATGGTATAGAAACTATCCCTATCGCTAATATTATCTGTTAAAAATCGATTGCTGCTTGTCGAGAATCAAAAAAGTGAACATCCTCTTCTCGATAAAGTATAGCGATTGGTTATATGCCATCCAATGTTTGCCTTTTGATAGAGCCATATCAGCCAGATCTAACACTTCATCTGAAATGGGATGCCCGTTATTCATCTTAAATCCGGTAGAGCAATTGCCTGCATAATTTTATTATTGCTGATTTTCATCGACAGATTTCTACCACCATTTTTTTCCACCAACTCCACAGCCAGGTATTTAGCATCAGGTATAGTAAACTTATCAAAGACTAACACAATTGCTGAGGTACAATTTGCTCTCACCTGAGTAGTATTCCCTGCAACAAATATTGGCTTCAGTTCATTTTCCTGAATGGCAGTTCGTTTACTTTTTTTAATGTCCCTGATATAAAATTTAACCAGGTCAATATCATAATCAATCGGACTTTGATTTTGCAACTGCAGGTGATAGAAAACTTTGTTGTCTTTAATATAAATGCCTGCAACTCTTAAAAACATTTGCCATTTAGACGATTTAATACCAGAGAGAATTCTTGGATTATCGAGCAGTGCTTGAGCATGCGTAGCAATGACTGCTTTTTTATTTTCAGGCAAATGATATATCCAGGAAATTGGGTGCTCGCTGTAATTCACAATAAATGTGTAAATATTCCCATCGTCCGTAACCACGCTTAAATTTGTCTCTAAAAAGTTTTTTTCAGAGGCCTTTATTAATAAGATATTATCTGCTTCTTTTACCTGCTGCACCAGAACATCCTTTGTCCCCCTATCTACATGACGTATGGAATATGGAAAAACCAGGCTGGTTGTTTTATTTGTGGCAATACTTAATGTTGATATCTGTGCCATTGCAGAAGTAAATAAATACTGGCACAAAAAAAGAAATACAATATTTTTCATGATTTCTAAGTTTTATAATGAATAAATTTCAGTTTCTGTTTTTATCTTTTAAAAGAACTTTGTATCCATCCTTTACCAGCACTTTTATTTGCTTTACTTTTTTACTAACCAGGCTCTTTACACTATTAATCCCGGTAGCAGCCAGCTGAGATTTTAGAGTGGGATCCATGGTAGTTAGTTCCATCAGTTGAAGACCATTATCAGCAGATTGTTTTGCAACATCCCGGCTGATGGCGCCCGGAATATATATACCGGATAAACCATCCAAATCATATACCTCCAGTTTAACAGGATAGATCGAGTTACTATTTCGAATAGTTGAAATTTCAATTTCAAGTCTTTCATTATTTAATGAAGCAAGCCCATAAATAAAACTACCTTTTGGTATTAATGCGCCGCTTACATAAATATTAGTGTTTAGCCGGAGTTTGATTACAGCTCCATTTATCATCGTTTGATTGTTATGAACAACTGCATTTATTGCATTATCCTCATTTAAATCATTTTGAATTTTCTCAATGCTATAAAATCCAGAGTCTATATCTGTTGTATGTTTTACTGTATCCAATAAGGTTATATTACCAACTATATTTTGATTACTTATTGCAAATATTTTTTCTTTTTGTGGCAACAATTGTTCCTTCATTTTTTCTTTTATCCTTTGTGGGTGCTGTATATCTAATATCTTTTCGAGGGTACCATTTAGTTGTTGAATTTCGGGGTCAACTTCCTTGCTATCTTTCATCGTTTGCATCATATGCTCCATTCGGTCTACATTTTTTGAAAGTTCTTCTTTGTACTCATTCGATTGATTTAGTATGTCAGGATTAGTGTGCATTGATGTTGCAGTTTCGGGTTGATTTATCTGTTTATTTAATTCAGCAATTTTTTGATAAATCTTTTGTTCATTAATGGAAGCACTGGAACGATTAGGTAGATTTTTTAATCCATAGTCACCCGCTACGGGTCTGTATAAGTTCTCAGTTGCTGACATCAAAGAACTTTGCATTGTAAGCAGTGAGTCTCTATAAAAGGGATCATTTCTTAACAGCTCTAGCCGCTTTACGGAATCTGCATCTGCCTCCTTATAAAAAGAGAGTTTGTCCTCATTTTTATCATCTTTCAGATTTGCGTTTGGCAATTGCAGATTCAATCCAGTATTTAAATTTTGCAGCTCAGTATTATCCATCTTTTTCCCTCCTCCTAATGCCCAAAATGCCATGGTAATAAAAGGAAATACTAATAAAGGCAAAACGATCATCATTTTTCTTTGCCGTAGAAACTTCGCTGTGTGTTTCTTTTCCATAGTCTTTATTTTTTTTGTGAATAATAAATTTGTTCAAGTAAGCTAAGGGTATCAAAAAGGCCCGCTCTTTCATTTTGCAGATTTGGATGTAACCGTTTGAATTGCTGAACCTGCTGAAATTCATTTTGTGTAATCAGAATGCTATTCTCATTTAGATTCATATTCCTGGGAGTCGATATAGATTTTGGAATGATGCTCTTTTCAACCTCTGTTTTGTTGAAAGAGTTTATGATCAAAAAAAAACTTAACCCACCAAAAAAAAGGCAAACCAACAACAGAAAGACCCTTTGCTGTTGCAGCTTCCATCTTTTTGTCAATTGGTTCATATTTCTTGAAAACCCTTTTTGAATCCTGATTATAGAGCCTGCAATTCCAGTTGCAGCTTTATCAATCCACGGTTCTTTGCCGGTATGTTTCAAGAAAAGTTTCACCTGCTTTCAGTTTTAATATCCTTGTTTTCGATGGTTTCCCATTTCTCAATTAAGAACCCATGAGGGTTATGATCAGAACGGGAGGTATTGCGCAAATAACCCTGTGTTATTAAATTCCTTGTAACAACACTATTAGGCCGGATAATTCTTATGGTTGCATAACAATGAAACAAATAGGGCTCCGATTTGATATTAATTGCAATGCTATCAATAGAAATCTGCTGGCTGATATTGCCTGAAATGATACCTGAGTAATAGGAAGTTTCTTTTAAATTATCATACTGCCTTTTTGCAGACCCATCAGACAAATACAAGGCTTTTGTTATGTTGGCATTAATCACTTTTTCATCAGGGTCAAGCGTGAAAAAATCTTCATGAAATATAGTGATATGACTTCTTGCTTCCACTTCGATATTGTCTTTTCTCTTAGCGGCATAAGCCTCCATGGCTTTATCTCCGGCCAGAATATAAATTTTATCCTGTACCCGGACAGATAATTCATAACTCTTGTACAATACAAAACCGCAGAGTAAAAAACATCCGGTAACAAGCAGTAAAGAGAATTTCTTAATATGCCTGAAAGCTGTATCTATATTTTTCGATTGTGTAAACATTGGTTATGATTTTCCAGATAATTTTTCCTGCATATAAGAATTTGAACTTCGGCTACTTCCCTCATTAAAATATCCACTGCTTACACTACTGGATGACATGCTTCCCGATACTTGGCTTCTGGAATTTCCAAATGAATCTGCCACCATTCCTGCTGTGGAACTTGTGGCATTTATAACTCCTTGTGAACTATTGGTAGTAAGGGTAGTAACTTTATATAAAAGCGTATTTCCGCCGCCGGCATGAACAATATAATTTGCAACACTGGGTACAGTGAAGTAGCCAACTATCCCAATAATCATAAAAATCAAATAGGCCGTATCTGTAGGCGAAAAAAAAGTATCTCCATAATCCTGGACTTGGGCTATATCTACCTTTAGCATATTCTCTTGAATCTTACCTATTATACTTCCAAAAATATTAGCCACAGGTAGCCAAAGAAATATATTTATATAGCGTGCTATCCATACGGTTAGTGTATGCTGAAAGCCATCAAATACAGCGATCCCAAAAACAAGTGGTCCTAAAATGGCGAGTACTATTAAATAAAATGTCCGGATGGTATTAATACATAGCGCAGATGCTTCAAATAAAACCTTTAGAACTTCACTCATCCACTGCTTAATTGAATTGCGGAAATTATAAGAGGCTTTTGCCATCGCAAATTTTATGTCATTACCAATTCCTTCAAAGATGCCTTCACCTGCAGCATCGGTACCCGGATGGGTGTATTTATACCATCTATCCCTGTCTCCACTCCCATTTTCGCCTACATACATATTCCACACATCGGTTTTTTTAATGGCTTCTTCTTTCTGTTTTAAAAGAACAGCGATAGCTTTATTTGAATCATCCACCATCGCTGCTGTTCCGGTAACCGTTGGATTCATCACACCATTAATCATTGCAATTACAGAAGGGAAAATAATAACGGCAAAGCCCAAAACAAAAGGCCGGAACAATGGATAAAAATCGATTGGTTCTGCATTGGCAATATGGCGCCAGACACGGCTTGCAATATACCAGGTAGCAGCAAATCCTGCTATCCCCCTGCCTACGCCAATTAGCTTACTGCATAACGGAAGCATTTCTGTGTACAATTGTTCTAATACCTGGTGCAAACTTTTGATATCATTTGCAAATCCTCCCTGGGCATGCAAAAAATTAGGAACCATAATACTTATTATCAAAAAAGAAAAAAACCTAACACTCATTTTCATACAAATCTTTTTTATTTGGTGATCATTTCAATCCATTTAATTTTTGCGAAAGTTTTGTATCCTTCATTTCACCGGCTCTTTGAATAGCGAGTACATTACCTTCCCCATTAAAGCTTTGTAGGAAATTTAACATATCTGTAATGTCATTGTGGAGTGTATTGATGGTACCAATTCTTTCATCATCACTCATTTGTAGCTTTCCGGCAGTAATTATCAACGCCAATTGGTTAAGGCTTTGAAGGCTCTTATTAAACAGATTACTGTAAACTA
>Ga0163144_10007800_pt1 | contig 23385 bp, 24 predicted proteins | sample OliLak19BULKMAT1_FD_123175 | JGI IMG/M metagenome (GOLD analysis project Ga0163144, IMG submission 123175) | Freshwater microbial mat bacterial communities from Lake Vanda, McMurdo Dry Valleys, Antarctica - Oligotrophic Lake LV.19.BULKMAT1 | ecosystem: Environmental > Aquatic > Freshwater >...
CCCGGCGACCGGGTCGCGCTCGCGACCGATACCCCACTCCGCACTGGAGCTGTGGTGAAGGCCGTTACCGAAGACGCTGGACTCTGATCCCGGCCGGCGTCTCCCAGGCGGCTACTACCTGCCGCCCGCCCGCCAAACTTACAAATCCGCCTGGACCCATCGACTGCCCATCGACGATCACCTCTCCACCGCGCGTCCAACCATAGACCGCTTTCCCGTCCGGCCCCACGGCCATCGCCGGGTCCTTCCCCTCGCCGATTTCGCCGGTGGCGTGGATCTTGCCGTCGCGGCGCCAAACCGTCATCGGCCCGGCCGGACCCATCACGAGGCCTCCGCCGTCCATGGGGCAAGCGTTTAGCTTCCAGGTCCCTTCGCCGAGCTTGGCCGCGGCAAAGGTCTTGCCGCCATCCTTCGACGAAGCCAAATACATATCCCGTGACCCATCGAGCCAATTGCGGAACATCACGTGAATCTGGCCCTGCCCATCGATCGTGACCGACGGATGGCAGCACTCACAAACGTTGCCCGACGGTGAGGCATAAACGAGCTGGTTTGACCATTTCACCCCTCCGTCCGTCGAGAGGGCCCCGTACACTTTCATCCCCGAGGTCCGCAGGTCCAGCCAGACGGCAAACAGCTCACCCTTCGGCCCCACGGCCATTCCATGCAGCCCTTCGCGGGCCGATTTCGGCACGTCGTTCACGGGCGAGGCTCCGCTCCAGGTTTTGCCGCCGTCGCGCGAGTTCCAGGCGGACAGAGTCCCGTCCACAATCGCGCTGACGACCACCTGCTGGCCACGGACGGCGACGCGCGGGCCCCGATGGCGACCGACCATGAACGCCCCACCCCCCACGACGCTCGGTGGACCAAACGACGCGCCGCCGTCGGCTGACATGGCGACAGAAAGTACTTTGCCATCACTGTAGGCCAGCGCGACGGTTCCCCCATCCGCGGCTAATTGGGGCTGCCGCACTCCCAGGATTAAGGGAAGCGCGGCGAAGAGAAGAAGAGCAAACATGGCTCAATCTTACACGGGTCGCGTTAACTTTTCCGACGACGACCGAAGAGCGCCAGACCGGCGAGCGCCATGCCCATTAAGCCAAACGTCGCCGGCTCCGGCACCTCGGTCGATGTGACTACCAGATTCGAAAGGTTAATCTGAGGATCCGCAACCACACTTGCCACTTGATTCGACTGTAGCGTGATCGCACCGAACCCAAGAGTATTCGACCCAGTGAGTAGGGACGTTGTCACGGAACCGGAAGTGGTCACCCCCGGCAGGCCTTCGTTCGTAGGAACGATCTGGCTCAAGGTGAACAAAGAGCCATTCAGGATATAGAAAAGCGAACCGGTACCACCTTCCTCAAACACGCCTTCCCAGTTGAACGAGATGGTGGATCCGGAAGACACGTTGAACGAAGCGAACCGGACTGCGGAACCTTCGGTGGCGGTGTAGTCTTTTCCATTGAGGAGCACCGACAGGTTGACCCCGAGATAAGTGGAGAGAAAACTGGTGGGCACGGTGCCATTACCGGGCGTGGCGGCAAAAGCAGTCGTGGCCGTAACGCCCGCGTTACCGCAGGATGAGGCAGTGCCACCTGACGCACCGGCGATCGGAAACACAGGATAAGTAGTATCTGGACAGGTCACGAGGCCAGCCTGACTGATCGCGGCGGAAGCTACGAGAAGGAACAAGGTAGTAAAGAACTTCATCGAAATATTGTAGTACTTTCGTACTCGTCCGACTAGTGGCTATTCCAGAACGGAGGTATTGACCATCTGCATGTAGGCATACTTCGCTTCGGCTGGTGCGCCGGTGATTTGCGTGAGAAATACGCCGACCGTCTTCCGCGCGGGATCCACCCAGCCGTGGGTGGAGAAAGCACCGCCGTGGCCATAAGTCCCTTTCGATAACAGATGCAGCTCGCCGCGCGGATCGTCGATGACTTCCCAGGTCAAGCCAAACGCCGTGTTCGGCATGTGGCCAGCGCGCAGGTCGCCGGTTTGCTTGCTCGTCATCAACTGGATGGAGGCCTTCGACAGGATCCGTCGGTCGCCGCTGAGCAGCGCCTGGTAGAACCGCGCCAAGTCTTCGGCCGTTGAATACATGCCAAATTCGGGCGCGGGGTACTTTGACCCTGGTCGCGCTTGGGCCGATAAGCCGCCGAGGATGGTCCCGTCCGCCCGCTCCAGGCCCGTCGCGGTCAACTTATACACGATGGCAAGCCGGTCTTTTTTCGCTTCCGGCAGGAAGAAGTGGCTGTCCTTCATCCCGAGCGGCTGGAAGATTCGCGTGTCGAGGAACTTCTCATACGGCATTCCGCCGGCGACTTCGATGATTCGCCCAAGAGTGGCGATGCCCGCGTTTGAATAGCTCCACTTGGAGCCGGGCTCAAAATCCAGCGGCTGCTGGGAGTAGACAAGAACCGCGTCGGCCAACACCCGGTCCATCCTCTGGTATAGCTCGCCGATCCCGGGCGGCGGAGCGCTCGGCAGGCCGCTGGTATGGGTCATGAGGTCGTGAATCGTAATGGGCCGCGCCGGCTTTTTCAACGTGCCGTCTACCTTGAGCATCTGGCCGCGAAACTCCGGCAGGTGCTTTTCCACGGGGTCGCTGACGGAGAGTCGCCCGGCTTCGGCCAACATCATGATGGCCGTGCCGGTGAATGGCTTCGTCATCGACATGATCTGGAAGATCGAATCCTTGCGCATCGGCTTTTTGTTTTCGATGTCTTGCCAGCCGACGGCTTCAAAGTGTACTAACTCGCCCTTTTGTTGGAACAGGGTGACCGTGCCGGCGATGCGCTTTTGCTCGACCAGCTCCTTCATCCGGCCGGCTACCTTCGCCAATTGGCCGGAATCGGCGGCCCAACCGACAGCGGTGACGAGAAAGAGAAGGATGCGCATGACCGCATAGTATATCGTGCCTCGCGGGGTGTTACGATCATGCTTAATCCGCCATGACCCTGTCCGCCGGAACGCGCCTTGGCAACTACGAGATCGTCCGTGTTCTCGGGCGCGGAGGCATGGGCGAAGTTTACCTGGCCCGCGACGAACGGCTCGACCGCGAGATCGCCTTGAAGTTCGTGATGCCGGAGAAGGCGGCCGATCCCGATACCCGGAAGCGCTTCCTGCGCGAAGCAAGGCTAGCCAGTCGCTTGCTCCACCCGTCGGCCGCCGTGATCTACGAAGTGGGCGAATGGCAGGATCAACTTTTCCTGGCGATGGAGTACGTGCCGGGCGAAACGCTCAGTAAGCGACTGAAGTCGGGGCCGTTGCCGGTGGCCGAGGTGCCGCCGATCGCCCGCCAACTGGCGGCGGTGCTGGCGGCGGCCCATAGCCAAGGCATAATCCATCGGGACGTTAAGCCGGGCAACATCATCCTCACCGCTACCGGCCAAGTGAAGCTACTCGATTTCGGCCTCGCCGTGCTTTCTACCTTCGGTTCCGGGGACGGGGACCATCCGACTGAGACCATGCTGACGACGCCGGGGGCGATAGCGGGTACGCCGGCGTATCTGAGCCCGGAACGCATCAACGGACAGCCGGGCGACGCCCGCGCGGACCTTTTCGCGGTGGGCATCGTGCTCTACGAACTCGTGACGGGCCGCCATCCTTTCGCGGGGCCCACGCCACTCGTCACCCTGGCCAACATCCTGAGCCATCCCCCGGAGCCCCTCACCCGGGCGGGGCTGGTGGTGCCCCCGGCCTTAGGGCGAGCTATATTTCGCTGCTTGGCGAAGAAGCCGGAGGAGCGCTATGCCTCGGCCGACGAGTTATTGGCCGATCTCGAGATCCTCGCGCCGACCCATTCGCGCCGCAGCCTGGCGCTCGCGGTGGGTGGCGGCACCGTGGGACTGGGAGCGCTCGGCGGAGGTGTTTTTCTCTGGCGGCGAATGAGGAATCAAAGCCGTTTCGATTCGCTAGCGGTTTTGCCGTTTACGATTGCGGACGCGGCACAAACTTTTCTAGCCGACGGGGTGACGGACGCGCTGATCGCTAACGTTGGAAAAGTGAATAGCCTGCGGGTGTTGGCCCGGAGCGCCGTTTATAACCCCAAGGTGCCCCGTCAGGATCCGATCGCTTCGGGGCTGATGCTGAATGTGGCCACGGTTTTGTCCGGGCGCATTGAGACAACGCCGACCGGGTATTCCGTCCGCGTCGAACTGATTGAGGCGGCCACTTCCCGATTCCTTTGGGGCAAGACGTTTGTGGTGGCCCGCGAACTCATCGCTTCGCTGCAGAGCGATATCACCGTGGCGCTGCTCGCCTACCTCGGCGTGGAACCGGAGCAGGGCCCCGCTGATCGCTCCGCCGCCGTCCCGGCGGCCAGCTATCAGGCTTACACCATGGGCCGTTTTCAGTTGAACAAACGCACCAAAGAGGGCGGCGAAAAAGCCGTTGAACTCTTCGAGGAAGCGCTGCGTCTGCACCCGGACTATGCTCTGCCGTACGTCGGCCTGGCCGCTGCGTTCAATCAGCAATCCGGGATGGTGCGGCCTTCGGAGGTGTTCCCGAAGTCGCTGGCCGCGGTGGAAAAAGCACTGCGGCTTGACCCCAACCTGGCCGAAGCACACGCCGCCAAAGGCTGGACGCGGATGACGTTCCATTGGGACTGGCCGGGCGCGGAGGCCGGGTTCCAAGAGGCGCTTCGCTTGAACCCGAGCTACCCGTTCGCACACACCTTTTACGCGACCTTGCTGTCCTGCCGGAAGCGCTTCCCGGAGGCGATTACCCAAAGCGAAATGGCGGCTAAACTCGATCCGGTTTCCGCCGGCATCGGGGTCTCGCTGGGCTACCTTTACTACCTCTCGCGGCAGAACGATCGAGCCATCGCTCACTTAACCCGCCTGTTGGATAGCGAAAAGCGATTAGCGGCGGCTTGGCTCTATCGCGGCACGGCTCTGATTCAAGCGGGCCGGTACTCCGAGGCGATTCGCGACTTTGAGGCCGGCTTGGCTCTCGCGCCGACCGATTCCGGTGCCATCGCCGACCTCGGCTTGGCCTACGCCCGCGCCGGACAGCCCGCGCAGGCTCGCGCCCAACTGGCTAAAATCGCGGAAATTGCTGCGAAACGGTATACCTCTCCCTACTTCCAGGCGTTCCCGCATTTGGGTCTCGGCGATCTGCAAAAAGCGCTCGATCTGCTTGAGCAGGCGACCGAAGATCGCTCGTTCCCCGTCATTTACATTGGCGTAGAACCGAAGCTCGATCCCTTACGGAAGGAGCCCCGGTTCCTGCGTTTGCTGACGTTGGTTGGGCTCGCTTAGAGCATCGGGATGGTGACGGGCCGCGAGTCCCGAGTGCCGATCCGCAGGCGTACCGCTTGCGGGCCGGTCCCGGCACCAGTGGGGACAGTGACTCGAACCGTGTAGACCCCGACCGAGCCCGGCAGGGCCTCCGCCGTTTGGGCCAACTGCGATACCGTGCCGGTACCGAAGAGCACCGTAACGCTCGCGACGGTGGGCGCCGCTTCCGGGGCCGGACGACCGGTGACCGAAGGCGGGTTAGTCTGCCCTAAGCCGGAAGCATAAATCGTCAGCACATCCCCGGCCTTGGCCGCGTTGGTGCCTCCGACCAGCGCCCCGTTCGCACCGACTATTGTAGGAGCGGAACTGGTTCCAAAAATGGCGGGCGCAGCGGCAACCACCTCCACTTCCGAAGGCACCTTGCTGTAGTAAACCTCCCTTCCATTGGCCCGATTCCACACGCGCACGGGATATTTTCCGGGAGGGGTATCGAGCGGCACCTGAACGTTGATTTGGTCCTTCCGGACCACACCGATCGGCATGCGGCGACCCGAAACAACCCTACACGCAGGGAAAACGGCGGCACCAACGCAGCCTTCGGTCTTTTCGTCGCCGATGGTTATTTCCATGCTGTTCGCCTCAAGGGGCCAACTCTGGTTGTAGGCCGAACTCGGAGTGGACGAAGGACTGCGCAGAAACTGCCCGAAGAGGGTCAACAGACTACCTGGCGCGGCGACGGTGGTGACGAAATCCGCACCGCTCACGGCCCGGTCGATCCGTAGCCCGTCGGCCCCGCCGGCGGTATCGCTGGCGTAGTCTTCTTCCCGGCTCTGGCAACCATAACCATCTAGCTTTGACTTGAAAACGTTCAGACCAGCGTCGAAGGTTCGCAAGGTCTTCAGCACCTCGGTTTGCACGAGGCCCGAGTCGGCCGTATCTTCGAGCTCCCATACCCCGTTGCCCGGCCCCGTACTGACTGGGAATTCGCCATCCAACGAATACCCGGCCGGGAAGTTATTCCACAGGACGACCCGGCGATGCACGGCTCCATCCAACCCTCCGTTCGGATTCCGGAGTAAGTAGTAGGTTCGCTGCCCATCCACGGCGAAATATTTACTGGCATTTCCCGCAAGCGAACAACCAATCTGATAGGGTGCCACCTCGGTGGTGCGCAACTGGCCCCGCACCGCCCCTGACGGGTTCGCGGTTGTATGGAGATTGAGGTAGTATTTGTCTGGATCGACAAGCAACGCCTCAACGGCCTCGGGCACACCCGAGCGGGTTAAATCCATCTCGGCAGTCAACTGCGTCGAGCCGCGACGCACCGCGGGCGCGGTGCCTTCGGGCAAGCGAAGGCCGCTATCCAGAATCACGGGGCCGTTTACGCCTTCCGCGCCGTTGTGGACATGCATCCCGGTCAATGTCGCGGCTACTGCGAAACCAAAATTCACGTCGAACCGGAGGGACGCCGTCTCCAGGGCGCCAGACTCATTGCGCGTTACCTCGGCGATTACCGCCCCGGTGGCGGTCGCCGTCAGGTTCGTGATCGCCGGCACTTCCTTGGATGGACTCATCACTGCCATCACCACCGCCCGGCGAACCGGACGCAAGGCACCGCGGAAGGTGGTGCCGGCCATCGTCTCCACCGCAAAGGTGTATTGATCGGGCGTTTTGGCGAGATCGTCAAACGCCGCCACGGTCTGGTCCGTGCTCTCGGCCTGAATCCGCAAGGCCGTCGACGGTGTGAAGGACAAGACTCGAACGCCACCCTTGTCAATCCCCCAACTCCGCACAGGCCCTAAATCCTTGGATACTTCGACGACCAAGTATCGGCGATTCATGTCGCTCGCCTTCGAACTATAGGAGCGGAAGGTAACGACGCCGGCGTCGCCGAGTTTGGCCCGGCTTGCCGTGGTGCTCACGAATCCGGGAGGGCGAGGGATACCTCCGGTCAATCCGCTGTCTGGAGGAATGTCCGATTGTCCCCAAAGCGCGCAGGCCATGAGGAGGCTAGAGAGAGTTGCTCGTGTCATAGGTGTAAACTTTGGGGAAATTATACATCTATTCCCCAAGGGGGTAAAGCGAAATACCCCCCCTTTCTATTCCCGGCTAGAAGTGTTAGTGTCACGGTCACCATGAAGGTCTACACCGGAACTGAACTCCGTAACGTTGCTCTGGTCGGCCACCTGCACGCCGGGAAAACCCAGCTAACCGCGGCCCTCCTTCACACGGCCGGCGCCGTCAACCGCATCACCAAGGTCGACGAAGGGACTACCCTCACCGACTTCGACGAGGAAGAACGCGCCCGCAAGCTTTCCATCCAATCGGCTCTGGCCGCTCTCGAATGGAACAAGCACAAGATCAACCTGATCGACACCCCCGGTTTCCACATGTTTTTGCACGAAACCAAAGGAGCACTGGTCGCGGCTGATTCGGCGCTCGTCGTTTTGAATGGCGTTGATGGGGTCGAAGTGCAGACCCAGCAGACGTGGGCGATTTGTGCCGAGCTCAACATCCCCCGCGCGATCGTGGTGAGTAAACTGGACCGCGAACGCGCCTCGTTTTCTGGCGCTGTGGAGAGCGCCCAAAAGGCCTTCGGCCGGCAAGCGATTCCGATCCAACTGCCGATCGGGGAAGAGCGCGACCTTTCGGGCGTCATCGATCTCATTACGATGAAGGCGGCCTCGTGCCGTCCTGACGGGGATGGTAAGGGCCGGGAGATTTCGATTCCTCAGTACCTTGCCGCGGAGGCCAAAGCCGCGCATGAAGCCCTGATCGAGATCATCGCCGAAGGGAACGACGAACTGCTGGAAGAGTTCTTCCGCGAGGGCACGCTTCCGATTGCGCATATGGTCGACGGTCTACGCCAAGCCTTTCGCGAACGCCGCCTGTTTCCGATTCTTGCTGTCTCGGGTCTACACAACGTCGGTACCGCCAAGTTGCTCGACTTTCTGGTGGACATTGCGCCTTCGCCCGTTGAGCGGGACAACGCCTATGGCCAGTGGGATAACCAACCGGTGTTGCGCAAGACCCTCGACTCGGATCCGCTTTCGGTCTACGTCTTTAAGACGCTTACGGACCCCTTCGCCGGCCGCCTTTCGTACTTCCGCGTCATTTCCGGGGTCATCAAGACGGACGCGCATTTGACCAACGGGGTGACGCAAGTGGAGGAGCGGTTCGCGACTCTCGGCGTGCCCAATGGCAAAACATTCTACCCAATCACGGAACTGCATGCGGGCGACCTCGGCGTAGCTCCGAAGTTGAAAGAGACCGTGACCGGGCACACCCTTTTTGATAAGGCCCATCCCGTCCTGTTCCCACCCGTTCTGCTACCCGAGCCGTCGATCGCCTACGCGGTTGAAGCCAAATCCCGCAGCGACGAGGACAAAATCGGCACGGCGATGCACAAGCTGATGGAAGAGGATCTGTGCCTTCGCTTCGACCGCGACCCCCAGACGAAAGAGTTTCTGCTCCACGGCAATGGCCATCAGCATATTGAAATCGCGATCGCCAAGCTGCACAACCGGTATCACATCAACGTCAACCTGCGTGCCCCGAAGGTTCCTTATCGGGAGACGATCCGGGTAACGGCGGCCGTTCAGGGGCGGCATAAGAAGCAGACCGGCGGGCATGGTCAGTTCGGCGATTGCTGGGTTCGTTTTGAGCCGCTGCCCCGAGGAGCAGGCTTCCAGTTCGCAAATGAGACCCACGGCGGTTCGGTGCCGCGCCAGTTCATCCCGGCCATCGAAAAGGGGATCGTGGAGGCGACGACGCGCGGCCACCTCGCCGGCTATCCGCTGGTGGATTTCAAGGCCGCCGTTTACGACGGCTCCTATCACGATGTCGATAGCTCCGAGATGGCGTTTAAGCAAGCGGCGCGGAAAGCGTTTCGCGCGGCGATGGAAGCCGCGAAGCCTGCGCTGCTGGAACCCGTTATGCGCGTTGAGATCCATGCGCCCATCGACTACGCGGGCGATCTCATCTCCGATTGCAACGGTCGGCGCGGCAGGGTGACGGGGATGGAGACGACCGAAGGCTCGCAGATCATCCGCGCGTTGGTGCCCATGGCCGAGATGCTCACGTATCAAAATGACCTCACGGCCCGAACCCAGGGCCGGGGGTCGTACTCAATGGAGTTCGATCATTATGACTTCGTGCCGGCGCCGCAGGCGGACAAGATCATTTCGGCAGCCCGGTCCGCCGGTGCCCACCACCATCACGATGAAGACGAGGATTAATGCTTTGCCCCAATCCCGCCGATACCTAGTACTAGGTACCCCGGCTTGCTCAGACTATTCCAAAAATAGTAGAGTGAGGGGGTTGCCATGTAACCCCAAATTCACCTCCGGCCAGGAGAACGAACGCGCTTGTTCCTAAAATCGCTTTCCACCACTACCCTCGCATGGGCCTTGAGCCTGCCCGTTTGCCACGCGCAGCCTTTCAGCTTTGCCGCCCGTGCCGCCGCCGAAGCAGAAGAATCAAAGGTGCCCTATCTGCCTGCAACTGCGGCAGTTACGCCAATTCCGCCACAGATCAATCAACCCTTTCCCGCCAAGCCAACCCGGAAAGATGAGCGCATGAGTCGCGCCGAAATCATGTTCGAGGAAGGCCGTAAATTGGTGCAGGCTGGACGAGTGACAGAGGCGCGCAAGCTCTTCGACGAAGCACTCGATCTCGTTCTAAACTCCAAGGCCGACCCGGTGGACCGCAGTCATTTTGATAAACGTTTCGAAGAATTGGTTGCAAAAATCCACCGCCTCGACGTAGAAGGGCTCGGTGCCGGCGTGAGCAAGAGCGAAGAGCCAAGCTTCGACAAGGCCCCGATCGACGATATTCTGAGCCTCACTTTCCCGGTGGATCCGAAGATTAAGCCGATGGTCCGCGATGAAGTTGCCGCGACCGTCAGTCAGCTTCCACTCGAAGCAACCGATGCCGTTCTCTCCTTCATCAATTATTTCAGTGGGGAACGGGGCCGCGGTACAATCCGCGCTGGTCTCCGCCGCGCCGGCAAGTTCAAGCCGATGATCTCCCGGATTCTTGACGAGGAAGGGATTCCACAGGAATTCATTTTTCTGGCCCAGGCGGAATCGGGCTTTCTCCCTCGCGCCGTCAGCTATATGGCCGCCGCTGGAATGTGGCAGTTTATTCGCGGTCGCGGCGCCGAGTATGGCCTTCGGCAGGACGCTTACGTCGACGAACGTTTCGACCCCGAACTCGCGACCCGAGCCGCCGCCCGCCATCTTCGCGACCTCTATCACCAGTTTGGAGACTGGTACCTCGCCATCGCCGCCTACAACTGCGGCCCCGGCAATGTGGATCGGGCCGTAGAAAGAACCGGCTACGCCGACGTGTGGGAACTCCGCAACCGCGGCGTACTACCCCTCGAAACATCGAACTACGTCCCGATCATCCTGGCCATGACGATTATGGCCAAGAACCCCCAAAATTACGGCCTCAGCGACATTATTCTCGAGGAACCGCTGCAGTACGACACGGTCGAGATGAACACGATGACCAGCTTGGCGCTCATTGCGGACTTGACCGGACAGCCGGTCTCGGCCATCCGGGAGATCAATCCGGCGCTGCTGAAGGAGGTGGCTCCGTCGGGCTATAAGTTGCATGTTCCGAAGGGGACCCTGGTCACCCTAATGGCCGGGCTCGAACTTGTCCCCGAGAACAGGCGCCTCTCCTGGCGCGCCTACCGGGCCGACGCGGGTGAGGACATTGGTCTAATTGCCCGCCGGTTCGGCACCTCCGCGAGTAGCCTGTTGGCCGCGAATCCGGATCTGAAAGAGCTACCCGAAGCCGGGGCCCTCGTCCTAGTGCCCGCCGCTCCCGCCCCGGCCCCGCGCACTGTCGTCGCCAGGGCGAAGTCCCGCGTCCCCGTCCGTGCCAGTGCCAGTGCCGTCAAGCGGCCGGTGGTTGCTCAAGCGAAACCTGCGCTGAAAGCTCCGACCAGGAAGCCGTTAGCCGCCGCCGCACAAAAGCGTAGCCCCCGCGGCTAGTTTCAAGGTATCATTCGGCTTGAATTCCATTCGATGATGGTGGCTGCATGAATCATTTGCCGGTGTACTCTCGTCCCTTCGAAGACGATGATTTTGAAGAACTTTCGCTCGACGACGAACATGTCGAGCTGGCGTCGGAACTGCGCGAGTATTCCGAAGACGACTACGAAGACGAATTTACCGAACAAGAACGGCGGGAACTGATCATTGCGCCGCTCTCTCCTCCACGCCCTGCTGCCGCTGCGCCCGCACCAAAAGCGCCAGTCTCTCGCAGGATCGAGATAGAACCTCCGCCGCCGCCCGCGTTCGTCCTCGGCCCCGGTCAATTGCCGCCGCGACCCGCCAAAATTCTCCCCGCGGCGAAGAAAGTGGCGGCACCGGCCAAAAAGATCGCAGCGAAAAAGGTCGTCCCGGCTAAGCCTCCTGTAAAAGTGGCACCGGTAAAAAAAGTTGCGGCTCCGGCTCCGGCCAAAAAGATCGCAGCGAAAAAGGCCGCCCCCGCCAAAACCCCGGCCAAAAAAGCCCCGGCAAAAAAGAAGTAGTTGCCGCGTGAAGGGGGCCACCGCGGCCCCCCGCCAACTGCTATTCCAGCGGTTGCTTCACTGCACGACGGCAGCGCTGAAATAGTTCGAGCAAAGCATCCGCCTGCTCTTCCGGGCTCTTGGCCGACGTCGTCTTGCCAGAAAAACCCGCCGCTGGCGAGCCCTTTCCGTATCCGGTGGTCACGGTGATGAACTTCATCAACTCCAGCGCCACTTGGTCGCCCTCGTTTTTCTCCGGCTTTGCATCCTTCGTTTCTTTCGATTCCACTTCTTTTTCTTCTGCCATGCTGTGCGCGTCCTCCGCGTTTGGGATAATCCTTTAGTTTAGAGCAGAATTCGCTTCCAGACGAGTGACGCTCGATTTCTATCATCCATGCCCATCCAGGCGCGCCGTTTCCTTCGTCGCATGCGCGGCGGAGCCCAAGCCCATCTTCTCGAAGCCGACGACGGCCGCTACTACGTCGTCAAGTTTCTTGAAAACCCCCAGCACCGTCGCATTCTTGTGAACGAATGGGTCGCCGCGGGCATTCTGCATTACCTCGGCGTCGCCTGTCCCGAAACCCGACTCATCGAACTTTCCACCGGCTTCCTGCGCGATAACCCCGAAATCGCCATTCACCTCGGCTCCACCCAGCGGGCCATATTGCCCGGTTGGCACTTCGGCTCGCTGTTTCCGGGCGACCCCCTTCGCCAAGCGATCTACGATTTCATCCCCGACTCGCTCCTTCCCAAAATTGCCAACCGGCCCGATTTCCTAGGTGCCCTCGTTTTCGACAAATGGTGCGCCAATGCTGATTCCCGCCAGGCGATCTTTTTCCGAGCCCGCCTCGGCGACTGGCTTCCCTCGCCCGAAGCACCGCTCAAAGTCGGCTTTGTCGCTCAGATGATTGACCACGGCTACATCTTTAATGGTCCTCATTGGGAATTCCAGGACTCGCCCCTACAAGGCCTCTACTTCCGCCACGAAGTTTATCGTTCCGTCCAATCCCTCGCCATTTTCGAGCCCTGGCTCGAACTCGTCCGCCATTTCCCCGACGAAATTCTCGACCAAACGGCCCGGCAAATCCCCGAGTCCTGGCTGCCGGGTGACGAACGCTCCCGTCTCGATGGCCTACTCGTGACCCTGCAGCGCCGCCGTGCCCGCGTCGCCGACCTGATTGCCGCCTGCGTTGACGCCCGCGTTAATCCCTTTCCGCATTGGGGAGAATCTCATCACAAAGCATCCTGGCGGTAACTGGAGCCAGCAGGATCCCGTTCCGAAAGTGGCCAGATGCATCCCAAATCCGGCTCTCGCCCCGCCTACCCACCAGCGGCTCACCGGTTTCTGACCCGGGTCGAAAACCCATCCACGCCTCCTCCACCGCCACTCCCCGCAGCTCCGGCACCATCGCCTCGGCTGCCTCACGAATCTCCTGCACAGCCGCGGCGCGCACGGAGCGCTCAAACCCTGCCCGCTCCATATCCGCTCCCGCGATCGTCTCCCCCGTGCCCCGCTGCAGGACATAGAAATGCCCTTGCCGCACAATCCGCGGCAAGCTTCCCGGCACCAACGCGTAACGAATCAAATGCCCCTTCACCGGAAATCCGCCCGGCGCCCACGCCCCTGTCGCCCACACCACAGTCTCCTCCTTCGGCTCGCTCACCACCGCCTTCTCCCGGTATTCAACCCCCAACCCCTCGCCGGCGGCACGTAATGCCCCCACCACGTCCCGAGGATTCACCACGGCCTCGTCCGGGTACCACCATCGGCCCGATGCCAGCCGCTCCACCCGAATGCCCATCCTCCGCTGCGCGGCCACCCGTTGCTCCATCTCGTCGGCTTCCTCAGATATCTCCTCGGCTCCGCAGATCCGAAAATCGATCCGCCGTCCCGTAGTCGCCTCCAACTCCCGGACGAACCCCGGATACATCTTCAAACTATCGAGGCCCAACCGCCCCCAACGAGACTCGGCGGCAAACTCCCCGCCCGGCGCCAGCATCCCCGCCCCCGCCCAACTCGCCTCGCCTCCAATCCGCCCCTGGTCGTACACCGTCACCCGCGCCCCGCGTTGCGCCAGCCGCCAGGCCGCCGCACATCCAATGATCCCGCCACCGACCACCGCTATCTGCATCTCCTTCTATAATAAAGCCGCTACAATCGGATCATGCATCGCACCCTGCTCTACAACGACGAGCTGCGCGACTCCTCCGATCGCTTCCTCTCCCCCGGCCAAGTCGGCGTCCTCAACGGTTGGGGGGTCTTCTCCACCCTCCGCGTTCTCAACGGCGTCCTCTTCGCCTTCGAACGCCACTGGGCCCGCATCGTGCGCGACGCCGCGCGGATGCACGTTCCCCTGCCGGACTCCCCCGACGAGCTCTACGAGAACTTGCTTCGGTTGGTGGCTGCTAATGAAGCGCGCAACTCCACCCTCCGCGTTGTCATCCTTCGCAACACCGGCGGCGCGTTCGACGCCCCGAACCAAACCCGTCCCTACGACATCATCGCCTTCACGAAGGACCTCGCCAACTGGGGCCCCGGAGCTCGCCTGGCTTGGAAGCCCGACGCCCGTCATGGTGCCAACGAGTTCTCCGGCGCCAAAATCACCGCGTGGTCTCAAAACCTCACTTGGTACGAGCAGTCTCGCCAACGCGGCTACGACGAGGTTGTGCTCCTTGATGAACACGGCCGGATCAGCGAATGCACCTCCGCCAACCTGTTCGCCATTTTCGGTGATACCGTCCTCACCCCCCCGCTCGACGCCGGTTGCCTGCCCGGTATTACCCGCGAACTTCTTCTCGAAACAATCGGTGTGCCCGGCGTGACGATCGCCGAACGACACATTCTGCCCTCCCAACTCGAACAGGCCGACGCGGTCTTCATGACCTCTTCCACCCGGGAACTCCACCCGGTGCTCGCCATCGAAGGACTCCAACTCCGCAACGGGCCATCCTGCTTACCAGCCCTCCAAGCGGCCTTCCATCAGCACATGGAGAACTACCACCCCCCCTTGGCACTAGAGACTAGTACTACAGTTTTGACGCTCTAAGTATTTGGAGCAACAAAGGCCTAGGAATTTAGTAATATAACTGTAGGCAAGATGCTGATCACGTGTTCCCGTTGTGGATCCGAATCCGTGCGCACCTCTCGGTCGCGTTCCCTCACTGGCAAGGCTCTGAACTTGGTGGGGATCGCCGCGTTCCGGTGTCAGGGCTGTGATCATCGTTTCCGGGCGAGCATTTGGCGCCTTCGGCAGATGTTTTATGCCAAATGTACGCGGTGCCACCGGATGGATCTGTCGAAGTGGAACGCGGACCACTACAATCCCCCACTCGGCACCCGGATAGCCGTGGCATGCGGTGCCAAAGCCGTCCGCTGCGAATACTGTCGCCATAACTTCTGGAGCTACCGTCGCGTCAAGATGGTGTTCAGTCTGCTCAAGCGCTACGAACGCAGCCCGATCGTGTTTGAAAGCGCCGAAGACGACCTGCTGACGGAGCTACCGACGATCGAGACGCAGGATCATCCCATTGTCGGTGATGGCCCACAGTTGGCCGTCCGGCGCGGTCGCTAGCTTCACGTCCCGGGCGGTAGCGCGGTAGTCGACGTCGTGGTCGACAAACTTTCCGACGCTGTTTGTAGCGTCGATTGCTCCTTCGCGGATCACGACCCGGCTGGGCAGCTTGAGGCTGCGGAGGCCCGTCGGCTCGATTCCAGCGACCACGATCGACCGATTGGGCAGATAGGCGATGTCCCGCACGGCGTGCTCTTTTTGGCGATAGATCGGGATCATCTTGCCCGTCCGAAAGTCGATCCGGTCCACTTCGGCGGCCACCTCGAAAGTGTCGTCGAACCCGATCAGCGCTAGCGCAAAGCCCGACGGATCAATCAAGATGCGATTCACCATGCCGAAAATGGACGCCGTCGAAATCTTCCAGGTGTCGCCGCTATCGCGAGTTTCAGCCATCATCACCAGATTCGGCCAACTGCGCCGTTTGGCTTCGCGCTCCGGGTCCATCCAGGGGGGAAACAGGCTCCGGTCTTCGCGGCGAGGTGGGCGGCTCGTGCCGGCCACAATACCGAGTTTTCCCCCGAATCCGATCGTGTGGAACACGGCGTACTCAGCCTTGGCTTCAATCTCTTTGGTCACTGCCAAGGGCGTCCAAGTCTTTCCCCCATCCTTGGTCTCCCAGATGGACTTCGCGGTTCCTGCCGCAAAGCCCCGGGTGGATGATTCAAAGTGAATCGCGAAAATTCCCTTCTGCCCGGAAACCTTTCGCCAGGTCCGCCCGGCTTCTTCGGTCAGCCAAACGCCCTTCTCGGTCGCCATCCAGCATGCCGAATCGTTGACGCAACTGATCGCCGCGGGCGTGTCCTTCAGCGGAACTTTTTCCCACCGCTTGCCCCCGTCCCCCGTCACCAGCGCCACTGGCTTCACCCTGCCGCTTTTTTCCGTCAGCGCGCCGATCGCGATGCCGCGCCGCTCGGAAGGGAACACGATCTGCACCAGAGTCAGTTCGGAATCCTTCTCATCGTGAAAGAAGGCTACGTTCCATTTATCCGCCGCTACGGCGGCAGTCACACTCAGCAAAAGCCCGATCAGAAAAGAGCGCCCTCGCATTATCCCCTCACTGCCGCTATCGTCCCCGCCAGCACGCTCTCGAGTGACACGGCTCGCTCAATCGTTGCCTTGTCCATCCGCGCCAACAAAAGCAGGCAGCCCACCTGCTCTCCAACGGTCGTCAACAGCTCCATTTCGTCTCCGGTATAGGCATGCGTCTCCCGGTGTTGCACGTTGATCACGCCCACCACTTTGCTCCGCGCCATGACCGGGGCCGAAAGGAAGGCTTCAAACGTATCGGCTTCCAACTCGGAAAATGTCTTGAATCGCGGGTCGCTATAGGCGTCCTGCGAAATCGCCAACAGCCGCCGTTCTCGCGCGACCCACCCGGTTAGCCCTTCGTTCAGGCTCAGCCGCACCCGGCCCAGGGCGTGTTCCGGCGCGGTGTTGGAAGCACACAAGACTAGCTGCTTTTCCTCGAGCAAATACACGAGACACGAATCACAAACCGTAAACTCCTGAATCAGCCGCACAATCGAGTTCAGCACCTGCTGCAAAGTTGTTTCGCTTGCCATCAACCGGCTGATTCGCTGAAAGAGCCGCAACTGTTGCTCGGTGCGCGCCAGCCGCTGTTCCAAATCTTTCCACTTAGACACTGAACTGATTATCCTCTACAATCGGTAGCTACGGTCGATGGCTGCTCCTCCCGAAGAATATTTACGTTTCCATCACCGGCGCTATCAGTTCCTCCTCGATTCGATTCAGCGAGTCGTGCAGGCGCAAGACGGGTGCAGGCGGATTCTGGATGTTGGCCTGTCCCATCAAACCCTCCTTTTTCAGCAGTCCCTGCCCGATGTTACGGTCGATACGATTGGTTACTTCGATCACCGCTTTACCGGCCAGTTGCGCGGCCAGCACTTTAATTTCGACCTGAACCACGCCGCTGACCCCGCGGCCTGGCCGGTCGTTGGGCCGTACGATATTGTCGTGATGGCGGAAGTCATCGAGCACCTTCATACCGCGCCGTCGCAGGTCCTCGCCTGCGTCGGCTCCTGGCTGCGGCCGGGCGGCTCGCTCGTGCTCCAAACGCCAAACCCCATTAGCCTCGGCAAGCGACTCGGCATGCTTCTAGGCCGTAGTCCGTTCGAGATCATCCGCGAAGACCCGACCAACCCGGGCCACTTTTGCGAATACACGCTCGCGGACCTCAAACTGCTCGCTCGCCAGAGTAGGTTCGACGTCACCGGCCTTTGGCTCCGCAACTACTTCGGACCCAGGAATTTCTTCTACAATTTAGCCTGCGCCCTCCTCCCCGGCCAACTTCACGATGGCATTACAATTACTCTACGGAAGCCCCATTTATGACCCGCCGGCAACTCCTCCACGCCCTCCCCCTCGTCGCTAGCGCCGCCCCACGCCGACCCCGCAACGTCATCTTTATCCTCGCCGACGATCTCGGTTGGCGCGATACCGGCGTCTACGGCAGCACACTCTGCGAAACGCCCAATATCGACCGGTTGGCCGCGCGCGGCATGCGCTTCACCCAAGCCTACGCGGCCTGCCCCCTCTGCTCCCCCACCCGCGCGAGCATTCTCACCGGTCAATGGCCCGCCCGTCTCGGCATCACCACCCCGAACGCCCATCTCCCGCAAGTAGTTCTGGAACAGAAGATCGTCGATTCCGCCCCGCCCACGCTGCGCGCCCTGCAAGCCAACACCAAAACCCGGCTCCACACGGACTATTTCACCCTCGCCGAAGCCTACCGCGAGGCCGGCTACGCAACCGCCCACTTCGGCAAATGGCACCTCGGCCGCACCCCCTACGACCCGATAAACCAGGGCTTCGACGTCGACCTGCCGCACACCCCCGGCCCCGGCCCCGGCGGCGGCTATCTCGGCCCGTGGGCCTTCTGGCCCGGCAAAGGCGCGGCCGGCGAACATATCGAAGACCGCATGGCCGCGGAGGCCGTCAGCTACATCGCCGCTCATAAAGAGAAGCCCTTCTATATGAGCTACTGGGCTTTCTCCGTCCATTCGCCCTGGCAAGCCAAAGCTAGCCTCATCGAAAAGTACCGCGGCCGCATTAAGCCCGATTCCCCGCAGAAGAACCCCCTCTACGCCGCCATGGTCGAAAGCCTCGATCAAGCTGTTGGCCGCCTAACCGACGCCGTAGACGCGGCCGGCCTTCGCGACAGTACGATCTTTGTATTTTTCTCCGACAACGGCGGGGTTCACTGGCCCCTGACGAAACCGGGTTTGATGTCGCCAGAGTTCGAAGGCATCCCCGCGACGAGCAATGCGCCCCTCCGCGGCGGCAAGGCGACGCTCTACGAAGGCGGCACCCGCGAACCGCTCATCATCGTCTGGCCCGGCCACACCAAGCCCGGCAGCGTCAGCACCCAGCTCGTGCAGAGCGTCGATTTCTATCCCACCCTGCTCGCCATGACCGGCCATAAGCCGCACCCCGGCCTCACCCTGGATGGCATCGACATCCGTCCCGCCCTCGCCGGGAAGCGGCTTCAGCGCGACACGCTCTACTGCCACTTCCCTCACTACACCCCCCTCACCGGCAACACCCCCGGCACCTGGGTGCGCCGAGGCGATTGGAAGCTTATCCGTTTCTATTGCGAAAACCCGGATCAGTCCGACAAGCTCGAACTTTACAATCTGGCCGAAGATATCGGCGAAACCAGGAATCTGGCCGATGCCGAACCCGCCCGCGTCCTGGAACTCAACGCGCTGATTGATAAGTTCTTGCAGCAGACGAAGGCCGCCATCCCTCGACCCAACCCGGCCTACCGCGCCGCCCGCTAGCGGTGACCTGCTGTTTTCGGACCGTATCCATCGGACCCAAAGGGTGCCCCTCGACGATTTACTATTGAGACCTCTACACTGTCGTGGCCAAGCCTCCCAGCGGCAATCACTTCGCTTACAAATTTCGCCCCGACGGCACCTACGTCTTTACCGGCCTAACGCAAAGCGCCCTCTACAATTGCACCTCCTCAATGTTCGGCGAAGAGTCGGGTATGTACGAGCTCAACGCGGCCGGGTCGGCGGTCTTCAGCACTCGCGAGAAGTTACCCACCCCTCCCCACGACAAATTGACCAGCAACTCCGCGTTCGCGTCGAAGGCGCTCCGGCTCACTACCACGCTGCATCGCCGCGCAGGATGATGTCGATGATCTAGGGATGTCTGCTCATGAGGAAGGACTTGCGCCCCTGGGGCGCGGATGCCGGCGCGATTCGCAGGCACCTGCGACGGGTCAACGCCTGGTTTCGCTGTGGTCAACTCTATCCGAGCACAGGTGGTCAATTTCCCGTCAGCGCCGAGGTCGGAGGTCGCACCCCACCCCAAGAAGAACCCCTTCCGCATGACGAACTCCTGCGCGACCTCATCGAACCGCGAAGTCCCGGGTAAGATGAACGAGCGCAGCTATCGGTTCGTGACCAATCGTAAGCAGGTCGAGCTAACCGCTGCCGAGCGCTCGGCCTCCACGTTCAACGCTAGGCACCCGAACTTATGGGTTAGTCAGTGAACACTTCGCGCAGAGTGCTTAACGTGGCGGTTAAGGTCTTTGCCGACACCGCCCCCAGCTTCTTCGTCAGCCGGGCTTTATCAACGGCCCGCATCTGATCCAACAGAATCAGGCCCCTTTCGCCACCATGCGCTACACCAATGCGAAATGGCGCCGACTGACCTTTGGTTGTCATCGGAGCAACAATCACGGTCCGCAAATGATCGTGCATTTCGCCGGGAGACACTACAACGCACGGACGAGTCTTTCTGATCTCGCTGCCGACGGTGGAGTCGAGGTTGACAAGCCAGATCTCCCCCTGCATCACCACGCCAGATCCTCATCGTCCGCATTTCCAAACTCACCCATCACCAGTTCATCGTCCCGATTGGCGGCAATCTTCATGGCAGCCTCCGCCCAACCGGCGCGTACTTGGCGTGCCGGTCGGCGCAGCACCAGCGCATCACCTTCTATGGTCATCTCAGCGCCCGTCTCGCCGCTCAATCCCAATTGGATCAGCACTGGCTTGGGGATCACAACTCCTTGAGAGTTGCCTATCTGCCGGATGCTTAGCCGCATGGTCTTCATCGTAATAACAATGTTATTCCTGGAGAATCCGTGAGTCAAGTAGGAGAAATAAATATCGCCGCCGAAAGAATGCCAGGAATCCCTTGACAGCCATCGACGCAAAGTCTATAAATGAGTATGCACTCACATATAGACTTCGGGTACCCCGCCCTCGTCATCTACGGCCATCTGCTCGTCACTCTCGTCGCTCTCCCCCTCGCCCTGCTCGCCTGCCGGCGCAAGTGGTCCCGCTGGATCCTCCTTCCCGCCCTGCTGCTCTCCCTCTGGTCCCTCGCCTCCTTCGCCCTCATCCGCTTCGGCCTCGACCTCAATGGCCGCGCCTCCCTCCCCACCAACTCCTTCCTCGCCTCCGGGTCCGGTCGCGTCCTCGACATGGGTGCCGGCTCCGGCCGTTCCGCCATCATGGTCCTCGAAGCTCGCCCGCGGGCCACCCTCGTCGCGCTCGATCTTTTCGGCGACGAGTACGATAACCACTTCGGCTCTGCCGGCCCCGCGCAGGACTCCTTACAACTCGGCAAAGCTCGGCTCCTCTCTAACTTCCGCGCCGCCGACGTCGAATCCCGCGCAACGATACAAGCTGGCGACATGCGCCAAGTGCCCCTCGAATCCGGCGGCTTCGACGCCATCGTCAGCTCCTACGCCATCGACCATCTCAACAGCAAGGGTATTCAGCAATCCCTCGCCGAAGCCAACCGCGTCCTCAAGCCGAACGGCGAATTCCTCCTGATGGTTGTCTCGAAGGATATCTGGATGCAGCTCACCTGGGGCCCTGTCTTCTTCCACGGCGGCACCCGTCCGGCCACTCGCTGGACGCAACTGTTGAACGAAGCCAACTTCAACATCCTGGAGCAAGGGGCCGTGCCGGCGACGCTCTATTTCCTCGGCCGCAAGCGCTGACCGCCCGCGCGGTGCCACCATAGGGGAAGCCCATGGCCCGCACTAAACGCCTCTCCGACGAAGCCCTGCTCGCCATCGCCCGCGAAGTCTTCCTGGAAGCGGGCTTCACCGCTTCCACCAAGTCCATCGCCCGCCGCGCCGGGGTCTCCGAAGGGGTTCTCTTCCAGCGCTTCCCGACCAAGGCCGAGCTCTTCTTCTCGGCCATGATCCCGCCGCCCGCGGACCTCACCGGCCTCTTCCGCCAGCCCCACGCCGACGGCTTCCAGGCCTTCTCCGCCGTCACCATGGGCCTCCTCGAGTACTTCCGGCAGACCATGCCGGTGCTCACCGTCTTAATGTCCCACCCGTCCTTCCAGTTCGAAGACTTTGCCAGCAAGCATCCCGACTCCCCCATGGTCACCCTCCGCCGGGACATCGGTCATTTCATGGTCGGGCAAATCCAAACCGGACGGATGGGAAACGTCCACCCCGGGGCCGCGTCTCTCATCGCCTGGTCCACCGCCCACACGATCGCCTTCTTCGAACATCTGGGCGCCCACGGCGGCAAGTTCGACGCGGGCATGATTCAAGCAACGCTCGAATGCGCCTGGAAAGGCTTGGCGCCGGGCCGGCCTTGATCCGCTCCCCAATCTCTTATAAGCTTGGCCTCGACTATGGCCATCGGCAGACGCAGCTTCCTCAGTGCCGCAGCAGCGGCGGCGATCCCAGACCGCCCCAACATCCTCTACATCATGACCGACCAGCAACACGCCGGCATGATGAGCTGTACGGGAAATCCATGGCTGAAGACGCCCCATTTGGACGCCCTCGCCGCCTCCGGCGTCCGCTTCGAACTCGCCTATTCCGGTAACCCCGTCTGTGTCCCCGCCCGGACGTCTATGATGACCGGCCGCTATCCCAGCCACTTCGGCATCCGCGGCAATAACGCCCCCACGCTACCGGACTCCGTCCTGCCCACCGCCTTGGGACACGTCTTCCGCGCCGGCGGCTATCGAACCGCCTTCGGCGGCAAGACGCATTGGCCCAAGCCGATGACCGCCGAGAGTATCGGCTTCGAATACATCACCCGGGACGAACGGGACCAGTTAGCCACCGAGTGTGTCCGCTTCCTCAAAGCGAAAGCCACACGTGATACGCCTTTCCTGCTCGTCGCTTCCTTCATCAATCCGCACGATATCTGCTACATGGCGATCGACGCCCATTCGAAGGCCGAAGGCCTGCCCACTGCCCTTGCCAAGTCGATCGTCGAGCGCGAATACGTCGCCGCGGCCTCTCGCCTGCCGGCGGGCGGCGCGTGTCCTCCGCTGCCCGCTAACCACGCCGCCACCGCAGGCGAACCCGCCGCGCTCACCCGGTTGACCGGATTCCGCAAGTACGTCCGCGCGCATTGGACCGCCGAAGAGTGGAGGCTCCACCGCTGGACTTATTGCCGGCTTACGGAAGGGGTCGATACCGAAATCGGGCGCGTCCTGGCGGCATTGAAGGAAACCGGACTCGACAAAACCACCGTCGTCATCTTCGCTAGCGACCACGGCGACATGGACTCCGCCCATGGCTTTGAGCATAAAAGCCTGCCTTATGAGGAGTCGGCCCGTGTGCCGTTTATGGTCTCCTGGCCGGGCCGGGTGCCGCTCGGTAAAGTCGATCGGAAACATCTCATCGGCTCCACCATCGACCTGTTTCCGACACTCTGTGATTTCGCGGGGATTCCCGCGCCGGCCGGGCTCCCCGGCCGCAGTGTCCGCGCCTTAGCCGAGAAGGGATCCGCCCCGGGTTGGCGGACGGACCTGGTCGTCGAATGCGGCGATTCGCGGACCTTGCGCAGTGCCCGCTACAAGTACTCCATCTGGGCCGGGCCGGGGACCCAAGAGATGTTGATCGACATGGAAAAGGACCCCGGCGAAATGCGGAATCTGGCGAGCGATCCGCGTATGGCCGCGGTGGTGGCCGAACACCGCGCGCGGCTTCGCGACGAGATTACCCGCCGCGAAGATCGCTATGGCCGGGAGCTTTTGGCCGGCCTGGAGGGCTAGATGCGCACAGGCCGCGCGG
>Ga0163144_10007801_pt1 | contig 23385 bp, 46 predicted proteins | sample OliLak19BULKMAT1_FD_123175 | JGI IMG/M metagenome (GOLD analysis project Ga0163144, IMG submission 123175) | Freshwater microbial mat bacterial communities from Lake Vanda, McMurdo Dry Valleys, Antarctica - Oligotrophic Lake LV.19.BULKMAT1 | ecosystem: Environmental > Aquatic > Freshwater >...
ACGGCGGTACGTCACCTGACGACCGAACAGTATTAGAACTTGAATCTATTCCTCAAAGAAAAACGCTGCAGTTGGCATTGTCAGATGAGTGGATGGAAGACGGTCGTATAGACTTTGTGCAGCTTGACCCAGGAACATGGGAGATCAAGCATGCATGATGCTGATGACCACCCAATGGTCTATCTCCTGGTCAATCAAATGTTTGAGCGGCTGAAGCGCGTCTACGTCCTTGACCCCGATATCTTGGATACAGCAGAGGAAGTTTATAGGTTTGTGCAAAATGGTGACAACTCCTACAGCATACACAGCTACAACCCTAAACTGGCATCCGACCGAGAGTTAATATACTCACGAGCAGATGTTGAGCACCGCATGGATCTTGAAGAGAAGGATGGGCGCTGGCTGATTCAGTATAAGAAGGGCGTCAATGAAGGCCTCTATGACGACCCAACAGGTGACGATTCAATCATGATTGATCTCATCAACATGTTTGCCGAGCGGGGTGAGCGTGTGATGCTGGACGTCGATCGCTATGAGGATGGTAAAGTATCCTTCTCGATGCACACCGGATTGATTAGGCGCGTGGCTGTCGATGCAACACACTTCATGTTTGCGTATCACTCTGGCGCAGTGGGCGACAGGCTCTTTGTATGGCCACGCAACTGGGACGTTGAGAAGTATCTCAAGCTCAGGAAAAAGTCCGATGGTTGGGAGGTTGTCAATGCTGATCGCTGAAGTCAAAGGTGAAGAGCCTATCATCGTGCCCATGGCGCTGCGTATATTAGCACGCGGTGAAGACATCTACATGGTGCTGCGCGACGGCACCAACCTGCCCGTGTTTCGTGGCTGGGTAAAGAACATTGTGCTTATGGATACGTCTGCAGATACAGTTGACAAGCCATACTATGCGATTATGTACTCGATTATGCGAGATGCTCGGCCCAGCCGCCAACACGTTGAATCTGTAGACAACTTGGCTTCCTTTGAGCTAACCAAACAGAGCGGTAAGGGTGGGCCGTTTGACTCTCCATTCTGGAAACTGACAGGCAACTGGGAGTCACTAAATGCGCCTACATGAACTACACGCACTGCCTGAAGAGGATGTGCCGATTATTGTATCTGTCATGCAGCAGCGCCTTCGTAAGAATGAGAGAATCTGCTATCGGCACTTTTTAGGCAGCCTGTCAGAGATTACCGCCGTCGATGTCACCCATGATGAAGTCAGTGGAACTCACAGCATTACAATGGGGCTGAGAGACCTAAACGACCAAAATAAGTCGTCACTTGCATGGGAAATCCCAGGCATGGTCAATCGCCTGGAGTTGAGAAGGATTGAAGGAGGCGGCGCCTACACCTGGCAGCTTGTTGATACAGATGATGACCAGTCATTCAACGACAGATACCCATGAAACTCTTTGAAATCACAGACGACGCACCCATAGAGGTTGCTCTTTTACAGATGCTGCTTGACAAGGGCGAGCGCGTCGTACACTATGCAACAGTAAATAGGCCGGGTGGATATGAAGATGAGCACCAAGGTGTCATAACAGGTGTCAGCGTAATGCCAAACGGGGACATGGCTCTTGCTCGCATCGGCATTAGCCCCGGCGCCAGCCTCAGCCGCCACACAACCGTGCACATATCACCACAGCACATGCCAGCCACCTCGCTTGTGCAGGTGGGCGATGAGTGGCACCTCTCTACAAACTCATGGTCTACCAACAAGGAATACCTCAAGTGGGTCGACCTGCAAACTGGCAGGTCGCGAGACTAGTGGTAGTGTAAAATAGTCCTATGACTACACCAACTACCTTTGACCTCCCCCTTGCTGGTGACAAACTCCCCGGCGAGCCAGAGCACGACCCCGCCGGCGAGGTCATTCAGACACATGACATGCCAGATGGTGGCATGATTATCACCTTTGACCCCGTCTGGGCGGAGGGCATGGGCTGGCGCGTTGGAGACACCATGCGCTGGGAGATCCTTGAGGGTGGAGGGCTGCAGATGACACATGTGCCGACGCCATGAAGGTCCTCTTCCTTGACATAGACGGGGTGCTCAACTCCACGGCCAGCTCTCTCGCCAAGACTGGTGAAAAGTGGCATGCGGCGGCACGAACTGCGGAAACTCAGGCTGAGCTGTTGGCTATGATTGGTGGCGAGTTTGGCTATGGCCAGACATTCACCTTTCAGACCATTGACCCAACAGCTGTAGAGCTCATCAACCGCCTCTTTGAGAAGGAGCCAGAACTGCGCCTTGTCCTGAGCAGCTCTCACCGCAGCTTCTTTTCAAATGATGAAACCGGCATTGTCTACAGGTCAGCTGAGCACCTCAGGGCACTTGGCCTCTACCTGAAGACGCTGGGGCTGTGCGCGGCCCTGCATGACATCACACCACGCCTCTACGAGAAGCGTGGTGTAGAGGTAAATGCCTGGTTGGAAAATAGTGCGGGCATTGAAACCTACGTGGTCATTGACGACGGCCGGGACTTCCATGCCTGGCAGCCCCTTGTCTTGACAGATGCCAAGTTGGGTTTCACGGCCGCAGACTACTTCAAGGCGGCTGCGCTGTTGCGTATCACAGAAAGCGAGATCATATTTTGAGCACTCCAAAGACACCCCTGCTAAAGGAAAAGATTCGCGTCTACGAGGCACTTCTGCACGACATTCAGTTTCACCGCGAAGTGACCATGAATAGTGCAGCCGTAGTTGCCCTGCTCGACAAGATTGGAAGCTGGAGCTATGCCCACCGCCGCGGCAACGGCGAATACAACGAGAAAGAGCAGCAGGCCATTGTTGATGGGGCCTTTTGGAATCTCGAGAAGAGATGACTCGGCTGATACTGCTGGCCATACTTTGGTCGGGCAGTGCTGACGCCCTAATCGCCAAATCCTATATCATCACCAAGATGGATGGAACAGTAGTGTTGGAGAAGGGCGCAGACATAGAGAGCCCCATCGCCTCCATCACCAAGCTCTTTGTAGCTGAACAGGCGGTCAAGCTTGATGGTGATGAAATGCTCACTGTCAAGAAGATAGACCTACAACGCGGTCGGATGCGCAGCACACCCCTTCGCGTTGGCGGAAGTTACACTCGTCGTGAGCTCACACAGCTTGCACTCATATCCTCGGACAATGTGGCAGCTCTTACCCTTGCCAGATACTCGGAACCCAACACCTCTCACGCCACGCTTGTAGAGGGATCTGGTCTCAGTAGAAGCAATGTCTCTACTGCACGCCGGCTTGCTGAGGCGGTCCGGGAACTCTACCCGACAGAGGTTGGGGCAATCTCCACTGAGACCCGGACATCTGTTGGAAACCGCCGCAGTACCAATCCACTTCTCACCAAGGCTGGCTGGCAGTTTATGCTCTCAAAGACGGGCTTCACTAACCCAGCAGGCGGCTGTCTGGCAGTTGTCGTGGAGGTGCGTGGAGAGATGCTGACCATCGTCATCCTTGGTTCAAGGGACGGTCGCACACGGTGGAATGACCTTGTTGAGTTGAGGAAGATGCTTGGTGACACCGACTTCTTTGTGCCGGTCAAGGTTACACGTGTCGTGAAGGTTACAAAAAAGTCAAACAGCAAACCAAAACCTGTGATATAATGGCATACGATGCCAAGTTACACCATACAAGAACTGCGCTCTGAAGACCGCATCTGCGTCTTCAATCACCTTCTCCGACTGGACAAGGCGGATCGATACACCCGCTTCTGCAGTGCAGCCAACGACGCATTCATTCACATGTATGCCTACCAAAAGCTGGACTTTAAGAATGGGAAAGTGTTTGGGGCGGTTGATGAGAACGGGCGGGTCATTGGCATTGCCATGGCATGTCACGTAGAGTCACCAGGTGGCCATACTGAGATCGAGGCAGCATTTTCTATTGACAAGGAAAACCGCGGTCAGGGAGTTGCACAGCAGCTGATGGATGCAATCGTCCTCTACTGTAACAACCACGGCGTCACTCGGCTCTGCATGGAATGCCTGAGATATAACCAGAAGATGAGGGCTCTTGCGGTTCGCTCGGGTCTTGAAATCACCGTTAGTGCCCAAGAGGCCTATGCCGAAACGAGGTTTGCATGAAGAGCATGTGGGAAATCCTGGTGCCAACCGAACGCCGCGTGCCGCACGTTTCAAAGGAAGGGGCGGTAAAGAAGTTCTACACCACCCGCTTCCACCGGGTATGGGATGAAAAGGTCCGCGCAATCTCAGGTGGCCTGACCATTCTGACTCCTGCCAAGGGGCAGTGGATATCACCAGATGGTGTGCTCTTTTCTGAGCGCATGATTCCCGTGCGCATCATCTGCACCCAAGATGAGATTGTCACAATCATCGACATGACCATGGACTACTACGACCAGTTGGCCGTCCTCTGCTATCGAGTAAGCGACTTGGTCATCATGCGCACGCGCGAAGACCGGCGACCACGGGTGCATCCATGTAACAGGATGTGCATGAGGGTTGCAACTTGGGGTGACACGGCAGCAGGAGACTGTGGGGGCGGCTGCCTGTTTGACAAGGAAATCAAGTGACAGACCGCATACAAATTCTACCCCCAGCAGGTCAGCGAACTACAATCGTCGGCTCTGGCTCCACACCAAGCCGCCAGTACTTCTACACACAGAACTATATGCAATCAGAACCCCAGGTCGCAGCCGCCCCCAATACACCTGTCGGCCCACGCGTCTACTTCAATGCTGAGCAGCGGGCCGAAGACGTTGAGCGTCGCATAACACATGCCTACAACCCAAAGCAGTCGTTTGAGGGGTTGGCAGTCGAGTTTCGCAAGATGTTTGACGCTGCTCAACTCAAGAAAGCACAGCGTGCATTCAGGGTGCACAAGACTGCGCGACAGACTGCCCGCCGTCTGGGTCAGCTGCAGGTCAGGCGGTCCACACTGACCAAAAACCGAGTGTAAATAGACAGACCTTCTAACAACAAGGAGACATCAAAATGTACGTTTCAGCCCCATTCCAAGGTACTGCAGAGACAAACCGAGTCCTGCGCAGCACCTTTCTCTTGACAGCCCTTTCTCTCATACCAACAGTGTTTGGCACCTACCTTGGCGTCGCCATGGGGCTGCCAGCGCTCATGGCGTCCAGCCCCTGGATCTCATTAGCCGTCTTCCTGGTACTGGCGTTTGGTCTGATTATGGGCATCCATGCAACCTCAAAGTCTGCAGCGGGGCTGGTTGTCCTGGGCATCTTCACGATGTTCATGGGCGCCATACTGTCGGGCATTGTCTCGGTCGCCTTGGGGGTTGCCAACGGTCAAGGCCTTATTGCCACTGCCTTTGCTGGCACGGCGGCTGTAATGGTCGGCTGCTCGGCCTATGCAATGACGACAAAGCGCGACTTCAGTGGCATGGGCGGTGGGCTGATTGGCATGCTCTTGGCCGTAGTCGTAGTCGGTGCGCTCAACATCTTCTTCCAGTTGTCGTGGCTTAGCCTGCTGCTGGCGGTTGCGAGCCTGGCACTCTTTTCTGTCTTCATGATCTATGACGTGCAGAAGATCGTCAATGGCGGCGAGACAAACTACATTGTGGCGACCCTAAGCGTCTACCTCAACATGGTCAACATCTTCAGCAGCCTGCTGCAGATCCTGCTGAGCCTGTTTGGATCAAACGACGACTGACTGTTACACTGCAAAAGGACACCTCTTGTCAGACCAGTGATATAATCAATCATCGACTAACAAGGGGTACATCATGTCCAAAAGCGCACGCACTACCGGATTCTTCACGATGGATCTTGCCAATCAGGTGGCAGTCATGAAAGACCTGGAGGCAGCAAAGCGGCTCTGCCGCGATGCAATCGAGGCGCAGCCCGGCGCCCGTCCAGAAAATACGCGCAAGGCGCATGCAGCAGTCGGCAGCGCCACCTCTGTCAATAAGCTTGTCCTCAACATGGGCAGCTTTATCATGGCTCACCTGGGCATGAAGGTCATTCGCTAAACGAATGCGCGCCAGATAGACGAGGCAGAGCCTGCAACTGCCTTGAGGCGCAGCCTGTTCTGCTGAATGAAGAAAGGCTTATTTCCCCAGATAAAGTCCAGCGTCTTGAGTGACTTGTCTACACTGTGCGGGTCACCGTAGAGCGGATATACCCAAGAGATCTCATCTGACACCAGCACGGGCCGTCCCACAAGAGTGGCGTCTGCAGCCACAATGTTAAAGGTCTCTGACATGGATAACTGTAACAGCAGATCAATGTCGCGCAGACTCTGCAAAAATGTCGGACGATCTTCCCAGGCATGCATGACGTGCTCGGCTCCCAGCGCAGCTAGAGCGTCATCGACGTTTTTGGCAACCGCTGCACCACCCGCATCATAGCGACTGTTGGTATGGAATCGCAGCGGCAGGCCAAGCTTATCCGCAAACCTGGCAGCAACAAAGACCTGTTGCAGGTGATTCTTTAGTGGTCGGAATGCACCAAAGCATCCAACATCCAAAACAGTCTTGGAGCCGGTGTCCAGCCCACTGAGCGCATCAAACGCAGTAGGATAGCAGTTGGGCAGGTAGGAGACGCCATCTACAACACCCAGCTTGTCTGCAAGGTAGCCTATCTGTTGGAGGGCACGTTGGGCGTTTGGTGCAACAGTTACGCCCTGCAGCAGATGCTGTGAGATCCAGTCCATTGCAATGCCCTCGCCCTGCAGGAAAGGAATCTCAGAGTGGACGCGCACTACCCACCTGCGAGACTGATGCCGCGGGATGGCTAGGAGCTCGGTAAATTTCGCTGGCGTTGTCCACAGCCCCTCAATGAAGACAAAGTCTGGGTCGTAGAGTGTGACAGCCGCATCTATTCCGTTAGAATCATCCACAAGGACGACATCCGACTGGTTGCCCTGGGCAGTCAGTTCATTGCTCACAAATATGGCAGAGTTCCACATACCCGTGGCAATCTGGTATGATCCACTGTAAGATGGATCCTCAGAATAATCTTCTCGGCGCTTTAGTATGAAGAGCGATTTTGACATGTGGGTATCTCCTTGACCTGACTATTTAGTGATAGGCGCTCACCCAACTAAGTTACAATGGTACTTACTAACAAAGAAGGATCCCCTATGTTGATCTTTGGTCTCACCATTATCCAACTGCTTTTCTTGGCAGCATTCCTCATCGTGCTTGCAGTCGGCGTCGCTTTTGACAGAGTGGGTTCTACTGAGCCCAAGTGGTTTATCTTGGCAGCCGGGCTGGCGGTGTTAGCACTTTGGACCTGGAGCAGCTGGACGTTATGGGGAGATTCAAACGTCGCGGCTGTCATGGACAGCGCAACAGTTGTAGTTCCAGCCCAGACACGCATTGTTCTCTGGGATGTCATTAGCTCATGGGCAACCTGGGAACTTGTCGGCTACTACGTCCTGGCAGGCCTGATCTATGCGGCTATTGAGACAGGGCTGGGTATTCGAAAGGCCGCTCGTTTATTCAGCAAGGCCTGGGACAGACATATGGCCCACATCATCCCTGCCGGCGCAACCTACCAGCATGTGTTGAGGCAGGTCGAGGCTGATGGCGCACATTCCTCACTGTTCAACGAGGCCCTGTCCATTGTTTCCAAGTTTGTTGGCGGTCACCATGACATTCACCCGTTTGTCATGGTTCAGACAACTGCCGACCGGCTACATGTTGAACCCTTCCTTCTCCGCAGCGCACTGACTCGACATGTAGGTGCCTGGACATTTTTCTGGCCTTTCTACCTTGTCAGCCTGGTTCTTGGTGACCTGCTGAGAGAGATGTTTCGCAGCCTTGGCAATCTCTTTGCGCGTGTCAGCCATGTCTTTATGCGCTTTTCTTTCCAAGACGTATTCAAGGCCTAGAGTCGGGGCGGCAAACAGCTGATGAAAAATCCAATAAAGACCTTTTTGCCCAACACGACAGGCCGAGACTTCGCGGTGGGGGACATTCACGGGTCCCTGACCTGTCTCCACCACCTAATGGGCCAGCTGAACTTTGACAAGACCCGGGATCGAATGTTTTCTGTGGGCGACCTTGTTGATCGCGGTCCTGACAGCCTGGCAACACTTGAGCTGCTGCACGAGCCGTGGTTTCACTGCGTGCTGGCCAACCACGAGCAGATGATGCTTGAGGCGTTCGCTGGTGGTTTCATGGGCCAGTTCTGGCTTCCGAATGGTGGTGTCTGGGGCATCGAGGCGCTCAACGACTGGAAAACCCGCAAGCTTGATAAGAGCCGAGTGCCTTTGGATGACAGTGTTCGATTATTTGACCTGTTACCTTTGGTTCGAGAGCTGCCATATCTTATGACCGTCAACATGCCTGACGGGGGTAAGTTTCATCTCATCCATGCCGAATTTCCGCCCTACTGCACCATCACTGATGAGGTGCTGGCTGATGACAACGGGGTGCTGCAACTGGCGACGCATGATGCCAGCGATGGCACGCACATCATATGGGGTCGTCACCTCTTCTACCAATTCTACAATACTGACTTGTCAAATGTTGCAAAGGTAAACCGCACTGTGGCCAACAACTTTCCGCGCGGCGACCATTTCTTCAATGACAAACTAAGCCACATCATCAGCGGACACACCCCGGTTCAACGCCCACTCACAATCTTTGGTCAGACCAACATTGACACGTGCGCGTATGGATCTTACAGCCGCCAGGCGGCAAGCTGGCAGGCGTTGACGTGTATAGAGCTTGGTACCTGGAAGTTCTATCAGGCTACCGAGACTGAGTTTCGCGCAGTGGAACCACTGGTGATAAATAGATCCACCATAGAGAGGATCTAAAATGGCCAAGCAGCACCTGATTAACGAGGTCTCAGCACTGACAGAATTTGAAGGGCAGATGCTGAGGATTCAGACGGCCATCGAGCGGCTTCAGAAGATGGTAGCAAAAAATTCAGGGGGTTCTACGCCTGGAGTAACTCAAATTCAGGGCAGTCAACTACGCCAGGCTTGCCGAGATCTTGAGGCCTTGTCAAAATCATGATGCCTACCATAAATCGACAAAGCCTGCTAGAAGACGTAAAGAACAAATGACGCAGATTCGTGTACCCTGCTCTCCAGAGCAGGAAGAGGTAATCTTCTATCACGCCGCAACAGACGCAGAACTCGGCATCCTTCCCGATGAGCGAGCATGGATTATGGCTCAGGCCAGAACAGTTCATCCCGGATGCACTGTGACCGGCGCTGACCTTGACATTGAGAATGGAACATGGGTTGTTGATGTAGAGTTGGTGTAACCCGGGGTTACACTTCTCCTGTTTACATCAGGCCCCACTGATGTATAATAACCCTATGAGCAAGAACACCATCACCGTAAAGATTCGCAAGCCGCGCAACCCACTGGTTCGTCAGGCCCTGTTTCGCGCTGCTGGCAAGTTCGATACTGGAAACAAGCGACAAGCCGACAAGCGCCAATTACGGAAAATGATACATGATAACCATGCTTGAAGCAATTCGCAGAGACTGCGTGGTCCTCCTGGAACGTGCACTCCTGCACAACCAGCTCGTGATGTTTGGGGAAGACGGGTGTGGTCAACACGGACGTGCAGAGTTTCCAGTGTACTCCGAGGTCACAGCAATCTCTGTCAACTTGACAGCAGATGACAACGATGATCCAAGTGACATACACGGCATCGTTATTCTCCACATGCCCGACTATGACGCGGGGCGACAAGGTCATGCCATGACGGACCAAAACCTGCGCATCTCACTCAACAGGTGCCTTGATGCTGCTGCCATTGACCGAGCTGCCATTGACTGGGCCGACATTTCTCTGCAGGGCCAGCAGGCGGTTGTCCTGTCGATTGATGTATCGCTGTTGATGGACTGGGTGTGAGGTTTTTCAACTGGGCCGGTGGGTTTTGGTCTTACATGATGCATCTTGCCCTGCACGATCATCAGTGGCAGCACGCGGACTCCGTTCGCCCTCAGGACACCCAAGATGATCTACGTTGACGCGGCAGTGTGGAAAAAGTCGCCGACTGGAAGAAAGTCATATGCCCACATGGTGGCTGACTCCATTGAGGAGCTTCATCTATTCGCTGAGCAGATCGGCGTAAAGAAGCACTTCTTCCATCGCTCAAAGACTGCGCCACACTATGACATCACCAGCGAGCAGCACCCGCTTGCACTCGCCAATGGCGCCCTGCTTGTGAGCTCTCGCGAAGTCCTGGCAAAGGGTAAGTTGCTCTTGCCATCAGAGCTTGGCAGTCTCTCGGATGCAATACGCCAGTTTGCAAAATCCACCCGTGGGGTGTAAGAGCAAAACTGTTACACTCCGCTTGTGTACATTCTCCGCAGCTGTGATACAATAGGCACATGAAAACATACCTTGTTGGTGGCGCTGTTCGGGACCTGTTGATGGGCAACTCCATCCAGGATCGCGACTACGTTGTGGTTGGCTCGTCTCACGATGAGATGCTGGCACAGGGTTACAGCCAAGTCGGAGCCGCATTCCCCGTCTACCTGCACCCATCTACGGGTGAAGAGTACGCGCTGGCACGCACCGAGACCAAGACCGGCAGCGGCCACACCGGCTTCTCAGTCCGCTTTGACGATCGCGTCACACTCGCGGATGATCTTGGTCGCCGAGACCTGACCATCAACAGCATTGCTCTCGACGAAGAAGCGGGCCAGTACTTTGATCCCTACGGCGGCGTCGATGACCTCAACTCAATGGTGCTGCGTCACACGACCCAGGCATTCAAGGACGACCCACTGCGCGTCATCCGTCTCTGCAGATTTGCCGCTCGCTTCATCGGCTTCACCATTGCCCCCGAGACCTGGGCCTTGGCTGCTGGAATGGTTCAACACGGTGAGCTTGCCCACCTGAGTGACGAGCGCTTTGCTGTAGAGATTGAAAAGGTTCTCATGACCTGCACTCCTGCAGGTTGTGCAAAGTTCTTTACGCTGCTGCACAAGCTGGAGGTGCAACAACACGTCCCGTTCTTTAGATACTGCGACATGCCCCGGCTGGCCGGGCTGGCCCTGGCAGTACGCGGTGTGGTAGGTGCAGGCGACCGCGTCGAGGTATTTTCGGGGCTGTCAAGAGCAGATCCGCATTTCGCCATGATGGTGGGCGGCTCGGAAGGAAAGTTCCTCATGCATATTGCAGAACACTGCCGCAGTGTCCCCGCAGGCGTCGATCTGGTGGGCGCGCTGATGTCGCTCTACAGGCAGGTCGGCTGGCAGGAAGTCAAGGATGTAAAGCTTGTCTGCCAGATGCTGAGTGTTGGCGAGGGGGTTGGTGATGGCTTTGTGCTGGTCCCCGAGCTCATCATGAAGGGCTTCTTGCTGGCCGCGCCGCTGTCGGCAGCCGGTGCCAGGATGATGGCCGACGGCATGTCTGGTCGCGAGATCGGTGACGCCATCGCCGCGACCCGTCGGGCTGCACTGTCAACAATCGTGTGACCTGTAAAACAACAACACACAAATCCGCAATCGACTTACAATAGACCTATCCCAACTGGAGAATGTATGACACGCCAATCAAAGAATGCCCGCAATCTGGCCAAGGCCCGCACCATCACAGCCATGCACAAGAACGGCGAGAAGGGGCCAAGCAAAACCGGCACCAGCGTCAAGAAGAATGCTTGGTGGCAGACCGGCCAGGGCGACTACTCTACCTTTGTCAAGGGCAAGGGCAAGGGTCGCGGCAAGCCTGAAGAGACGGCTGCCACGTGAAGCCACTCGCAATAGACCCTGAAGGGGGCCAGGTCTCATGGCTGTTGTGGCGACTTGCGACTGTCTATGGTCCCATGCACGAATCCGAGCTGGTGCTGCATGACACGGACATCTGTGAATACACCAAGGCAGTCATCCGCGGACTGTTGATTGTGCTGGGCATCACGGTCGTCGGTGCAGTCGGTGCCGTGGCCCTCGGTGACATGCTGGCCTGGTGGGCTGCTGTCATATCCACAGGTGTATTCACTGATATGAGCAGTTGGTCGCTTGCGGGACACTTTGCAGCAGCTATTATAACAGTAGCCGGATTGATGATCTGGGCAAGTGAATGCTACATGAAGTACTCTCAAAGGAGACGCGACCGCAAATGGGCGCGTGAAGCTGAAGAGATGACCACCGAGCCGGCACCGCCAGGAATGCTTGTAGAAATGTACCAGGCCTGGAAGCTCAAGTACTGCGTCAAGATCACTGTCAAGATCACTGTCAAGTAGAACTGCAACGTGCAGATGGCTAAGAAGCTCAAGAGTCACAGTGTCCACATAATGACACAAAAGCACGATGTCATTATGAGTCGGCCAATTGGAATCGATGGTCTAGTGATGATTCCGTTAAGTTTGAGGTTTGAAGCATTGTGGATATACGACCTGACTCTGGGCCAGATCATCAAGAACAAGACTTCCGATAGAATCCAACTTCCACTTGATGCTGTTGAGGTTGGCGTCAATTGGTTAGCTGAAAATGGTTATGGACGGCCAGGTTGGATCGACCCGGCTCGTTTAGGAGTATAAATAGATCATGATCGAAGCCCTCGCCATTGCCGTTGCAGTATCTGTTGTCCCATCGTGTTCCTGGGACAACCCCGGGGCGAATCCATTTACAGGAAACCGGCCTGCCTCGGTTCAGTCCTACACTGATATCCCAAAGGCAACACGCGATCGACTGCAGAGGCGCATGACAGCCCTCAAGTATGACGACGTTGCAGCAATTGGTCGCGACTCCATTCAAGGCAAACACGACTACACTGATCTTCGTGACATGCACTTTGGCAAGAATCGCATCTGCTCGACAATCTCACGTGACAAGTGGAAGCCTGATGCTACAGAGCGAGGTCTTGTCTACTGCGAAGACGGCCACTGTATCATTGTCCCAACAGTTTGTGGCAACGTAAGTCGGGTAAGTCGCATTTCGCCACCACTGGCCCCGCCAACAAACACGCCTGGTGCGCCTGGTACCTCTGGCGGTGGCGACATCACGGGCCTGCCGCTTATTCCCTTGGTACCTGGTGGTGGCGGGCTGACCCCTCTTGATCTGCCCTTTGTGCAGTTTTCGCCGACACCGATAACAGAACCTAATAGTCCCGGTTCATTTGGGCTGGGTGCTGTGCCGCTGCCATTTTACACCTATTCACCGCCACAGACCCTCTTTATTCCCTTGGTGACTCCTCCCATTCCTGAGCCAGGCACCTGGGCTCTCATGATTGCCGGACTTGCCGGGCTGGTTGCATACACCAGGCGTCGTAAGGTGTAACCTACTAAGGCCAACACGACTCCTGCAATCGTGTTATAATAGGCCTATGGGAATGATTCGCATCTACGAAAAAGCGTCCAAGCAGAAACGAAAGCCGGGCTGGCAAAAATCCGAGGTCGACTACGCTGCTTGGTTGAAGGGTGTCCAGACAATGCCGAGCGGTATCCGAAAGACAAACAATACCCTTGTGCTTGTCAAGAAGCCGCGGGCACCTACACCTGCTGAGCAGGAAATCAAGCGAGCGAAATACGTGGTCGGCACTGCCGGAAAACCCGTGCCGCGGCCTGAAATCCTCTATCACGACGATCCTGAAATGCTGGCACGTGAACTTGCAGCACGCTCCCGCAAGTTTAATGTGGCGCCTGCCTACAACAAGGGCGGTGATCAATTTGTAACTGAAGAAGAGTTGATTAACCAACTCACAGGAAACAAGCGGCGTCCATGATATTTCTTTTCTACTTTGCCCTCTACGTCGCCATCGGTTTAGCAGTTCTTTGGGGTACAGATGGGCCATTGCGCTTGGCTGATATTCGTCGCTACTGGTTTGTCGCAGTGTTTTGGCCGCTGGTGCTCTTCATATTCATCTGCAGGTGGATGCTTAAACTTACCGGGTTCCGTGTCTAATGGGCCTTACGCTCAAAGATATAGCCGTCAAGATCCTAAGCGGAGAGCTGCCGCCCTTGGCAGACGGCGAGCTGGCTGATGAGCGTGTAAAGATCTGTAAGCCGTGCGCACACTACCGACCTATGCTTCACCAGTGTGATCTGTGTGGCTGTTTTCTTGAGCTAAAGGCCAAGTTGCTTCAGGCCACCTGCCCCATCAATCGATGGTGATGCATGCACATTCTAGAACGCAGCATTACAAGACCCTACTGGGAGCCTCGATACAGGCTTATCGTCCGACAATACCAAGACGGTTGGGGCCAAAAGGTAAAGAACACCAGGGTCACGCAGATTCGGGGCACTGGTGCCGGCAGCGTCATATACTACACCAAATTTATGAATACTGCAAACGGGCCCAGGCCTGTTGGCTGGCTCATGCTCTGGAAGAAGGCGGGCTGGTTTTGTTGGGAGGTGTCTCAGCTGTGGGTATTTCCAGCATACCGAGGTCAGGGCATTGCAGGAGAGCTCTACAAGGCAGCCATCAACGCAGACGGACTTATGCTGTCGTCAGGCAAGCTGCACACAAAGCACTCAAGGTGTCTCTGGGAAAACTTCATCAGGAAGAAAACCTTTAATATCTGGGCGCATGACATCAAGCAGCTAGATGTTACAAGTGATGTACTGTGGGAAGATGGCAGCATACTCACTGCTCTCACCCTCTACACAGAGAAAGTAGATCGAAAATCAGATGTGCGTCTTATGGCGCTTGCAAAGGATTGGCATGGAAAAAGTCGCAGCAAACTGTATTGAAACTGTGAGTGGTCGATACATTGATCTACTCAACCCAACAGTGGACCAAATCGATGTGGCAGACTTTGCCTGGGCGCTCAGCAGGATGCCTCGCTATGCGGGTCACACCCTTACTGCGCTGCCCTACACAGTCGGCCAACACAGCATTGTGGTGACGGGGCTTATAGAGCGGTTGATGACGCAGGTCTCCAGCCCACAGCGCACCTCATTCTACGAGCTGACGGGCTTCAGGCAGGAGATTGCCAACTACATCACCCCAATTCAGCTCATGCACGGACTGATGCATGATGCATCTGAAGGCTATTTGCTAGACCTGCCCACCCCGCTCAAGAATCTTCCGGGTATGAAGGAGGCCTATGGCGCCATTGAAGACAAGATGATGAGGGCAATCTGGCAAAAGCTGGGGCTGGCAGAACCAGACACCGTCACTCGAGATGTCATCAAGTGGGCAGACCGCTATGCTCTCACAGTTGAAGCACACCACCTGATGAAAAGCCGTGGAACAAACTGGACACACGTGTTAGAACTTGACATGGTGGCAGTTCAGGACTTTGAGCTGCCGACTTCCCCAATCCACATCTATCAGCAATTCATGCAACTTTATGACCGACTCGGGGGCGACATCGCGTCCATGGGCAATAAATAAGGGGTATCCTACATGGAGCCCCAATGCAATTTCCCACAATTTCCGACCTACTAGACCTTCGATCACTAAACGAAGATGCAGCTGAAGGCCTTGGCATGGTCGCCAAGGATCACCCACAGCTAAGCCGCGCTGAGATTACTCGCATGGCCTCAAAGTTCGATCGGGCCCGCGAAAAGCTGGAAGAGATCCAACACATCTTCAAGCCTGTCGAAGATGTCAAGGGGCCTGCCCACAAGCTGCACCACATCGGCATCAAGGCAAATCTTGACCAATCAACCTTTGGTGAAGTGCTTGCTGCAATTGACAGCCTGGCCGCCGCCCTTGACGAGTGCCAGCAGTCTTGGGGTGGTGACATGCAACAAGACGCGGCGAGTGCTGACGACACGGAAGATCTGGCAGGCGACACAGAAGATCTGGCAGGCGACACAGAAGATCTGGCAGGCGACCTGTCCGATGATGATGCCGACCTGGAAGAGCCACCCGAAATCGAAGCCTCTCCTGAAGATGAACTAGCACGCTAAACGCGGCGAATTATAGCATTAGTTGCTAGATAGCGCACGCAAAACAAAACCTAAACGGAGACACCTATGTCCCTCAATCGCCTCATCGAACTTTCAGCTATCAAACAGGACCTTGACGAAGGCGCTGTTGCCGGCTCTTCAGCAAATCCAGCTGGCGGCAGTCACTCCACAATCAAGACGACCGGCTCTTCAGGCACCACCGAGCGCACAGCCCAGCAAAAGGGCAAGCGTGCTGTCACCATCACTCATCAAGGCAAGACTGAGGACGGTGAAGTTGAATCCGAGGATAACCACCGCATGCGTGTAAAGCGCAAAAGTGGGCGTGTCGAGTCAATCATGAAGAACCAGGTAGGCGACAAAAAGCGTTATCAAGTTGCTGACAAGATGTCTGACAAGATGGCTGAGGGACTTGTGTTTGAAGCCAAGGATGAATACGACAGCAGCGGCGACTTCACTAGTGAGTTCTTTGGTGTGGGTGCCAAGATTCATGAGATAGAGGCCATTGTCCGCCAACCACGTTGGAACAGCTGGATGACGTCTACTGACCACAACTACAGCACATCATGTGTTGCACTCTCAGCCGACGTCATCTCAAGTCTCAAGGCTCTTGAAGTAGCATTTGATGCACTCAAAGGGGAAATCCTAAGTGCCGAATAACTTCCCAACGCTCAAGCAGTTCCTGCTTGAATACGGAGAGGACAACATCTCCGCTGGACTGCAGCAGATGGTGGGCGCCATTCGGGATGGCTGGCGCTCTTCATACAGTGAGATTGAAAAGGTCCACAAGAGGGCACTCAAGGGACTCTCACCTGATCAGCACAACAAGATCGTCAAGCAGATCAACATCATGTTTGCTCGACTACTGGCAAATCCGCGCACCCCAGTAGACGTCACTCCGCTGATGAACATACTCTACTCCAAACAGGAAGTCACGGCTGCCGCCACATCATTTACTGCGCTGTCAGCAGGAATCTTTGAGATGGCTCGCCAGTTTCTTCAGCACGCTGGTTCCAAGAACATCATCACTGAGCAGGAAGAGGCAGCCTGGTCAAAAAACGTACAGGACAACACTGTCCGTGAAGCCGGCACGGCGACACTCAAATTTGCTGCCGACCACGTGTCCTTCTTGCAGAGGGTGCTCTCGGTTGATGCACCTACAATTACGTTTCCTATCAACAAGGGCGCCGACTTTCTTGAGAAGAAGCTGGAGCTTACCACGGACGCGGCTCAAAAGCGTGATGCAGTTGTAAAGACCTACTACCTGTTTGGCACCCTTCGCGCACAGTTGAAGCTGGCTGCTGACGCCGTCGCGGCTGCTGCAGGCAAGAAGAATCTACCTGACGAGACGGGTGGCGGTCGAACCCCCGGCCCGGCAACCGTGGCCGCGCCTGAACGGGCTCCAGGCGCGTAACACACTGTTACACATCTAGTTGGTTTCTTGACGCAGGTTGGTGTATAATGCATCTATGCACACACCAGTCATCAAGCGCAAGCCACGGTCAGACCGCATGCACGTCATCTACCAGGTGACCTGCACTGTGACCGCGGAGACCTACATCGGTCTCACAGTCTGCGCCGGCAATACCCCCAAGCGGGCCGTCGCCGGCCGCTGGCAGCGTCACGTCACTCGTGCTCTGACCCAGGGCAAGGACTGGGCGCTGTGCAAGGCCATACGCCAGCACGGCCCGGAAGCTTTCCTGGTAGAGGTTCTTGAAAAGGTTCGCGGCAAGGCAGCTGCACATGTCCGCGAACGCGAAGTCACGATCTACACTGCAGCCGCCCTCAACACCGCCTGAGACAGCCATGATCAAGAACGCTACACTCCGCTTCATCACCGACCGCATCCGAGTCTTCCTCTTCGGCATCTCCATTGCCTTCATGGGACTCTACAGTCCCACGAAGACTCTCAAGACACTCGACCGGGTATTCAACGACCGGCGGGTTGATTCCTTTCGCCGCTGACTGTTACACTCGGGCTGTGTACATTCCTGTAGGGTGTGATACAATACCTACATGACAGCAGCAAAGGACGCCACCGTGGATAAGATGCAGTTTGGCAAGTGGCTTGGCACCAAGATCGCCAGCACTGACGTCAAGGTGCTCAAGGTTGCAGACAGCTACTTCAACACTGTGGCTCTTGTCCAGGCTGCTGAGAGTATTGACCAGTCTGCAAGACTGGCCAGTCTCGGAGGGCTGACATGGACAGCCCTTGAGATGCTGATGATTGAAATCCTCCTGGACGTTGCCGGCTTCAAGACAGCCCTCGACGCACACGCAAGCTACCAGCGCTACCTCAATTCGGAGATCTAACATGAAGCTCTTTCTCGCCACCTTCAAGATCCAAGAGTTCCCCTACATGCAGGACACTCGCCGCCTGCCTGCACTGGAAATGCGCATCATCATGGCCGATGACGGCGAGCAGGCCGAAAACAAGCTGCGCCAGGCCGTCGAGCGCGATGACCCCTACGGCTGCTCGACCTACGTCCTCGACCTCGACATCACTCAGGCAATCGAATGAGCGAATACTTCAGCCAGCACGAGCACTGTTACAGTCTCTGGGATGGTGACGACTACCTCGGCACCATCAGTCGCTGGGACTGGGACGTCATCTGTGAGAGTGGCCAGCGCGGACTCCAGTGGGTCACGTGGCTGCCAGGCTACGGGCCATAAATAGCCCACCCCCTTGGAGTAAATTATTCGCGACGACTTCAACAAGCTGCTTGTAGAGCGCGAGCGCCCCGGCTCCTCTGACAAGCACCACAACTACCGCCACATCAAGGGCCCAAGAGGCTTCAAAGATGACGAGGTAGGCGGGCGCGAGTCGATGAAGAAGCACTACCGTGTCGGCTACGACACAAAGCCCTTCAACGAGAATCTGAATCCGCTCTACGGCTGGCTTCGCTCCATTGTCGGCAAGAAGTGGGACAAGTGCTACAGTGAGATGTGCAAGAAGTTCGACATGCGTGGCGTCATCAACGCCCACATCCTCGAGCATCTCTACTCCTCCCTTGAGATGCACGCCTACCTCAATGAGAAGGGCGCTGTGATGTGCGTCCGCAACTACTTGCATGGCAACAAAGCCACAATGCACGGAGAGCCCCATCCCATCGGCAAGTGCGGTAAGGACTACTACGTCTGCCCAAAGGACGGCACCGTCAAGAAGACGCACAAGCCACCACGCCGGTCCGTTATCAAGCAGGCCGAGGCTGACAAGCGCCGTGCTGCCCTGGCCATCAGCCGCCAGCTGTCGCCCACCGAGGTGCTGCACCTCATCGACGGCATCTGGTATCACTTTGACCTAAAGCCTGTCCCCGACGCCGAGATCGTCTACGTCAAACCCTTCCACAAGGACGTCTTCAAGACAGGCTACCACTTCGGCGCAGACGTTGACACCCGCAAGGCCTACACCTGGGACGAGCTCAACCAAACTGAACGGGCCCGCCAGGGTACTGCACGTGTCCTGGGCACCACAGCCCGCGATGAGTTCACTGGCGACACTGTCTATCGTGACCAGCTTGGCAAGGTGCACTACGGTGTAACCTGGCGTGCCAACCGCACCCAGTCCGACGTCTATCACGCTGACAAGAAGTCTGCAAGCAAAAAGCACCTCAAGCTTGCTGGACTTGTCTAATGGCAATCCCTATAAAATTTGTGTCGCCCAGTACATCTGGACTCGATGCTCGTATTGCCAACTACATCAGTGAAAATGAACTGGGTCTGATGGTCAAGGTGGAGACAGCCCCTATTCAGTTCTCGGCACTGACGCACACGACAGGCGCGATCTATATGTTCAATGTGTGGTCCACGCTTCATGAGTCTACAAGTGGACTGGAGTCCACCTCAGACCTGCCTTTCAAAACACGCGTCAAGGCAATCTACAAGCTCTTGGTGGATGGCCTGCCAGCGGCAGAACCTGCCTACAGGTTTACGGTTATGCCCCAGTCCGGCGGCGCTGAACTGCCGCTGTCCATTCAGAACATTGAAGAGTGCGCAGTGATCGAGCAAAACCCCTACTCCTCGGCCCCAGGCCAAGTAAGTCGGCTGGATGACGGCTCTAAATTTAGAATCAAGGCATGGAAGCTCATCGCCTACTGACCCGCCGGCGTAAATAGCTCCATAGTACTGGAGCATACATGAAGATCCGCGAGCTTCTTACGGAAGACAAAACCCCATTTGACTTTATCAAGGGGCTTAGCAGAAAGTTCAAGGAACTTGCTGCTGAGTACGACATAACCATAATTGCAGGAATGGGCTGGCCAAAGATCCAGATCGCGGGCGGTTGGATCGGTGGCGGGCTTGGTCAAAAGGGTGGACATAGTGCAAAGAATACTGGCGCCGAAGACGATGACACCATGATGCCAATCGAGATTCGTCGCAAGGGTTTCCTAGCCGCCGTAACACTCGTACTGCAGGACCTCATCAAGGATGGTCACACCGTCATGGTATCTGCGGGTGCTGTCAGCAGCAGCAAGATACCTGTCGATCACGACAGTGTCGGGCAGGTGCTGCGGTCAAGCCTTAAAATGGCCAAGCCACCAGCAACGCGGCTTCCCACAATGCCGTGCATTGCATGGTTTGTCAGTCTTCCGACCGACTTGGTCGGTACCACAAATCTCAGCATAAGCGTGGCTGCGCACGCCGACTATGAAGAGACTCCTCTTGGGATGGTACCATCCCAAGAACCACTTAGGGCACAGTATCATGTGCCTATGGATTCTAAAGAAGCAGCAAGCATTGGCAAAAAGTTTGCTATCTTTAAAACCAAAAACTATGCTAAAAGTCAACTGTCTAAAGGCACGTGGACTGAAGGCAAGCACACTGCTGAGTGGACAGATTTTCAAGACCACATGATAGAGTACGTGCTTCGCAACACTGACCAGAAGTTGCCACCAAATGTCTCAAGTGTCTACATTGATGTCTCAAAGTCTGCTGCTGTAAGCAGGGTTTCCAAACGCATCAGCGCAGATGACCCACTCGCCATCATCGTAAAGAGGCATCTAACGTGACTAAGAAACAGCAGTCAGCCACTGATTGGGTAGCCCAAAAGGCCGCGCAGTATGTACAGCTTGCAAGCTACTGTGGAATCTTTGCGGTGCGAAACAGCTCGAAGCTTCTAGGCCCCCACTGGTTTGACAATGACGCACAGTGCACACAGACCTTTGAGTATGTGCTGAGCGATAAGACTCCAGGCGATGACATCTTAAAATTCAAGGATCGCTTGATGTTGTTTATCGGTCAGTTGTCACACAAGCTAGCAACTGAACTGCCAAATGATTCGAACAAATTCTACATCAGTGTAGAAAATACCAACATCTTTGGTAACACCGCTTCATTTAACTACACCAAGCCAGCCCAGATTTTTAACTTCTTTAAGATGACTTTATGGAGTGCATTGGAGAGCAGCGCAGACGTTTCGCTTCGTATCAAGTGGAGCCAGCAGATTCCATTTGATGCAACGCCAGAGCTGAAGGAAGAAGTTCAGAGTCTATCGGATGAAATCCAACGTGACATCGATCACTGGCACGCCGCTGCAATCGGCTTTGAGCTTCGCCTCGACACCTCAACAGGCATACCACAACGTGTCATTACCTCTAAATGGGATGAGGCTGTAAGTGGTTCATTTAGGATTCTGCCAGAGGCGGAGCAAGACCCTATCCTCGACGTCAACTCTCGAGCTAAGCTATTTGTACGCGAGGTGCTTGTGCCAAGCTTTGTAAAATGGCGAGATGCTGGTTACGAAGTAAAGGTTGCTAACCTTGCCGAGAAGGTAAACCCGCTTATCCCTGCCTTGCGGGCCCACGGTGACTATGAGAAGGTGTTGCAGGCAACAACCGCTGCCTCCCTTGCAGATGAGGTGATGAATAAGAACTTTCCTCGCCGCGTGCAGTTTTGCGTAGAGAAGAAATGAAGACAGCCGAAATTCTAGAGCAGCTACAACGACGCAAGTCTCCTGAAGAGAAGGCAGCTCTACTGGCCGCCCCCGACTACTGGCGCCTTCAGCTTCGCAAGGAGCTTACAGCCATCAACCGCTCTCTCGGCATAGCGCTTCGCCGCAGCATTCCGTTTAACAAGCACACCGATACGCGGGCTGATTTTGGTGGAGAATACCACGTTCTTGTAAGCGGTAATCCAGACTCCTTCAGTAAGCAGGAGCGCCTTAGCCTTTGGAAAAAGGCCATGGCCAAGAAAATCATCGACATGGAGAAATCCGGGCTTCGTGTCTTCGACGTCACGCATAACCGCCACTACAGGTTTCTTGAATCTATGAGTGACACCCTTCGTCAACTTGACATGATTCGTGTCGAGGGTGGCATGGTTGACGACCCAAAGCGACCACTGCGCTTTGCATTCTACATGATTGTGCGCAATGGTGAAGAATTATGAGGGTGCTTGAGCTGCTGCGTGAAGAAGATGAGGTGCCTATCATTGTCGACCTTATCAATGCCCGCATCACTGCTGGTGATGACGTTCGCTTCTATCACAAGGGCGACGGCGGGTCAGTAAAGAATGCCTATGTGAATGTGGCCGGGCTTGTTGTCATTCAGTTTACTGGCACCACCGTAACGATCTCGCAGGATGTGATTGGTCGTATGACACTCTTGCCTCGACGATACGGCGGCAACCACCTCAACAGAGACGGAGCTCGCAAAGGCTGGCGTCTTGATTATCCGGTGCAGACATGAAACTAAACGAAATAGGCAACCCATCCGTCGCCAGTCCACACCGCAAGTGGACCAATGAGCTGGCCGCCGATTTTGCAAAGATTGCCAAAGACTGCGGCTGGAGGTTATACGGCAAGAGCGAATACACCGTGGAGGGAGCTGTGCTGGGTGGAACTTTCAGGGCTGACCAGGAGGCGCGTGATACAAATGACTCAGATGTCATGCCATTCTATGACCAGCGGCGACTGCTCTTGAAGATGCTGGCCGTCAAGCTCAAGGCGCTCATGGACTCAGGCTTGACTGTCCATGCTGGTGGCTATAGGGTGGGACCAAGAATGAATCCAGCCCTCACCGTCAATCAACTGTCGGGCGTGCTGTCTACAGAGATCCCATCTACGCAGTTTGATGGCTCAGCATTTGAGCTCTACTTTGTTGTTAGCGTGCCAAAATCCATCAAGGATATCCCCCATACCAAGTGGTTGCCAAAACATGAAGACTGAAGAGCTATTTGAGAAGACCATTGAGATGCCTGACTGGGTTGCGCAGGAGCAGGCCGAGTTTCGCCGCTTCATATCAAGCTTTGAATTCAAGCTAACGGCTATCAAAGCCAAGCCAGTCGGCCGAGGCGGCAACATCCAATGGTATATCGGTGGGCGCATTGTGGATGCCAGCACCAGCGGTGAGGACGACATTGGCCTGCCAGCCGCGCAGCGCTTTGCTGGTCTCAAGCGTGCTCTTGCACAGATGCTCATAGCAAAGGCGCAGACTGGTCGCTACGTCAAGCTTGTCAAGCGAATAGGCTGGTGGCGCGATGACGACGTTGCCTACGTGCAGCCTGATGACAAACCAATTCAGATTGAGCGCATCATCGACGACAAGCTTTTCATACACACTCCCCAGCAGACGGGCCAGGACGGCAAGGCGCGTGCTCAGCTCACCATAATGTGGTCTATATCGGAGCCAAA
>Ga0163144_10007802_pt1 | contig 23385 bp, 24 predicted proteins | sample OliLak19BULKMAT1_FD_123175 | JGI IMG/M metagenome (GOLD analysis project Ga0163144, IMG submission 123175) | Freshwater microbial mat bacterial communities from Lake Vanda, McMurdo Dry Valleys, Antarctica - Oligotrophic Lake LV.19.BULKMAT1 | ecosystem: Environmental > Aquatic > Freshwater >...
ACGTTGAACTCATATGTTCGTCGCGTGAGAGTGGTTCCCGGAACCGGTATCAGCGATACCCCTCGGGAGGGAAGTCGACTAATGTTGCGGAGCGGGGATACGGCAGACTCCCCGATACTGAGACGCGGCTGCGTCCAAAAAAACCGGTTCCGGGTTCCGAATTCGCAACCCGGAACCGGTTTCTCATCCGCGCCATCTCAACAGCCGTCGCTCCGCCGCTTTGAGGCCCGCATTGAGCACGACGCCGGCGAGAGCGAGCACGACGAGGCCGGCGAAGACGCCTGCCGTGTCGAACAGGCCGCTGGCCTGGCCGATCAGGAAGCCGATGCCGCGGTTCGACGAGATGAGTTCGCTGACCACGGCGCCGATCAGCGCGTAAGGCACGGAAACTTTGAGGCCGGTCATGACCCAGGCGGCGGCGGATGGCAGGACGACGTAACGCAGCTCCGCGAAGCGGCCGCCGCCCATGATGCGCACGGCGTCGAGATGCAGACGCTCGACCGCGCGCACGCCCGCGAAGGTGTTGAGGAAGACGAGGAAGAAGACGATCGCGGCGGCCATCGCGATCTTCGATTCGATGCCGATGCCGAACCACAGCAGGAACAGCGGCGCGAGCGCGATCTTGGGCAGGCAGTAGATCGCGGTGATGAAGGGATCGAAGATGCGCGCCGCCAAGTCGCTGCGCCCGAGCAGGAAACCCACGATGAATCCCAGCGTCGCGCCGATCAGGAAGCCGATCGACATCGCCTGGAACGTGTAGCTCGCATGCAGAAGCAGCGTGCCGTCGCCGAGCCATTTCCACAGCTTCGCCGCGACCGCCGCCGGTGAGCTGATGAAGAACGGGTCGACGAGGCGACCCGAGGCGAATTCCCAGAACGCGACCAGCGCGATGCCCACGGCGAGCTGGCCGAGCCGGATGAGCCACGGATTCGTGGCGGCGTCGCGTGCGTCCAGGCCGATATCCCCACTCTCGGTCGTGACGTCGTCGCGCATCACGCGGCCACGCTGATCTCGGGCGCCAGCGCCGCCCAGAGCTCTTCGTAGAGCGCTTGATAGGCGGGCTCGAAGCGCGCGCGGAACAGGTCGCGTGGACGCGGCAGCGCAACATTGGCGACGGCCTTGATGCGCCCCGGGCGCCCGGTGAACACCACCACGCGGTCGGCGAGCGCGATCGCCTCGCCCAGATCATGGGTGACGAAGAGGATCGTCTTGGCGGTGCGCGCATGCATCTGCGCGAGTTCCTGGGCGAGCACGAGCTTGAGCTGTGCGTCGAGCGCGCCGAAGGGCTCGTCGAGCAGCAACGTCTCCGGTTCATAGACGAGCAGCTGGGCGAGGGCGGCGCGCTTGCGCATGCCGCCGGAGAGTTCACGGGGATAGGCATCGGCGAAGCCGGCGAGGCCGACACGGCCGAGTTGATCGCGCGCCTTGTCGCGGGCGCCCTGCTTGGACTCGCCGCGCAGCAGCAGCGGCAGCATGACGTTCGCCTCGGCCGTGCGCCACGGCAGCAGGGAGTCGCTCTGCGTCATGTAGCCGACATCGCGATTGACGCTGGTGACCGGCTTGCCGGCATAACGCACCGCGCCGCGCGACGAGATCATCAGGCCGGCAACCATGTTGAGCAGCGTCGACTTGCCGCAACCGGAAGGGCCGATCAGTGCGACGAACTCGCCCCGCGCGACCGTCAGCGAGACATCCGTGATCGCATCGATGCTCCGGCCGCGCGCGGTGAAGCGTTTCGCGACATTCTCGATCTCGATCTGCATCGGCGGAGAATCCCTGGGGGCGGTGTATTCCGAATAGTCAGCACGTCACGGCGCTTGGTATAGCTAAGTTCACCGGTGGACACAGCCCATCTTGGTCCAACCGCAATTTCGTCATTCGCCGATCGAGGCCGCCGCGCCGCGTGGATCCCATGAGATGAACGAGAGCTTCGACTACATCATCTGCGGCGCCGGCAGTGCCGGCTGCGTGCTCGCCGCGCGACTCAGCGAAGACCCGACGATCCGCGTATTGGTTCTCGAGGCGGGGGGCAGCGATTGGAACCCGATCTTCAGGATCCCCATGCTGACGGGGACGCTGCTGCGCAACCGCTACGCCAACTGGTTCTATCACACCGAGCCCGAGCCGAACCTCGAGGGGCGCAAGCTGTTCTGGCCGCGCGGCAAGGTCGTTGGCGGATCATCCACGATCAACGGCATGGTCTATGTCCGCGGCCTGCCTATCGATTTCGACACCTGGGCGCAGAGCGGGCTGCCGTTGTGGTCGTCCGATCGCGTCTTGCCTTATTTCAAGCGCTCCGAGCGCTATGAGGGCGGCGGCGATGCGGTCCATGGCGACAGCGGGCCGCTCAGGACATCGCGGCCGCCACCGTTGAGCCCGGTGTCCGATGCGTTCGTCGCGGCGGGGCTGCAGGCGGGCTATCCGCATACCGATGATTTCAACGGGGCGCGCCCCGAAGGTTTCGGCCGCTACGATTTCAACATTTCCGGTGGCCAGCGCTGGAGCACGGCGCGCGCCTTCCTCGCGCCGGCGCGCGCGCGACCGAATCTGCGCGTCGTCACGCGCGCACATGCGCTGCGGGTCGTGTTCGACGGCAATCGCGCCACCGGCGTCGATGTGCGCGTGGGTGGTCGCAGTGAGCGGTTCACTGCGACACGGGAGGTCGTGTTGTGCGGTGGCGTGGTGAACTCGCCGCAACTGCTGATGCTCTCGGGCGTCGGCGACGCCAATGCGTTGCGCCGTCTGGGGATTCCCGTGGTTCTCGATCTGCCCGGTGTGGGCAAGAACCTGCAGGATCATGTGCTCATCCGCGTCGAACACGCGTGCACGCAGCCCGTCACCTTGCACAGCCTGATGCGCGCCGACCGCGCCGGCCTCGCCTTCTTCAACGCGCTGCTGTTCAAGCGCGGTCCGATGTCGCGGTTTCCGCTCGAGGTCGGCGCCTATCTGCGCTCCGACCCGGCACTCGATACGCCGGACATCCAGAGCCATTTCCTGCCTGGGCTGTCGACGGCGACGCTGCGGCTGCCGGGCTTGCGCGTGCCGCCGAAGCGTCACGACGGCCATGCCTTTTTCGCCAATGCCTATCAGATGCGGCCCGAGAGCCGCGGCGAGATCAATTTGGCCTCGGCCGATCCGCTGGCCGCGCCGTCGATCCGGCCGAATTTCCTCTCGGCGCTGAAGGACCGGCTGGTGATGCGCCGGGGCGTGCAGATCCTGCGCGACGTGTTCGCCCAGCCCGCCTTCGATGCCTATCGCGGCGCCGAGCTTGCGCCCGGTCCCGACGTGAAGAGCGACGCGGAGATCGATGCCTGGATCCGCCGCACCGCGGATTGCGTCTATCATTGCGTGGGGACGTGTCGCATGGGCAAGGGCGCCGACGCCGTGGTCGACGAGGAACTGCGCGTGCACGGGCTTCAGGGCGTTCGCGTCGTCGATGCGTCGATCATGCCCAATGTCACGAGCTCGAACACGCATGCGACGGTGATCATGATCGCGGAGCGCGCCGCGGATTTCATCCGGCAATGAGCTCGCTTCAGATCACGTCGTCGTCGAATTTCAGCAGCGGCGCGTCGCGGTATTGACGGCGCAGGCTGGCGCGCGCGTCGAGCTTGCGACGCACCGCCTCGGGCAGCTCCTCATGCCGGATGAGTCCCTTGGCCGTGAGGATGTGAATGAGGTCCTCGACGACGCGGACGAAGTCGCTGTCGCTCTCGCGCAGGGAGTCGAGCAGTTCGTTCGAGCGCACCGACTGCAGGACGAAGTGCCGCGCTTCCGGGTTGTCGGAGTCGAGAAACTCCAGCGCCCGCTCTGTTGGCTGCGCCGAGACGTGCTTGATGCGGCCGGTCGCGTCGCGTTCGACATAGGGCATATCAGCGCTCCCGCAGCGCACGATCGCGCGCCTTGAGAATGGGTTTGAGGAGATAGTCGAGAACGGTCTTGCGACCGGTGAGGATTTCGACGCCCGCCGTCATGCCCGGGATGATCGGCAGCGGCTTGGCGTCGGTTCCGAGATAGGCCTTCTCCGTACGCAGCCGCACGCGAAACCAGCGTTCGCCGCGCTCGTCCTGGATCGTATCGGCGCTGATCTGCTCGAGCTCGGCTTTGAGCCCGCCGTAGATCGCGAAATCATAGGCGGACACCTTGACGATCGCCGGCTGTCCGGGACGGATGAATGCGATATCGGCCGGCCGGATCTGGGCCTCGACGAGCAGCGAGTCTTCGAGCGGGACGATCTCGAGGATGTCCTGCCCGGGCCGGATCACGCCGCCGACGGTAGTGACCTTCAGTTCCTTGAGCGTGCCGCGCACTGGAGATCGCACCTCGGTGCGCGTCACGCGATCCTGATCGGCCTGGATCTTCTCGTTGAGCGCGGAGAGCTGGCCGCGCTTCAGATTGAGCTCGCCATTGGCCTCCGAGCGGAACGTTGCGCCACGCTCCTCCAGCCGCTTTTGCGCCTCCGCGAGCGCGGAGCGCGCCCGCGGAAGCGCCAGTTCCGATGCGGTAAGCTGGCCTTGGATCTCGTTGATCCGCTGTTGGATGCGCAACAGTTCGATGCGCGCGCCCGAGCCCGAGCGCACCAGCGGCGCGATGATCGCGAGTTCCGATTCGGCGAGGTCGCGCGCGCGGACGAGCGAAGCGATGCGGCCATCGAGCTCGCCGATCTCGTTGCGGCGCTGGTCGATCTGATCGCGGATCACGGCGAGCTGGGCGTCGACCTGCTGCGCGCGCGTGCGCATCAGATGCCGCTCGGATTCTGCAAGGCCCGGCGCCTGTGTGAGCAGATCGGTGGGAAAATTCGGCGTCGCCTGGCCATTCGTCTCGGCCTCGAGCCGCGCTATGGCGGCGCGCAGCGTGGCCGATTGCGCGCGGCTGCCCTGGAGATCGGCCTCGGCGGCCGTGTTGGCGATGCGCACGAGCACCGCGTCGCGCTCCACGATCTGGCCGTCCCGCACCAGGATCTCCGAGACGATACCGCCTTCCAGATTCTGAATCACCTGAACGCGCTGAGAGGGAATCACCCGGCCATCGCCGCGCGTGACTTCTTCGAGAGTCGCCTGGGATGCCCAGAGCACGAAGCCGCCGAGAAAGACGATGACCAGGGAGGAAACGATCCAGCCGAGCCGAGTGATGCCGCCCTGGGCGGCCAGCGAGCCTTCAGGCGCGAAATCGGCTTCGACGATCCGGCGCATCGTCACGAAACGACTCTTCCGCCGGCCCGAATGCTGCCGGCCTGCAGCTCCTGCAGCACCGCCTGCTTGGGTCCGTCTGCGACGATGCGGCCATTGTCCATGACGATCAGTCGATCGACGAGCGAGAGCATCGATCCGCGATGCGTGATGATGATCAGTGTGCGGCCCGGAAGCAGCTGCTCGAGCCGGGATTTCAGGCGCTGCTCGGACGTCGAGTCCATCGCGCCCGTCGGCTCGTCCAACAGCAGGATCGGCGGATCGGTGATCAGCGCGCGTGCGATGGTGACCGCGGCGCGCTGCCCGCCCGAGAGGTACTGGCCGCGTTCGCCGACCTGCAGGTCGTAGCCCTGCTGCCGTGCCTTCACGAAATCGTCGACGCCCGCGATGGTGGCGGCGCGCAACAAGGCCTCGTCATCCGCGCCCGGCGTGCCGATACGGAGATTGCCGCGGATCGAACCGAAGACGAGGAACGGATCCTGCGGCACGTAGCCGATCTGGCGGCGCAGTTCGCCGGGGTCGAGCTGGCGGATATCCGTGCCGTCGACGAGCACGGCGCCTTGGCTGGGCTGGTAGAGGCCGGTGATGAGGCGGGCGAGCGTGCTCTTGCCCGAGCCGACGCGGCCGACGATCCCGACGCGTTCGCCGACGCCGATGAACAGCGAGGCGGCGCTCACGGTCGCGGGGCTCGCAGCAGCCATCAGCCCGACCGACATTGGCGGATAGGCGAAGCTCACATCGTGAAGCTCGATTTGGCCGCGCAAGGCTGGTCGGCTGACATAAGTCGCCGCGCCGTCGCGCTCGCGCGGCGCCTTCATCAGCTTGTCGAGCGCGCGCAGCGCTACCATCGACTGGTTGACCCGGACGATCAGCGCGGCGATCTGACCGAGCGGGGCGAGCGCGCGACCCGTCAGGATCGTGGCGGCGATCAGCGCGCCCATGGTGAGGCGCCCGGCGGCGATCTCGTAGACCCCGAACAGAATGACCAATGCGCCGGCCACCGAGGTCGCGAAGGCGGTGAAGTTGATCGCCAGCGTCGAGAACACGCGGCTGGCCATCGCCGAGCGCGCCGATGCCGCGACGAAGCGTTCCCAAAGCCGCTGCGCGCGGCCTTCGGCGCGCGCGACCTTCAGCGTCTCCAGCCCCTCGATCGATTCGATCAGAATGGCGTGCTTTTGCGCGGACTCCGCCTGGTTGCGCTCGATCGCCCGATTGAGCGGGATCTGCACGCACAGGCCGACCAGCAGCACCAGCGGCACGGCGATCAGCGCGACCCAGGCGACCGGTCCCGCGATCGCCCAGGCGACCGCGATGAACAGCAGCAGGAACGGCAGATCGACCAGCGCGATCAGGGTCGCGGACGTGAAGAATTCCCGTAGCGATTCATAGTCGCGCAGGTTGCTCGCCAAGGCGCCGGTCGAGGCCGGCCGCGCTTCCAGGCGCAGCGCCATGACATGTTCGAACAGGCGCGCGGCGATCGCGGCATCGGCGCCCTTACCGGCGGCGTCGACGAAATAGGCGCGTGCGGTGCGCAGCAGGAAGTCGAAGACGTAGACGAGCAGCACGCCGAGCGTCAGCACCCAGAGCGTTTCCGTCGCGTTGTTGGGAACGACGCGATCATAAACGTTCATCGCGTAGAGCGAACCGGCAAGGCCGAGCACGTTGATGGCGATCGCCGCCAGTATGACGTGGCCCTAGATCGGCCAGAGATCGGTCAATGCGCTCCAGAACCAATCGCCGGCACCGCGCGTCGGCGTATGACCGGCGCGTGCATCGGGCGCGTAGACCGCGCGCACGAAGATCACGGTCTCGCTTGCGCGGGCCTGCAACGCGGCGATAGGCAGCGACTGGGCGCCGCCGCCGCTCTCGGGCGACAGGATTTCCGCCATCTCCCCGTTCAGGCCGACGAGGACGCAGGCGCCGCCATCGGCAAGCACCAGGATGCAGGGCAGGTTGATCGGCGAGATCTCGGCAAGGCGCGCACGCCGCGCCGCGCGGGCCACGAACCCGGCCTGGCGGGCGGCGCGCACGAAGAGCGCCGGGGTCATGCGGTTCTCATGCAGAGGCAGGCCGGCCTTCAGCGTCTCGATGCTGGCCGGCCGGTCGAGCAGGCCGCTGACGATGGCCAGGCAGCCGAGCAGGGGATCGTCCCACTCGGCCGTCGCCATCGCCGAGTCGCGCGCCTCCACGCGCGAATGCCCTGTCGGGTCGGGCGCCGCGGCACCGCGGGGGAAGGAGGAGTCAGGGGCGGGTGGCATGATCGCTGGTGGGGGGCGGAATTCGTGCTCGTTTCGCCGCGAGTTTCTGTTGGTGAGGCTAACGCTCAGATCGAGTTTCCCGCGTTATTTCTCAACTCGTGGCGGTCGACCTCAGGGTTTCAAGTTGACGATACCGGCCCTATCCGGCGTTATCGGTCGGCCTGGATTTGGTGGGGGCTTGCCGGAGGCGCCGAGCCCGGTGGTTCGCGCCGCAACGGCAACCGGAGAGCGGAAACCTCCGGCCAACTATAGAGGGTCGCTAGGGCATATGAGCAAGTTGCATCCTGGGTCGCGATGGCTCCGTGTCGTATCGCTGGCATGGGTCATCGGCGCGCTGGCGGCGCCAGCCGACGCTCAGACTCTGCGGGATTCGGCGCAGATTGCCGTGAAGACCAATCCGCGCGTCGACGTCGTGACCTACAACCGCCAGGCGGTGGAGCAGGAGCTGGCGCGTGCGCGCGGCCAATATCTGCCGCAGGTCGATCTGCGCGCCGGGATCGGTCCCGAAGGCTCGGACAACAACACGACCCGGGCACGTCGCAACGGCGACAATTGGGCCTTCCGCACGCGCCGTGAGTCCGGATTGTTCCTGACCCAGCGGCTTTTCGATGGCTGGGAAACCGACAACGAAGTCGAACGCCAGAAGGCGCGCGGCGAATCCGCGTCGCGGCGCGTCGGCGAGACGTCGGAGATCGTGGCGCTCGATGCGATCGAGGCGCATATCGACGTGCTGCGTCAGCGCGAGCTTCTGCGGCTGACCGAGCAGAATCTCGCAGTTCATCGCCGGATCCTCGCCCGGGTGCGCCAACGGGTCGGGCAGGGCGCGTCGCCCGATGCCGATGCACAGCAGGCGCGGGCCCGGCTCGAAGCCGCGAACGCGACGATGATAGAGACCAAGAGCGCGCTGGAGGATGCTGAGAACCGCTACGAGTTCGTCGTCAATCGCCGCCCCGGCCAGCTCGGCCCCGCCGAATACCCGCGCGAATTGGTGGGCCGGGCGTCCTCGCTCGAGGGCGCGGTCGAGCGTTCGCGCCGCCAGAACCGCACGGTCAAGATCACCGAGTCCGACGTGACGGTGGCCGAGCGCGAGATCGAAGTCGCCGATGCCCCGTTCTATCCGCGCTTGAACCTCGAAGTCGGCGCCACGCGCAATCGCGACATCGACGGCGCGCGTGGCGACGACAACGACGTGTCGGCGCTGGTCGTGATGCGGTGGAATCTGTATCGCGGCGGATCCGACATCGCGCAGCGTCGCGTCGCGCTCGGCCGCATGTCGCAGGCGATGTCGCAGCGCCAGGTGGCGACGCGCGCAGCCGAGGAGGAGGCGCGGCGCTCCTGGGTGCAGTTCTGGACGGCGAGCGATCGCATCCCCCCGCTCAGCAATGCGGTTCAGCAGAACCGCGCCGTGCGCAATGCCTACAACGAGCAGTTCTTCAACCAGGGACAGCGCAGCCTGATCGACGTGCTCAACGCGGAGAACGAACTCTTCATCGCGATGGGACGCCTGGTCAGCGCCGAGCAGACCAAGGTCTTCGCGGCCTATCGTCTGTTGGCCGCGATGGGCGATCTGGTCGACGTGCTCGGCCTCGAGATGGTCGTCGAGGCGGATGCGACCAAGGCGGCGCCGGTGCCGAGCGATCCGCGGCCGGGCAAGAAACGCCAATAGCGATTTTCGGAAAGGCCAGCCAATGACTGAGACAGCGCCACTCGCCGGCGTGTTGGTGCTCGATCTCACCCGCGTGCTCGCGGGGCCGTATTGCACGATGGTGCTCGCCGATCTCGGCGCGCGCGTCATCAAGATCGAACCGCCTACCGTGGGCGACGATTCACGCCATATCGGACCGTTCATCAAGGGCAAGTCGGCCTATTTCATGTCGATCAATCGCGGCAAGGAATCGATCGCGCTCGATCTCAAGGCGCCGGCCGACCGCGCGATCTTCGAGAAGCTGCTCGGCGCCGCCGACGTGCTGGTCGAGAACTACCGCGGCGGCACGATGGAGAAGCTCGGCTATGGCTGGGAGACCCTGCATCCGCGTTTTCCCCGGCTCATCTACGCCGCCGCGTCCGGGTTCGGCCATACCGGCCCCTACAAGGCGCGCGCCGCCTACGACATGGTGGTGCAGGGGATGGGCGGGATCATGAGTCTCACCGGCCATCCCGGAAGTCCACCGACGCGGGTCGGCACCTCCGTTGGCGACATCACCGCCGGGTTGTTCACGACGATCGGGATCAACGCCGCCTTGTTCGAGCGCAGCCGCACGGGGCTCGGCCGCAAGATCGATGTCGCCATGCTCGATTGCCAGATCGCGATCCTCGAGAACGCGATCGCGCGCTATTTCTCGACGGGGCAGATCCCGGGGCCGCTGGGCGCGCGCCACCCCTCGATCACGCCGTTCGAGGCGTTCAAGACCCGGGACGGCTGGATGATCATCGCGGCGGGCAATGATGGGTTGTTTCGCAAACTGGCCGATGCGCTCGCGCGGCCCGATCTCGTCGACAACGCGCTGTTCACCAACAACGACCTGCGCACCAAGCACGCGGCCGCGCTGAAGGCCGAGATCGAGCAGGCGCTGGCCACGCGCGACACGGCGGAATGGCTGACCCTGATCGATCTGGCGGGCGTGCCCTGCGGCCCGATCAACAACGTCGCCCAAGCCCTGGCGGATCCGCAGATCCGTGCGCGCAACATGATCGTGGCCGTTGACGACCCGGATGTCGGCGAACTGCGCATGGCGGGCAATCCGATCAAGATCTCGGACGCCGCTGATCCCGCCACGCGCCGCCCAGCGCCGGCATTGGACGCGGATCGACAACGCATCCTCCGGGAATTCGGACTGGGTTGACGGGGCCCGCGTTAACGGCCCCGTAACGCGGCACCCCGTAGCTTGCGTTCGATGTCGTCACCCAACGCGTTGCCCTCGTCCCGCGTGCCGGGGAAGCTTTCCGCCGTCGCGCCCGTCGCTGCCTCAACTGCGGTGCGGCCGGCGATCGCCTCCAGCACTCTGCCAATCGATCTGCCGCGGTTGATCGAGCGGATGCATCGTCGCTTCCTCGATATCGTGCGCGCCGAGCTCACCCGTCTCGACGCCAACGACCTCACCCCGGTCCAGGCTATGCAGCTGATCGATATCGAGGACGACATGACCGTCCAGGAACTGATCGATCGTGGCCACTACATCGGCTCCAACGCGCTCTACAATGTGCGCAAGCTGGCGCAGACCGGCTACGTCGAACCGTCGCGTTCGATGACCGATCGGCGCGCGCTGCGCGTGCGCCTCACCGAGAAGGGCGCGGCGCTTTGTGCGCAGCTCAAACAGCGGCTCGACGCCGTTCCCGTGTCGAACGGCCCCAGCGAGGCTGGCCTGGCGGAGCTCGACTCGGCCTTCCGGACGCTGCGCAATGTCGAGCGCGCGTGGGATGATCATCTGCGCTTCGGTCGCGGTTAGACGTCGCCGCACTGGTCGCCGGTCACGGCGGATCTTCAATCGACGACGCCATGCGTGCGATGCTGTCGCGCATGGATCCGCTTCCCTCCCACGACGCCGCGCGGCTCCTCTGCCTCGGTGGCGCGACGATCGATCGCAGCTACGCGCCGCTCGGCAAGCTGCTTCGCGGCTCGTCCAACCCGGTCGTCGGGCGCACTGGATTTGGCGGTGTGGCGCGCAACGTGGCTGAGACCCTGGCCCGCTTGGGGGTTCGCACGGCCCTTGTTGCCGCGATCGGTGGCGATGCGCCGGGCACTCAGATCCTCGAACATTTGACCGCACTCGGCGTCGATCTGCGTGCGATCGCGCGACGACCCGACCAAGCGACGGCTCACTACATCGCCGTGCTCGACGAGCACGCGGCGCTGGCCTATGGCCTCTCCGACATGGCGATCCTGGAGACATTGACGCTGGACGAGGTCGCGAACGCTTGCAGGATCAACGCTGGTGCGGCGTGGATCTTCGCCGATTGCAATCTCTCGACTCCCGCGTTGTCGTGGCTCCTGGCGCATGCACGGGAAAATCCTGTGCGCCTGGCGCTCGATGCGGTGTCGATCGCGAAGGCGGAGCGCCTGCCGCGCGATCTTCAAGGCGTCGATCTGCTGTTCCTGAATCGCGACGAAGCCGAAGCGCTCACTGGAGTGGCGAACGGCGCGTCTCCCCGGCAGATCGCGGCGGCGGTCCGCGATCTCGGCGCTGCGGCGGTCGCCGTCACGCTCGGCGCAGCGGGCGTGGCGTTGGCCGACGGCGCGGACGTCGCGATGCTGCCGGCCGTTCCGGCCAAGGCCGTCGATCCGACGGGGGCCGGAGACGCGCTGATCGCCGGGACGCTGTGGCGCCTGCTCGAAGGCGACAGCCTCGCTTCATCATTGCGTGTCGGCACGCTCGCGGCGACGCTGGCCATCGAAAGCGAGTCGAGCGTGCGCAATGACATGACGCCGGAGCTGCTCGAGACCTGCATGGGGCGGCTGGATCGAAGGCCAGGGAGTGCGGTCTTGTGACCGACGCCAGCGCGTTTCTCGACGTGCAGCCGGAGATAGCCGCAGCACTCGCGCGCCGCCAACCCGTGGTCGCGCTCGAATCCACGATCATTGCCCACGGCATGCCGCATCCCGCCAATGTGGCGACCGCGCGCGAGGTCGAAGCGATCGTACGCAAGCACGGCGCGATCCCCGCGACGATCGCCGTCATCGATGGTCGGATCCGCATCGGCTTGAGCGCGCGCGAACTCAACTGGCTCGGCACTGCGCGCGACGTGATGAAGCTGAGCCGTGCCGATCTGGCCTTCGCGCTGGTGACGGGGCGCCACGGTTCGACCACCGTCGCGGCGACGATGATCTGCGCCGCGCGGGTGGGCATCGAGGTGTTCGCGACCGGCGGCATCGGCGGGGTGCATTGCGGCGCCGAGACGAGTTTCGACATCTCCGCCGACCTCGATGAACTCGCGCGCACGCCGGTTGCCGTGGTGTGCGCCGGCGCCAAGGCGATCCTCGATCTGTCCAAGACGTTGGAAGTGTTGGGGACGCGCGGTGTGCCCGTCGTGGGATATCGGACCGACGTATTCCCGGCCTTCTGGAGCCGCGACAGCGGGCTCGCCGCACCGCTCAGACTCGATGAGCCCGCGGCCGTCGCCGCCTTGATGCGCGCGCGGCGAGCGCTCGCGCTCGATGGCGGCATGCTGGTCGCCAATCCGGTTCCGGTCGAACACGAGATCCCGCGCCATGAGATCGCCGCGCATATCGCGACGGCGGTGGCCGAGACGGCGCAGAACGGCGTCACGGGCAAGCGCGTGACGCCGTTCCTGCTCGAGCGGCTCGCAATCCTCACCGAGGGGCGAAGCCTGGCGACCAACATCGCGCTCATCAAGAACAATGCCGCGTTGGCCGCCGCCATCGCCGTGGCCGTCGCCGGCGACGCGCAATGAGCCGGGCCTGGTCACCGATCGCGCTCTTGCTGGTGACGCTGCTCGTTTGGGCGCCGGGCTTGTCCGGTCAGTTCCATTTCGACGATCTCCCGAACATCGTGCTCGATCCCGCGACCGCCGACAGCGCGATCTTGATGGACCGGCTGTCGAACGGATTCAGGCCGCTGCTCCGTCTGAGCTACGCGCTCGACCATGCGATCTGGGGCTTCAACGCAGCCGGGTTCCTGGCGACGAATCTGCTCCTTCATCTCCTCACGGTCTGGCTGGTCTGGGCGCTCGCGTATCGCCGGCTCGAGAATGAACTCGCCGTCTTCGCAGCCGCCTGCGTGTTCGCCTTGCAGCCGGCGCATGCGGCGGTCGTCGCCTGGGCGAGTGGCCGTTCCACGGGGTTGGCGACGCTGTTCCTCGTCGCCGCGATGGTCGCGCATGATCGCGCGGCGTCGCGCCAGGGCGCCTGGCGTGCAGCGTCTCTCGTCGCCTTCGCGCTGGCGGTGCTGAGCAAGGAGGTGGCGCTCGTTCTGCCAGCCCTGCTGTTGCTGTGGGAAAACACGCGCGCGCAAGCGGTGCCGTTCGCCGAACAGCTGCGTCGCGTGACGCCAGCTGCCGTGATGGCGAGCGCACTGCTCCTTGCGGCGCTCGCCGGCAGTTCCCGTCTGCGCGAACTCCTCGAGTTCTCCTTCGCGCTGGCCGCGCCGCTCGGCGCCTTGGCGATCCACGCCGCGGCGCTGCCGGCGTCGCTCGGTCTGTGGCTGCTGCCCTGGACGCTCTCGGTCGAGCACGCGGCGGATTTCACGCCGGCTGCGATGGCGGCAGGGGCGACGATCCTGAGCGTCATGATCGCTGTGGCCGTCCGGTATCGCCGCTCCTTGCCGCTGCTGACGCTGGGTTTGATGTGGCCGCTGGTGCTGATGTTGCCCACGCATTCCTTCATCGCGCGGCTCGATCCGATCGTCGAGAAAGCGCTCTACGCCGCTTGGATCGGACCGAGCCTTGCAATCGGCGCCGCCTTGCCCTGGGTGGTGACGGCGTTCGGTAGGCGTGCGGCATTGGCTGGCATGGTCGGGTTTCTCTGCTGTCTTGGGAGTGTCAGCGCGTGGCGCGCGCAGATCTGGGCGCAACCCCACGCGCTCTGGCGCGAGGCGACCGAGCGCGCGCCGCTCTCCGCCCGCGCCTGGAGCAATCTCGCGCTCCTCGAGTTGGATGCGGGGCGGCATCAAGCCGCGGCTGTCGCCGTGGCCCGCGCGCTCGCGCTCGATCCGCAGGCGATCAAGACGAGGGATCTCGCCCTCGCGATCTCTTTCGCCCAACCCCTGACCTCGGAGGTACCGCGACGATGAAACGATGGCTGTTCCTGTTGGCGCTGGCGCTCAGCACGGCGATCGCGCCGGACGCGCGCGCCTTGTCGCCGGGCTGCGATCAATGCGCCGATCTACCCACGCTCTATCGCGAACTGCTGGAGCAGGAATTCCTGCGCAACCGCTTCGAGCGCTGGATCCGCGAGGCGTATTATCCGGTCACGGTCGACGAGATGCAGCGCTCCGCGACGGATGCGCTCAGCGGCGCGATGAGCCGCGATCTCTACGGCGTCCTGGCGCCCGCAAAATCGGCTGGCGGGGGCAAGCCGCAGGCGGCGCCGGCCTATGGCACGGACATGAACAGCAAAGCCTGCGGCCTGGTCGAGTACGTGAAGGACAAGGCAGGCAATACGTCGTCGAAGCCGGTGACTGCGGATCAAGTGCGCAAGAAACTCTGCGCGCCGCTGGCCCAGTACACGCTCGCCCATGAAGAACATCACCAGGCGTCATGCCGCGCAGCCTGGGAATCCGGCGGCGCCAAGAAACTGTCCACGGTCGAGTTCTTCGTGCATGAAGATCTTGCCGCCTATCAGGCCGGCATCGCGGCGTTGCGCGAGCACATCGCGAGCCTGGCCAAGAAATGCAGCTGGAGCGGATCGACGAATGCGCGCCGGCCCGATGGGACGGCAACGGTGCCGACGCCCGCGGAGATCTCGAAGCTCGAGGGCAGCGCGAAGGCGAAATCGAAACTGCTGCAACGCGCGTCGAAGTGAGGGTGTCATGCAGGAAGTTCTGATGGCGATTGCGATGATCATCACGGGCGCGCGCAGCGAGCTGCCACCGGCGGAGATCGAGGCGCGGTTCGAGCAGGCCTGCGTCGACGGGCGCTGGGAGGAGGATTGTCCCGGATTGCGCACGGAGATCGAAGTCGCGCTTTACGGCGAGCTGCGCGAGCTCGGCACGCGCCGGGCTCCGATCGATCGCGAGATCCTCCGCACGGCGGTGCGCAGCTCGTTCCCGCCGCTGGTCGATCTCGGCCTGCGGCGCCTGGAGAAGATCGATGGCCCCGAGGATCGCGAAGCGGTCGTGATCGCGGTCGAGCATCCATCGCCGGCGATTCGCGCGCTGGCCAAACGCTATCTCGACCAGCGCAGCGATCCGTCCAGCCCAGGGCTGGCGCGATGGTGGCTGGCCGCCGGGCGCTCGGGATGGGACGGGTTGGTTCCCGATCCCCGACCCGAGTTGAGGCAGCTCGGGATCGCGAGCGCCGAGGGAATGCGTTTCCGTTACTTCGCGAGCGGGGAGCACCGCGCGGTGTTCACGAGCAAACTCGCTCCCGAGGTCTTGCTCCAGCAGATCGCCAAGGGCCGCAAGGTCTATACCGGAGCCGATCTCGCGGCGGCGCCCAAGCAGCAACAGGCCTTCACGACGTCGATGGAGGACGTCCAGAAGCAGATGCAGGCGGCGATGGCGCGTGGTGATTTCAAGGCGCTGGCGGAGATCTCGGAACGCATCGGCAAGCAGACCGAGGTGTTCACCAAATCCACCGAATTGCTGTCCATGCAGCCCGTGAAGGAGTTCGCCGGCGATCCCGCGGCGATCCGCTACGTCCAGATCCCCGCGTCGAAATCGGCGGCGCCGATCACCATCGCCGTGGCCCGTGATGAAGGTCTCGGCGAGACCGTGATGGTGATCAGCTATTGATCCCTGGTCGGCGCGAGGCGTTCGCCGCGCTTTGACATGACGCGGCGGGGCGGTAGCTTTCGGCATCTATGATCGGTCAGCATCCTGGAAGGGGGATCACATGAAGAAGCTCGTCTCGCTCGCGCTCTCGGGCGTCGTCGCCTGCTCGCTCAATCTCGCGGCGGCGCAGGAGGTCGTGCCGGCCATCGTGTTCGACATGGGCGGCAAATTCGACAAATCGTTCAACGAGGCCGCCCATGCGGGCGCCGAGCGCTTCAAGAAGGAGACGGGCGTCGCCTATCGCGAGTTCGAGGTGACGAGCGAGGCGCAACGCGATCAGGCCCTGCGCAACCTCGCGCGACGCGGCGCCACCGTGATCGTGGCCGTCGGCTTCGCACAGGCCGTGCCCGTCGAGGCGGCGGCGAAGGAATTCCCCAACGTCAAGTTCAACATCATCGATGCGGTCGTCGAACTGCCTAACGTGCAGAGCTTCGTGTTCAAGGAGCAGGAGGGCTCGTTCCTCGCCGGCATGATGGCGGCGCGCGCCTCGAAGACCGGCAAGGTCGGCTTCATCGGTGGGATGGACATCCCGCTCATCCGCGCCTTCGCCTGCGGCTATGTGCAGGGCGCGAAATACGCCAATCCCGCGATCGAGGTCCTGCAGAACATGACCGGCACCACGCCGGCCGCTTGGCGCGATCCGACGCGCGGCGGCGAGCTCGCGCGCGCGCAGTTCGATCGCGGCGCCGATGTGGTCTATGCGGCGGCGGGCGGCACGGGGCTGGGCGTGCTGCAGGCGGCCAAGGATCAGGGCAAGCTCTCGATCGGCGTCGACTCCAACCAGAATCATCTGCATCCCGGCAGCGTGCTGACGTCGATGATCAAACGCGTCGACGTCGCGGTCTATGAGGCGTTCAAGACCGCACGGGAGAACACATGGAAGGCCGGCGTGCGCGACCTTGGCCTCAAGGAAGACGGCGTCGGCGTCGCGATAGACGACAACAACCGCAAGCTGGTCAGTACGGAGATGGAAGCGGCCGTCAAGAAGGCGAGCGACGAGATCATCGGTGGCCGGCTCAAGGTGGTCGATTATCGTCAGGCGAATTCCTGCCCGGCACAGTGACCTCGGACTGGCGCCTCATCACCCTGGTCGCGTCGCGTCCTGTCTCTCCTCGGATGAGGCGGGACAGCTCGCGCGGAGCGCGCGAGCGGGGCGCTGAGGCGTGAGCGGCGCTCCCGCGATCGAGCTTGTCGGCATCGACAAGCGCTTCGGGGCCGTGCACGCGAACAAGGCGATCGATCTGTTGGTGTCGCGTGGCACGATCCACGGCATCGTGGGTGAGAACGGCGCTGGCAAATCGACGCTGATGAGCATCCTCTACGGGTACTACCAGGCCGATGCCGGCGTGATCCGCGTGGCGGGAGAGCCGGTCACGCTGCGCTCGCCCAATGATGCCATCGCCGCCGGGATCGGCATGGTGCACCAGCATTTCATGCTGGTCGACGACATGACGGTGCTCGAGAATCTCGTGCTCGGCGTCGAGGGTGATTGGCGTTTGGGACCCGGACTGGCGAAGGCGCGCGCCGAGATGATGCGACTCGAGAGCGACTACGGGCTCGAGGTCGATCCCGATGCGGTGGTCGGCGATCTGCCGGTCGGACTCCAGCAACGCGTCGAGATCCTGAAGGCGCTGTATCGCGGGGCCGAGATTTTGATTCTCGACGAACCCACGGCGGTGCTGACGCCGCAAGAGGCAGGGCAGCTGTTTCAGATCTTGCGCGCGCTCAAGCGCGAGGGAAAGACGATCGTGCTGATCACGCACAAGCTGCGCGAGATCCTCGACGTCACCGACAATGTATCCGTCATGCGCCAGGGCGCCATGGTCGCGACGTTGCCGACCAAGCAGGCGACGCGCGAAAGCCTGGCCGAACTGATGGTCGGCCGCAAGGTTCTGCTGCAGGTCTCGAAGAAGCCGGCGCAGCCGGCGGAGACCGTGCTTGCGGTCCATGAGTTGCGCGTGCGCGACCGCGCCGGCCATGAGCGGGTCAAGGGCGTATCGCTGACGGTGCGTCGCGGCGAGATCGTGGGGATCGCCGGCGTGTCCGGCAATGGCCAGTCGGAATTGCTCGATGCGCTCGCCGGCACGGTGCCGCTCGCCGGCGGTCGCATCGTCTTCAAGGGGCATGACATCACGGACAATCCGGCGCGCAATGCGCGGGGCTTGCGCGAACTCGGCATCGGCCATGTTCCCGAGGACCGCCACCGCCAGGGGCTGATCACGGCGTTCGACGCGAGCGAAAGCGCCATCCTCGGGCACCAGGATGACCGTCGCTACAATCCGCACTGGCTGATGCGTCGCGCCGCGGTGATCGGCGATTGCGAGCGGCTGATGGGTGATTTCGACGTTCGGCCACGCGCGCCGCGACTGCAGACGGCGCTGTTCTCCGGGGGCAACCAGCAGAAGATCGTGCTGGCGCGCGAGATGGATCGGACCCCTGATCTGCTGTTGGTCGGCCAGCCCACCCGCGGGGTCGATATCGGCGCCATCGAGTACATCCATCGTCGGCTGATCGGCATGCGTGACAAGGGGGCGGGCGTGCTGCTGGTGTCGGTCGAGCTCGACGAGATCCTGTCCCTGGCGGATCGCGTGTTGGTGATGTTCGACGGCCGCATCGTCGGCGAACGACCGGTCGCGCAGGCCGACGAACGCACGATCGGCCTGATGATGGCCGGCGCCGCGGCGGAGGCGGCGTGAACAGTTCCGCCGCACGCCTGCCGCGTTGGGTCGATTGGGGATTGCTGCCAGCGCTCAATCTCGCCGCGGCGCTGTTCGTCTCCGGCCTGGTCGTGCTTGCGGTCGGTCAGAATCCGCTGACGGCGATGGCGCTGCTCGTCGAAGGCGCCGTCGGCTCCTCGGAAGGGATCGGCTACACACTCTACTACACGACCAGTTTCATCTTCACCGGCCTCGCGGTTGCGATCGCATTCCATGCCGGGTTGTTCAATATCGGCGGCGAGGGTCAGGCCTATCTCGGCGGGCTGGGTGTGACCTTGGTCTGCCTCGCGCTCGACGACTGGCCGTGGTTCGCGGTGATTCCGCTTGCCGTGTTCGGCGCCGCCGCCTTTGGCGCGGCCTGGGCCGCCGTGCCGGCGTGGCTTCAGGCGCACCGCGGCAGCCACGTTGTCATCACCACCATCATGTTCAACTTCATCGCGGCGGCGTTGATCACGTGGCTTCTGGTCAACGTGCTGATCAAGCCCGGGCAGCAATCACCGGAGACGCGCCACTTCGCGGAGCATGTATGGCTGCCGACCGCGCAGTCGATGTTCGCGTCCATCGGCCTCGTGATGCCGCGCACGCCGCTGAATCTCTCCTTCCTCTGGGCGCTGCTCTGTGCCGCGTTCCTCTGGGTGTTCCTGTGGCGCACGCGCTGGGGCTATGCGGTGCGCGCGGTCGGCCACAATGAAGCGGCGGCGGTCTATGCCGGAATCGATCCGGCGCGCGTGATCGTCATGACGATGATGATCTCCGGCGCGCTCGCCGGGTTCGTCGCGCTCAACGACGTGCTGGGCGTCCAGCATCGCCTGGTCCTCAACTTCGTCGGCGGCGCCGGCTTCGTCGGCATCGCCGTTGCGCTGATGGGCCGCAATCACCCCGGGGGGATCTGCGTCGCGGCGCTGCTGTTCGGCGCGCTCTACCAGGGCGGCGCGGAGCTGGCATTCGAGATGCCCGCGCTGACGCGCGACATGGTGGTCGCGATCCAAGGCCTGGTGATCCTGTTCTGCGGCGCGCTGGAGCGGCTCTTCCGCGGTCCTCTGGAACGTCGTTTCGCGCCTCACGCCACGGCCGCGTGACGGGACAGCCAATGGAAATCGTCGATATCCTGGTTTCGATGGCGGCCGCGACGTTGCGCGTCGCCGCGCCGCTGGTGCTCGCGGCGCTGGCGGGCCTGTTCTCGGAACGCGCGGGGATCGTCAACATCGCGCTCGAAGGCAAGATGCTCGGCGCCGCCTTCGCTGCGGCTTCAGTGGCGGCGGTGACCGGATCGGTCTGGCTCGCCCTGGGCGCCGGCATTGTCGTGGCAATCGCGCTGTCCATGCTCCATGGCTTCGCGTCGATCACCTATGCCGGCAATCAGATGGTCTCCGGCATGTCCATCAACGTGATCGCGCTGGGCCTTACGGCCGTGCTCGCCCATGCCTGGTTCAAGCAAGGCGGGCGCACGCCGCTGCTGAACGATTCGTCGCGCTTCGGGCCGATCGAGTTGCCCTATGCGGCGGTCATCAGGCCCATCCCCGGGCTCGGCCCGATCTATGCCGATGTCATCGGCGGACACAATCTGCTGGTCTATCTGACATTCGCAATCGTTCCTCTGGTCGCTTTCGTGATCGCGAACACGCGCTTCGGGTTGCGGCTGCGCGCCGTCGGTCAGAATCCGGGCGCGGTCGACACGGCGGGCATCTCGGTTGCGCGGTTGCGCTATCAGGCGCTCCTGGTCACCGGCCTGCTCACGGGTGTTTCCGGCACCTATCTCTCGATCGCGCATGGCGCGGGATTCCAGCAGGACATGACCGCGGGCAAGGGGTTCCTGGCGCTCGCGGCGCTGATCTTCGGCAAGTGGCGGCCATGGCCCGCGGTGTGGGCATGCCTGCTCTTCGCCTTCACCGATGCATTGCAGATCCGCATGCAGGGCGTCGCGCTGCCGGGTGTGGGCGTCGTGCCGACCCAGGCCATCCAGGCCTTGCCCTATGTCCTCACGGTGCTGCTGCTCGCGGGGTTCGTGGGCAAGGCCGTCGCGCCAAGAGCGATCGGCGTGCCGTATCTCAAGGAGAAGCGATGAGTGCCAAGCGCATCTACCTGGCGGGTCCCGACGTCTTCCTGCGCGACGCGTTCGCGCAAGCCGACAAGAAGCGGGCGCGCTGTGCCGCAGCCGGCTATGTCGGCGTCTTCCCATTCGACACCGTGCTGGATTTCACCAACCTGACGCAGCGCGACAAGGCGATGCGCATCTACCACGCGGATATCGCGTTGATGGATTCCTGCGACATCTGCCTCGCGCAGATGACGCCGTTTCGCGGCCCATCGATGGATGTCGGTACCGCCTACGAGATGGGCTACATGCGCGCGCAGGGGAAGCCGGTGCTCGGCTACACCAATGTGACGGGCGACATCGGCGCGCGCACGGCCGCGGCGATCGGCGGTTCGGAAAGGCTGACGCAGCGCACGACAGGCGCCTGGGAAGATCCGGATCAGCTGATGATCGAGGGCATGGGCATGATCGACAATCTCATGCTCGACGGCAGCGTGATCACGTCGGGTTTCGAGATCGAAGTGGTTGCGGCGGCGGTGGCGCAGCGCTACCACGATCTCACGGGCTTCGACCGCTGCCTCGCGCAGCTGAAGTCAAGGGGGATATGACATGAGCATCAAGGCCGTGCCGACGCTGCAGATCGACAATGATCGTGTGCGTGTCATCGAGTGGCGCTTCCCGCCGGGCGGGGCGACGGGCTGGCATCGCCACGAATACGATTACGTCGTCGTCCCGATGACCACCGGAAAGCTCAAGCTCGAGGACGCGCAGGGCGAACGCTTCGCCGATCTCGTGGCCGGCATCAGCTACACGCGCAAGGCCGGTGTTGAACACGACGTCGCCAATCCCAATGCGACCGAGTTCGTGTTCGTCGAGATCGAAACCAAATAGGCCGCCGTCGCCGTGACCGTCGCACCGCAGACGCATCAGGGCAGAGTGGCGATCGTCACCGGCGCGGGACGTGGGATCGGTCAGGGCATCGCGACGCTGCTGTCGCAGCGCGGCGCCAGGGTGGGCGTGCTCGATGTCGATCCGGCGCTGGCGCAGGCGACCGCTTCGAACATCGGCTCCGCTGCCATCGGACTCGCGTGCGACGTCGCCGACCTGGCGTCGGTCGACTCGGCCTGCACGGCGATCGAGCAGGCGTTCGGGCCGGTCGACATCCTCGTCAACAATGCCGGGATCTCACCCAAGCATGACGGTCGGCGCGCCGATGTCCAGGACATGGATCCGTCGGAGTGGCGGCGCGTGATGGCGGTCAATCTCGACGGCGCCTTCAACTGCGTGCATCGCCTCGCGCCGGGCATGATCGCGCGGCGCCAGGGCGCGATCGTCAATCAGTCCTCCGTCGCCGGAAAGACATTCTTCGGGGATTTCCCGCTGACGGGTGTGCATTACGCGGCAAGCAAGGCGGGGCTGATCGGCTTCACCAAGCATCTCGCGGGCGAACTCGGGGCCCATGGCATCACGGTCAATGCCATAGCGCCGGGACGCATCGACACGCCGCTGATGCGTGGCGTCGCCAGTACGATCAACGAATCCATTCGCAACGACACGCCGCTCGGTCGCCTCGGCACGCCCGAGGATGTGGCGCGCGTGGTCTGCTTCCTCACCGGTCCGGATTCGGGCTTCGTCACCGGTCAGACAATCGACGTCGCCGGTGGCTGGATGATCACCTGACGGTCGGTGCGGGGGTGGCGGCCTGTCGCGCCTCGCCGTTCTTGCGCACGATCTGGCCGTCATAGTCGAACACCACGCTCGCGCGCTTGGTGCCTTCGAGGATGCCGGCGCCGCAGATCGCGGCGAGATGCGCATTGCTCTCGAAGCTGATGGCGAAGCCGATCACGGCGAGCGTGCAGATCGTCCTGCGATATACCAGTTGGCGATGTGGGTGATGACGGGCGCATTGATGAAGCCGTGGGCGATGCCGACGATCGCCGCCCCGACGACCAGCAACGCCGTCGCGCCATAGGTGGAGGCCGGCCAGCCGGCCATGCTGCTGCTGATCAGCCCGGCGCCACTCGCGAGTGCGCCGGCGAACAGCACGCCGTCCGTCTTGCCCGAGCGATCCACCAGGCGCGAGATCACGCTGCTGACGACGAGCACACCGGCGGCATAGACCATCAGGATCTGTCCGATGTCATCCTGCGCGTATCCCATGCGCGTCATGAGCAGCGGCATCGCGAAGATGATCGCGCCGGTCAAGACAACCTTGGCCGGGATACCGATCATCAGCATCGTGCGAATGAAATCGGCGTTGCTGATGACGCGCAGGAGATCGCGCCATGCGACGCCCGAACTACTGAGCCGCTCCTCCGTCGAAACGACGATGCGGCGGATGTCCGGCGCCATGACGCGCACATAGAAGGATATCGCTATGGCGATCACGGCCGATAGCATGAACACGCCCGGCGCGCCGGGCTGGCCGACGAGCAACGATCCGATCGCCATCCCGGAGATCTTCCCGCCCTGGAAGCCGAAGACGATGATGCTTGCGCCCTCGGTGCGGCGCTCCGGCGTGGTCGCGTTCAGAATGTAGAACTGCACCGCGATGAAGGGGATTCCCTGGCCGATGCCTGAGATGGCGCGCGCGGCGAGCGCCGTGATGAAACTCGGGTCGAAGGCGAGCATCGCGAGGCCGAGCGCGGAGAGCACGAGGCCGCCATAGATCAGGCTGCGCGGGCTGCGTCATTGCGCGAGATGGCCGGCGGGAATGAGGCTCGCGACGAAGAACAGGTA
>Ga0163144_10007803_pt1 | contig 23385 bp, 16 predicted proteins | sample OliLak19BULKMAT1_FD_123175 | JGI IMG/M metagenome (GOLD analysis project Ga0163144, IMG submission 123175) | Freshwater microbial mat bacterial communities from Lake Vanda, McMurdo Dry Valleys, Antarctica - Oligotrophic Lake LV.19.BULKMAT1 | ecosystem: Environmental > Aquatic > Freshwater >...
AACTGGCAACTGGCAACTGGCAACTGACGTGATGCAGTGGCTGCGCCGCAGCTTTTTGGCCGGTCTCGTCGTGACGGTGCCGTTGTTCATCACGGTGGTCACGCTGGTCTGGCTGTTCCGCTTCATCGACGGGGTGGCGACGCCGCTGTCGACGAACGTGTTCGGCCGCGAAGTGCCCGGACTGGGCGTGTTGATCACGACCGCCGTGATCCTGCTGACTGGGGCGCTGGCGACCAACGTGCTGGGCCGGCGGATTCTGCGGCGCGGGGAAGCGTGGCTGCTGAACGTGCCGCTCTTCAAGACGGTGTATGCGCCGGTGAAGCAGCTGGTGGCGGCGTTCTCGCCCGATAGCGAGACGGGTTTCAAGAGAGTCGTGATCGTGGACGACTCGCGTCGGGGCCTGGTGCTGGGCTTCCTGACGCGCGAGTTCACGCTGGATCGGGGCCAGGGGCCGGAAGCCCTGGTAGCGGTGTATGTGCCGACCAATCACCTGTATCTCGGTGATGTACTGGTCTGCCTTCGCAGCCAGGTCGCGTTCCCGGACTTGTCGGTTGAGGATGGCGTGCGGATTTTCTTAACGGGCGGCATGGCGCTGCCCCCGCGGATCAGTACGAGGACAGGAAACGATGGTGATGAGACTTCTCGATAGAGTCGGGCGGCTGGTGGGTGCGGTGTCGTTGGTGGTGGCGATGGTGGTGCTGACGGCGCCGGTGATGCTGGCCGCGCAGCCGGAAACCGCTGCGGAGGCGGCGCGCCATCGCCCCGGGGGCGAGGTCAACATCCAGTTGCCCGATCTCAACCAGGGCGACTTCCTGGGCATGACCGGTCACCAGATCCTGCTGTCGGGCCTGGTGGTCTGCGTGCTGGGCCTGCTGTTCGGTCTCTGGACCTACACCGCGGTGAAGAACCTGCCGGTCCACAAGTCGATGGCCGACGTCTCGGCGATCATCTACGAGACCTGCAAGGCCTACCTGATTCAGCAGGGCAAGTTCCTGTTGATACTCGAGTTGTTCATCGGCGCCGTGATGGTGGCCTACTTCACGCTGACTGGCCTCGAACCCGGCCGCATCGCGATCGTCATCATCTTCAGTCTGATCGGCATCGGCGGTAGCTACGGCGTGGCGTGGTACGGCATCCGCATCAACACGCTGGCCAACTCGCGCACCGCCTTTGCCAGCCTCCAGGGCAAGGCGTTCCCGGTCTGCGACATTCCGCTGCGCTCGGGCATGAGCGTCGGCATGATGCTGATTTCGGTCGAGCTGCTGTTCATGCTCGCCATCCTGCTGTTCATTCCCGGTCAGTATGCCGGCGCCTGCTTCCTCGGCTTCGCGATCGGCGAGTCGCTCGGGGCCGCGGCGCTGCGCATCGCGGGCGGCATCTTCACCAAGATTGCCGATATCGGCTCCGACCTGATGAAGGTCGTCTTCAAGATCAAGGAAGACGACGCCCGCAACCCCGGCGTGATCGCCGACTGCACCGGCGACAACGCCGGCGACTCGGTCGGCCCCACCGCCGACGGCTTCGAGACCTACGGCGTCACCGGCGTCGCGCTGATCATGTTCATCATGCTGGCGGTGAAGGACCCGGCGGTCCAGGTGGAGCTGCTGGTGTGGATCTTCATGATTCGCGTGGTGATGGTGCTGGCCTCGGCGGGCTCGTACCTCGTCAACAACGCAATCGCGACGGCCAAGTACGCCGCCGCCGAGAAGATGAACTTCGAAGCGCCGCTCACCTCGCTGGTGTGGCTGACCTCGATCGTGTCGGTGGCGCTGACCTACGTGCTGTCGTACCTGCTGATTCCGAACCTCGGTGGCAACCCCAGCTTGTGGTGGCAGCTCTCGACGGTGGTCACCTGCGGCACGCTGGCGGGCGCGATCATTCCGGAGTTCGTCAAGGTGTTCACGTCGACCCACTCGGCGCACGTCAGGGAAGTGGTGACTTCGTCGCGCGAAGGTGGCGCGTCGCTCAATATTCTCTCTGGCCTCGTGGCGGGCAACTTCAGCGCCTACTGGCTCGGCCTGACGATTATGGGCCTGATGACCGCGGCCTACTACGTGAGCAGCTATGCGTTGACGACGACCATGGTGGGCGGGCTGCCGATGATGGTGGCGCCGGCGATCTTCGCGTTCGGCCTGGTGGCTTTTGGCTTCCTCGGCATGGGGCCGGTGACCATCGCCGTCGACTCCTACGGCCCGGTGACGGACAACGCGCAGTCGATCTACGAGCTGTCGCAGATCGAGGAGATACCGGGCATCGAGGCCGAGCTCCAGAAGCAGTACGGCTTCAAGGTCAATTTCAAGGTGGCCAAGGAGCTGCTCGAAGAGAACGACGGCGCCGGCAACACGTTCAAGGCCACGGCCAAGCCGGTGCTAATCGGTACCGCGGTAGTCGGCGCGACGACGATGATCTTCGCGATCATCATGGCCCTGACGCATGGGCTGGAAGACGTGGCGGCGATCGGCAAGCTGTCGATTCTGCACCCACCATTTCTGCTGGGCTTGATTACCGGCGGCGCGGTGATCTACTGGTTCACCGGCGCCTCGATGCAGGCCGTGACCACCGGCGCGTACCGCGCGGTGGAGTTCATCAAGGCCAACATCAAACTTGAAGGCGTCACCAAGGCGTCGGTTGAAGACAGCAAGAAGGTCGTCGAGATCTGCACGCTGTACGCGCAGAAGGGGATGTTCAACATCTTCCTCGGCGTCTTCTTCTCGACGCTGGCGTTTGCCTTTGTGGAGCCGTTTTTCTTCATCGGCTACCTGATCTCGATTGCGCTGTTTGGTCTCTACCAGGCGATCTTCATGGCCAACGCGGGCGGCGCGTGGGATAACGCGAAGAAGATTGTCGAGACCGAATTGAAGATGAAGGGCACGCCGCTGCACGACGCGTCGATCGTCGGCGACACCGTGGGCGATCCGTTCAAGGACACCTCGTCGGTAGCCATGAACCCGGTGATCAAGTTCACCACGCTCTTCGGCCTGCTGGCGGTTGAGCTCGGCGTTTACCTGGGCACCGGCGCGACGCTGACGCTCGGTCTGTCGGCCGTGTTCTTTGTGATCAGCATGTATTTCGTTTACCGATCGTTCTACGGGATGCGGATCGAAAACGCCGATTAGGGGGCCGCAGATGACGCAGATTAGTCATCGTTCTGCGTTATCCGCGTCATCTGTCGCGCTTGTAAATGTTGGTAACGACTGCCAATTGTCGGTGTTGGGCCGTTGACGCGGGGATCCGAGCACGACTAGAATCGCCGGGCATTGCGAGAGGGGTCAGGCCCCTGCTTCGGGACCTGACCCCTTCGTGTGTTTTTACGCGGGTCGCGATGTTTTTCACGGAGCCGAATCCGGGAACCGGTGTCTAATTGGTTCAGTAGCCGGTTAGTCGGTTCAAATCCGGCGTTGACAGGTGTTTTCAGCGTTGGGATAATCGGCGCTCTTTTTGGTGTCGTCGTTTAAGTAGAGGACAGGCCCTCAGGCCAGTCCTCCGGGAGCAGGAGGAACAGTGCCACGCGACATGTTTGGTGATGTCGTCGATCCGTCGATCAAGATGGGCAACAAGATGTGGTACACGGTGCCACTTACCATGTTGCTCCAGGCGGTCGTCGTTGCAGCGTTGGTGATCGTGCCGTTGATGGCGACCGGTGTCTTGCCGACGACGCCGTCGATGATGGCGTTTGTTGCCGCGCCGCCGCCGCCGCCCCCCCCGCCGCCCCCCCCGCCTCCACCCGAGGCGAAGGCGCCGCCCCCGCCAATGGACGTCAGTCCTGATGCGGCTCCCCTTGAGGCCCCCAAGGAAATCAAGGCTGAAACGGGTCTCGAAGCTGGCTTCGAGCGCTCGTCCGGTGTCGAAGGCGGCATCATCGGCGGTATCGCTGGTGGCATCACCGGCGGCATTCCGGAACCGCCGCCGCCGCCGCCGCCCCCGGCCGCGCCCGTGCGCGTCGGTGGCAACATCAAGCCGCCGCAGAAGACCCGCGACGTGCGCCCGGTATACCCGCCGATCGCGCAGTCGGCGCGTGTGCAGGGCATCGTCATCATCGAGGCCACGATTGGTCCCGATGGCGCGGTGAGGGATGCGAAGGTGCTGCGTTCAATCCCCCTGCTCGATGGCGCGGCGCTCGATGCAGTGCGGCAGTGGGTCTTTACACCGACCTTGCTCAACGGCGTGCCCGTGCCGGTCATCATGACCGTGACGGTTCAGTTTACGTTGCAATAATTCAGGTTTACGAGATTTGATGTAGCGACCAACCCTCAGGTTGGTCCACAATTGGAGGATAGCGATGGAAGGTCGGAAGATTCAGTTTGGTCGTATCGCGGGTGCCGGTTTCGCCATGCTGCTCATCAGCACGCCTGCGTTCGCGCAGGAAGGCGGTGGCATCGACCTCGTCGACATGTTCTTCCAGATGGGCCCAACGGCACTCGCCATCGCGGTGATCCTGTTCATCATGTCGTTCTGGTCGGTGGGCGTGGCCATCGAGCGCATCTACACGTTCAACCAGGCGACCAAGCAGTCGAAGATGTACGCCCCCCTCGTGGCCAAGCACCTCAAGGAGGGCCGCCTGAAGGAAGCCATCGCGCTGTCGTCAGCCAAGGAATACCGCTACAGCCACCTCGCCAAAGTCGTGCTCGCCGGCTTGCAGGAATACCAGTTCCAGCAGGAAAGCGGCGGCAACCTCTCGCGTGAAGACCTGCTCGACACCGTCCGCCGCTCGATTCAGCGCGCGACCGCGCTGACCTCGAACGACCTGAAGAAGGGCGTCTCGGGCCTGGCGACCATCGGTGCGACCGCGCCGTTCGTTGGTCTGCTCGGCACGGTGGTCGGCGTCATCAACGCGTTCGTCGGTATCGCCTCGTCCGGCTCGGGCGGCATCGGCGCCGTCTCCGCCGGTATCGCGGAAGCGCTCGTCGAAACCGCGCTCGGCCTGTTCGTGGCCATCCCGGCGGTGTGGTTCTACAACTACCTGTCCAGCAAGCTCGAATTCTTCAACGTCGAGATGGATAACTCGTCGTCGGAGATGGTCGACTACTTCATCAAGAAGACGGCGTAAGAGATTTTCGAACGTCCTGCGGCCTGCGACTTGCGACCTGAGCTCTCTCAGCGCGCAAGTCGCAAGCCGCAAGCCACAAGCCGTTAGGAGAACTAGTTATGTCAATGGATGTCGGCGGTTCCAAAGGTGGAATCAAATCGGACATCAACGTCACGCCGCTCGTGGACGTTATGCTGGTGCTGCTCATCATCATGATGATCGTTGCACCGCTGCTCCAGAAGGGCGCTGACGTAAAATTGCCGCTCGCCGCGAACACCGCGGACAAGCCGGAGACGCAGGATCAGACGGTCGTCGCCATCGACAAGAGCGACCGCTACTTTGTCAACGGCCTGCCGGTGCGCAAAGAAGAGCTGCGTCAGAAGGTCGAAGAAGTGCTCGAGGACAAGCAGGAGCGCATCATCCTCATCAAGGCCGACGTCGACGCCCGTTACGGCGCCGTGATGGACTGCATGGACGAACTGCGGGCCAGCGGCATCGAAGACATGGGCCTGATCACCGACCCCAAAACGCGCAGCTTGCTGCAAGGCGGAGGCAACTAGCATGGCTCACGCCCATAGGCACCTCGGCGCCGACCGCGTCGTTACCGCCAAGAAGCTCGAAGTCAACGGCGACATGAACATCACGCCGATGATCGACGTGCTGCTCGTGCTGCTGGTCATCTTCATGGCCGCCCTGCCGCTGTCGCAGAAGGGCCTCGACGTCAACCTCCCGGCCGAAACCAAGACCGCCGAGCAGACCCAGGTCGATGTCTCGCAGATCGTGGTCGAATACACCGCCGACCGCAAGCTCTCGGTCAACAAGCAGGACGTCTCCATCGCCGAACTCGAAGATTCGCTCCGCAAAATCTACGAGGAACGCAAGGACAAGACCCTGTTCATCGCCGCTGACGGCGGCCTGCGCTACGGCGACATCGTCGAAGTGATCGATGCCGCCAAGGGCGCTGGCGTCGAGAAGGTCGGCATCATCACCGAAGGTATGCGCCGCGCTGCCGCCGGTGGCCGCACGGGCGGAAACTAGTTCTCGCTCGCCAGATACACGAAAGGCCGCCAGGGGAACCCGGCGGCCTTTTCTCTTGTACGCGAGCGGGAGGGCGCGGCCTGCGGCCGCTCGCCTTAGTGACTCGGCGGCGGCAACAGGCCGAGCTCCCTCAACTCGGGCAGGCCTTTGTCGGCATTTTTCCAGACCCTGCGCAGTTCGCCGTAAGCGGCCATGGCGCGGGGCAGGTCCTTGACCGCCATCGCGGCCCGGCCGAGCCCGAGTAGTGACAGGGCGCGCCTCGGATTGCGTTTCAGGGAGGCCTCGAAGGCCGGGATCGCTTCCCTGGGGCGCCGCAGATCCATCAGCATCTCGCCAACCAGCTCGTGCGCCGGCTTGACTGGCATCGACGGGCCGAACTCGAACGAGAGCCCTTCTTCGACCACCGCCGCCTGTCGCGCCAGCACCAGCGCCTCTTCGCGGCGGCCTTCAGAGAACAACAGGATCGCCTCGAGCTGCTGGGCCATTACCTGGGCGGCCCGCTTGTCGCCGGCTGCCCCGGCAGACGGCAGCCCGGTGGCGGGCTGTCCGGCACTGTGAGCGGCATGAGAATCGACCAGGGGCGAGATCCCGGCCTTGGTCGACCCAGAGACGATGGGCTTACCCGCCGCGCCGGGCTTGCCCGCCGTAGCCGGCGGAGGGGCCGGACCGGCGGAGGTGGGCGCTTCCTCCATCAACGCCGCCATCTGCTGCAACGCATTCCCGCCGGCCATGCGGTTGCCCGATCTGATCGCGGCCACGCCACCGGCAAACAGGTCGGCCATCGCCGCGTCAGTCGACAAGCCCTTCGCCATCACCGGCGCCGCCGCCTCGCCCCACTTGCGCGATTCGATGAGCCACGCCGCGCGGGCCAACGCGAGATGGCTGCGCGTGCGCACCGAACCGCTCGCCTTGGCGTCGGCTTCCAACTGCCCGAGCATGGCGCGCGCCTCGTCGAACCGGCCCTGCTGCGCATAGCCGTAGACCAGCCAGAGCATGGCGTGAAAACCGCGGGCCTCGACGTCCAGCTTCTTCTCGTCGCGGCGCGCGTCGGCCGCCTTCATCGAACGCTCGTTGATGACCGACGCCTCATCCCACATGCCGAGCGCGAAATAGATGTGCGAGGGCATGTGGAGCGCGTGCGCGGCCGCGGGCGCGATCTTCGAGTATGCATCGGCGTATCGCAACCCGAGCGGGGCATGTACCGGGTCGTCGTAGGCATGAATCAAGTAGTGCGCGGCGCCGGGGTGCTGCGGGTTCCTGGCGAAAACCTGCTCGGCCAGGGCGGCGGCCTTCATGTAGATCGAGAAATCGCGCCCGCCATGGCTGGTGCCGAGCAGCGCCAGCGCGTAGAACGCCGTCACCTCATCGTCTTGCGGATATCTTTCGTGCATGCGGCGCAGCTGCTCGGCATAGGCGCGGTCGCGCGCCAGCTTGCTTGCACTGAGCGAAGTCGAAGTGCCGCCGCCGTAGAGGCTGTCGAGCGACGCCAGCCAGTCCTTCTCCTTGGCGGTTGGCGCCTTCGCCAGCCGTCCTGCGGCGGTCGGCGCAAGACGCGCCAGCGCGGCCTTGGCCAGCTCGGGCGACGTCTGCTGCCATACCGCGTGGTTGTAGGACATGGCCTCGCCCCAGTAGGCCATGGCGAAACCCGGGTCGGCCTTCTGCGCCGCGAGGAACGACTCCCTGGCATCGTCGTACTCGAAGCTGTGCATCAGCAGCACGCCCTTGAGAAAAGCCGGCTGGGCGGCCGCTGCCCCCGAGGTCGGGAAGTCGAGCTTGCCCAGCTCGTCCTGGGCCCGCAGTGGGCCAGTGGCAGCGGCAATCAGCCAAGCGGCCACGAAGAGGGCGGCGGGTCGGGTCATGGGTGAAATATACCCGCCTTCGCTCGTGGCAGCCAAAGGAGCTTCGGCGGACAGGCCGTACAAGAAAAAAGGGCGAATCCGAAGACCCGCCCCTTTTCGAGCGCTTCAAGCCGCAAGCCCCAGGCCTCAAGCCGCGGGCTCGTGACGCTTAATTAAAGAAGTAGCGGAAGCTGAACATCACGCGATAGACGTCGTTCAGGTCAGCCGTCTGCTCGTATGACTTCGACATCAGCTGGCCGTTGACCACGCGCATGCGGTACTGCGAGCGGCCCTGCGCGTCGACCGGTCCGCCCTGAGCAGTGGTCGGCACGATCAGGGGGGTGTTGTTGACCAGGCGCTGCGACACGCCCCAGTTCTTGTTCACCAGGTTGCCGAAGTTGATGAAGTCGGCGCGGAACTGGAAGCGCTGGCGCTTGCCGCCGATGTTCCTGAACACGTCCTGCGAGATGTTCAGGTCCATGCGCTTGACCATGGGCAGGAACACGCCGCCGCGCTCCGCGTATTCACCGCGGCGCTTGCTCAGGTAGGGATCCTGCAGGATGTAGGCTTCCCACGCCGCCGCCTGCAGTGCCGCCGTGAACGGCACCGCGCCGGTGATGTCCTGGAAGTTCATCTCGCCGGGGTTGCGCGGGATGTAGATCAGGTCGTTGAACGCGGCGCCGTCGCCGTTCATGTCGCCCGAAAAGATGTAACTGGCATTGTTGATGGTGCGCGTCTCCCAGAACAGTGCGAACGATGTCGCACCGAAACCGAAGTATTCCTTGCGGTAGTTCGCAGACATGAAGAAGCGGTGACCGGGTGACGCGTTCGAGTAGGCCAGCAGCGGGTTGTTCGGGTCGCCGCTGATGTGATTGTTGGTGAACGAGCCGGAAGCGATGGAACCCGGGTCAACCGTGTTCCTGGACTCGCCGTAGTTATATGCCGCCTGCACGAAGCCGCTGCCGAACGTCTTCTTCGCCGAGCTCGAGAAGCTCCACGAGCGGCCGATGTCCTGGTTTTTCAACACCGTGGCGTTGGAGACGTTCGAGTTGATGCGGTTGCCGGTGTAGCGCACGCGGTTGTCCGCACCCGTGAACGAGGTCTGCGCCGCCGGCAGGTTGGCGTTGATGTAGTACATGCCGTTGACGTCGCGGTTGTACAGGAACTCAACCGTGCCCGAGATGTTCCACGGCAGGCGCTGGTCGAGGCCGACGTTGGTGCGCCAGAGCTGCGGGAACTTGAAGTCGGGGTTCGTGAGCGCGAGCTCGTACGCGGCGGCCGGCGCGCCGGTCACGTTGGCCGGCTTGTAGCGGTCGGGGTCTGGGCTAAACGGCCGGGCAGTGGTGTTGCGCAGGTCTTCGAAGCCGGTCAGCACGCCGGTGTTACCGATCTGATTCGAGACCCATACGAACGCCGGCTTGCCGGTAAACACGCCCGTGCCGCCGCGCAGCTGGGTGCTGCGGCTGCCGGTGAGGTCCCAGTTGAAGCCGACGCGCGGCGACCACAGGATCTTCGCCTCCGGCAGCTGCTTGGTCGAGTACTTCACGGTCGCGCCGGTTTCATCGCGGAACGACAACGCGTCGGCGGCGGCGTTGGCGTAGCCGGTGTCGCCGAAGTTGGCGACGTCGCCGCGAACGCCGGCGATCACCTTGAGGTTGTCGCGCACGGCCCATTCGTCCTGGATGTAAGCGCCCGAGTAGAGCACCTCCAGCGGCTGGATGGGCTTCTCGGCGCCGGGAATATTGTTGTAGCGGACCTGGAAGATCGCCAGCGTCACCGGCGAGGTGGTCCGGTTCGGGTTCGCCATCGCATCACGGGCGTCGGTGTAGAAGTCGGCCAGCGAGTTGTAGACGTAGGCGCTCTGCTTGCCGGGGAAGAACACGTTCTCGGAGTTGTACTTCTCGAAGCTGAAGCCGCCCGTGATCGAGTGCTTCTCGCCGAATCGCGTGAAGCTGTCCTGCAGCTGGAACGTCTTGTAGTAGAGCTCGTTGTTCGGCGTGAACGGCTCCGAGCCAAACGAGGTGTAGACCGAGCCGGCCTGCAGGATGTCGACCATCGGGAACAGCTTGCCGATGTCGCCGCGGCTCTCGTCCGCTGAGCTATAGCCGACAATCAACGAGTTCGACATCTTGGTGCCGACGATGGTATTCAGCTCGGCGACGCCCCACTTCGTGTTCTCCAGGATCTTGTAGTTCGAGGCCGAGAAGTTGAGGCCGGTCGTGTTCGAGCGGCGATTGCCGAAGCCGAGTGACGAGGAGCTGGACATCAGCACGTCGGTATCGGACTGCAGCTGGTTGTAGCGCACGCTCAGCTTGTTGCGGCTGTTCAGGTTGAGGTCGAACTTGGCGAGAATGCGCTGGCCGGGCGTGCCGAACTCGTAGTCCTGGTAGGTGCCCGGGTCGTAGTTGAACGACGACTTCAGGAAGCTCGACAGCGCGTCGAGGTCCGACGCCAGCACGCGGGTGACGCTGCCGCCTGCAGCTTCACCGCCCCGGTTGGCGCGGAACGTCGTGCCCGGCTGCACGAACTTCTCGCCTTCCATGTTGGCAAAAAAGAACAGGCGGTTCTTGACCACCGGTCCCGACACCCAGCCGCCGCCGTTCTTGAAGTCGAAGGTGCCGGGGTTGACCGTGGCCGACTTCGCTTCGGTGCCGACCAGGCCGTTGTCGCGGAACTGGTAGAAGCCGCTGGCCGACAACGAGTTGGCGCCGCTGCGGGTCACCGAGTTGACGCCGGCGCCGACGAAGTTGCCCTGACGAACGTCGAACGGAGCAATGCTGACCTGCACCTGTTCGATGGCTTCGAGCGAGATCGGCGCGACGCTCGTGCGGTCACCGGGCGTGTTGCCCAAGCCGAACGAGTTGTTGAAGTAGGAGCCGTCCACCGTGATGTTGTTCATCCGGCTGTCCTGGCCGCCCACCGACATGCCGCGTGCTTCGGGCGCCATGCGGACGATCGAGTCGAGACGGTTGCTGAGGGTTGGCAGCGCCGCGATGGTTTCACGGCTGACGGCGGTGGCGGCGCCGGTGCGGTCGGAGTTGAACACCGTATCGGACTTTGCGACCACCGTCACCGTTTCGCTGATGGCGATGTTGCGCATGACGAACTCGAGGTCTGTTGCCCCGCCGAGGTTCACCGTGATGTTGTCCTGGGTCTCCGGCTGGAAGGCTGCTGCGCCGGTGCCCGAGGCGGCAACCGTGACCGAGTAGGGACCGCCGACGCGCATACCTGGCATCGAGAACTTGCCGTCGGCGCGCGTGGTGGCTTCGTAGCTGCTGCCCGACGGCAGGTGAATCGCGATCACAGTGGCGCCCACGACGGCCTGCTGTTGTGAATCAAGGACCTTGCCGCTGAGCTGACCAGTGGTGACGCCCTGGGCGCTGACAACCGTCGCCAAGGCAAGAACGGTGAAGAGGGAGAAGGCAAATCTAATCAAATGTTTCATGTTGTAAATCGCTCCTGAACAGAGCATGAATTATCTCATTTGAAGGTTACAGGCGGGTAAACAGAAAACGGGCCGGCCCGCGCACTGCGGAACCGGCCCGTTTTCTCGGCTTTGGGCGATCGCCCGAGAGGGCGATCGATAAGCTTTCTAGCTGGTTGCGCGTGCCTTGCGCATTTCGTTGGCCTTGTCGCCAAGCGCCGTGCCCTCACGAATCAGCCGCTGTTGCGTGGCGGGGTCCTTTTCGACCAGCGCCTGCGTCCGGAGCAGCAAGCCCTTGTAGGTCATGGCCTCGATGTAGTCGGGCTTGATCTCGAGCGCCTTGTTGACCGCAGCGAGACCGTCGAGCACCAGCTGCAGCTTTTCCTTGTCGGCGAGGCGGAAGTCGCGCGACGCCTTGTCCCAGTGATAGGTGGCCAGCGTGTAGTGCGCTTCGGGATTGTTCGGCTCGAGTTCAATGCGCTTGCGCAGGTTCTCGACCAGCTTGGCGAAGTCGCCCTGGCGGTTGTAGTAGCCGGCGACCGTCAGGTAGACCGTCGGGTCGTTGGGCTTGGCGTCGCGGCCCTTCAGGTAGGTTTCTTCCGCCAGCTGGTATTCGCCCGAGTCTTCGTAGATCTTGGCGAGCTGGAAGTAGTTGGTCGGTTCGTTCGGCGCCAGTTCGATCATGCGCTTCACCACCGGCTCGGCTGCGGTCGGGTCGGCCAGCTTGTCGGGGCCGTAGGCCGCGACCAGGAACTCCAGTGCCAGTGAGCGTTTCGGCACCGTTTCTTCCGTCAACTTCTCGCTGGCGAGCTTGTAGTTTTCGACGGCCTTGTTCATCAGCTCGTCGTTGGCTGGCTCACCCTTTCGGGCCGGACGATACATGTTGTCGTAGGAGTTGGCCAGGTAGAAGAAGATCGGGGCGTTGTTCGGATCGAGCGTCGACGCCTCCTCGTACTTCTCCGCCGCCGCCCGCCAATCGCTGGCCGCGTAGGCCTTGTTGCCGTCCTTGAACGCCTTCATGGCGCGGACCTCGCCGATATATCCGCAACCGGCAAGCGCGACGCCCAGTCCCATAACCAGCGCCAAATACGCTGCCGAAGACCGCTTTCTCATCAGAAATCCCCCTGTAAGTCCCTGTAAAACACGTTCAAGTCGCAAGGCCGGAAAGTATAGCTTCGTTGCCAGACGTCCCGCAACCTCCAGTCGGGTCATGCCCTATGATGGGTCTCTGAACGTAGCGGCCGGCTTCAGCCGGACCCTCAGCGACCGATAAGCAATTAGACACCGAACTTCATGATTCGCTTCGAGGATCTGCTCGACAAGGTCCGGGGCTACAGCCCGGACGCCGATCTCGAATTGCTCCGCCGGGCCTATGTTTTTTCGGCTCTGGAGCACAAGGGACAGATCCGCCATTCCGGCGAGCCGTACCTCGTCCATCCGCTCGAGGTCTCCGACATCCTGGCCGACATGAAGATGGACGCGGTCTGTATCGCCGCCGGCCTCCTCCACGATGTCGTCGAAGACACCCTGACCACGCCGGAGAAGATTCGAGAGAAGTTCGGCGAGGACGTCGCCCACATCGTCGAGGGTGTGACCAAAATCGGCGCCATCCCGTTCTCATCCACCGAGGAACGCCAGGCCGAAAACTTCCGCAAGATGCTGCTGGCGATGGTCGATGACATCCGCGTCATCCTCGTCAAGCTCGCCGACCGCCTGCACAACATGCGCACCTTGCAGCACATGACGGATGACAAGCGCCAGCGGATTGCGCAGGAGACGCTCGACATCTACGCGCCGATCGCCAATCGCCTGGGGATGAGCCGCATCAAGAACGAGCTCGAGGAGCTGTCGTTCCGCTACCTCGAGCCGTCCGCCTTCGAGTCACTGCGCGCGAAGGTCGAGGCCAAGCGCAAACCCACCGAAGGCATGATCGAGCAGCTCACTGGCGACATTCGCGCCAAGCTGCTCGAGGCGCAGGTGCCGGTGATCAGCGTCGACGGTCGCGTCAAGCGCCTGTTCAGCATCTGGCTCAAGCTCAAGGCGCAGAAGATCGATCTCGAGCAGGTCTACGACTTCGTCGCGCTGCGCATCGTCACGCCCTCGGTGAAGGATTGCTACGCCGCGCTCGGCATCATCCACCAGACATGGTCGCCGGTGCCGGGCCGCATCAAGGACTTCATCGCCATGCCGCGGCCCAACGGCTACCAGTCGCTGCATACCTCGGTGATCAGCGATCGCGGGTTCCCGTTCGAGGTCCAGATTCGGACCGAGGAGATGCATCGGCTGGCCGAGGAAGGCATTGCCGCGCACTGGAAATACAAGGAAGGCCGCGTCGGCTCGGGCCGCGACGAGCAGTACTTCCAATGGCTGAGGCAACTGCTCGAATGGCAGCAGGACACCCGTGATCCGCAGGAGTTCCTGTCGAACCTGAAGATCGATCTCTATCCCGAGGAGGTCTACACCTTCACGCCGCGCGGCACGGTGAAGGTGTTGCCCAAGGGATCGACAGCCATCGACTTCGCCTACTCGATTCACACCGACGTCGGTCACCAGTGCGTGGGTGCCCGCGTCAACGGACGGATGGTGCCGTTGCGCACCCGCCTGAAGAACGGCGACATCGTCGAGGTCATCCGCAACGCGTCGCACAAGCCAAGCCGCGACTGGCTGAACTTCGCTGTCACCTCGCGTGCGCGTAACAAGATCAAGCACCTGATCCAGGCCGAGGAAAAGGAGCGCGCCGTCGAACTGGGCAAGCGCGTGTTCGACAAAGAAGCGCGCCGCTTTGGCCTGAACGGCACGAAGCTCGTGGCGAGCGAGGCGATGCTGAAGATCCTCGCCGAGTTCGCGGTCGCCAAGCCCGACGACCTGCTGGCGCAGATTGGCTACGGCAAGGTGTCGCCGCGTCTGGTGCTCGACAAGCTCGTCCCGCAGGACCAACTGAAGGAACAGGCGCCCGAGCACCCGGTGGTGTCGGCGGTGAAGCGCGTGCTGCGCACCAGCAGCGAACCCGACCGCATCAAGGTGCGCGGGGCTGACGACGTGATGGTGTTCCGGGCGAAGTGCTGCAACCCGATTCGCGGTGAGCAGATCGTCGGCTACATCACGCGCGGCAAGGGCGTCTCCGTGCACGCCGCGAAGTGCCCGAACGTCATCAACCTGATGTACGACCCCGAGCGCCGCATCGAGGTCGAGTGGGACAAGGGCGCCGACAGCGCTCCCTATACGGTGCGCCTGACCATCGAGGTCGAGGATCGCAAGGGCATGCTGGCCGAATTGAGTCAGCGCATCTCCGACATCAACACCAACATCACCAACATGGAAGCGCGCACGGGCGATCAGCGGGCGCGGATTGATGTCACCGTCGAGATCAAGGACATGAAGCACCTGGAACAGGTGGTCAAGTCGATCCGCGGGATCAAGGGCGTGCTGAACGTGGAGCGGAAGCCGGAAGGCGTGAAGAGCTAGCCGAGGACGGCGATCACGTCGATTTCGACGCGCACGTCCCTGGGCAACTTCACCACCTGCACGGTGGACCGTGCCGGGTAGGGCGCCGTGAAGTAGCTGGCGTAGACCTCGTTCATGGCGGCGAACTCGCCGAGGTCGACCATGAAGACCGTGGTGCGGGCGACGTGCGAAAAGTCTGCGCCGGCCGCGGCCAGCAACGCCTTGATGTTCTCCATCACGCGCGTCGCTTGCGCCGTGATGTCGCCCGGCACAATCTGTCCCGACACCGGATCGAGCGGAATCGAGCCCGACAAGAACAGCAGGTTGCCCACCTTCAGCGCCGGCGAATACGGCCCGATGGCTTTCGCCGCACCGTCGGCAGTGATCAGTTCTTTCATGACCGCACCTGCTGTACCTGACGCACTTGCCTAGGCGGCCTTGGTGACCTTGCTCGAACGGATGCAGCGCGTGCAGACCTTCATGCGCTTGGTGGCGCCACCAGCGACGACGGCTCGCACCCTCTGCAGGTTCGGCTCGAAGCGGCGGGGACGGACGTTGTGGGCGTGAGAGACACGGCGGCCAACCACCGGACCCTTGCCACAGATTTCACAGCGCATTGCCATAACAAAAGCTCCTTAGAGAAACGCCTATCCTATCAGTACGGAGGAAGCTCCTGGAAGGGGCAGAGGATTCCGGTGGCCTTAAAGGGACCTGCTTGACACAGGCCAGTCGACCCGATTGCTCAAGCCAGTCACGGGCGCGGCCGTAGAACGGCACCTGACCGATCGTGTAATTGTTGCCACACTGCTGACCAGTGTGCTACCTTTCCCGGTTTCCGGGTGTCACCGATAAGTGACATGGGTAGGCGAGAACCCAAACCGGAGGTCCGGCGTCTAATCATCAATGAACGGTGTTCGAACTGCTGATGACCGACACGGGAATAAGATGGTTAAGTCGTTGTAAATAAACGTGATAGATAGGGAAGACCGGGCTCATCCGAACGTACCGCAACGGCGCGGCCGTCGCGTGCGAAGCACTCCGGTTTAATACCCCCAGTCATCCTATCCTTCGCTCATATCGGTCATCGGAAGTTCAGGTTCGGTCGGGTTCATAGGCATCGCTCTTGCAGGAAGGTCGGAACGAAGAGCGGCGCAATCGCAATCATAACCGTCCCTCAAAAGTAGGGGACGATTGGAAGGAGGGCTGAAGTCATGGCAGCCAAGTCAAAGAAGCGGAATGTCGCGGTAGCGGAAGCGGAAGCGCCCATTGGGGCGCGTTACGAAGAACTGAAGCGGATGCTGGTCGCGCGTCAACGCGAAATCCTGAGCGAAGTTCAGGGCAAGATCCGCGATGTCCGTGCCGAAGGTTCTGAAAAGGACCACGAAGTTCTCGACCCGGGCGAAACGTCCGAAGTCGACATTCAGGAAGACATCGAATTCGCCCTCATCCAGATGAAGGCGGAGACGCTGAACAAGATCAACGAGGCGCTGTCGCGCCTTGAAGAAGGCACTTACGGTCATTGCTTTGAATGCGCCGAGGAAATCGCCCAGCCCCGGCTGCGCGCGCTGCCCTTCGCCGTCCGCTGCAAAGACTGTGAAGAAGCCCGTGAGATGGCCCAGCAGCGCGAACGCATCCAGGCGCGCCGTGGTTCATCGAGCCTCGGCTTCGACATGCGGGGCTGATAACCCCGGCGTCCTAGAACAACAGGCTCCGCCGCGCCGGTGGTGGGGCCTGTTGGTTCCCACCTCCGGCTCACCTTTTGATTCGGCCCCTGGAGGGCCGGCACCGTGAGCAACTCAATCGAACCTCTCGATCCCAGTTCAGAAACGTCCGTGTTTCGTGTGCCGCCGGAAATGCCGGTGTTGCCGCTGCGTGACACGGTCCTGTTTCCTCAAGCGTTCATGCCCCTCGCCGTTGCGCGCGAAAGCTCCGTCAAGTTAATTGATGAAGCGGTTGCCAGTGGCCAGACCATTGCCGTCTTTGCGCAGCGTGAAGCCGGCGAGGATGAACCTGGCCAGAGCGATCTCTACGAGATTGGCACCGCCAGCCAGATTCACAAGATGTTCAAGTTGCCTGATGGCAGTTTGAGGATCATCGTGCAGGGCCTGACGCGCGTGCGCCTCGATGAGATCACCGGGACCCGGCCCTACCTGCGCGGCAAGGCGACCGAAGCGCCCGAGATCCTCAAAGACGAAGACCGCCTCGAGATCGACGCGTTGCAGCGGAACATCAAGGCCAACTTCCAGCAGATTGTGACGCTGTCGCCGCTGATGTCCGACGATCTGCAGGCACTGGCCTCGAACATCACCGACCCGGGCCGTCTGGCCGACTTCATTGCCTCGGGCCTGGGCACGATCGCCACCGAGACCAAGCAGGAGGTGCTGCAGACGCTCGACGTCCGCGCTCGCCTCGACCTGCTCAACCGCCTGCTGATCAAGGAACTCGAAGTCCTCGAGCTGGGCTCGAAGATCCAGAGCCAGGTGCAGTCGGAAGTGGGCAAGAACCAGCGTGACTACTTCTTGCGCGAGCAGCTGAAGGCGATTCAGAAGGAACTGGGCGAGGGCGACGACCAGACCCGCGAGATCGAGGAACTGCGCACCAAGCTCGAAGCCGCCGGACTGCCGGAGACGGTGAAGAAGGAAGCGCTGCGCGAGCTCGATCGCCTGTCGAAGATGCCGCCGGCCGCGGCTGAATACACCGTGGCGCGCACCTATCTTGACTGGATCGTGGCGCTGCCATGGTCGAAGCGGACCGACGAAGTTATCGACCTCAAGAAGACCAAGAGCGTCATGGACGCCGAGCACTCGGGCCTCGAGAAGGCCAAGGACCGTATTCTCGAGTACCTCGCCGTGCGCAAACTGAACCCCGGCATGAAGGGGCCAATCCTGTGCTTTGTCGGCCCGCCGGGTGTCGGCAAGACCTCGCTGGCGCGCTCGATCGCGCAGTCGCTCGGCCGCAAGTTTGTGCGCATCTCGCTCGGCGGCGTCCGCGACGAAGCAGAGATCCGCGGTCATCGCCGCACCTACATCGGCGCGCTCCCCGGCCAGATCATCCAGGGCCTGCGTCGTGCCGAATCGAAGAACCCGGTCTTCATCCTCGATGAGGTCGACAAGCTCGGCAACGACTTCCGCGGTGACCCCTCGTCGGCGCTGCTGGAAGTGCTTGATCCGGAACAGAACCACACCTTCCGCGATCACTATCTCGACGTGCCGTTTGATCTGTCGGAAGTCCTGTTCGTGACGACAGCGAACGTGCTCGACACGATTCCGGCGCCGCTGCGAGACCGCATGGAAGTGCTCGAACTCCCCGGGTATACCGAGGAAGAGAAGCTCGCCATTGCCCGCGAGCACCTGGTGGCCAAGCAGGTTCTGAACCACGGGCTGACCAAGCAGCAGGTGGTGTTTACCGATTCGGGCCTGCGCGCCGTCATTCGCGGCTACACCCGCGAAGCCGGCGTGCGTAACCTCGAGCGTGAGATTGGCGCCATCTGCCGCAAGATCGCACGCCGCCGCGCCGAAGGCGACGACCACAAGGTGAAGGTCACGCCAGAGTTCGTCGAGCAGCTGCTCGGGTCATTCCGCTTCATGGAAGAAGAAGTGAAGGACCGCACCAAGCAGCCCGGCGTCGCGACCGGCATGGCGTGGACACCGGTGGGCGGGGATGTCCTGTTCGTCGAAGCGAAGCGCATGACCGGCGGCGGCTCGCTCACGCTGACGGGACAGCTTGGCGACGTAATGAAGGAATCAGCGCGCGCCGCGCTGTCGTGGGTCCGCGCGCATGCCAACGAGTGGCAGATCGATCCGGACTTCTTCAAGAACTCCGAGATGCATGTGCACGTTCCGTCGGGTGCCATTCCGAAGGACGGTCCGTCGGCTGGGGTGACGATGGTCACGGCCATGGTCTCGGAGCTGACGCGTCGCCCGGTGCGCGGTGACTTGTCGATGACCGGCGAGATCACGCTGTCGGGCAAGGTGCTGCCGGTCGGTGGCATCAAGGAAAAGGTGCTGGCCGCCAAGCGCGCCGGCGTCAAGGAAGTGATTCTGCCGAGGCAGAACGAGAAGAACGTCAAAGAGGATCTCGGCGAGGAGCTGCTGAAGGGATTGACCATCCACCTGGTCAGCACCATCGATGAAGTGCTGCTGCTGGCGCTGGTGCACGAGAACGATCGGCCGTCGAAGAAGCGGGTGGCATCGCCCGCGGCCAGTAGCCGCAAGACCCGACCGGGGCACGCGCCCCGGTCGCGGTAGTCCGCCAGGTGGCGCGTCCAGACGCGCCTCTACTTCAGTTGTTTCCGCTCATCCAGCAGATACGCTCGCAGGGCCGCTACGGCGGCCTTGTCGAGTTCCGCGAAGCGCGGCATGCCACGCTCGACCAGCGAGCCATCGAGGATCTTGTCGAGTCCTGAATAGACGCCTGGCGACGATCGCCGCAAGTCCGGCAGGATCGTGGCGCCGCCGTGGCAGCGTGCGCAGTAGGTGTTGAAGATCTTGCCACCCGCTGTGATTTCTTCGGGCTTCGCATTGCTCGTGATTGCGGTCACCGTGCGCGGTCGCGGGCGGGCGGGCAATGCCGCGGTGCCGCCAAGCGCGAAGGTCAGCAGCCGGCCGTAGCTGCGGGTCTTCTTCGAGAATGCACCGCCCCAGCCCGCCATCACCGACACGTACTGCTTGCCGTCGATCATGTAGGTAATGGGCGGCGCGACAATGCCGGTGGTGGCCCACGACGACCACAGCTTCTCGCCGGTGGTCGCGTTGTAGGCGATGAAGTCGCCGGCTGCGGTGCCCTGGAACACCAGGTTGCCGGCGGTCGCGAGCGTCCCGCCGTTCCAGTAGGCGCCGTATTCCACGGTCCATCGCGGCTGGCGCGCAATCGGATCCCACGCCAGCAGCCGGCCCTTGTAGGGCACGTCGTAGTCGTCGACCTTGCGGCCGATCGGCGCGAGGCCCAGGTTGTACTCGAGCGGCTTGTATTCGAACTCCGTCGGCTGCTCGTAGTAGCGGCCGTTGTCCTGGGCCGGGATGTAGACCAGGCCGGTCTTCGGGCTGAACGACATCGCCTGCCAGTTGTGGCCGCCAAGCGGTCCCGGACGAATGTAGGTGCCCTTGTCCTTGTAGTCGGCGCCCGGAATCTCCACCGGCCGGCCGGTCGCCATGTCGACGTGTGACGCCCAGTTGACGGTCACGTACGGATCCGCCGCCAGCAGCTCGCCGGTGGCGCGGTCCAGCACGTAGAAGAAACCGTTCTTCGGCGCCTGCATGAGTACCTTGCGCAGGCGGCCGCCGATCTGCAGGTCGGCGAGCATCATCGGCTGCACGGCGGTGTAGTCCCAGGTATCACCGGGCACCGTCTGGTAGTGCCAGACCAGCTCGCCGTTGTCGGGATTGATGGCGAGGATCGACGCCAGGTAGAGGTTGTCGCCGCCACCCGGGCTCCGGATCTCGCGGTTCCACGCGGCGCCGTTGCCGGTGCCGACGTAGAGCAGGTTGAGCTCGGGGTCGTAGACGATCGAATCCCACACCGTGCCGCCGCCGCCGAACTTCCACCAGTTGTTGCCCTTCCAGGTCGGCAGGGCCTTGTCGAGCGCCTTGTTCTCCTGCGGCTTCGACGGATCCCCAGGCACCGTGTAGAAGCGCCACGCCAGCTTGCCGGTTTCCGCGTCGTACGCCGAAACATAGCCACGCACGCCGTACTCGGCGCCGCCATTGCCGATGATCACCTTGCCGTTCGCAATGCGTGGCGCGCCGGTGCTGGTGTACGCCTGTTTCTGGTCGACCGTGGTCACCGACCACGACGGCTTGCCGCTCTTGGCATCGATCGCGATCAGGCGTCCATCGAGCGCGCCTAGATAAACCCGGCCCTTGTAAAACGCCGCCCCGCGATTGACCACGTCGCAGCAGGCGAGCTGATCGTACTTGCGATGCACTTCGGGATCGAACTTCCACAGTTGCTGCCCGGTCCTGGCGTCAACGGCATAGACCACGCTCCACGATGCCGTGGTGTACATCACCCCGTCGATGACCAGGGGCGTCGCCTCGAGGCCGCGATCGGTCGCCGTCTCGAACGACCACGCCAGTCCCAGCTTGGCCGCGTTCGCATCAGAGATCTGATCGAGCGGGCTGTAGCGTTGTTCGTAGTAGTCGCGCCCGTAGGACAACCAATCGCCCGGACGGGACTCGACGCTGGCGAGGGCCTTGTCGTCGACCGGCGCCGGCGCCTGTTGCGCCGAGACCAGCGCCATCAACGCGATCAACAGAGCTGCAGTGCCTCCAATAATTCGGCGTGCCATGTGTGGACCTCAGCGCTTCAAGCGCGGGATGAATTTGGTCAGGCCCTGCACCGGGCCGACTTCGCCGGCGTAAACGTTCCCGGCTGCATCAACGGCCACGCCTTCGCCCATCGACCCGTAACCGCCCATGCCCGACGCCTGACGCGACACGTGCTCAGGCACGAAGTACCACACCTCGCCGGTGCGTGCGCTGCCGACCCGCAGTCCCTTGCGCCAGCCGGGGTTGTAGTTGTCGTCCGACTCGGAGTCGATGGCATACAGCGTGTCGTTGCGATCGATGTGGAGTCCGCTGATGCGGCTGAACTGATACCAGGTATCGAGGTGCTTGCCCTCCTGATCGAAGATCTGGATGCGACGGTTGCCGCGATCGGCGACGAACAGCCGGCCGCGCGAATCGAACGCCAGCGAGTGCGGGCCGCGGAACTGACTGGTACCGAAACCGAAGGTGCCAAAGCTCTTGATGAACTTGCCGTCGGCAGCGAACTTCGAGATCCGTCCGATCGCGCCAGGGCCCTCCTGATCGAGGTACTGCGCGTTGTGCGCTTCGGCGACGAAGATGCTGCCATCGGGCGCCACGATCACATCGTTGGGCTCGGTGAACCTGGCCGGCGGATCGCCAGCCTCACCCGAGGTGCCCAGCGTCATCAGCAACTTCCCTTGCGGGCTGAACTTCAGCACCGTGTGGCCCTTGCCCGCCGCATCGGGGAACTGCTTCAGTTCAGCGGCGGTGGCCGAGCGGGCATCCACCACCCACACGTTGCCTTGCTTGTCGACGTCCATGCCGTGCGGCCACAGAATTTGCCCGGCGCCAAAGCTGTGCACCACCTTGCCGCTGGGGTCGAGCTTGACGATGGGATTGACGGTGGAGCCGGCGCACGAGTTGGTGCCGCAGCGATCACCGGCCCAGATGTGCTTGCCGTCAGGATCAACGTGAATCGCGCTGACCGATCCCCACTTGCGTCCATCAGGCAACATCCCGAAGTTGCGCACGGTCTCGTACGGGTTCGGGAGGTTGTTAATCGGCGTGACCTTGGCGTGCTCGGGTGGCCCGGCCGCGCCGCGCGGCGGTGGAACTGGAGCCGCCGGCGCTTGTGGCGCCTGGCCCAGTAGGCTGGCGCTGACGACAGCCAGAAGTGCAGTGCTAAGCAAGGCGGCGAAACGGCGACTCTGGATCATTCAGGCAACTCCCTTGTGGTTGCTCGAATTGTGGTGGGTCAGCGGATTGGAATCAAGCGGCCATTCCGGACCCTGACAGTTCGGGATGACCTGACTCCGGTCATCCTGAACTGTGAATTTCCTGACCAGACCCTAATCGTCCTACTGCGATGAACCGCCGCCTGACGCGAGCAGCGTGCTGCGGACCGGCGCGCGGGCCGGTAATGCGCGGACGGCGCGTTGAATAGCCTGCACGGTCTTGCCGGGCGAGGTGGCCGTCAACTGGCCATTCAGGATGCCAACAAAGTAGACCTGCCCCTCAGCACTCTCGATCTCCAGGCCACGCGCGACCTGCTTGCTGACCGCGATGCGCTTGATCTCGGCCAGCGACAGGCGCCATTCGTAGTTGCTCGACTGGAACTCGAGCACGCCATCGCTCATCGTCATGCGGCCCCAGCTGCGGCCATCGAGCGACGGTTCGGTGGACGAGGCGGCCATCCAGTAGCCGCGTGTGGGATCGGGGGATTGGGCTGCCGCAGGTAATGCCGCCACCGCCAGCAGGACCGCCGCAACCAGGTTGATCAACCGCAGGGAGTAGCTGTTGTTGTTCATGCCCCCTGACAGGGCAATTGAACTGCCAGCTTCGGCAGGAAGAGAAAAAGGCCTGAATTTCTGAAAGTGTCCCTAGATCACGAGGAAAGCTGATGACAAAACTGTCATCAGCTAGACAAACTCAGCCGAGAAGTGTGAGTCCGGCCATTGTCTTCAGGTCGACGATCTCTCCCGATGCGACCAGGGCGCGAGCCTCGGCCAGCGTGAAGGTGTGAGGCTCAATCTCTTCGTCCTCGTCCTTGCGGACGGTCGAGTCCGCGGCCGGCTCGCGCAGGTCTTCGCACAGGTAGTAAGTCATCTCTTCGTCGCAGAAGCCGGGCGTCGGGTAGTAGCCGCGCAGCCGCGTCACACGGCCCGGCGCGAGGCCGATCTCTTCTTCGCACTCCCTGGCCGCCGCCGCCGATGGATCCTCGCCGGGCTTGAGCGTGCCGGCCGGCAGTTCCCAGATCCAGCGATCGATCGGGTAGCGGTACTGGCGGATCAGGATGATCGAACCGGTACTGGGCACCGGCAGCAGGACCACCGAGCCGGGATGCCGGACCACCTCCATGTCGATGGTGTG
>Ga0163144_10007805_pt1 | contig 23379 bp, 23 predicted proteins | sample OliLak19BULKMAT1_FD_123175 | JGI IMG/M metagenome (GOLD analysis project Ga0163144, IMG submission 123175) | Freshwater microbial mat bacterial communities from Lake Vanda, McMurdo Dry Valleys, Antarctica - Oligotrophic Lake LV.19.BULKMAT1 | ecosystem: Environmental > Aquatic > Freshwater >...
AGTCCGTTGTTCACCGACGCCGAGCGCGCGGCGCTGGAACTGGCACAGGCCGCCGGACAGCAACCCAATGCGGCCACCGACCAGCACTTCGTGGAGCTGCGCAAGCATTTCACCGAACGGGGCATCCTGGAGATCGTTGGCCTGCTCGCCCTGTTCGGCTTCCTGAATCGCTGGAACGACACGCTGGCAACGCCGCTGGAGGCCGCGCCGCTCGGTTTCGCGTTGCAGACCCTGCGTCCCGAGGACTGGAACCCGGGCAAGCACGTCCTGTGATCCGTGCGCGTCGCTAGGCCTGGTCGATGCTCTGCTGACGAGTGCGTCGTCGAGGCCCGCTCTGGAACCGCTGCTCCAGAGCGGGCCGCATCCCGCGGCTCGAATCTCAATCCACGCGCCGAATGACGACCCGGGCGACCGGATTTCTCCAGTCGTAGACGGATGCCGCAAGGTCTCCGATCCCGTGCATGCCGCCGCTGACGTGCACGAAGCCTTCGCCATTGCGACTGGGTGAGGAGCCTTCGCCGCTGCAGCGCGGACCCGGAATGTTCCTGCAGAGCTCGTCGTTGGGTTCGCTGCCGGCGTCGTAGGCGAGCAATGTGCGGGTGACCGAGCCGCCGATCCACGGCAGGTCGAATGAATCCAGCGCCATGAAGCTGTCGTTGGTCGGGATCAGCATTGCGGCGATGCTCAGGCGATCGAAGCGGGCATTGGCCCGGACTCGAATCGTCGCGGTCGCGCCGGGCGCCAGCAGCCCCGGGATCGTCTGCGCGTCCAGCACCGCACCGGTGCTGGCGAGCTCACTCGCCAGGACCGAAGTATTTCCGTCCTCCGCGAGCACCGCCAGTCCATTGCCGGCTGGTGTGCCGAGTTCGAAGAATTCCACACGCGGCGAGTGCGTCGCCACCAGGATCGGGGTGAAAGTCTGGCCCCGGGTCAGATTGGTGATCGACACCTCGAACACGCGCGAGCCGCGGGACGCATTGCTGCCGGGTTCAGTCGCTTCAGCCATCGATCCGGACGCCAGCAGCGCCGCTGCGAGCCAAGCGAACGGTCGGATTCTGGAAAGAGCAGTCATCGTGAGTTCTCCATCGGTTTTGCGCGCCCGAAATGGGACGCGCGATCGGGAGACTCAGGCCCTGCTGGTCACGAAATCCTCACGGGAAACCGCTTTCATCGCCGGAAGTTCGAATGACGCGACAGTGCCCTGCCCGGGCACGCTCCGAAGGTCCAGACGGCTGTGATGCAACGCGAGCACTCTTTGTACGATCGACAGCCCGAGGCCGGTTCGTCCACCCTCTCCCGCGTAGAACGGCTGCAGCACTTTGTCAAGGTCCCTTGGATCGATGCCGGGTCCCTCGTCGCTGATCGTGACGCGAACCTGCGACGCGACTACCTCGATGCAAACGTGGGTCTCCCGTCCGCTGCGGCAGTGCCGCAACGCATTGTCCAGCAGGTTCTCTGCGACGGTTTCCATCAACGCGATATCCGCCATCACGGCGGGAATCTGGGGTGCACTCGACACGGTGAGCCGCACGCCGGCCTCGCGCGCGACCTGTTGACGCTGGGCGACGATGTCATGCATCAGGTCTGCGAGCGCGATGGGTTCCGGCTGCAGCGGCAAGGCGGCGAGATCGAGTCTCGCAAGCGTGAACACCTGGTCGACGAGTCGCTGCAGTCGATCGCAGTGCCTCAAGATGACCGCAAAGAACTCGGCACGCCGGTTGACACTCATCTTCGCGCCGTCCGTCGCCAGGGTCTCCACGTAGCCTCGCATCGCGGACAATGGCGTGCGCAGGTCATGCGAGGCCTGGGCGAACAGCTCTCGCCGTTCACGATCGGTGCCGCGCAGGTCCCGGACCTGATCCCGGATGCGGTGGGCCAGCGCATCGAATGCGCGCTGCACCCGGCGAAAGTCCTCCGCGGGCGCATCGATCCGCGTTCCGATCTGCGGAAGCAGTTCGCGCTCGACTTCGAGAATGCGTCTGTGCAAGCGGTTCAGCGGCCGCGCCAACCAGGCACTGATGCCCCAGAGCAACAGTATCGCCAGGCAAAGCAAGGCGAGCAGCCCTGCGGCACCGTAACGCAGGGCATGGCTGGCCTGGGCGTCGGCCAGACGCGTGGCGCGGTCGCTCGTGCCCAGCACGACGTATACGAAGCCCTCGCGTTGCTGATCCGAATCGATCGCCGCGGCCGAGAACAGGCGCGGAGCGCCGCCGCGTGGATCGCCGCCATAGATCGCTTCGACTCGATCGGCGGGACCGCCGAGGAACCGGAAGATCGGCTCCAGCGCAACTCGCCGTGCCGCAGACGTCGCAGACGTCGCCGGCCAGATCACCCGGCCGGTCGCGTCGAGCAGGTAGATATTGGCGGCAGGATTCAACACCATCGCGTGCTCGGCGATCTCGAGCATGCGCTGCTGGTAGATCCGACCGTCGCGGATCAGCGGACCGCGGGCCGCGATGTACATGGCCATGCTGCGATTCGCCGACTGCTGCACCTCATCCGCATACGAGCGCGCAGTCTGCAAGCCAAGCCAGAGATTGGCCGCGAGCACGGCCGCAAGCAGCCCGATGGTCGCGCCCAGCAGGCGCGTGCCGGGCGTCACGGCGGCACCGGATCCGCGTCGAAGCGGTACCCTTGACCCCACACGGTGACGAGGCAGCGAGGTTCCGCGGGATCGTCTTCGATCTTGGCTCGCAACCGGTTGATGTGCGAGTTGACCGTATGGTCGAAGCCGTCGAATCCTGGCCCCCAGACGACCGCGAGCAGCTGCTGACGCGAGAACGCCCGTCCCGAGTGCCGCAGCAGGTGGGCCAGCAGATCGAATTCGCGGTTCGTCAGGGCGAGCGGGCGACCGCGACGGGTCGCAATCCGTGCGGCTGCGTCGATGACGAACTCGCCGGCCTTCCACGTCGAGGGCGGAGGAGCGGGCTCGGCGCCATAGCGCAACATCGCGGAGCGCCGAAGTTGAGCCCGTATGCGTGCCTTCAGTTCAGCGACGCTGAAGGGTTTGGCCACGTAGTCGTCGGCCCCGGCGTCGAGCCCACGGACGTGATCACTTTCGGACGCGCGGGCAGTCAGAAGGATGATGGGGTGGACGTAAGAGCGCGAGCGTAGTTGCTGGCAGATGCTTGGACCGTCGCGTCCCGGCAGCATCCAGTCGAGGATGATCAGATCCCAGGGGTGATCCTGCGCCGTGTTGAACGCACGATCGCCATCGAATTCGAGTCGGACCTGCGCACCACAGGAGGTGGCGTGATGCGCGATCAGACGCGCGAGATCCCGATCGTCTTCGACCACGAGTAGCTGTTGCACGATTCTTACCGCCCATGACTTCCCTGACTAGAAGACCGGATGCCGAGCGGAAATATTGCGGACAAGTCTTTCAAACCGCCCTGATGGTCGCTGGAGGCTGTTGGGCGGAGGTTCTTTCATCGATCTAATCCCCGACGCCGCCTGCAACATCACAGCAGCGCCGGTTGAAAGGGCGGTACCCGCGCGGCGCGCGTTCGAGACGATCGAGTGGGAGCACGTATCGACACCTACCTGTAGCTATCCGCGTAGCCGTCAGCGGACGAACCAGAGACGCCGCAGCCAAGCCATCCATCGAGACGCTGGGGTGCGGACGTAGGCCATCGCCGCCATCTTGATGCCCTCGGCCTGGGTCGGATAGGCGTGGATCACGCGCGCGATGGCGCCAAAGCCGATGCCCGCGACCATTGCCAGCGACAGTTCGTTGATCATCTCGCCGGCATGTCGCTCGACCACGGTCGCGCCTATGATCTCGTCGGTGCCCTCGCGCACGTGGACCTTGACGAAGCCGCTTTCCTCGCCGTCAGTGACGGCGCGGTCGACATCGTGCATTGGCACCGTGAAGGTCTTCACCGCCATGCCGCGTGCGCGGGCCTGCCGCACGTACAGGCCGGCGTGGGCGATCTCGGGGTCGGTATACGTGCACCACGGAATCGCCAGCGCACTCAGAAGCTCGCGGCCGAAGCACAGCGCATTGCGCACGTCGATGAGTGCCGACGCCTTTGCGGTGTCGGTGAACTTATGCTCCGGGCAGACGTCGCCGGCGGCGAAGATTCGCCGGTTCGTCGTGCGCCGGGAATCGTCGACGACGATGCCGTCGTCAGGGTCGTAGGCCACACCGGCGGCCTCGAGGTCCAGGCCCGCAAGCGCAGGCATCCGGCCGATACCGGTGAGAATCTCGTCGACCTCGATCCTCGCGACGTTGCCGTCATTCAGCGTCTCGACGATCTTCTTGCCGCCCTCGACATGCACGTTGACGGCCTTCGTGTTCAGATGGATCTCGACGCCGTCGCGCGCCAGCGCCTCGGCCAGCGGCAGTGCGGCATCTCGTTCTTCCTTCGGCAGGAACAGCGGCTCGTCATGGGTGATGAGGGTGCGGCAGCCAAAGCGGCAAAAGGCCTGCGCCACCTGGCAGCCCACTGGGCCGCCGCCGATCACGAGCAGGCTAGGTGGCAGCTCGGTCAGGTCAAACAGCGTCTCATTGGTCAGGTAGCCGGCCTCTTCGAGGCCGGGAAATTTCGGCGGCAGCGAACGCGACCCGGTGGCGATCAGCGCCCCGTAGGCGGCAGCGTAGCGCATCTCGGCGTACAGGCGCGACGTCCGGATCAGCGCCAGCGACGGCACGCGACCATATTTCAGCGAGAGCCCGCCCAGCAGGTGCTTCTCGATGAGCGCAACCCGGCGCGCAACGCCGGATAGCCGCGGCCCATGCGCCACGGCAAGCCGCTGCGGTGGTTCTCGATCATCAGCACCGTCATGCCTTGGTCGAGGCCGAATTCACCTGGCGAGATCCAGCCGTTAGGGCCGGCCTCGGCCACGGTCGGGGTGAAGCCGCTGGCACGGATGAAAGTGGCGTCGTCGGTGGCGGACCGCGACCACAGCGCGCACCGCCGGAAGCACGAGCTCCGGCGCGAAGACCAGCGACGACAGCGTCGAGGAGGCGCAGATCGTGCCATCGTCGGGGCCGTAGGGCACGCCGCGTGCCGCATAGCCACAGAACGACTGACGGCGGCCGGCAATGCGGCGGCGCTTCGCACTCGGCCCGTCGCCAGCCGAGAGGCCCCAGCATTCGGCGCCGTAGCCGGCAAAGCTGCCGGCGTTGCGGATCGCGAACTCGCGCTGCGCGTAGGTGGCGCGCCGGCTGTTCTCGAAGTAATCACAGTCCTTCTCGCGCATGAAGGCGTCGCGGATGCCGCAGAAGTCGATTCACGCGTGCGAGAACTGGTGGATGAACAGCGGCCCTGCGTAGAGGAAGGCGTACCCGTACAGGTTCTCCCACTGGTAGGTTTCGGTCCAGGCGGTGAAGCTCCATCTCGTCCGGCGTGTCAGCGTCGAAATACGCCGCAGCGGTCAGCACGCCGGCAATCAGGAGCCGGTGTCGATCAGCGAGACCTCCGAGCGCCAGACGCGTGCGCCGCTTTCCATGTTGAGGAAGTGAAAGTACAGGCCGCGGTGGCCGGTGGCCGGGGCGCTGCACGGCGTCGGCGCGTTCCATCCAAGGGCGTTCGACGCCCACCGGGTAGGCCGACAACGCGAAGCCGATCACCGCGATGCTGCACGGCGCGCCGTCGCGCCTGGTGTCGGCCACGAGTCAGTTGTGCGGATTGTAGGCGCGAAGGAAATAGGCGAAGCCGCCGCGCTGAAGGTTCTCCAGCAGCCCGTCGTCCGTCGGGCGGGCGATCATTTCGATGCGATCGCTCCATCGACGATCGCCTGCGCCTCTTTCAGGATGCGTTGCAGGTGCTCGTCGCCGCTGAAACTCTCGGCGTAGATCTTGTAGATGTCCTCGGTGCCCGACGGTCTGGCGGCGAACCATCCGTTCGTCGTAATGACCTTGATGCCGCCGATCGCAGCGCCGTTGCCCGGTGCATGGTCGAGCACTGCCGTGATCGCTTCGCCGGCCAACTCGCGGGCGCTGATGCCCGCCGGCGTCAGCGCCGCAAGCTGTGCTTTCTGGGCCGGCGACGCCGGCGCCTCGACGCGATCGGCAACCGGCTCGCCGAGCGCCTGCACCAGTTCCGCATAGAACTCGGCCGGGTTGCGCCCGCAACGCGCCGTGATCTCGGCGGCCAGCAGTGCGGGCACGAGGCCGTCCTTGTCGGTGGTCCACACCGTGCCGTCGCGGCGCAGGAAGCTGGCGCCGGCGCTTTCCTCGCCGGCGAAGCCGAGCGAGCTATCGAGCAGCCCCGTCGAGAACCACTTGAAGCCCACCGGCACTTCGTAGAGCTTGCGGCCCAGCCGCGCGGCGACGCGGTCGATCAGGCTCGTGCTGACCACGGTCTTGCCGATCGCGGCGGTGGCACTCCACGGCGGCCGGTGCTTGTACAGGTAGTCGATGGCGACCGACAGGTAGTGGTTCGGCGGCATCAGCCCGGCCGTGGGCGTGACGATGCCGTGGCGGTCGTGATCGGTGTCGCAGCCGAACGCGATGTCGAAGTGATCCTTCATGCCGTGAAGTCGCCGCATCGCGTATGGCGACGACGGATCCATGCGGATCTGGCCGTCCCAGTCGACCGTCATGAAGGCGAAGGTCGGATCGACCACGTCGCTGACTACCGTGATGTCTAGGTGGTGATGCGCGGCGATGCGAGCCCAGTAGTGCACGCCCGCGCCGCCGAGCGGATCAACGCCGATGCGGAGCTTCGCATCGCGAATCGTGTCGAAGTCGATTACGTTGGCGAGATCAGCGACGTAGGCGCCGAGAAAGTCGTGGCGGTGCGTCGTCTTCGCACGCAGCGCCCGCTGGTATGGCAGGCGCCTCACGCCGTTCAGCGCGGCTTCGAGGTAGCGGTTCGCGGCGGCCTCGATGCTGCCGGTGATGTCAGCACCGGCCGGGCCACCGTTTGGCGGGTTGTACTTGAAGCCGCCGTTGTCCGGCGGGTTGTGCGAAGGCGTCACGACGATGCCGTCGGCCAGGCAGCGGCCTTCACGCCCGTGGTTGTGCACCAGGATCGAGTGCGACACCGCCGGTGTCGGCGTGTACTCGTCGTTCGTCGCCAGCATCACGTCCACGCCGTGGGCGGCGAGAACCTCGAGCGCGCTGGCGCAGGCTGGCTGCGACAGCGCGTGTGTATCGATGCCCAGGAACAGCGGCCCGGTAATGTGCTGGCGCTGGCGGTACTCGCAGATTGCCTGCGTCATCGCCAGTACATGCGATTCGTTGAAGGAGAGCTCGAACGGCGAGCCGCGATGACCGGAGGTGCCGAAGGCCACGCGCTGCGCCGACACTGCAGGGTCTGGCACGCCGGTGTAGTACGCGGTGACGAGGCGCGGCACGTCAACCAGCAGCGAACGCGGTGCCGGCTTGCCGGCCAGAGGGCTGATCAGGGTGGGCATCGGGGGCTCTTCAGGGATGAGCGCGTGGGATAGCCTGTCAGCCGCTCAGCGCTGACGCCGATAGCGCCGGATCAGTGCATTGGTGGAACTGTCGTGGTCGAGCGGCGGGTCGCTCGCGGCGTCAAGCTCGGGGAGCACACGCTGCGCCAGCACCTTGCCGAGTTCGACGCCCCACTGGTCGAACGAATCGATGCCCCAGATCACGCCCTGCGTAAAGACGCTGTGCTCGTAGAGGGCGATCAACGCGCCCAGCGTCCTTGGCGTCAGTCGTTCAGCCAGGATCGTGTTGCTCGGCCGGTTGCCTTCGAAGACGCAGTGCGGAACCAGCGCAGGCGCCGTCCCCTTGCCGGCGGCCTCTTCGCCGGTCTGGCCGAAGGCCAGTGCCTCACTCTGTGCGAAGAGGTTGGCCATCAGCAGGTCGTGCTGTTGTCCCAGCGGGTTCAGGCCCTGGCAGAAGCCGATGAAGTCGCACGGCACCAGCCGCGTGCCCTGGTGGAGCAACTGGTGGAACGAATGCTGGCCGTTGGTGCCGGGTTCGCCCCAGAGTATGGGCGCAGTCTCGAAGTCGACGCGCGTGCCACGCTGCGTCACGTGCTTGCCGTTGCTCTCCATCGTCAGCTGCTGCAGATATGCCGGGAAGCGCTTCAGGTACTGATCGTACGGCAGCACGGCAGCAGTCGCGGCGCCGAGGAAATTGTTGTTCCAGATCGCCACCAGGCCTAGCAGCGCAGGCATGTTCCGTTCCACCGGCGCAGCGCGAAAGTGCTCGTCCATGGCGTGGAAACCGGCCAGCAGGTCGCGGAAGTGCTGCGGCCCGATGGCGATCATCAAAGACAGGCCGATCGCCGAGTCCATCGAGTAGCGGCCGCCGACCCAGTCCCAGAACCCGAACATGTTCTCTGCCGCGACGCCGAACTGCGCCACGCCTTGCGTATTCGTCGAGACCGCGACGAAGTGCCGAGCCACCGCCGTTTCGTCGCCGAGCCGCGCGACGGCCCACGCACGCGCCGCGTAGGCATTGGTCAAGGTCTCCTGCGTCGTGAAGGTCTTCGAGCAGACGATGAACAGGGTTTCAGTAGCATCGAGATCGCGGGTTGCCTCGACCAGATCGGTGCCATCGACGTTGGAGACGAAACGCAGCGCCAGATCGCGCTGGCTGTAGTGGCGCAGGGCCTCGAAGGCCATCACCGGCCCTAGGTCGCTGCCACCGATGCCGATGCTGATGACGTTGCGAATGCGCTTGCCGGTGTGGCCGAGCCAGCGACCGCTGCGCACGGCATCGGAGAAAGACGCCATGCGCTCCAGAACTGCATGGACCTCGGCGACCACATCGACACCGTCGACGACGATGCTTTGCGTAACCGGCGCGCGAAGCGCGACATGCAGCACCGAGCGCTTCTCGGTCGTATTGATCGCGCCTCCGCAGAACATGGCCTCGATGCGCTCGACCAGGCTGCATTCGGCGGCCAGCGCGGCCAGCAGCGTCAGCGTGCGATCGTCGATGCGGTTCTTCGAGTAGTCCAGATACAGCCCGGCCGCTTCGAGCGTGTAGCGTCGGCCGCGCTGAGCGTCGGCCGCGAACAGGTCGCGCAGGTGGATGTGTGCTGTCGTCCTGAGGTGATCGGTCAGCCCTTGCCACGCTATCAGCGAGACCGGTGACCCCGGCAGATCACGCGCCGCAGCAACATCGCCATCAAGAGTCATGCGCCGGTACCGGCAAGGCTGGCGCTTTTTTCATGGATGCACGCCAACAGCGCATGCCACGATGCGGCGAAGGCGTCGGCACCCTCGCGCTGCAGGCGTGCGGCCAAGGCCTCATCGTCGACGCCCTCGCGCCTGAACTCTTCCAGTACCGCCTCGGCATTGCCCCCATCGGCCGCCAGCGCGGCACCCACCTTGCCGTGGTCGGCGAAGGCAGACAAGGTCTTCTCCGGGATCGTGTCGATGGTATCGGTTGCCGCCAGCGCCTCGACGTACAGCGTGTCGGGCGCCGCCGGGTCCTTGGTTCCGGTGCTGGCCCACAGCAGCCGCTGCGGCCGGGCACCCGCTTCGGCGAGTTTCAGCCAGCGTGGCGATGCGAGCAGGTCGCGATAGGCCTTGTAGATGCGCATCGCGATCGCGATGCCCAGACGGTTGTGGAGCCGCGGCGAGACTTCCGGGTTGACCGCGACGTCCCAGCGGCTGACGAATATCGAGGCCACCGAGCGTACGTTCGGATCCAGGCCCGCCTCGATTCGGCGTTCGATGCCGCGCAGGTAGGCCTCGGCGGCCACGAGGTACTGCTCTCGCGAGAAGAGCAGGGTAACGTTGACCGGCACGCCGCCGAAGATCGATTCCTCGATGGCTTCGGTGCCGGCCGCGGTGCCCGGGATTTTGATGAAGAGATTCGGCCGGTCCGCCGCATCGTGCAGCCAGGCCGCGGCGTGGATCGTCTTGGCGGCGTTGTCGGCGAGCAGTGGCGACACTTCGAGCGACACCCAGCCGTCGAGCCCTTCGGTGGCGTCGTGGATCGGGCGAAACAGATCTGCCGCCGTGGTCAGATCCTCCAACGCCAGCGCGAAGAACAGCTGCTCCGCGCCTTCGCCGCGCCGCGCCAGGCGGGCAATCGCTTCGTCGTATAAGTGGCCGCGGCCGATGGCGTGTTCGAAGATCGTCGGGTTCGACGTCAGCCCGGTCACGGACCAGTCGGCGATGTAGCGCGCCAGCGTGCCCCGCATCAGCATTTCGCGGCTGATGTTGTCGACCCACAGGCTCTGGCCGAGGTCGTGAAGCTTCTTGGTGTTGGTGTTCATGGTATCTCCAGGGTCGCCCGCGCCTCGGTGGCAGGTCGACTGATCAGGGGCTGGCTGGGCGGCGACCACCGCCGGGTCCAGCGCGTAGTGGCCCTGGCGCGCGAAGATGGTGGTGAGCCGCTCCTGCCAGATCGCCCTCATGGCTGCGAAGATGCGCAGCTTGTCATCGACTTCTTCCCGCCAACGCGTGACCGCGACGTCGTTCCAGCGGCTGAGGCTGCCACCGGCTGCCGCGATCAACACGTGGTAGCTGCCGTTTGCAAGGAGTTGGACTTCGGGCATGGGGTGAGGAGAGCTCGCGGCGGACGCGCACTCAAGGCGCCACAACAGAGCGCCTTCGATCCGCAGTGGGCATCGTGCTGGCGGTGCCCGCTAGGGTCGGTGCGATAGCCGACAGACCGGGCGTCGGCAGCTGCGCAGACTTCGATCGCGGGCGTCTCTGCGCGCCGTTCAACCAAGGAGTCCCGGTGGGCGAAAAGAGCCAGAAGCACAGCCGCCTGGCGCACCTCTCGAGTAGCGACGATCCTGTGCCATTCGGCCGTCACGTCGAGCACCACATTTCGCACGATGACTACAAGGCCGAACTGCACGCGTTGCAAATCGAATTCGTCAAGCTGCAACGGCACTTCATCGCCCATGGCGATCGCATCCTGGTGCTGCTGGAAGGCCGCGACGCAGCCGGCAAGGACGGAGCCATCAAGCGCATCGTCGCCCACCTGAGCCCGCGCGAAACACGTGTCGTCGCGCTCGGCAAGCCGTCAGACCGCGACACGCGCGCCTGGTACTTCGAGCGCTACGTCGCGTTCCTGCCGGTGGCCGAGGAAATGGTCCTTTTCAATCGCAGCTGGTACAACCGCGCCGGGGTCGAGCGCGTGATGGGCTTCTGCACGAAGTCCGAGCTTCATGAGTTCATGCAATCGGTCCCGCGCTTCGAGCAGATGCTCGTCGACTCTGGCATCAAACTGCTGAAGTATTACCTGGACATCAGCAAGGACGAGCAGAAGCAGCGTCTGGCCGATCGTCGCAAGGATCCCCTGAAACAGTGGAAGATCAGCCCGATCGACGCCGTCGCGATCAAGCACTGGGACGAGTATTCCGAGGCCCGCGACGCCATGCTGCTGGGCAGCCATATCACCGATGCGCCATGGAAGATCCTGCGCACCGACAGCAAGCGGCACGCGCGCCTGAACCTGATGCGCGACATCTTGAGCCGACTGCACTACGCCGGACGCAGCAAGAAGCTCCTGGCACCCGACCGCAACATCGTCTTTAAGTTCACGCCGGACGCCCTGGCCAAGCAGCGGTTGGCGTACTGAGCCGTGAGCGCCGTGCAGCCATCGCAAGAGTCGAATTCGGGCGTGATCACCGCTGTGCGCGGCAGCGTGGTCGATGTGCGCTTCGATCGGCGTCTGCCGCCCATCCGCACGTTGCTGCGCGCCGGCAACGATGGCGCGATGGCGATCGAGGTGCTGACCCAGGTCGATGCCCGCCACGTGCGTGGCATCGCGCTCACGCCGACGCAGGGTCTGGCGCGCGGCATGCCGGTGTCGGACACCGGTGGGCCGCTGCTGGCGCCGGTCGGCAAGGCCATCCTGTCGCGCATGTTCGATGTCTTCGGCCATGCCATCGACCGCCAGGACGAACCGAAGGACGTGGCATGGCGCTCGGTGCACCGCGAGCCGCCGCCGCTTATTCATCGCTCGACCACGTCGGCAATCTTCGAGACCGGCATCAAGATGATCGACGTGCTGGTGCCGCTGGAAACCGGCGGGAAGGCCGGACTGTTCGGCGGCGCCGGGGTCGGCAAGACGGTGCTGCTGACCGAGATGATCCACAACATGGTCGGCAAGCAGAAGGGTGTCAGCATCTTCTGCGGCATCGGCGAGCGCTGCCGCGAGGGCCAGGATCTCCATGCCGAGATGAAGAAGGCCGACGTGCTGAAGAACATGGTGATGGTCTTCGGCCAGATGAACGAGCCGCCGGGCGCACGCTTCCGGGTCGGCCAGGCTGCGCTGACGATGGCCGAGTACTTCCGCGACGATGAGCAGCGCGATGTGCTGCTGCTGATCGACAACATCTTTCGATTCATCCAGGCCGGCTCCGAGGTCTCGGGGCTGATGGGGCAGATGCCGTCGCGCCTCGGCTACCAGCCGACGATGGGCACCGAGCTTTCGGCCCTGGAGGAGCGCATCGCCAACACCGACAGCGGCGCAATTACCTCGATCCAGGCGGTATACGTTCCTGCCGACGACTTCACGGACCCGGCGGCGGTGCACACCTTCTCGCACCTGTCGGCGTCGCTCGTGCTGTCGCGCAAGCGCGCCGGCGAGGGCCTGTTCCCGGCCATCGACCCGCTTCAGTCGAATTCCAAGATGGCCACCCCTGGGATCGTTGGCGAACGACACTACGCGCTCGCACAGGAGATCCGACGCACCCTGGCGCAGTACGCTGATCTGAAAGACATCATCGCGATGCTCGGCCTGGAGCAGCTGTCGCCGGCCGACCGTGACGTCGTTGCGCGTGCGCGCCGGCTCGAGCGCTTCCTGACGCAGCCTTTCTTTACTACCGAGCAGTTCACGGGCCTGCAGGGAAAGCTGGTGAGCCTGGCCGACGCGCTCGACGGTTGCGAGCGCATCCTGCACGACGAGTTCAAGGACCGGCCGGAAAGCGCTCTGTACATGATCGGCGCGATCTCGGAGGTGAAAGCCGACGCCACGGCCGACGACGCGCAGCCGAATGCCAACGCACCCGCAGCGATCGCACCGCCTGAGGTGGCCCATGCGCCTTAAGGTGTTGCTGCCGTTCCGGGTGTTCGTCGACAAGGTCGGCGTTATGCGCATCGTCGCCGAAACGAGTGAGGGATCGTTCGGTCTGCTGCCGCGCCGGCGCGACTGCGTCGCTGCCCTGGTGCCGGGAATCCTCACCTACCAGAGCGATGCGGACGGTGAAGTCTTCATTGCCGTCGATGAAGGTGTCCTGGTCAAAATTGGTGACGAGGTGCAGGTGTCGGTTCGGCGCGCGTCGAGCGGCGCCGACCTCGCCAGCCTGCGCGGCGCGGTGCGGCGCGACTACCTGACACTGGATGCGCTGGCGCTGGGCGCGCGTGCAGCCACCCGGAAGCTGGAGAGCGGGTTCCTGGGACGCTTCGCGAGGTTTCACGATGAATGATCGGGACCCCTCAGGACGGCTTGCCGATCGGATCGGTGCCAAGGCGGAACGCAAGTTGCGCGCGCGCCGCGACGGCGCACCGGGCGTCTGGTCGGGTCTGGAAATGATGGGGTTGATCGGCTGGTCGGTGGTGGTGCCGACCCTGGCGGGCGCGGCACTGGGGCTCTGGCTCGATTCGCGTCACCCCGGCGCGCATCCCTGGTCGCTGGCCTTGCTGATGGCTGGCCTGGTGCTCGGCTGCCTCAACGCCTGGCGCTGGGTGGCCCATCAGGACCGCGCGATGCACGGTTCCGATGGCACCGCCAAGCGCACCGATGATCACCAGGCCGACGACTGACCGCGATGAACCAAATGCTCATACTTTTTCTTGCCGGCGCTGCAGGCGGCCTGCTCGGCCTGCTCTTTTTTGGCGGCTTGTGGTGGACCGTGCGTCGGGCGATGGATTCGCCCAGGCCAGCGCTGTGGGTCGGCGGCAGCATGCTGTTGCGCATGGCGTGCGCGGCAGCCGGATTCGTCGTTGTCGCCGCTGGCGATTGGCAAAGACTGCTGTCGTGCCTGCTGGGATTCTGGGCCGCTCGCTGGCTGGTCGTCCGCCTGACAACCCGCCTGGCGGCGGAACCCGCGGGCGCGGCGCGAACCTCGCTCGAAGAAGTGGCCCCGACCTGATCCGCCATGCGCCTCGGACCCGATCAACTGATCTTCTGGCAATACGGCCTTTTCAAGCTCAACGGCACCATCGTGTTCACATGGGCATTGATGGCCTTGCTGGTGTTCGGTTCCATGCTGATCACCCGCAAGCTCTCCACCGAGCACCAGCGTTCGCGCTGGCAGAATCTGCTGGAGATCGTCGTCACTGGCATCACGCAGCAGATCCGCGACGTGGGCCTGGATCGGCCCGAGCGCTATCTCGCCTTCCTCGGCACGCTGTTCCTCTTTGTTGCCGCCGCTGCGCTGGCGACCATCGTGCCCGGCTACGAGCCCCCGACGGGTTCGCTCTCGACCACCGTCGCGCTGGCCCTGTGCGTCTTCGTGGCGGTGCCGCTTTTTGGCATTCGCGAACAGGGCCTGGGTGGTTACCTGAAGTCCTACTTCGAGCCAACGTTCATCATGCTGCCGTTCAACATCATCAGCGAATTCTCGCGCACGCTGGCACTGGCGGTGCGCCTGTTCGGCAACATGATGAGCGGCGCGATGATCGTCGGCATCCTGCTCACCATCACGCCATTTCTCTTCCCGGTGGTGATGACGCTGCTCGGCCTGCTGACCGGCATGGTGCAGGCCTACATTTTCAGCATTCTCGCAGCGGTGTATCTCGCCGCCGCGACGCGGCCGACGCCGCGGCCAAGCCAACCTGCGCCGACCACGGCCTGAATCGTCAAGGAACACTCTATGGACAGTCTGACGCTCATCGCGACGATCTCGATCATCATCGCCGGTATCACTACCGGCTTTGGCACCATGGGCCCGGCGCTGGCCGAAGGCCGGGCCGTCGCGACCGCGCTCACGGCTCTGGCGCAGCAGCCCGACGCCTCGGCGACGATCACACGCACGCTCTTCGTCGGCCTGGCGATGATCGAATCGACCGCGATCTACTGCTTCGTGGTGTCGATGATCCTGATCTTTGCCAATCCGTTCTGGAATGCGGCAGTCACCCAAGCTGCGGCCGCGGTGGGCAAGTAAACCATGCTGATCGACTGGTTCACCGTCGGCGCACAACTACTCAACTTCGTCGTGCTGGTCTGGCTGATGAAGCACTTTCTCTATCAGCCGGTGCTGGATGCGATCGCGGCACGCGAGAAGCGCATCGCCGACCAGATCGCCGACGCCGCGGCCAAGGAAGAGCAGGCCGCGACCGAACGCAAGACTTTCGAGGACAAGAACACCGCCTTCGACCAGCAGCGCGCAAGCCTGCTGGACAAGGCCACCGCAGACGCGAAGGCCGAGGCCCTGCGACTCGCCGACGAGGCGGAGAAGGCAGCGCTGGAATTAGCCACCAAACACGAGCACGCCTTGGCGAGGCAAGCCGCGCACCTGCAGCAGACGATCGCCGGTCGAGCCGCACACGAGGTGTTCGCCGTCGCGCGCAAGACCCTGAGCGATCTGGCGAACGCAGACCTGGAATCACGCATGGTGGGAGTCTTCACGCGACGCTTGCGCGAACTGCACGGTCCCGCCAGAGAGCAACTCGCAGCCGCGCTGAAGCCGGGCGCCGAACCCGCCCTGGTGCGCAGCCACTTCGCGCTGCCTGCCGACCAGCAGGCGGCGATCCAGGATGCGATCAACGTGTGCTTCTCGGCCGATGTGCCGTTGCGCTTCGAGACTGCGAACGATGCCGTCTGTGGCATCGAACTGAGAGCCGGTGGACAGACGCTGGCCTGGACCATTGCCCAGTACCTGCGCGACCTGCAACATGAGGTCGCCGCGCTGCTGATGCCCACGGCCAAGTCGGCAGCGGCGCCCAGGCAGCCTGACGCGGGGCACGCCGGCGCCGTGCCGGCGCCCCACGCCGATGCCGTCGCTCCATGAAGAGCATCACCGCGAGCGCACTCGATCGGGGCTTCGCGGCGCTCGCTCAGGCGCGCACCGCGTTTGCGCCGGCACTCGTGCCGCGCGAGGTCGGCGCCATCACGCAGGTCGCGACGGGCATCGCGCATGTCAGCGGCCTGCCCGGCGCCGGCTTCGACGAACTGCTGACGTTTCCCGGCGATGTGGCGGGCATCGCGTTCAACGTCGACGAGCACGAGCTCGGCGTGGTGCTGCTCGGCGAGTACTGGCACCTGCAGGCCGGGGACGAGGTGCAGCGCACCGGCCGCGTGATGGACGTGGCCGTCGGCCCTGGCTTGCTCGGGCGTGTCATCGACCCGCTCGGCCGCGCGCTCGACGGGCTCGGCGCCATCGATGCGACAGCGCGGCTGCCGATCGAGCGGCCCGCCGCTGCCATCATGGACCGCGCGCCGGTCGACGTGCCGCTGCAGACCGGCCTGAAGGTGATCGATGCGCTGATTCCGATCGGCCAGGGCCAGCGCGAGTTGATCCTCGGCGACCGCCAGACCGGCAAGACCGCGATCGCGCTCGATGCCATCCTGAATCAGCGCGGGCAGAACGTAGTCTGCGTCTACTGCGCCATCGGGCAGCGCGCTTCGGCGGTCGCCAAAGTGGTCGCCACGCTGCGCGAAAAGGGCGCAATGGACTACACCGTGGTCGTCGTCACCGAAGGAAATCAGTCGCCTGGCCTCGCGTACATCACGCCGTATGCGGCGACGAGTATCGCCGAACACTTCATGGAAGCAGGCCGCGACGTGCTGATCGTCTACGACGACCTGACGCAGCATGCACGCGCCTATCGAGAGCTCTCTCTGCTGCTGCGCCGGCCGCCGGGGCGCGAGGCCTTCCCCGGCGACATCTTCTACATCCACTCGCGCCTGCTCGAACGCTCGACCCACTTGCGCAAGGAGCGCGGCGGGGGCTCGCTCACCGCCCTGCCGATCATCGAGACCGAGGCCGAGGATATCTCGGCCTATATCCCGACCAACCTGATCTCGATCACCGACGGCCAGATCTATCTCTCGCCCACACTGTTCGAGCTCGGGGTGCTGCCCGCGGTGGACGTGGGCAAGTCGGTGTCGCGGGTCGGCGGCAAGGCGCAGCTCGGCCCCTTCCGGGCCGTGGCCGGCGACCTGAAACTGGCCTATGCGCAGTTCGAGGAACTCGAGTCGTTTTCGCGCTTCGGCGCGCGCCTCGACGACGCAACCCGCAAGACCATCGCACATGGCCAGCGCATCCGCGCCTGTCTGAAGCAACCACAGTTCGACCCCGTGCCCGTGCCGGCTCAGATCGCCGTGTTGCTGGCGCTGACGGCCGGGCTGTTCGACACCGTGCCGCTGCCGCGCATGGCCGAGGCGCAGCGCGTCGTGCAGGACGCTGCGGCAAAGCTCGATGCGCCATTGCGCAAGCGCCTTGTCGGTACCAACAAGCTGAGCGACGAGGATCGCAAGGCCGTCACCGACAGCGCGGCTGCAGTGCTGAAGGCTTTCTTGCCGAAGCCCGACGCCAAGCCTGCAAAGAGCGTGACTGCATGAGCGATAGCCTGGCTGCGCTGCGCCGCAAGATCACCGGTGCGGGCGATCTGCACGCCGTGGTGCGTACCATGAAGGCGCTGGCGGCGTCGAGCATCGGCGACTACGAGCGCTCGGTACTCGCGCTCGCCGAGTACGACCGTATGGTCTCTCTCGGACTGGGAGAGTGCTTTCGACAGGCACAGGCGGATCCGAGCGCCGCGCCCGAGCGCGTGTCGGCATTGGCGTCGGCCCCGATCGGTGCCATCGTCTTCGGCTCCGACCAGGGGCTCGTCGGTCCCTTCAACGATGTGATTGCAGCGTATGCGATCGGCACCCTGGCCGCTCTGCCGGGTCGCCCCCAGATTTGGGCAGTCGGCGAGCGGGTCCAGGCGAGACTGAAAGACGGGGGCCTGGAAGTGCTCGGCGCGTATTCGGTGCCAGATTCTGTCGAGGCGATCGCGCCGCTCGTCGCACAGGTCCAGATCGACAGCGAGGCACGCCGCGCCACGAGCGGCATGACGCAAGTTCATGTCTTTCACAACCGGCCGCTCGCCGCTTCGCTTTACGAGCCCGTAAGCCAACGCCTTTTGCCGCTCGACGCCGCCTGGCAGCAGAACCTGGCGGCCGTGCCATGGCCTGGCAACATGAGGCCCGAGGTGCTGGACCACGGCGCGACCACCTTGCGCGCACTGATCCGGGAGTACCTTTTCATCTCGCTGTTCCGCGCCTGCGCAGAATCTCTCGCGAGCGAGAACGCCAGCCGGCTGGCGGCAATGGAGCGCGCCGACCGCAACATCGAGGGCCTGCTCGAACAGCTGCACGGCCGCTTTCACCGGCTGCGCCAGGGTTCGATCGACGAGGAGCTCTTCGACGTCACCGCGGGCTACGAAGCTCTGGCCCATTCGTGAACATCCTGACGCTCCGCGCCGGCGCATCGAGATGCTGCGCGAGCGCCGTCCGCACCGGCGAGGATCTGATGATCGCCCGGTCGGTATCCCTCTGGTTGGCCACGGTACGCACATTGAAGGCTCGTCATGACTTCCAAAACCCGGATGCTGAGCACTCAGCAACTGTCCCGCATGGACGCCTACTGGCGCGCCGCGAACTACCTGTCTGTCGAGCAGATATATCTCTACGACAACCCGCTGCTCAGACGGCCGCTGGCGCTATCCGACGTCAAGCGCATGCTGCTCGGGCACCGGGGCACGACACCCGGGCAGAACTTCATCTACGTGCACCTGAACAGCAGTACGACCTGGACATGATCTATGTCTCCGGGCCCGGCCACGGCGGTCCTGCAGTCGTCGGCAACACCTACCTCGAAGGCACCTACAGCGAGGTCTATCCGGACATCAGCCAGGACGAGGCCGGCCTGCAGAAGCTGTTCCGGCAGTTCTCGTTTCCCGGTGGCATCCCGAGCCACGCATCGCCCGAGTGCCCGGGCTCGATCCATGAAGGCGGCGAACTCGGCTATTCGCTCAGCCATTCGTTTGGAGCGGTTTTCGACAACCCCGAGCTGATCGTCGCCTGCGTCGTCGGCGACGGCGAAGCCGAGACCGGGCCGCTGGCCACGGCCCGGCACTCGAACAAATTCCTCGATCCGGTGACCGACGGCGCGGTGTTGCCGATCCGGCACGTCAACGGCTACAAGATCGCCAACCCGACGGTGCTGGCGCGCATCACGCGCGCAGAGCTCGAGCAGTTTCTGCGCGGCTGCGGATGGACGCCGCTGTTCGTCGAGGGCCACGAGCCGACGTTGATGCACGAGGCGATGGCCACGGCGCTGGACCAGGCCGTCGAGCAGATCCGCCGGATCCAGAGGGCCGCGCGTGCCAGGGGCGGGCGGTGCGTCCACGCTGGCCGATGATCGTGCTCGAGTCGCCCAAGGGCTGGACCGGGCCGAAGGTGGTGGACGGCCTGCAGATCGAAGGCACCTTCCGCGCCCACCAGGTGCCGATCACCGACCCGGCCAAGCATCCGGGTCATCTCGCGTCACTCGACGACTGGCTCAAGAGCTACCGCGCAGAGGAATTGTTCGACCAGCAGGGCCGGTTGATCACGGAACTCACGCCGGTCGGCATGCGGCGCATGGGCGCGAACCCGCACGCCAACGGCGGCATGCGGCTACGCGACTTGCACATGCCGGACTTTCGCGAGTACGCATGCGACGTGGCAAAGTGGAACGACGAACAGCGCAACTTCCGGGTCTTCGGGCCCGACGAGACGCTGTCCAACGGGCTTGCGGCACTCTTCGAAGCCACGCAGCGCCAGTGGGACGCGGCGACCCAGCCCAACGATGAGTTCCTGGCGCCCACCGGCCGCGTGATGGAAATGCTCAGCGAGCACCAGTGCGAAGGCTGGCTCGAAGGCTATCTGCTGACCGGCCGCCACGGCGTCTTCAACTGCTACGAAGCCTTCATTCACATCATCGACTCGATGTTCAACCAGCATGCCAAGTGGCTGAAGGTGACGGCGCACATTCCGCGGCGGCGCAAGATCGCCTTGCTGAACTACCTGTTGATATCCCACGTCTGGCGACAGGACGACAACGACTTCACGCACCAGGACCCGGGCTTCATCGACCACGTCGTCAACAAGAAGGCCGGGATCGTGCGTGTCTACCTGCCCCCCGACGCGAACTGCCTTTTGTCGGTGATGGACCATTGCCTGCGCAGCCGCCATTACGTCAACCTGGTGGTGGCCGGCAAGCACCCGGCACCGCAGTGGCTGACGATGGACGCCGCGGTCAGACACTGCACCGAAGGCATCGGAATCTGGGAGTGGGCCAGCGACGACGGCGACGAGGCGCCCGACGCCGTGATGGCATGCTGCGGCGACGGGCCGACGCTCGAAACGCTGGCTGCCGTTTCCATCCTGCGCGAGCACCTGCCGGCACTGAAGATCCGCGTCGTAAACGTGGTCGACCTCATGCGCTTGCAACCCGACACCGAGCATCCGCATGGCCTCGGTGACCGGGACTTCGACGAACTCTTCACCCGCGACAGGCCCGTGATCTTCGCCTTTCACGCCTACCCGTGGCTGATCCACGGGCTGACGTATCGCCGCACCAACCACGACAACATCCACGTACGCGCCTACAAGGAAGAAGGCACGATCACGACGCCGTTCGACATGACGGTGCTGAACGACCTCGACCGCTTCCACCTCGTGATGGATGTCATCGACCGCCTGCCGCAGACCGGCGACAAAGGCCTGGCGTTGAAGCGCCAGCTCAAGGAAAAGCTCATCGAGCACAAGCAATACATCGACAAGCACGGTGAAGACATGCCGGAAATCAGGAACTGGACCTGGACCCCGGCGACCTGAGGCGGCCAAGGAGAACTCAAGTATGGCCAGCACGGAACAGATCGAACTAGACCGACATTTTGAGCAGCTGACCGATTCGGTGACGCGGTGAATAAACGCATCCTCGATCTGCTGTGTATCAATACGCTACGCTTCCTGTCGGTGGACATGGTGCAGCGGGCCAATAGCGGCCACCCCGGGCTGCCGCTCGGTGCGGCCGCGATGGCGTACGCCTTGTGGACTGGCCACCTCAAGCATCATCCGGCCGATCCGCAGTGGCCCGATCGCGACCGCTTCGTTCTCTCCGCGGGGCATGGCTCCGCGCTGCTCTACAGCCTGCTGCACATGACCGGCTACGACCTGTCGCTGGACGACCTGAAGCAGTTCCGCCAGTGGGGCAGCAAGGCGCCCGGGCACCCGGAACGCGGCCATACGCCGGGCGTCGAGATCACGACCGGCCCACTGGGCCAGGGCCTCGCCAACGCCGTCGGAATGGCGATCGCCGAAGCGCATCTGGCGGTGCGATACAACCGTGATGGCTACACGCTGGTCGACCACCGCACCTGGGCGATGGTCAGCGACGGTGACCTGATGGAAGGCGTGGCTGCCGAAGCGGCTTCACTGGCTGGCCACCTGCAACTCGGCAAGCTCGTTTGCCTGTACGACGACAACCGCGTCACGCTGTCGGCGGCCACGGACATCACCTTCAGCGAAGACCGCGCGCTGCGCTTCCGGGCCTATGGCTGGCAGACCCTGGTGGTCGACGACGGCAACGATCTGGAAGCGGTGAATGCAGCGCTCGACGAGGCACGCGCCGAGACCATTCGCCCTTCATTGATCCTCGTGCGCACGCACGTCGGCTTCGGCTCGCCGGAACAGGACAGTTTCAAGGCCCACGGGTCCCCGCTGGGTGTCGAGGACGTGAAGCGCACCAAGCAGGCGCTGGGTTGGCCGCTGGATCCGCCGTTCGACGTTCCGGCTGCGGCGCTGGAACACTTCCGCCAGGCGCTGGCCCGGGGCAAGAAAGCCGAGGGCGAGTGGAGCGCGCGAATGCGCAGCTACGCCGAGGCGTTCCCGGAGATGTCGGCCGAGCTGCTGGGCCGGCTGCGCGGTGATCTGCCTGCGGGCTGGGACGCGGATATACCGTACTTCTCTGCCGACCAGAAGGGCATGGCCACCCGCGTTGCCGGTGGAACGGTCCTCAATGCGATTGCGTCCCGCCTGCCAGCGCTCTTTGGCGGTTCGGCGGACCTGGATCCGTCGACCCACACGGCGTTGAAGGGTCAGGGCACCTTCAACTTTCCATGGCGCGCCGGCGAAGATGCACAGGGCAGCGACGCCGGTGGCTGGAGTCGCGCCGGTCGCAACCTTCATTTCGGCGTGCGCGAGCATGCGATGGGCGCCATCGCCAACGGCCTGGCGGCGCACGGCGGCTACCTTCCCTTTGGATCGACGTTCCTGATCTTTTCCGATTACATGCGGCCTGCCATCCGTCTGGCCGCGCTGATGGGCTTGCACGTGGTGCACGTGTTCACGCATGACAGCATCGCGCTGGGCGAAGACGGCCCGACACACCAGCCCGTCGAACAACTCGCCAGCCTGCGCGCGATGCCGAAGCTCTCACTGATCCGCCCGGCCGATGCCAACGAGACCGCAGTGGCGTGGAAGGTGGCGGTAGAAACCCGCGACCGGCCGGTGCTGCTCGTGCTGACCCGGCAAGACGTACCTACCCTGGACCGCAGCCGACATGCCAGTGCCGAGGGCTTGCGTCGGGGCGCCTACGTCGTGCGGGAATGGAGCACCGCCGATGCAAGTGCAAGCGAGCCCGATCTGATCTTGATGGCCAGCGGGTCAGAAGTGGCTTTGATCCTGAGCGCCGCCGAACGCCTGCAGGCCGACGGCTTGTCGGTGCGCTGCGTGTCGATGCCGAGCTGGGACTTGTTCGACGCACAGACGCACGTCTACCGCGAAGAGGTGCTGCCGCCCTCCGTGGTGGCGCGACTGGCCGTGGAACTGGGAGCCGTGCAGGGCTGGCACCGCTATGTCGGCGACAGGGGGGATGTGCTCGGAGTCGAAGGCTTCGGCGCATCGGCACCTGCTGGAGTGCTGTTGAGCAAGTACGGATTCACGATCGACGACGTGGTGCAGCGCGCCCATCGTTTGCTGGCCGCGACGAGGCGTTAGTTGGCGGCGCACGCGGAATGAAAACTGGCACGGGCCTTGCGGGATGAATCTTCGCGTGAAGCGGGTACTCGATCGTGTGGACTTCGCCTCAGGGTGCGGAGAATCGGCGTAAAGATCGCAGGTGTTGCACGAAACGTTCGTCAACTCTTCAGTCGCAGCAGCCGTGCATTGACGGCCACGATCACCGTGCTCACCGACATCAGCGCGGCACCCACGGCGGGTGTGAGCAGCACGCCCCACGCGAACAGCGCACCCGCAGCGAGTGGAATCGCAATGACGTTGTAGCCGGTGGCCCAAAAGAGATTCTGGATCATCTTGCGAAAAGTGGCGCGGGACAGCTGGACGATGGCCACGACATCCATCGGGTTGCTGCGCACCAGAACGATGTCGGCGGTTTCCACCGCAACGTCTGAACCGGCACCGATGGCGATGCCGACATCGGCCTGCGCCAGTGCCGGTGCGTCGTTCACGCCATCGCCGGTCATGGCCACCAAGACGCCGCGCGC
>Ga0163144_10007807_pt1 | contig 23371 bp, 22 predicted proteins | sample OliLak19BULKMAT1_FD_123175 | JGI IMG/M metagenome (GOLD analysis project Ga0163144, IMG submission 123175) | Freshwater microbial mat bacterial communities from Lake Vanda, McMurdo Dry Valleys, Antarctica - Oligotrophic Lake LV.19.BULKMAT1 | ecosystem: Environmental > Aquatic > Freshwater >...
CCATCCGCATCCCCTCCGGGCAGGAGTTAATTGTCGCGGCGGCAGAAGCGACTCCGGACTCGTTGGCGGGCTATTCGGCGCTGGCGGCGGGGGTGGTCAGCGCGTATGCGAAGGCGGTGCGCGATGCGCTCAAGGCCTATGATGTGGTGGCGCTGGCGGATTTTGCCAACTACGCATCGCCGTATCACTCGCGTTCGGGATTCCCCGCCGTGACCATCCCCGCAGGGGTGCGTGAGATGGGCGAGCCGTTGGGAATCACGTTTTTCGGGGATGCGTTCAGCGACGCCCAGTTATTGTCCTACGCCCATGCGTTTGAGTCACAGGCGTAGGTGTTCGCTGACGTCATTTACTCGCCTTTATCGTAGGCGTGACCCGCTTGCACCCAACCTATCGTCCCGCCTTCGAGGTTGTACAGCGTGCCGGGGAATTGCGCGGCGCGTAGCATCTGGGCGGCCATCGCACTGCGCCCACCGCTGCGGCAGACCAAGACCACAGGCGTGTCCGTCGGGAATTCGCTGATGCGCTCCTCAACCTCGCCCAATGGGATGAGTATTGCGCCGGGGATGTGCGCTTGCGTATATTCGTTTGGCTCACGCACATCAATCAGGGCGTGCGACGCTTCCGCGTCATAGAAATCGGCCTTATACGCGGCGGTGTCGATGGGGGTATACGGTTGGGACATTGTTCCTCCAAAAGGGCAGTGCTTGGTGAGGTTAGGACAGAGTGGTGTAGGGACGGCATTCTTGCCGTCCGTTTTGTAACAGGCGGACGCCCAGAAGGGCGTCCCTACAGTCGCAATGGTTTCACGCAATCTGAACATGAACCAACATCTTACGACCCAGAATTGGCGATTTCCATCGCCCCTCTATGTTACAAATGAACGTTGGCTATCGTGTTTCTGCCATGCGCCGGAATCGAGGATGTCACGGATAGCATCCATCACCAATTCAACCTCGGCGTCTGTGTTATAGAAGTGCGGCGCGACGCGGATGCCCGCCTTCTCGCGGTAATCAATCACGATTTCACGCTCAATCAATTCACGGCTGACTTCATAACCGTGCGGGACATCCAACACAATCATGCCGCCGCGCTCGTCTGGGTTCAAGGGCGAACGAATCGGCCAGCCATGTGATTGGGCGATCTCGACCATGCGGGCGGTGCGGCGCATACTGATGTCGCGGATGGCTTGTATCCCCACCTGCGTGATGACCTCTATCCCCGGCTGAATGGCGTACAGCGAGGCCATCCCCGGCGTGCCATTGGCGAGTCGGTAGCTGTCATGGCGCGGCTTGTAGTTTTCGAGGTCAAAGGCGAACGGTTTTTCGTGCGCGAACCAACCGGTGATGCGCGGATTCAGCGTCGCGAGCAAATCTGGGCGGACGTACATGAACACGCCGCCGGGGCCGCCGCACATCCATTTCAGCGTGCCGCCGATATAAAAATCGACGTTCAGCGCCGTCACATCTACTGGGACGATGCCGACGCTATGATAGCCGTTGAATAATACTTGTGCGCCGACGCTGTGCGCCTTTTTGATGATTTCCGCCGCTGGGACAATCCATCCGGTGCGGAACAAGACATGCGATAGGCTGACGAGGCGGGTTTTTTCGTCAATGGCGGCCAGCATGTCTTCCATCGGCAGGGTGATTCCGTCACGACTGCGGATGATTTCCATGCGGTAATGCTGCGGAATCATCCGGCGCAAGGTATAGACATCAGAGGGGAAGTCTTGGTCGCTGACGATGACCTTATCACGGGTCGGGTCTGACCAGTCCAACGCGCCGAATAGGATGCTGTTGGCGATGCTGGCATTCTCATGTACCAATACCGATCCGGCGGGCGCGCCCATCAGCGGCGCGATTTTGTCCCCGACGGCGGATTTAATATCCCACCAGCCCTCGCCCCAAGCCCGCACACCACGAGTCGCCCACATATCGGCGAACTCACGCAGTTTATCGTAGACGCCTTTGGGCATCGCTCCCAGCGAATGGCTGACGAAATAGGTACAGGTAGATAGGATGGGGAACTGGTCGCGGTATAAAGCGGAGTCTGTCATGGGGCTATTCCGATTGTTCGTCAATCGCCTCTTGAATCAGGCGGCGGATAAGGTCGGGACTCATATTATTTTTGTTCAATATTACCCCAGCTTTTTCGGGAGGGTGAACCAGAACGTGCTACCCTTGCCCAACTCCGATTCAACCCCGACTTGACCGCCCAATTTTTGGACGATGCGCTGTACCACCGACAATCCCAGCCCGTGACCTTCGATTTTGGCCTGAGACAGCCGCGTGAACGGGGTGAACAGCGCTTTTTGGTCTTCTTGGCTGATGCCGGGGCCGTTGTCGCTAATCCAATAGCGCACGAACCCGTCAGATTGTGCCTTGCCGCCAAACGTGATGTGGGGCGGCGTGCCGCCATATTTCAGCGCATTAGACAGATAATTGACCCAGACTTCCTCCACCCACGGGATATAGCCAATCGCGCTGGGGATATGGGTCGGCATGGTGATTTTGGCTTGACCTTCCGCCATCATGCTGTGCATCCGATTCTGGGCGGTCAGGATGATTTCGTGCATATCCATCAGCCCGATTTCCATCGTGTTCTGACGGTTGACCCCCGCCAGCAACAAAATCGCCTCGATAATCGCCTTCGCCTTGTAGCCGCTATCCACAATCCCCGCCAACAGGTCTTGGCGCTGCGGGTCATCCATCCGGTCATAATATTTGAGGGCGACGCTGGCAGGCATCATCATTGACGCGATGGAATTTTTGAGGTTATGCGCGACAGTGTGAGCGAAGGCGTCAAGTTCTTCATTGCGCGATTGCAATTGGGCGGTCTGAAGTCGGTAGCGCTGTTCCTCTTGTTGGAGGTCGGCCTGCATCGCACGCATCCGCAACAGAAAGGCCACGCGCTGGCGCAAAATATTTGCGCGGATGGGATAGCTGATGTAATCGCTTGCGCCGCTTTCCAGCGCCCGATTTATCAAGGTTTCGTCCTCATTCTCAATTAAGAGGACGATGGGGACATGCTGACTGGGCGGTGCTTCATGCAGCGTGGCGCACAATTTCATTGCGTCGAAGCGCGGCGGCTGATAGGCCAGTAAAATCAGGTCGGGATGTGCCGTTTTAGCGAGGCGTAGCGCCTCTACATCCGAATCGGCCTCTATGATGGCGTATGAGCCTTCAGCAAACACCAGCCTAAACTGCCGTCGGGTTTGTTCCGATGCGGCGATGAGGATGGTTGAAGTCTTAGGCGGAAGGGGTGCTTCTTCGACAGAATTTTCCATTGAGGCGTAAAACCTTTAACGTCCCAGATATTCATAGGGACAATACGCAGTAATTACGTTCATTTTAACACATTAATGCGGGGTGAGAAAACCATTTAGTCCACAAACATCCGCTTAACCGCCTCAGCCACGTCGTAGAAATGAGGCAGCGGCGACAGCCAAAATGTCGGGATATGCACATGTAGCCGAGGCAGTAGCGGCATCCGATAGATTTCATCCACGCCGATAGACGACTCGACAAACTGACCGGAGTCGCCGCGCTGGTAGAAACGCGCACGGCGGCGGTCTGGGTCAATCAACCAATATTCACCAACCCCTGCCGCCTCATATTCCACGAACTTATCGGCGTAATCGCGCTCGACACTTTCAGGGGAAACTATCTCTATACAGATGTCCGCCGCGCCGATGAACGCCGTCCGCGTGATTTGGCCGGGATTGGCGTGCAAGACGAGTTGTAGGTCGGGTTCTGGGCGCAATTCCAGCGGGTCATAGCGCATGGTGAAGGGGGCAGTCAGTAGGTCTCCGATTGGCTTAAGCGCAAGGTAGGCGCTCAACAAGTGACCGAGATAGGTGCTGATGTCCATGTGTGTCTTACTAATGGGTGGCATTTGAATCACATACCCCCGAATCCACTCATAGAATCCATCGGCGTAGTCGCGTTCAAAATCATCTGCCGAAACACCTTCCGCAATCACATGCCCACGCGGGCGAAAATCCAATTGTATCGGCAGCACGCGAACCCACTATCTGGTCTTGTCCTTAGATTGGGCGTGGTGATTGATAACGCCGTGCGGTGGGCGCCCCATAGGTCGCCCCTACAAAAACCTGTGATGTGTGGAACGAATGGGTCGCCCCTATAAGCGCTCCTACAGCGTGCCGTCGGATGCCAGCCGAATCAGCGTTGGCAGAATCAGGGCGACGGCAAGCCCTCGGTGACTGATGGGATTCTTAACCGCGTGACCCATCTCCGCAAACGTCTGGTCGAATCCTTGTGGGATGAACACCGGGTCTTGACCGAATCCGCCCGCCCCGCGTAGTTCAGTAGCGATATGACCGGGACAAACTCCGGTGACATGCTCGGCAATCGACCCGTCAGGGCGGCACAGCATAATCACGCACTCAAAACGGGCGGTGCGCGGCGCGGGGACATCGGTCAGCGCACCCAGTAGCCGGACAGGGCCGCCGTAATTGGCCGTATCCACCCCCGGTAAGCCGACTAGCGCATCCACGAACAGGCCGCTGTCATCGGCCAATGTCCATAAGCCAGAGGCTTTGGCATACGCTTGGCACTTGAGCATGGCATTCTCATAGAGGGTCATGCCGGTCTCATCAACATCCATCGCAGATAGACTGACATCCTCTGCAATCAAGACGGTGATGTCTAAATCGCCCAACAATTCCAACAATTCAACCCGTTTGCCGGGGTTGCGGGTGGCGAGCAGAATTTCCATAGCGATTAGCGCGCCCCCAACAGGACGGGTAAGCTCAGGGTTTGACCGTCGCGCAATACCGTTAGGGTGATGGTCTGGCCGGGGTCAGTGTTGATGGCGAGATACGCCAATAGCACGCCGAGGCTGCCCACCGGCTTGCTGTCGATGGCGGTAATCACGTCGTTGGTGCGGAGTCCGGCGGTCTGGGCGGGGCCAGTCACAGAGCCGACCACCACGCCCTGTGTGTTGTTGGGGATGCTCAGGCGCTCAACGGCGCGGAGGGTCAAATCTTCGACGTTGCGGACGCCCAGATAGGCGTATTCGACCTCGCCTTTGACGCGCAAATCGTCAAGCACGCGCACGGCGAGATTAGCGGGGATAGCGAACCCGACACCGGCATTGGCGCGGTCTTCGCTGATGATTTGGGCGTTAATGCCGATGACTTGCCCCTCAAGGTTGAGCAATGGGCCGCCGCTGTTGCCGGGGTTAATCGGCGCATCGGTTTGGATGACCGCGCCGATTTGATAGCTGCCGAGGCCGTTGATGGTGCGGTCTAGCGCGCTGACAATGCCCGCCGTCAGCGTCCATTTTTGACCGAACGGGCTGCCGATTGCCAGCGCCGATTGGCCGATGAACAGGTTATCGGAGTCGGCGAAAACCAACGGCTTAAGTTGACCGGCTGGCAGGTTGACTTTCACCACTGCGAGGTCGCTGTCAACATCCGTGCCGATGACTTCACCGCGCACCCGCGTCCCATCGTAGAAGCTGACTTCCAGATACGAGTCCGTCAGGTCGGTGGTATCGACGACATGGGCGTTGGTCATGATGTGACCGTCAGTATCGACCACGAATCCGCTACCGCCGCTGTATTCGCCATACAGGGGGTCAATCACGCTGATGGCGACCACCGACGGGCTGGCCTGAAAATATAGGGTCGAGACCACTTTCTCGATTTCGTTCAAGCGCGGCGGGTTTTGTGCCAGTGCGCCATCATGAGCAGACCATCCTGCGCCGTAGCCCACAATCAGTAACGCGCCAATCCCCGCCCAGCGGGTTATCTGACGTAAGAGTTGTTTTATCATCACGATTACACCTAGAGTTAGCTGCTGACTGTTTCTGTTCCCAGTGTAGCGCACTTTCGGCGCAGATAACCTAAACGATGGGTCAGTGTTTGCCCAATGCGCGAGTATAATTGTGCCAGAGTGATAGGTTAGGAGGCGCAGTCATGTTTCAAATTGATGGGGAGTTAGCGGAGCAGATTAAGACGTTGGCGGAGCGCGAAAATGTCGATGTCGAGACATTGCTCTCGCGCCTTGTGACTCAATATGCCCAAACGCAACATCCTGACAGACCGTATCCATCGAAATTCAAAAACGCTGAGGAACGCCGTGCGGCGCTCCAACGCTCAATCGGCGTATTTGATGACTGACGAACAAAACTTAGAAAACCGTCCGATTTTGACCCGGACGCAGATGGCCGCCCAGTTCCGCGAGATTGGGGTGCAGCCGGGGCATACCGTGATGCTCCATACCAGCCTCAAGGCGCTGGGGAGTTGGATTCCGGGCGGCGTCGAGGCCGTCTTACTGGCGCTCTTAGACGTCTTGGGCGCGGACGGCACGCTCATGATGCCCGCCCAGAGCAGCAACAACAGCGACCCGTCGATCTGGATTGCCCCGCCCGTGCCGGAGGCATGGTGGTCGGTCATCCGCGCCGAAATGCCGCCCTATAACCCTCAGACCACCCAGACCAGCGGAATCGGCGTGTTGGCGGAATATTTTCGCAGCTATCCCGGCACGCTACGGAGCGACCATCCCAATCTGTCGTTCAGCGCACGCGGCAAACACGCCGCGCACATCCTAGCGTCGCAGCCGTATGATGCGCCATTTGGCGAGGACTCCCCATTGGGGCGGTTTGTGAGATTAGACGGGATGATATTGTTGTTGGGCGTCGGTCATGATCGCAACACGACGCTGCACCTTGCCGAACATCGCGCCGAATGGCCGTCAAAGGCGGGGGTTATACAAGGGGCGGCGGTCATGCTCGACGACCTGCGCCAGTGGGTGGCGCTGGATGAGGCGGTTGATTATGCCTCGGATGATTTCGACCAAATTGGGGCGGAATATGAGCGTCAAATTGGCTATGAGCCGGGGAAAATTGGCCGGGCGGATACGCGCTATCTGCGTGCCGCGCCGATGGTCGAATTTGCGGCGCGATGGATAGCGACCAACCGGGGCTGAATCTGAGAAGGCGCATCGTGATGCGCCCCCTATAGATATCATAGTGTGGGCGACCCACCGGGTCGCCCACACTATGATATGGATTAGTTGCTGTCCGGCAAGCCGAGTGCGCGAGTGCTGTTCAAGCTCAGGCTGACGCCATCGACAAACCATTTCCCAGTAAGGGCGAGACTGCGGACGCGCACCTTGATTGAGACAGGAGCATCAACTAGGATGTGCGAGACGCTCTTAGTGGTGTATGTCACCGTATTCGTCTCCCAACGGATTTGCGATCTGGCCGCGTTGGACGGGGCGCGGACGCTAATCGGATAGGCGACAACCATCTCAATCACGCCGCGTGCGCCGCCTTTGGCGTTGGCGCTAGCGGTCAGGGTTATGGTTTGCCCCGCGCTTAAGCCGCTCACATCAATGATTTGGAAAAAGCGCCCACGTTCCCCTGTGTTCCCATTAAAGACCAGATAGCACGGGCCGTCAAAGTCTTTGCCGGTTGTGGCGCATTTTTGGCTGTCTCTAGTGAGCGATCTGCCTTCCCATGCAGTTGGGATGGGCTGAGGCGAACCCGCATCGGCGTTGAAGCTGCCGTTGATGAGCAACTCAGTCGGACTTGCCGTATCGTTATCGGTGATGTTGGCCGTGACACTGGCGACGGTGAGGGCGTTGTAATTCGCATCGGCGCTGGTGGTGGCGTGGGTGATGGTATCGCTATGTGCGCCTTCAACAATCAGGTCATCTACCGCTTGGACGGTGATGGTCTGAGCGACGTTCCAGTTGCCGGTTGTGAAGGTCAGGGATACCGGTGAGGCGACGAAGGTCACGCCATCGGTGCTGACGAGGATTTGGCTACCGAAACTCAATTGCACGGTCACTGAGTTGGCCGGGGTGGTGTTCAACACAACGGTGTAGGTATCGGTTGCACCTCCTTCGGTCACATTGGTTGTGCCGCCGCTTTGGGTGACAGTTACGCCTGCCGTATCGTTATCGGCGATGTTAACCGTGACGCTGGCGACGGTGAGGGCGTTGTAATTCGCATCGGCGCTGGTGGTGGCGTGGGTGACGGTATCGATATGTGCGCCTTCAACAATCAGGTCATCTACCGCTTGGACGGTGATGGTTTGCGCCACATTCCAGTTGCCAGTTGTGAAGGTCAGGGATACCGGTGAAGCGACGAACGTCACGCCATCGGTGCTGACGAGGATTTGGCTACCGAAACTCAACTGCACGGTCACTGGGCTAGCGGGGGCGCTATTCAGTACGACTGTATAGGTATCGGTCGTGCCGCCTTCCGTGACATCGGTCGTGCCGCTTTGGGTGATGGTCACGCCCGGCGTAAAGTTGGTCAGCGCGAAACTAGCCGCAGTCGGCAGCGGCGGCGTGATATTGGCCGTCACGACATACGACCAAACCGTGGCGTTGGCGGTAGCTGGCGTGCTGACTTGGCCGTTAAGCAACCCTGTGACCAGTGGGCTGGTCACAGCCGCAGATGCACCCGCACCCGGCACAGTGAATGTGACCGATTCGCCCGGAACAAGGTTGCCCAGCGCGTCCGTGACCGTCGCAACCAATGGGTTGGTGAAGGCGGTGCTGATGAGCGTGCTTTGTCCACTGCCGCTGGTCGCGGTGATGGTCGTGGCCGGGCCATAGTTGGTGATGTCATAGAAGTTATTGATGTCGAGCGAGCCGCCGCCGCTGGTCGTCAGCACAATGGAGTCGACGTGAGCCACCATGCCGTTATAGCCGCCGCCATTTTTCTGGCCGAATACGAAAGTGAAGCTGTTGCCCGTGCCTTCGGTGGAAGTAGGCGTGCCAACGCAGCCACCAACTGGGTTAACAATTTTGAGGTCGCCGACGGTTGTGCCGCCCAACACAGAGACGTCCACGGTTTGTGACATCATATTACGGTAATTCAACACTGGCGTATTCAAGCCAAAGTTGCCCGGTAACGGGCTTTTTACCGCGAAATTCCACAGGCGGGTCGAGCCGGATGCGGCCAGATCACCGGTGTCATACCATTGACCCAACACGTAGGGCGATCCCAAGTTGCCATTGAAAACTAAGATGCCGTCGTTGCCCGGGAGCCATTGACCGTCGTTGTTGATGTCGAAGAAGATATTGACATAGGGCAGCAAATTCGGGGTCGGGTCGCCGATGCCGAGCGTCTTCACCATTTCACTGAAGCTGAGTTGGTCAAGGTCGCGCAGCGTCATGCCGGCCAATTTGGTTGTCCCGAACCATGTCTTGCCGCCTGCGGGTTGGCATCCAGCCGGGTTGCCGGAATTCGTCCCAGCTTCTTCACCCACATAGAACTCGAAGCTGGCGTAGCCACCATTTGTGGCGGCGTTGGTCGTGCGGGAAATGCTGCCAACCGGATTATCGGTAGACACGTTGGTGTCGTAGTAATCGACGTTCCAGAAATCGGTGTTATCGCCAGCCAATCCATTGACATCCGCTGGGAAGACCAGCACGGTGGTGGGTGGGATGGCGGCGGTGTTGGTGAACGTCGTCCCAGTCAGAGTCGCGCTGAGTATGTTGGTCACATTGACCGCATACGAGCCGACAGAACCGTTGGCAGTTGCGTTGAATGTGACTTGCCCGGTGCCGCCTGTGACTGTGGCTGTAACAGGGGTGACAACAGCAGATGCGCCCGCCCCCGGCACGCTGATGGTGACTTGCGTCCCGTTTTCGACCAGCGCGTTATCGGCATCGCGCAACTCAAGCACCAACGGCGCAAAGGCTGTGTTGACGACAGTCGATTGGCCGCCGCCGCTGATGACGGTGGCCGTCACTGGGTCGCCTGAAGCGTTCAGGTTATCGATATGCGTGGTCGCATTGGTGCCGGTTGCGGTCAGGTAAACCCCGTCAACGAAGCCGACGAAATTGTTCCAAGGTGTGCCGCTCTTCTGGCCGACAACTATCACGAGACCACTGCCTGTACCCTCAAAGCCAGAGCCGCCTTGCGTCGAACCGACGCAACCCGGTGCCGGATTGACGATTTTCAAGTCGCCGATTGTTGCTACTGCTGCAAACAAAGGGTCGCCGGGTGTGATAGTTTGGGCGATGATTTCTGACCACAGGTCAACAACGGTGTCCGGTGTAAAGTTGCCGACGCTGCCGAGGGGCTGTGCAGCCTAATGCCAACGCCCGGTTGCGCCTGTGCCGATGGCGAGATTGTCATACCAAGTCGTGCCGAGCGTCGGCGCGTTAAGCGTATAGTACGGCTCATAAATCAGGATCGAGTCGTCGCCTCCAAGCCATTGTCCATCACCGTTCTTGTCAACGAAAACGTTGGTGTAGACGGTCAGATTCACGGCGCCCGGGCCGCTGTTGGATTCGACGAGGTAAGAGTAGCCAAACTGGGTGAGTTCACTCAGTTTTGTGCCAGCCAAGCTGGTCGTCCCGAAGAAAGGTTTGCCGCCGAGTCGGGTGCATCCGCTGCCGCCCGTGCCGGGGCCGGTTGACATTCTGAGCGCAGTGCTGCCGTAGCCACTCAGCAGAGTCGGCGGGGTGGCGAGCGTTACGGTGGGGTCGTTGGCATCCCCACGCCCATTGGTGTCGAAATAATCGACCTTCCAGAAATCGGCATCCAGATTGCTATCCAGCCCGTCAATCTGGTCGAGCGTAACGGTAGCGGTATAGGTCGGGGCGGCGGCTACCGGGAAAATCGCAACCCCTAATACGAACGATAGGACTATGACCGCAGTCATTGTCCTCACATGAGACAATCAGGGATTCAAGGTTGAATTCCTTTTCATAATTTTTTAGGACTGGTGTCGGAGTATTTATAACCAGATGATTGCAGTATATAGCACACTTATATGTAACGCATTTGGAAAAACGATGAAATTGTTAGTACCATAATACTAAAAATATTAATATTTGAATAATGTGTTTTGAGTTGAGTTCAAATTTTAGCTCAATTCACAGTATTACATGAAAAATCAATAATGTTACAATTTTCTTACAAAAATACTGCAACATCAAGCGATGTTTGAAGGGACGATAGAGATATATCGAATAGGACTCGCCCATGACCAATTTACTCATCCTCAACGCCGCCGTCCTGCAACTCAGCCCAGACGGGACTCGCGCTGATGTCCTCCGCGCCCATGATGTTTTGATTGAAGGGCGGCATATCAGCGCGGTGCAGCCCACCGGTCAGGCCGACCCCAGCCAATTCGACCAAGTGGTACGCGCCGACGGAAAATTGGTCATGCCGGGGTTAATCAACACGCACGCCCACGTCCCGATGGTGATTTTCCGGGGATTGGCCGAGGATGTCAGCATTGACCGCTGGTTCAATGAATTCATCTGGCCGCTAGAGAGCAACTTGCAACCGGACGATGTGTATTGGGGGATGCTACTGGGCGCGGCGGAGATGTTGCGCGGCGGCGTCACCACCGTGGCTGACCATTATTTTTATATGGATGTCGGCGCGAAGGCCATCACCGAAAGCGGGATGCGCGGCGTGTTGGGCTGGGCGATGTTCGGCAGTCAGGGACAGGCCGCGCTCGACACGACAGAAAAATTTATCCGAGAGCATCAAAATACCGCCGATGGGCGCATCACGACGGTGGTCGCGCCGCACGCCCCGTATACTTGTGATGATGATTTTTTGCGCGGCGCGGCAAAATTAGCGGATAAGTTGGGCGTCGCGTCACACATTCACGCCTCAGAAATGCGCGAACAAACCGACCTCAGCCTCCAGAAGCGCGGAATCACCCCGATTCAAGTGTTGGAGCAGACCGGCCTACTGCGCGAAGGGACGATTATCGCCCACGCTTGCGGTGTCACCGCCAGCGATATTGAGCTAATGGCCGAGGCCAAAGTCGGCGTGGCGCACGCGCCCAAAACCTACCTCAAATTGGGCATGGATGTGACCCCCATCCCCGCGCTACGTCAAGCCGGAGTCGCCATCGGACTCGCCAGCGACGGCGCGGTGAGTAATAACACGCTGGATTTGTGGGAGGCGCTGCGCCTATGCGCGATGATGCAGAAAGACCGCGCCCGTAACCCAGAAGTATTGCCGGTGGCCGAAACGCTCCTTATCGCCACCCGCGACAGCGCCCGCGTCATCGGCATGTCTGACCAATTGGGCGAGATTAAGGCGGGCTATCTGGCCGATATAATCGTGGTGGATTTATCGGGTTTGCATCACCAGCCGCTACACAGCATCCCCGCCTCGCTGGTCTATAACACGATGGCATCGGATGTGCAGACCGTGATTATCAACGGCGAAATCGTGATGCGTGACCGGCATCTGCGCCACATCGACCCCGCGCAGGTGATTCATCAGGTCAACCGGAATATGCAACGCCTAGCGCAGCGCGTCCCCGGCCAGCGCATCCAGACCTATCAGCCCTAGGTGTTCACTTAAAGAGGTTATATGCCGCGACGTTCAAGAGGGATTTTTGACCCCGATTATCGTAAAGCAGGTTGGAGTCAGAGCAAATACGCGCCCAAAAACAGCAACAGCAGTTTATCCCAAACGGCTGCAATTCCCGGTGGGTTAATTTTATTGCTTGTATATGGCGGAATCCCCGTCATTTGGCCTGAAACCCGTCAATTTCTCTATTCGATATGGGGAGTAGGCGTCGGTTTTGTCGGTTTTATGCTTATACAGGCGAGTGTGGCGGGACTCCTAGGTCGGCGTGAGGCCAATCGGCTCCGTAAATTTCATGGGCTACGCACTGAAGCAGAGTTGACCGCACCGGATGTTTTAGAACGGCGAAAAAACGCCAAAATCCGTACAGCCTCAGCCTCACAATTTGAGCGAGACGTAGCAAATCTCTTATCCCTTTACACCAACAATCTTGTAGAAGTGGTGGGCGGTAGTGGGGATGGCGGAGTAGATATTACCATTACAGCGCAAGACGGGCAATTAGTAGGGATTGTCCAGTGTAAGCAGTATCGCGAAAACCGCGCCCTGCCTCCATCGCATATTCGAGAATTAGCGGCGGTCAAAATCCGGTGTCAGGTTAAAATCGCCTATCTCGTGACTACAGCGCATTTCAGCGAAGCATCAAAAGCTGAGGCACAACAGCATGGTGTCAAGTTGATTGATGGTGCGACTCTGGCTGATATGCGCGCCAAACACAAATAGTAATATACAGTTTACGCCCCATGTGAAATGATTCGTGCTATTCACCGCTGGAAGCTCAAGCATCCAGCTAGGGGGAAAAAACTTTAAGCGCGCTGAACGGGCTGATTGTTGGCGACGTTTTGCTGATGTCGAGAAAAGCGATGGGTTAGAGCGCCTTTAGTGCGCTTCCCATCGCAATCGGTAGCCAGACGGCTTTAGCCTCTGGCGGGGAATGAGCGAAAACCAGACAGAGCTGGGGTCACGACTCTAACCGCATAGACGTAACTTACGGCAATGGCAAGACCCCGCCCCGAACGCCCGGAGTCGTGACCATCAGGCGGACATCATCCAGATACAGTTTGCCGCTGGTCGATTTGAACTGCACCTGAATCGTCAGCGAGTCCAGCGCCGAATCGTTCAGGCTGATGGGCAGAGTCGCCGTCCGAACATCATAAACCGGCGTCGTCAAAGTCGTGGTGCGCGTGAATTGGGCGACGGGCAAGGCCATCACCTGTTCAGCCGCCGCGCCCGTCGGTTGCGCGATGATTTTCACGCTCAATTTGTTGGCCGCCAGCCGCGAACTGTAGTTCAGGCTGACCGAGAGCGTGTCTGAGGCGCTGACCTGTCCGCCAGTCAATGTCACCGTCTGGACGAGGCGGGTACGCTCACCCGCCCCGCCTTTGAACAAAAAAGCACAGTCCGACCCCGCCGCGCCGAGTCCCCCACATACGACCTTATCATTGTCAGGCTTACCGATGGGGCGTGAGACCGTCCACGCGGTCAAGGCGTCCTCGAAGCCGCCGTTAATCAGCACATCAGAAGTCACCCCGACGCTGGCGGCGCTCACAGTCATGTCAACCAGTAAATCGTTGAAACCGGTTTCAGGCTCCCAGACGCCCTGATTCGCCAGCCGGATGCTGTATTCTGGGCGGTCATACAGCAACGGGGCGGGGTCGGGCAGATTGAGCAGCACATCATACGTCCCGGCGGGGAAATCCCCAGCCAGCGCGGTCTGAATATCCAGCGTGAACGTGCCGAGGTCGGGCAACCAGCGGCGCGGATCGGGGATGGTCGTCAGCGTCGGGCGATAGAGCGAGCCGTCTGCGTGCGAACGCAGGATAATCTCGAATCCACGCGGGTTATACGGGCTGGCGAATCCGGTGTTTTTGAGACGCAGGTTCAGATGCAGCGATTGACCCGCCGCGATTTTTGACGGGATGGTGGACTCGACCAATTGCAGCCGATAGCCGAGTCGCTTGGCGATGCTGTCGAAGCAGCCCTGAGTCCGCCAGCCGTTCAAGACCCCGGGGTGATACAAGATATTCAAGACGCTGAATCGCAACAATTCGAGGTCAGAGACCGCGTTATCGCAGCCGACATACGGCGCGGCCTCGCTGTCATTGTTGCACGTCTCGCCGCCCTGTGGCACATATTGATTGTCGTCGCTGAGGTATTGGCGCAGCGCGGCGCGTTTTTGCGCGTTTTCGGGGTACGTCCCCCAATCGGTGTTCGACGCGAGGAAACAATCGTTATGTGCGCCCATCCGCGCCTGTGGCGTCCCGGTGAAGGCTTGTTCAGCGGTCAGCGGCGCATCGCCGTATAGCTGTTGCTTATAGCCAGCATAGCGCATGGCAATCATGCGCTCAGACGGTAAGGCATCCAATAGCGCGGTGATAATCGCCCGCGAATTGTCGTTGATGCCGGTCTCGTCATCAACATTAAGGTTGGTCGAGCTATGCCACTCGCCCCACGCGCCGACGAACCCGATTTCCATAAACGCGATGACATCGGCGTTAGACTCCAAGACCGTGGTGAGTTGGCTGATGTGCGAGAGCGTGCGGGCAAGCGGCGCGTCGGGGTCGGTAAACGGATATTCGCCGCCGACGGGGAAGTTATAGGCCACACGCGGGATGACCTTCATCCCAGCTTCGCGGGCGAGGTCGAATTGCGAGTCGATGTATTCCAACGTTTCCGCCGGGATAGTATCGACATCGACCAGTTCATCAATCAACAGATACCAGCGCATGACCGTAATCCCCTGCTCCTCGCGCAGAGTCACCATCTGATTGAAGGTATAGGGGTTGCGTTCCAAGTCCATCCAAAGCGGTTCGCCCTGATGGTAAAAACCGCGTTCTGGATTAGGAAAATTGCCATTGGCGGGCGTATATTGCTTGAAAGTGCGCGGCTCGGATTGGGCGCTGACTGGCGCGGCGAAAATTAGCGATAAAACGAGCAGTGAGAGGATGAAAACGGTACGGCGCATGAGGATAACCTTTGTTGAGATGGGGTCTTAGAGCGTGATATCCCACGCGGCGAGTTCAGCCATGAAGGGATGGGCGGTCATGTCTAGATGGATGGGCGTGATGCTGGCGTAACCGCGATGCACCGCCCAGACATCTGTCCCCACTGTGTCATATACGCCGCTGGGCGCGGGGCCGGTGAGGTGATAGATGGTCTTATCGTCGTTGGAGACCAATTCATCGAAATAGATTCGCACGCCCTGACGTGCCAGTTGTAGCCCTTTGACGCGGGCGACGTTAGGGATATTCACGTTCAAAATGGTCAGCGGCGGCAAGGGGCGCACCAGCGCGACCTTGACCACCTCTACTGCGACACGGGCAGCCTCGGCGTAATCCGAGACCTCGGTGGCGTCCATATTATCCAGCGAGAAGGCCACGGCCTTCACGCCGCTGAGGGCGGCCTCTAACGCAGCCGTGACCGTGCCGCTGTAGGTGATGTCTTGCCCCATGTTACCACCCTTATTGATGCCGCTGACCACAATATCCGGCGGCCAACCGTCCCAAATCCCTAAAGCCGACAGTGCCACGCAGTCCGCCGGGGAGCCGGTCAGGGCGGTAGCCGATGACCCATCGCGTAGGGTGGTCGTGGCGACGGGAATATCGCTGAACAAGGTCTTTTTGTGGCCGGTAGCGCTCTGGTTGGTGGCCGGGGCGACCACCGTCACCTCCCCCAATTGGCGCATGGCCTGTGCCAGCGCAAAAATCCCCGGCGCATGGATTCCGTCGTCGTTCGTCACTAGAATTTTGGTCATATACTACTCCTCTTCAAAGTACAGTGATGGGTTTTAAGCCAAAACGGACACGTCAGTGCCTTTGTCAAAACGGACATGTCAGTGCCGTGTCCCTACTCAGGACTCATCACTTAAAAACGTATTCATAATCACGGCTGCGTCGGCAGCCCGTTCCAAATAGCTGTAATGCCCCGCCCCGCTAAAGATGACCAACCCGGCATCTGGGATGAGCTTCTCAAGCCGTTGCCCGTCCGATAACGGGGTGTCTTGGTCTTGGTCGCCCCACAAGAGCAAGGTCGGCGCTTGAATGCGTGCCGCCCATGCTTGCAAGTCTTGGTCTATCACCAATTTGAACGACTCGCGCATCACGCCGGTGGCCGCGTTGTAATCCGTCGAACCGACGGCGGCGCGGTATCTGCCCGCCATTTTCTCGGCCAAATCACCCCAGCCCAGCGAGTCTAGGCCGCGCTTAAAGCCTTTTAACACCGACGTCACAGAAGAGGTTGCCCCTACGGGGGGGCGAATGCCCGCGCTATCAGCCAGCACCAACTTATCGACTCGCGCCGGATAATCTGCGCCGATGATTTGGCACAGCCGCCCGCCGAATGAATGGCCGAACCAAGTGGCCTTCTCAATCCCTAGCGCGTCCGCATACTCAATCATACACGCGGTATAGTCAAAAACGCCCCATGCGGATGGGGGCGGGGGCGTTTTGCCAAAACCCGGCAAGTCCGGCATATAGACGCGATAGCCCAGCTTGCCGAGTCGCTCACCCAACGGCATGAGCAAATCCGATGACGCGCCCCAGCCGTGCAGCATGATGACCGGATGCCCGCCCTCCGCGCCTGTGGTGAGATGATGGATGCTCAAATCGTTAACCTGTACCGTACTAGCCATCTGTGTTCCCTCTTATACAGTAATGGGATTAAGAGTCCTCAGTGGTGATTTGAGGGTCATTTTCTTATAGTATGCCGCTACTCATGATATTCTTCACCCCCTATCCCTGTGAATGACATCACAATCGGCGGTATAATCGTGAAAAATACGGGTATTAAGGTAGGGCAGTCATGGCACAGGCGACGTGGGAAAAACCGATTGATGCGCGGGCGGTGCTGGCGCGGGGACAAAAGGCCGAACGCCTCAAATTTTTGATTGGCGGCGTGCTGTTACTGGGCATCGTGCTATATCTGGTGATGTCCGGCACGTTGTTGGGCGCACGCTATTTCATCACGATTGATGAAACCATCAGCGACCCGCAATATGCCGGTCAGACCGTGCGCGTGACCGGCGTCGTACTGGGTCAGACCATCAAAATTGACGCTGAGAGCCAAGAGACCATCATCACCTTCACCGTCTCCAGTTTCCCAGCCGACCATCCCAATCTCGCTGAAGCCCTGTATATCGGCGCGAACGACCCGAATGCCACTCACATGCAGGTGCGCGTGGTCGGTCAACCCAAGCCAGAACTGCTGCGCCATGAAGCCCAAGCCATCATGACCGGCAAGCTGAACGCGAACGGTATTTTCATCGCTGATGAACTGCAATTCAAATGTCCGTCGCGTTTCGAGGCGGATGCTCCGGTGATGGGGCAGCAAGACCACCCCGGGATGGAGTTGTCAGGCGATGCTGGCTGAGATTGGACTCGCGGCGCTGATGCTGTCTTTCGCCTCCGCGCTATTGGCGGTAGGCGCGGCGGTCTATGCGGCTCGCTCTGGGCAAGCACGCTGGCTGGTCAGCGCCCGCAACGCAGCCGTCGCAACCTTCCCACTATTAACCGTGGCGACGGCCTCGCTTTTGGCCGCGCTACTGACCCAACAATACACCATCCGCTATGTGTGGAGCGTGACCAACACCACCACCCCGACCTTCTACCGTTTCACCGCCTTATGGGGCAGTCAAGCCGGGTCGCTGTTGTTCTGGACATGGCTGATGAGCTTGTTCGCGTTCAGCGCCATCCTCATCAACTGGCGGCGCTACCCCAGACTAATGCCCGGGGTGGTGGCCTATACGATGGCGACAGTGGCCTTCTTTGTTGGGCTGTCGCTGTTCCTCGAAAACCCGTTTGAGCGCTGGTGGTTAGACCCCGCAACCGGGCAAATCATCGCGTCGGCGCTCATCCCGCCGGGCGCAGTCACCCCGCCGATACAGATTTTGGCGGAACAGGCAAAGGGTCTGAACCCGTTATTACGGCATTTCGGGATGATTATTCACCCGCCGATGCTGTACCTCGGATTCGTCGGATTCGTCATCCCGTTCGCGTTTGCGATGGCGGCCCTGACCAGTCGCGACCTGTCTACCGGATGGATTGTCGCCACGCGGCGCTGGTCGCTGATTGCGTGGCTGTTCTTGTCGCTGGGGCTGATTCTGGGCGGGCGTTGGGCGTATGACGTGCTAGGATGGGGCGGCTATTGGGGCTGGGATCCGGTGGAAAATGCGGCCTTCTTGCCGTGGTTGCTGGGGACGGCCTTCATCCATAGCGTGATGATTCAAGAGAAGCGTGGGATGCTCAAGGTCTGGAATCTTGTGCTGGTCATCGGCACATTTTCGATGGTGATGTTCGCCACCTTCGCCACACGCTCTGGCCTGATTGATAGCGTACACGCCTTCGCTCGGTCAGAAATCGGCGTTCCGATGTTCTTATTCTGGGCGGCCATGACCAGCGTCTCGTCGTACCTCATCCTGCTACGGCGCAGAGAGGGCTTGCTGCGCGATGACCATCGCTTCACGCATATCCTCAGCCGTGAAACGCTGTTCGTGCTAAATAATGTGGTATTTGTCGCGCTGGCGCTGGCGATTTTCTGGGGGAGTTTCGGCGCACCGATTAGCAGTGAACTGATTACCGGCACTGAAGTGACCATCGGCACAGAGTATTATCACATCGTCACCCCGCCGCTGTTCTTGCTGATGTACTTGCTGATGGGAGTCGCGCCGCTGTCGGCCTATGGCGTGACCTCATTACGGCGGCTGGGCATGGGGATACTGTATCCGGCGGCGGCGACTCTGGTTGCGCTGGCGCTGATTTTCGTGACCGGCACACGCGGAGTCGGGGCGCTGTTGGGCTATGGCCTGACCTTGTTGGCCGGATTCGTCGCAATCTGGGAAATCATCCGCGCTGCCCAAGCGCGGACGCGGAGCAAAGGCGAATCGCCGCTTACGGCGGTAGTCGCGCTGTTCAGGCGCAATCGGCGGCGCTATGGCGGCTATGTCGTGCATCTGGGCGTCACGGTGATTGGGATTGGCGTCATCGGCTCGACCTTGTTCCAAGACGATACCGAACGCCTCTTAACTGTGGGCGAGAGCTTGACCCTGCAAGATTACACCATCCGCTACGACGGAATCACCCTCGCCACGGCAGACGACACCCGCGAAATGACCATCGCAGACGTGACCGTGCTGCGCGGCGGCCAAGAACTCACGCGGTTGCGCCCGCGCCTTGATGACTTCGACGGTATGGCGATGACGATTGCGGGGCAGTACAGCACGCTTGAAAACGACATATACATCTTGCTAAACGACTACACCGAATCGACCAATACCGTCCGGCTGTGGCTGTATATCAACCCGCTGGTCAACCTGATTTGGTGGGGCGGCCTAATCCTGATCGTCGGGACGCTGTTGGGCAGTTGGGGCGGAGATGGGAACGCGCCGCTCTCTCCCGCGCAGTCGAGCCGAGCGGCGCAAGACGATAACCCGCCCACGTTCCCTAAACGCACTAAGGGGGAAACGGCATGAGAATCCATCCTTTGTTTATAACGCTCATCGTTTTGATGATGGGATTCGCCGCGCACGCGCAAGACTCGCGCCCGGTGACGTATGACGACATCAACACCGTGGCGCGACGGATGTTCTGCCCAGAGTGCGAGAATATCCCGCTGGATAAATGCGCTACCGTTGTGTGCATCCAATGGAAGCGCGAAATCGGGGAGCAATTGGCCGCTGGGATGACATCTGATCAGATTGTGGCCGGGTTCGTCGCCCGATTCGGCGACCAAGTGGTCGGCGTGCCGCAAGACCCGTTTCTGCGGAATTTGGCGCTGATTGCGCCGACGCTGTTTATACTGCTGGCCGTGGCGATAGGCGGCTATACGATTTGGTCGCGGTTACAAGGGAATCTAACCGCCAATGTACGGACAGACTATAGTCTGTCCTCACGGCACGCGGGCGACAATATCGAAAATCCGTTCGGTATGACCCTTAAGCCGCCCACCCAACCCACGGGTGCTACCGCTGATTATCCCGACAAAGACAGCGATACCTCAGAACACCCCGTCGGCGCGACTCATGAGTCGTCTTCGTTCGCCGCGAAATCGGCCTCCGCCACCAAATCTGACGAAAAATATCGCGCGCAGTTAGAACAAGACGTAGACCGTGAGTGACCTGCCTATGACCCCCACCGATTCTCCCTCAGAACATCTTGCCCCGCCCCGCCGCACGCTATCCCCCGGCACGCTCTTTTTAGGCGTGGCGCTGCTCGGCGTATTCGCCGTGGTCGCGCTGCAACTCATCCGCAACAACGCCCAACCCATCACCAGCGGCCCCGCGCCAGATTTCAGCATGGCGCTGTATGAAGGCGGCGACTTCACGCTCTCGGCGCATCGCGGGGAGTGGGTGGTGGTCAATTTTTGGGGGAGTTGGTGCGGCCCGTGCCGTGATGAAGCGCCAGAATTGCAATCGATGTGGGAGAAATATCAATCCAAAGGCGTGATCATCGTCGGAGTCGGATTTCGAGATGTCGAGGGCGCGGCGCGGCAGTTCATCAGCGACTACGGCATCACCTACCCCAACGGCAACGACGACGCACTGCGAATCACCGCCCGCTATGCCGTCACCGGTGCGCCGGAGACCTATATCATCGACCCTGACGGCAACGTACAAGCCTTTATGCTGGGGCCATTGCCCGTCGGGTGGTTGGACGCGACGCTGACCGATTTGATGGCGAAACGCGAGGCGGCCTTATGAGTTTGCCGGGGTTATTGGTGATGATTTTCAGCGCCGTGATGCTGGGCATCTTGATATTTGGCCCCGTCCTACAGCGCGGCGGGGATGCGCCCATCCGAGTCGAGGCCGATGCTATCCAGCGCCAGCGCGAGTCGTTGCGGCTCGCCTATAACGCCGTCCTCAAGACCTTGCGCGACCTTGAGGATGATTTCGCCACCGGCAAGCTGTCCGACGCCGATTATGGCGCTGAGAAGGCGCGTTGGAGCGCCGAGGGCGTCCGCCTGTTGCGTGAACGCGACGCCGCCCGCCACGCCGCCGCCGTCTTGCAAAAGAAACGCGATGAATAACCCGATGGACACCTGTAGGGGCGCTTCACGAATCGTCCGCGCATACGCGCCAAGTTAAGACATTTTCCTGTCGATTTCGCCGCCTTGGACGCCAAAACGGGCGGATAAGGGTCTGACAGTTAACAAATTGCGCTCACTATTCCCGTAATGCAGTCGTCAGCAATGCTGCGCTGATGTCCCATAGGCGTTGGCGATGGGCGAGGTCGGCGCGGACGCCGGACGGCATAACTGGTTTCGCCTTGCGCGTATACAACCCGCTCCCCAACGCGCTGGTCAATAAAGTCAGGACATCCTCGGCGGCCTGTTCAGCCGAAATCGACATGACCCATCCGGCGACTTCGGCCATCAGCCGAAACCATGCGGGCATATCGCGCAGTAAGGTCGTCCGCACCACGCCCGGCCCATAATTATAAAAAGTGAGCGCCGGATTGCGCCGCGCCCATTCCAAAACCAACATATCGTTGGCGATGGATTCGTGCTGGAGGGCGTGTGCGCCATTGTAGTGTTTTTCGCCTTGCAAATTGTCGAAGTCAAACGTGACGTTGACCGTCCCCCCTGCCGAGACATCCACGATGCGTGCGCCCGGAGTTGCTTGAAGCGACGTCAACAGCACATCGGTCAGCGCCATCCGCGCCAAATACTGCACAGCGAACACCGTTTCAAGCCCCTCACGGGTTAGGGTACGCTGGCGCAAGGTGACTCCGGCGCAGTGAATCAGCATATCGAGCTGTGGGTGCTGTGCTTTAAGCTGTTGACCGATCCGTTGAACCTCTTTCATCAGTGAGAGGTCGGCTTGTTCAAAGCGAACCGTGACGCCCGGCGCAGCGCCTTGAATTTCGCTGACCGTTGCCGCCCCTTTGGACGGGTTGCGCCCGACGAGCGTGACCTGTGCGCCGCGCTGTGCCAGTCGCAGAGCGACTTGTTTGCCGATTCCGTCCGTCCCGCCCGTGATGACGGCGGTCTGACCGTCTAAGCGTGTAAAAATCGCTGAGTCGCTCACGTTAGACGGATACAGTGTCTGCGCGGTCTGTTGAGGACTCCCAAACCTCATTTGCTAAGGTTGGGTCAATCTCTTTGAGGAAGTTGACGGCCTCTTCCATGCTGGCGAAGGTGCGGGCGCGGATACGGACGAATTGTGCGCCCAAGCCGGATAACATTTTGTTGAGGCTATTTTTGTTCACATCCACTTGCCAGCCAAGTTCACCAATCATCTTGTACGCGCTCAACAGTGAGCGAAATGTCTTGATGGAAAGCTCAAGTTTTTCTAGTCCCAAGCTGTCGCTGATGTGATGGACGAGTGGGCGACCTTTGGCGATTTCGCTACGGACTTCGGCGATGAAACTTTCCAATTCGGGTTGGGTGATGATGCCCGAAAAGGTTGAGAGCAGTACGCGGTCTTTGACCAACCACACGGTTTTGTAGGCCATGAACGTTACGATCCTCATTGAGATACGATAAACTTATCCTTATTGTGCGGGCTTTAGGGCGATTGGGGATGATAGAGTTTCTCAATGTTTCTTGGGTTCAATCCATTAAGGGATTAAAAAATGGCTCATGTTCAGACTGCGTGAAACGATTGTGACGTAGGGACGCCCTTCTGGGCGTCCGCCACCCGTTATGAAAACGGACGGCAAGAATGCCGTCCCTACACCACGCAATTTGAACGTGAGTCAAAAATTAAACCACAAAGGCGCATGACCCCAGCGAAAACCCAAATCGAATTTACCGCGTATGGAACATCCCCTACGGCGTAGGCGTGGCCGTCTGCGCGAGGAGCGCGTCAATCTCTTGAATACGGGTCTGCATAAAGGGTTCTAGCCTGCCGGTCAACGCTTGATATTGGAGATAATCGGCCTTCGCTTCTGCGTAACGGCCTTGTTCGTAATATCCGCCTCCCCGTCCCCAATAGGCATTGACATCATTACGATTGAGTTCAATGGCGCGGTCAAAATCCGCGATGGCGAGTTCGTAATCCTTAAGATTGTAATATGCAAATCCACGATTGTTGTAGGAGTTAACATCGTTA
>Ga0163144_10007808_pt1 | contig 23371 bp, 14 predicted proteins | sample OliLak19BULKMAT1_FD_123175 | JGI IMG/M metagenome (GOLD analysis project Ga0163144, IMG submission 123175) | Freshwater microbial mat bacterial communities from Lake Vanda, McMurdo Dry Valleys, Antarctica - Oligotrophic Lake LV.19.BULKMAT1 | ecosystem: Environmental > Aquatic > Freshwater >...
CCGACGTCGCGATCTGGACGATCAAGCTCGCGCCCGGCGCGCGGTGGACGCTGCCGGCCGCCGCCGCTGGCACGAACCGCGTCCTGTACTACTTCCGGGGCGAGGGTCTGCGGATCGACGCCGCGCCGATGCCCGCGCGCCACGCGATCGAGCTGCACGCGCACGTGCCCGCGGCGCTCGAGGCCAGCGCCGGCGAGGTCGAGCTGCTGATGCTGCAGGGCAGGCCGATCGCGGAGCCGGTGGTGCAGCACGGCCCGTTCGTGATGAACAGCCGCGAGGAGATCGACGACGCCTACGCCGACTACCGCGCGACCCAGTTCGGCGGCTGGCCGTGGGGCCCCGACGATCCCGTCCATCCGCACGACGAGACCCGGTTCGCGCGCCACGCCGACGGCAAGCTCGAGCGCCCGGCGTAGACTCGGCTCCGATGCCCTCCGCGACAGACTTTGGGAGCTGGTTCACCGAGCACGCGGCGCGGCTGCGCGCGATGGACGCCGAGCAGGCGGCCGACGAGATCGGGGATCGCGTGATCGCGATCGACGCGCGGCTCGGCGTCGACGTGGCCGAGGACGACGACGCCGACGGCGGCGGCGACCGCGAGCTCGTGATCACCGCATTCTCGGATCGGGCCGCGGTGCCGCTGGCGAAGCAGGTCGCCGCGTCGGTGACGAGCGCGCCGGGCTGGAAGATCCTCGCGCTCGAGCCGCCGCAGGGCTGGGAGTTCTCGGTGTCGATCGGCGACACCGAGCTCGAGGCGGACAAGCTCGAGTTCCTCCCCGACCCCAAGACGCCGTACGCGATCCGGCTGATCGTGCCGACGATGCTGCTCGATCGCGTCGCGGCCACCGACGTCGAGGAGATCGCGTGGCTGATCGTCGAGACCGGGATCGGCGAGGAGCTGACCAGCGCGATCTCCGAGATCTCGCTCGGCGAGCGCGACGTCGGCAAGCCGGGGCAGCCGATCTCGGCGCTCGCGGCGTACGTCGCGACGTTCCGCCGCTAGGGCCGTCGCTAAGGCACCGCGCCGGAGTCCTCGTCCCAGCCGGCGCTCGTCGTGATCGGCGTGAGATCCACGGCCTCGAACTCCGAGGCGGGGACGTCCTGCACCTCGTCGAAGATCGCGCCGTCCCACGTCGCGCTGGGCTCGCCCTGGATGTACATGTCCGAGCCGCCGTCGGCGAGGTACATGCCGTAGGTCTTGAGCGCGGTGAGGATCGCCCGGGTCTGCGTGCTCGCGCCGGCCGGGATGACGTAGCTCGCCTTGAGCCGGAACAGCTGACCCATCTGCGGCAGGCTCGTCGACGCGGTGCCGTTGCCGGTGAGGTGGCGGGCGGGCCACGTGTACGACGTCCGGATCTTGTCGGTCTCGATCGTGAAGCGCAGCGCGTGCTTGATCTCGCCGGCCGCGGCCTCGTCGGCGCGGATCAGCAGCGGCAGGATCGGGAAGCCCGCCGCGTCGGCGGACGTCCAGCCGTCGGGGCGCAGGTCGTTCGACGCGAGGTCGAAGCCCGCCGCGCCGTAGATGTTCCACGTGCCCGCGGTCAGGTACGAGTGATAGGTCTCCCACAGGATGCAGGTGTCGGTGTCGATCACCAGGATGTGGTGGTCGCCGTACGGGAGGTGATCGGCGCCGGTGTCGACGCCGCCCTCGACGATCACGCCGGCGGGGATCGGCAACAGCGGCGTGCCGGTCGTGCACGGCTGCGTGAACGTGTGCCCGGTGCCGATCGCGCAGTCGCTCTCCGGCCGCGGATCCCAGTCGAGGTCTCCATCCGCGGAGGCGAACACGACCGCCGGCCACGTGAACGAGCTGCCGTCGACGAGGTTCCACGGGATGCCGTAGTACTCGGGATCCTGCTGGTCGGTCTCGGTGCCGAGATCGAGGTGGACCGTCGTGCCGCCGCCGATCGTGGCGATGAACTGCGCGCTCATCGGGTGGACCGGCAGCGCGTCGATCGCGGTGTTGAACACGTGGTTCGCGGGCAGGATCGGGCAGCCGGCGATCGTCGGGCCCGAGCAGTCGATGCCCTGGCACACCGTCGGATCGGCGTCGACCGGCGGCCCGGACGCGTCGACGTCGTCGCCGGTGGCGTCGTCGCCGGTGGCGGCGTCGCGGGTCGCGGAGCCGCCGCCGCACGCGGCGAGGAGGAAGGTGAGGGCGAGGGCGGCGCGCATGCGGCGAGCTTACGCCCGCGCGGCGGTCACAGGCAGGGCGAGCTGACGAGCGTGTTGCTGCTCACGTCGAGCGTCGCGCCCGCGCCCAGGCTGACGTCGGCGCCGCTGGGCGGCGCGTGGTCCCACAGGCACCCGACCGCGGTCGCGGTGACGCCGTCGGCGACCACCGCGTCGGCGACGCCGTTGCAGGTGAGGTCGTTCTCGCCCACCGACGTCGCGGTGCCGAGGTCCACGCCCGCGCCGGTGATCGACACGCCGATCGTGTTGCCGCGGATCGTGTTGCGCTCGATCCGCGTCGCGGCGGACACCGCGATGCCGGTGACGCTGTCGTGGATCACCGAGTCGCGGACCAGGCACGGCACCGTCGAGGTGATCGCGGTGCCGTTCGTCGCCTTGACCGTGATGCCGGCGATGTCGCTGCCGTTGCCGCACACCACGGCGCTCGTGCCGGTGGTCTCGATCACCACGCCGGCGCCGTGCTCCAGCTCCTTGCCCCACAGCGGCGTGCCGGTGGGCAGCACGATCGGGAACGTCTCGGTCGCGTCGGAGTAGACGCCGGGCAGCACGCGGATGATCTGGAAGCCGACCGCGCGGTTCGCCGCCTTGGTGATCGTCTTGTACGGCGCGCCGCAGGTGCCCGGGTTGTCGTCGCTGCCGTTGACGACGTCGATCACGAACGTCGGGCAGTAGAAGTCGATCGGCTGGATCACCTCGCCGTCGACGAGCAGCGTGCAGGTCAGCTGGTGACCCTGCGAGTTGCACGGGCCGGCGCCCCACGACAGGCTCCCGCCGCCGAGCATCGTCAGCGTGATCGTCACCTCCGTCGGCGTGGTGTACATCTGGCAGTTCGCGCCGCACGACGTGCCGGCCGGCGTCACCGCGTACGTGCCGGAGAAGCCGTCGGGGATCACGGTCAGCGAGTCGACCAGCGGATCGTGCGCGTCGGGCGCCGGCTCGGCGTCATGGACCTCGGCGTCGGGGATCACGTTCGCGTCGTGGAGCTCGGCGTCGAGCAGCGCGGCGTCGAAGAGGTCGGCGTCGACGAGCTCCCGCGACGCGTCGATCCCGCGGCCGTCGACCACCGCGCCGTCGATCGGTGCGTCGTCGCCTGCGGGCGCGTCGGCGGGCGCGAGCCCGCCAGCGTTGCACCCCGCCAGCGCGAGGACCAGGAGGAGCCACCGCACCCGTCCATCGTAGCCCCAGATCGGGGCGACCAGCCCCACGGACTGATGTGTGATTCTGCGCGCCTGGGAGCGGACCCGGGCTTGCTAGGAGGAGATGTATGCGAACCCTCGCCCGCCACGAGAGCGGCATCCTCGTAGCTCCCGCGGACCTGTCGCGCCGCGCCCGCTCCGGCACCGACGTCCGCCGAAAAGGTCGCAGCCTGCGCTGGATCCCGTGGGTGCTCGTGGCCCTCGTGGTCGCCGGCGGCGGCGCGTTCGGCGCGCGCTGGTTGCTCGCGCGCACCGAGGTCGCGGAGCCGAAGTCGCTCACCGCCACCGAGAGCGTGCAGCGCGCGAGCGTGGCCGAGACCCACGCGATGGAGCTGCAGGTCGAGCTCGATCAGGCGAACGCCGCGCTCGCCGCCGTCGCCGAGCGCGACGCGCAGGCCGAGGCGCAGGCCCAGGACGTCGCGACGAAGGCCGCCGCGGCCGCGGGCGCGCTCGAGGACAAGCTGGTCGGCGCGGTCGGCGCGCAGGCCGACGTCGTCACCGAGGGCGAGGAGGTCCGGCTCCAGCTCGTCGACAAGGTGCTGTTCCAGCTCGGCTCGGCGACGCTCACCCCGAAGGGCGAGGCGGTGCTCGACAAGCTCGGCGCGGCGCTCAACGAGGTGCCCGACAAGCAGATCTGGGTGCAGGGCCACACCGACAACCAGCCGATCCGGTTCCAGGACGGCGTCGACACCACGTTCGACTCGAACTGGGAGCTGTCGGCGGCGCGCGCGCTGACCGTCGTGCACTACCTCGAGGACAACGTCGGCGTCGATCCCAAGCGGCTCGCCGCGGTCGCGTTCGGCGAGCACCGCCCGGCGGCGAAGACCAAGGCCAAGAACCGGCGGATCGAGATCGTGCTGTACCCGCGGCACGAGATCGCGAAGAAGTAATACTGTCGGCGCATGCCGATGACCAAGACCCCCAGCGGGCTCCAGTACGAGGACACCGTCGCCGGAACCGGCGCCACGCCCACCAAGGGCCAGACCTGCGTCATGCACTACACGGGCTGGCTCTGGCAGAACGGCTCGAAGGGCACCAAGTTCGACAGCTCGCTCGATCGCGGTGACCCGTTCACGTTCCCGCTCGGTCAGGGCCGCGTGATCAAGGGCTGGGACGAGGGCGTGGCCACCATGCAGGTCGGCGGCAAGCGAACTCTTCTGATCCCGGCCGACCTCGGGTACGGGGCGCGGGGCGCCGGCGGAGCAATTCCAGCCAATGCCACTTTGTTGTTCGAGGTGGAGCTACTCGACGTCCGCTGAGGTGTGACACCCTGCGATTCCCTTACTGAGAGAGAGAGAGGGAATCATGTCCGACGTTTCGCGTCGCGCGCCCGGGGTTGGCGCGCTCGTGCTCGCTACAGGTCTGTTCGCGTGCGGGTCTCCCGCATCTCCTTCGGGCGCCGACGCCGGCGACACGCCCGCGCCGGCCGCGCCGGCCGCGCCGCCGACGGTCAGCTCGACGTTCGAGCAGCAGGCGGTCGCCCACGGCGTCGTCGCGCTGTCGTCCGACGACAAGGGCGTGCCGCGGCTCGTCCGCGCCGTCAAGCCGCTGCCAGGGATCCCCGGCAAGCCCGAGGACGCCGCGCGCGCGCACCTCGCCCGGCTCGCGCCCGCGTATGTCGCTGCCGGCGCGACGCCGGCGCCGCTCGAGCTCGAGGGCGTGCACGCGCTCCGCAACGGCGCGTCGATCGTCGCGTTCGGCCAGCACGCCGGCGGCATCGACGTGCTGCACGGCGACGTCCGCGTGATGCTCGATCGCGACGGCGGCTTGCTCGCCGTCGGCGGCACGCCGCGCACCGCGCCGGGTGCCAAGCAGCGCGCGTTCGCGCTGACCGGTCCGCAGGCGTACGCACAGGCGGTGACGACCTGGTTCGGCATCACCACCACCGCGACCGACGTGGTCCGCGGCGGCAAGCGCGGCAAGTGGCAGCACTTCACGATGGGGCCGCGCACCGATCTGACGATGGGCGACGCTCACGCCAAGCAGGTGCTCGCGCCCGACGGCGACAAGCTCGTCCCGGCGTGGCTCGTCGAGGGCTACGGCTCGTCGAAGCAGCAGCGCGACGCGGCGTTCCGGCTCGTGCTCGCCGCCGACGACGGCCGCGTGCTCGAGCGCGTCGACCTGGTAGCGAAGGAGTCGTTCGACTACCGCGTGTGGGCCGACGACGACGCCGGCGGCCGCCCGTTCGAGGGGCCGCACGCGAGCTTCGCGCCGCACCCGACCGGCCTGCCCGACGGCAGCCGCCCGCTGCCGATCACGACGCCGAACCTGGTGTCGATGGACAGCTTCAACGCGCCCGGCGACTCGTGGCTGCCCGACGGCGCCGGCGAGACGCTCGGCAACAACGTCGACGCCTACGTCGACCTGCACGACACCGAGGACGGCTTCACGGAAGGCGACTTCCGCGCGACGACGACCGACGACAACGAGTTCGATCGCACCTACGCGCTCGACGCGGAGCCGGACGCCAGCACGGACCAGCAGATGGCCGCGATCACGCAGCTGTTCTACACGGTCAACTGGCTCCACGACTGGTACTACGACTCCGGCTTCGACGAGGACGGCGGCAACGCCCAGGCGTCCAACACGTTCGCGTCGATCGACCGCGGCGGCATCGGCGGTGACGTCCTGCTCGCCGAGGCGCAGGACGACATCGTCGGCGGCAGCATGAACAACGCGAACATGGCGACGCCCGAGGACGGCCTGTCCCCGCGCATGCAGATGTTCGTGTGGTCGGGCGTGACCCAGGAGTCGACCCTCGCGATCAGCGCGCTGTCCGCCGACGTCGTCCACCAGCCCGCGCAGTTCGGCCCGCTGACCTTCGATCTCGCGGCCACGGAGATCCTGCTCGGCGTCGACGAGCTCGCCGATCCCAGCCTCAATGATGGCTGCGAGGCGCTCGACCCCGGCATCGACTACACCGGCAAGATCGTCCTGCTCGACGAGTGGTGTTACTGGGAGTTCGTCGTCCAGAACGCCGAGCTCGCGGGCGCGGCCGGCGCGCTGATCGCGGGCGCTGAGCCCGGACGCATCGCGCCGATGGCGAACTTCTTCGGCACGCCGATCGCGATCCCGTCGTACGGCATCTCCTACGAGGACGGCGTCGCGCTCAAGGCGGCGCTCCTCGCCGGCCCCGTCACCGCGACCTTCCATCGCGTGACCGGTCCGCGGCTCGACGGTGACCTCGACGCGGGCGTCGTCGCGCACGAGTTCGGCCACTACTTCCACCACCGCCTCACCGACTGCTTCTCCTACCAGTGCGCCGCCGAGAGCGAGGGCTGGGGTGACTTCGTCGCGCTGCAGGTCGCGCTCCGCCCCGGCGACGATCTGGACGGCGCCTACGCGTTCGGCACCTACGACACCGAGTCGTTCGCCGACGCGTACTACGGGATCCGCCGCGCGCCGTACAGCCGCGACATGGCGATCAACGGCCTGACGTTCGGCCACATCGAGGACGGGGCGACGCTGCCCGACAACATCCTCGATTTCGGGCAGAACGCCGAGGTCCACAACGCCGGCGAGGTGTGGACGGCGATGCTGTGGGACGCGTACCTCGACCTGATCGACGCGCACGACTACGACACCGCGCGCCGCGCGATGTCCGACTACATCGTCGGCGGCCTGCTGATCGCGCCGTTCAACGCGACCTACACGGAGACCCGCGACGCGATCCTCCTGGCGACCGCGGCGATCGAGCCCGATGACGAGCGGGTCGTGCTCGACGCGTTCGCGCGCCGCGGCGCCGGCTCGTGCGCGGTGTCGCCGAACACCGACGACTCGCTCCTCCACGGCGTGGTCGAGAGCTTCGACGTCGGCGGGCACCTGATCGTCGGCGAGATCACGATCGACGACGACGTCGTGAGCTGCGACGCCGACGGCATCTTCGATCCCGGCGAGACCGCGACGGTGACCGTGCAGGTCGCCAACGGTGGCCACCTGGCGCTGACCGACACCGAGGTGACGCTGGCGGCGCTCGACGGCGCCGCCGGGATGTTCGAGATCGTCGACGGCTCGATCGACATCGCGACGCTCGCGCCGTTCGCGAGCACGACGCTGACCTTCCAGGTCCGGTTCGACCCCGCGTTCAGCGGCGACGCCTTCCGGCTCGAGGTCACCGCCGACAACGCAGCCTCGTGCAACCCGACGGCGAGCGCGTCGCGGGACGTGGTCATCGGCTACGACGACGTCGCCGGCCAGTCCGCGACCGAGACCGTGGACAGCGCGCTGCCCGTGTGGACCGAGGACGGCGCGTTCGGCGACGAGACGTGGAACCGCGAGCTCGTCGGCCCGCCCAACGGCTTCGTCTGGCACGGCGTCGACCAGGGCTTCATCACGGACACGCGGCTCGTGACCCCGCCGCTCGTCGTCGCGGCCACCGCGTTTGGCGTGACGTTCGAGACGGTGTGGCTGTTCGAGAACGATCCGGGGCTCGACTGGGACGGCGGCGTGATCGAGCTGTCGAGCGACGCCGGCGTGACGTGGACCGACATCACCACGTTCTCGCCGACGATCTCGTTGCCCTACAACGGGACGATCAACGGCGGCTCTGGCAACCCGCTGGAGGGACAGCCGGTGTATGCGCGCACGAACCCGTCGTTCCCGGGCCCGGACACGATCTCGATCGACTTCGGGACGCAGTTCGACGGTGACACGGTGCAGCTGCGGTTCCGGATCGGGACCGACGCCGGCGTCGGGCAGCTCGGCTGGTTCCTCGACAACCTCGCGTTCACCGGCATCACGAACACGCCGTTCGGCGAGCTCGCCGACGAGGGCCCGACCTGCCAGGTCGGCCCGATCGCGAACGCGGGCCCCGATCGCGTGGTGTTCCCGGGTGACGTCGTCACGATCGACGGGACCGCGAGCACCGACCCGAACGGCGATCCGATCACGATCGACTGGGATCAGACCGGCGGGCTCGGCGTCGACCTCGAGAACGACAACACGTCGCTGACCCCGACGTTCGTCGCGCCCGACGGCAGCGTGGACCTGCGGCTGACGTTCAACCTCGGCATCGCGGATCCGTGGGCGTACGACAGCGACATCGTCGTGATCACGGTCGACGTCAACAACACGCCGCCGCCTCCGGACGCGATGCCCGCGCCCGACGCGATGCCCGCGCCCGACGCGGAGCTCTCGCCCGACGCCGAGATCGGCGAGGACTTCGACGCCGAGCCCTCGCCCGACGCCGAGGATCCCGGCGTCGAGGGTGACGACGGCGGCTGCTGCAGCACCGGCGGCGGCATGCCAACGACCGGCGCGATCGCGCCGCTGTTCGCGCTCGCGTTCGTGCTGCGCCGACGCCGCCGCTAGGGAGAAGGCGCCAACGATGTGAACGTTGGCTCACGTGGCGCCCGCGAGGTGATCCCTCCGGGCGCCACCTTGTCATCTGCTGTCGCCGCGCTCGATCGTGTGAACCGGTTTCCTCGAGGTCGCTCGTGTAGGGTGCGCGAGCCCCGACCCGAGAGAGAGGGAACCAATGTTCGCTGCCCGTGCTCGTCGCGCGCCCTGGGTGGGCGCGCTCGTGCTGGCCGCAGGCGCATGCGCCGGCGACAGCTCCCCGTTGACTCCTGACGCCGATCCGGCGGATCCGATCGCGCCCGTCGCGCCGACGGTCTCGTCCTCGCATCAGCGCGCGGCGATCGCGCGCGGCGTCGTCGCGCTGTCCGTCGACGATCGCGGCGTGCCGCGGATGGTCCGCGCCGTGCGTCCGCTGCCTGCAGCGATCGGCGCGAGCCCGGGCAAGGCCGCGCTCGCGCACGTCACCGCGCTCGCCGCGGCGTACGTCGACGGCGGCGCGCTCGCCGAGCTCGAGGTCGTCGGGACCCGGGTGTTGGGCACCTCGACCATCGTGTCGCTGCGCCAGCTCGTGGGTGGCGTCGAGATCCTCGACGGCGACGTCCGCGTGCTCGTCGATCGCGACGGCGCGCTGGTCGCGATCAGCGGCACGCCGCGCGCGCCGACCACGCGCACCAAGGCGTTCACGCTGAACGCCGCGCAGGCGCTGGCCGCCGCGGTCGGTGATCGGTTCGGCGTGGCGGCGACCGCGGCCGACGTGATCCGCCAGCGCCGCGACGGCGCGTGGCATCGCCAGACGATGCGGCCGGTCGCGGGCGTCACGATCGGCGACACCCACGCCAGGCAGGTGATGGTCCCCGACGGCGACGCGCTGGTTGCCGGCTGGCTGGTCGAGGGCTACGGCGGCACGTCCGCCGAGCCGGACGCCGCGTTCGGCGTCGTGCTCGCCGCCGACACCGGGCGGGTGATCGAGCGCCGCGATCTGACGGCGGAGGAGTCGTACGACTACCGCGTGTGGGCCGACGACGACGCGGCCGGCCGACCTTACGAGGGTCCCCAGGCCAGCTTCGCGCCTCACCCGACCGGGGTGAACGACGGCAGCCAGCCCGCGTTCGTGCTGCCCAACCTGGTGACGATGGCGGGCTTCGACCGCCACGGCGATCCGTGGCTACCCGACGGCGCCGGCGAGACCCTCGGCAACAACGTCGACGCCTACGTCGACCTCCTCGGCACCGCCAACGGCTTCACCGCGGGCGTCGACTTCCGCGCCGACACCACCGCGGCCGGCACGTTCGACCGCACCTACGACGTCACGCTCGACGCCGCGGCGAGCCCCGATCAGCAGAAGGCGGCGATCACCCAGCTGTTCTACACGGTGAACTGGCTGCACGACTGGTACTACGACTCCGGGTTCGACGAGGCCGCGGGCAACGCGCAGGCCGACAACCTCGGCCGCGGCGGCGTCGCGGGTGACGTGCTCCGCGCCGAGGCGCAGGACGACCTCGTCGGCGGCAGCATGAACAACGCGAACATGTCGACGCCGTCGGACGGGCTGTCGCCGCGGATGCAGATGTTCGTGTGGAACGGCGTCGGGACGCGCAGCCTGTCGACCAGCGCGGGCGGCGCGATCGCCTCCACCCAGGGCGCGGCGTTCGGGCTGTTCGACTACGACGTCGAGGCCGAGGTCGTCCTCGGCGTGGACGCGACCGCGCCGGTCAACAACGGCTGCGAGGCGCTGACCGGCGATGTCACCGGCAAGATCGTGCTGCTCGATCGCGGCCTGTGCACGTTCGAGAGCAAGGTGCTGCGCGCGCAGCAGGCCGGCGCGGCCGGCGTGCTGGTCGCGAACAACGCCGCCACCGGGCTGCCGTCGATGGGTAACGATCCGGCGACCACCGGCGTCACGATCGGCGCGTTCGGAATCTCGCAGGCCGACGGCGCCGCGCTCAAGGCCGCGCTCGCGACGCCACCGGTCACCGCGCACCTGATCCGCGACGAGCCGCGCCGCGACGGCGACCTCGACGTCACGGTGATCGCGCACGAGTGGGGCCACTACATGCACCACCGCCTCACCAGCTGCAGCGGCGGGCAGTGCGGCGCGATGAGCGAGGGCTGGGGCGACTTCGTGGCGCTCCACAACCAACTCCGCCCCGAGGACGACCCGCACGCGGTCTACCCGATGGCGGTCTACGACACGATCTCGCTCGGCGACGCCTACTACGGCATCCGCCGCGGGCCGTACTCGACCGATCGCACCAAGAACGGCCTGTCGTTCCGTCACCTCGGCAACGCCAACGGTCTGCCGGTGACCTCGCCGCCGATGCTGACGTCCGGGCCCAACAACGAGGTCCACAACGCCGGCGAGGTGTGGGCGGCGACGCTGTGGGACGGCTACGTCGCGCTGATCGACGCGCACGACTACGACACCGCGCGCCGCGCGATGTCCGACTACGTCGTCGCGGGCCTGCTGCTCGCGCCGCCCGACGGCACGTTCACGGAGACCCGCGACGCGATCCTGCTCGCGACCTTCGCGATCGACGCCGACGACGCGCTCGTGCTCGCCGGCTCGTTCGCGGGTCGCGGCATGGGCTCGTGCGCGGCGTCGCCCACCGACGCGGCGTTCAACACCGTCGTCGAGTCGATGGCGGTCGCCGGACGGCTCGAGGTCGGCGCGATCACGCTCGACGACAGCGGGGTGACCTGCGACGACGACGGGATCTTCGACGCCGGCGAGACCGCGACGCTCACCGTCGAGGTCGTGAACTCCGGCGCGGTCGCGCTCGCCGCGATCGACGTGTCGCTGTCGACCGCGAGCCCCGGGCTCACGATCGTCGACGACACCGTGACGACCGCGGTCGGGGCGTTCAGCGCGCGGACGCTGGTGTTCTCGGTCCGGTACGACCCGGCGGTCGCCGGCGCGACGACGATCGACTTCGGCGTGACCGCCGGTGACGCGGCCGCGTGCAACACGTCCGCGGCGTCGACGGCGACGTTCGACGCCGACTACGACGACGACGCGGCGCTGTCCGCGATCGACACGGTCGACAGCGCGCACGAGGCGTGGACGAAGGCCGGCGCGAACGCGGCGGCGACGTGGTCGCGGCAGCTCGTGACCGGCGACTGGGCGTGGCGCGGCCTCGACCAGGGCTTCGCCAGCGACACCTCGCTGACCTCGCCGCCGCTCGTGGTCGGCGCGGGCCTGGTCGTGACCTTCGATCACCGGTTCAGCTTCGAGTTCGACGGCACCTACTGGGACGGCGGCGTGATCGAGGCGTCGACCGACGACGGCGCGACCTGGGCCGACGTCACGACGCTCGGCGTCGCGCCCGGCTACAACGGCACGATCAACGGACACTCGGGGAACCCGCTCGAGGCCCGGGCGGTGTTCGGCGCCAGCAACCCGGCGTACCCGGCGCGCGACGCGGTCACGCTCGACTTCGGCGACGCGTTCGCCGGCCAGACCGTCCGGCTGCGGTTCCGGATCGGCACCGACGGGGCGGCGGGCGGGTTCGGCTGGGAGCTCGACAACCTCGCGTTCGACGGGATCACCAACACGCCGTTCGGCGTGCTCAGCGGCGAGGATCCGACCTGTCAGGTCGGGCCGATCGCCGACGCCGGCGACGACGCCGTCGTGGTCCCCGGCGGCACGGTGGTCGTCGACGGCACCGGCACGCACGATCCCAACGGCGATCCGATCACCGTGACGTGGCTGCAGGTCGGCGGCGTCCCCGTGACGCTGCAGGAGCCGACGACGACCACGCCGCGGTTCGTCGCGCCCGATGGCAGCGTCGATCTGCGGCTCACGTTCCGCGTGACCGCGACCGATCCGTGGGCGACCGCGTCGGATCTCGTCGTCTACACCGTCGACGTCGACAACACGCCGCCGCCGGTCGTCCCCGACGCCGGGCCCGCGCCCGACGCGGCCTCCCCGGTGGTGGCGCCCGACGCTCAGCTCCTCGAGGACGTCGACGCCGCGCCGTCACCGGACGCCGGCGGCGTCGCCGAGGAGGATGGCGACGACGGCGGGTGCTGCAGCACGGGCGGCGGGATGCCGACGACGGGTGCGCTCGCGCCGCTGTTCGCTCTCGCGCTGGTGCTCCGCCGCCGCCGGATCGGCTAGACTCGACGGACGGTGGATCCAGAGGAAACTCCCGGCGCGGACGACGCCGAGTCCGAGCCCGATCCCAGCCCGCCGGTCGACGTCTCGCTGATCATCGAGCTGTCGGGGCTGTCGCAGGCGTCGGACGTGGTGCCCGAGACGCCGACCGACGTCGGCAAGCCGCGCCGCAGCGCGCCGATCACGGTGGCCCCGGCCGAGCCCACCTCCGGCGTGATCCGGCTGGTCGACGCCGGGATGATCGCCAAGGGCGGGATGGCGACGATCCACAAGGTGTTCGACCGCAACGTGCGCCGCCACGTCGCGCTCAAGCGCGTCGATCCCGAGCTCGGCGCGAGCACGCCCGACGCGAGCCAGCTCCTCGTCGAGGAGGCGCAGATCACCGGCCAGCTCGATCACCCGAACATCGTCCCGATCTACGACCTCGGCCTCGGGCCCGACAGCCACCCGCAGTTCACGATGAAGCTCGTGCACGGCGACACGCTGACCCGGATGATCAAGGCGTCCGGGGCGCCGGGCCGCGCGTCGCCGCCGCACCTGCGCAAGATCCTGGAGGTGTTCCTCAAGGTGTGCGACGCGGTGTCGTTCGCGCACAGCCGCGGCGTGATCCACCGCGACCTCAAGCCCGACAACGTGATGATCGGCAGCCACGGCCAGGTTTACGTGATGGACTGGGGCTGCGCGCTCCTCGTGGGCGCGCCCGCGAACGACGACGCGCCGGTCACCACCAAGGCCGAGGGCTCGCGGCGGGCCGTCGCCGGCACCGTCCTGGGCACCGCGGCGTACATGGCGCCCGAGCAGGCCAAGGGCGGCGTCGACGCGATCGACGCGCGCACCGACGTCTACTCGCTGGGCGCGATCCTGTACCACGTGCTCACCCACAAGCCTCCGCACCGCGGCAAGAGCTACGTCGAGTCGGTGCTGCTCGCGCAGATCGGCGACGTCATGCCGCCGCACAAGCTGCTGCCCGGCGTCGAGCTGCCCGAAGGGCTCGCGGCGATCGCGATGAAGGCGATGTCACCCACGCCCGACGAGCGCTACCGGACCGTCGCCGAGCTGCGCACCGCGGTCGACGGGTTCCTCGCCAGCGTGGGCCGGTTCGCCGAGCGGCGGTTCAAGCCGGGCGACGTGATCATGCGCGAGGGTGAGGCGGGCGACGCGGCGTACATCCTCGTGCGCGGCACCTGCGAGGTGTCGCGCCTGATCAACGGCGTCGCCACGCCGCTGCGCCGGATGGGCGCGGGCGAGGTGTTCGGCGAGACCGCCATCATCACGTCGCAGGCGCGGTCGGCGACGGTGATCGCCGTCGACGAGGTGGTCGCGACGGTGATCCACCGCGAGGCGCTCGAGCGCGAGCTCGGGATGGACTCGTGGATCGGCAGCTTCGTGCGCGCGCTCGCGGCGCGGTTCCGCGAGGCGGAGCGGCGGATCGAGCGTCAGGCGCAGGCGGCGGTGTTCGACCGCGTGCTCGAGGCGGTGCGCGTCCACCTGCTCGCCGCGGGCGAGTTCGCCCCCGACGGATCGATCGAGGGTACGTGGTCGCGGCTCCGCGCCGCGCTCGCGCACACGCTCGAGCTGCCCGGCGAGATCATCACCCAGACGGTGCTGGGCTCCGCCGAGCTGCGGATCGACACCACGCGCGACGTCATCGCGTGGCGCGCCGGCGCGCCAGCAGCGCCGACACCTCCGGGCTGAGCGCGGTGAACCGGACCTTGAACGCCCCGGCGTCGGCCGATCCGGATCCTGGGGGCATCACCTTGCCGTAGCTCGCGCCCGGCTGCTCGACGCCGTCCTCGAAGAACCCGAGCCGCACGTCGGTGAACGCGCGGGGCGGGCGGTCGCAGCGGATCTCGGCGCCGACGTCCGAGAGCCGGACGAGCGAGCCGGGCAGGGCGCCGTCGCCCTGCGCCTTGCCCTCGAGCATCACGTAGGTCACGACCACCGGCGCGATCTCGAGCAGGGTGACGTCGCGGACCGGGAGCGCGCGCGGCGGTGGCCCGTCGATCCCGCCGACGTCGAACAGCGCGATCGGATGGGTCAGGCCCTTGGGCGTGACGACCAGCGTGTCGTCGACCCGCACGCCCGGGCCGGCGTCGGCGAGCGCCGCGTCGGAGATCAGGATCTGCCCGCCGACGGTGTAGCCCTCGATCCGCGACGCCAGGTTGACGGTCGCGCCGACCACGCCGTACTTCGCGCGCTTGGGCGAGCCGATGTTGCCGGCGACCACGTCGCCCGTGTGCACGCCGATCCCCATCTCGACGACGGGCAGCCCGTCGTCGTGCGCGCGCGCGTTGACCTCGTCGAGCGCGAGCTGCATGTCGATCGCGCAGGTCACCGCGCGGCGGGCGTCGTCGTCGCGGCGGACGGGCGCGCCGAAGATCACGAGGATGCCGTCGCCGAGGATCTCGTCGATCGTGCCGCCGTGCCCCATGATCACCTCGGTCATCACGCCGAGGAACGTGTTCAGCAGCCGCACGACGCCCTCGGGCGGCAGCCGGTCGGACAGGCTCGAGAACCCGCGCAGGTCCGCCATCAGCACGGTGACGCGGCGCCTCTCGCCGCCGAGCTTGAGGCCGCCCGGCCGCTCGAGCAGGCTCGACACGACGTCGTCGGAGACGTAGCGGCCGAACACGTCGCGGATGAACCGGCTGTGGCGCTCGAGATCGCGGAACGCCTTGTCACGCTCGAGCCGCGCGACGTGCGCGCCCGAGTGGTAACGGATCCGCGCGACCAGCTCCCGCTCGTGCGGCAGCTTGACCAGGTAGTCGTTGGCGCCGCGCAGGAACGCCGCGACCTTGACCTCGGGATCCTCCGTGGACGACAGCACGACCAGCGGGACGTCGCGGGTCGCGGCGTGCGCGCGGTACGTCGACACCATCTCGAGGCCGTCGACGTCCGGCATCATCAGGTCCTGGAGGATCACCGTCGGGCGGATCAGCACGGCCGTGTCGATCGCGAGCCGCCAGTCGCTGACCGAGGTCAGCGCGATGTCGGGCTCGCCGGCGAGCATCCGGCGCACCGCGGCGGCGACGATCGGCTGATCGTCGACGAGCAGCACCCGGATCGGCGCGGGCTCGCTCACCGCCGCACCCGCGCGAAGAACTCGCGGGCGACGGCGCTGGTCGGGTGATCGACGACCTGATCCGGCTCGCCGTCCTCGACGATCGTGCCCCGGTCGATCACCCACACGCGCGTCGCGACGTCGTGGGCGAAGTGCATCTCGTGGGTGACCACGAGCATCGTCATCCCGCCGCCCGCCAGGTCCTTCATGACGCCGAGGACATCGTCGCGCATCTCGGGGTCGAGCGCGCTGGTCGGCTCGTCGAACAGCATGACCTCGGGCTCCTGGGCCAGCGCGCGGGCGATCGCGACCCGCTGCTGCTGCCCGCCCGACAGCTCGTGGGGGAAGGCGCCGGCGCGATCGGCGAGCCCGACCTTCGCGAGCAGCGCGCGCGCCTTGTCGGCGGCCTCGGCGGCCGGGCGGTCGCGCACCACCGTCGGCGCGAGCGTGATGTTGTCGAGCGCGGTCAGGTGCGGGAACAGGTTGAACTGCTGGAACACCATCCCGACCTTCTGGCGGAGCGGCCGCAGCGTCGGGTGGTTGGACCTCATCCGCGGCACCAGCTCGAACCCGGCGATCGCGATCTTCCCCGCGTCGAACGACTCCAGGTAGTTCAGGCAGCGCAGCAGCGTGCTCTTGCCGCCGCCCGACGGCCCGACGATCGCGATCGTCTCGCCGCGCCGCACCTCCGCCGAAACGTCGACGAGGATCTTGCGGTCGCCGTGCTGCTTACAGAGCTGCTGGACGCTGATCACGCGTCAACCTCCTCTCCAGCCGGCGCGCGAGCTCCGACAGCGGCAGGCTCAGCGCGAGGTAGAACGCGGCGCACGCCAGCCCGGGGATCAGGTAGCCCTGCAGGTCCGACGACGAGATCGTCATCTGCTTGGTCAGCTCGATCACCGCGATCACGCTGATCAGCGACGAGTCCTTGAGCAGCGAGACGAAGTCGTTGGTCATCGGCGGCAGCGCCAGCCGGAACGCCTGCGGCAGGAGCACGTGGCGCAGCGTCTGCCACGGACCGAGGCCGAGCGCCTTGGCCGCCTCGGTCTGGCCGCGCGGGAGCGCGAGCAGCGCGCCGCGGTAGACCTCCGCCTCGTAGGCGGCGTAGTTGAGCCCGAGGCCGAGCACCGCCGCGGTCATCGGCGAGAACGCGTAGTACGGCGCGAGCCCGTAGTAGAGGACGTAGAGCTGGAGCAGCACCGGCGTGCCGCGGAACACCTCGATGTAGACGCGCGCGGCCGCGCTCGCCACCGAACCGCCGTAGACCCGGCCGACCGCGAGCAGCAGCCCGAGCGGCACCGCGAGCAGGTACGACAGCACCGAGACCTGGATCGTCACGAGCGCGGCGCGGGCGAACAGCTCGAGCTGCGCCCCACCGAAGCCGTGCGCGCTCGACGGCGCCGGCAGCTCCAGCGCCGGCACCGGCTCGGTCTGACGGTGGTCCCACAGCTTCCAGCGCGTGAGGATGCGCTCGAGCTCGCCGTCGGCGCTCATCGCGGCGAGCGCGTCGTCGACCGCCACCTGCAGCTCGGGGTCCTCCCGGCGGATCCCGACGACGTACGTGCCGCGCGCGAGATCCTCGGGCACGCAGTAGATGCCGGCCATCGTGCAGCCGTAGCGATCGGCGATCGGGTGATCGAGCAGCACGGCGGCGAGCCGGCCGTTCGCGAGCTCGGCGTACATCTCGTTGCTCTCGTAGATCTTGAGCTCGACGTCGGACGCGCGCAGCAGGTCGTACGCGACCGTCTGGTTGAGCGTCCCGACCTGCTGGCCGGCGAGATCCTCGAGCGTGCGCGCCTGGCTGCCCTCGCGCACGGACAGCGTCTCGCCGTAGACGTAGTACGGCCGCGACAGCCGGAGCCGCTCGCGCCGGATCGGGGTGTCCTCGAGCCCGTTGAGGATGATGTCGAAGTCGCCGCGCTCCAGCGACGGCACCAGGTTCGACCACCCGCTCTGCACCCGCCTCGCCTCGACGCCGAGCCGCTTCGCCAGCGCCTCGGCGAGGTCGACCTCGAACCCGAGCTCGCGATCCGCGTCGTCGGGATCGCCGAAGATGTACGGCGCGCCGCCCTCGATGTCCGAGCCCCACGTCAGCTCGCCGCGCGCCTGCACCTGCTCCCACGTGCCGCCGTGCTCGTCCTTTGCGCACGCGCCGACCGCGAGCATCGCGGCGATCGCGACGCCGAGCCGCCGTCCCCGCGACGAGGTCATCGCCGACGACGCTACCACGCCTGGGACGCGTACCTCCGATTGTCCTGAGACTCCGCTCACGAACGGCGCGAGCGACCGGACCGATCGGAGGGCGCTATCGCCGCGGCGTGCGCGGCTTGAGCACCGCGTGGAGGAGCGCGGGGCCGATGTCGCCGATCGGCAGGATCTGGCTGGCGGCGCCGAGCTCCGCGGCAGCCTTGGGCATGCCGTGGACGACCGAGGTCGCGGCGTCCTGCGCGATCGTCGTCCAGCTGCGAGCCTTGAGGGCGAGCAGGCCCTGGGCGCCGTCCTTGCCCATGCCGGTGAGCAGCGCCGCCGCGCCGCGGAGCGGCCAGTTCGCCGCGACGCTGCGGAAGAACACGTCGACCGACGGGCGGTACGGGTAGTCGATCGGATCTCTGGTGAACGCGATCGCGCCGTCGCGGTCGAGGATCACGTGGTCTTCCGAGGCGGCGAGCAGCGCGAGCCCGGCGCGCGGCCGCGCGCCCATCGTCGCGAGCTCGGTGGGGAACCGGCTCTCGTGGGCCAGCCAGCTCGCGAGCCCGGCCGCGAAGTGAACGTCGACGTGCTGCACGATGACCACCGCGACCTCGGGACCGAACGTGCGCATCACCTCCGCGACCGCGGCCGGGCCGCCGGTCGACGCGCCGATCGTGATCAGCGGCGGCCGCGCCTGCTGCGGCCGCGGCGAGATCGGCCGCACGGTCGAGGTCGGCGCGGTGACCGGCTGCGCGAGCTTGCGCAGCGTCGCGATCTTGCGCTGCAGCGCGCGGTCGCCGATCCCGCCCGCCCCGTCGGGCGTGTCGACGGCATCGAGCGCGCCCAACGACATCGCCCGGTAGACCATGTCCAGCGAGCTCGACACCGACGACGTCACGACCAGGATCGGGCACGGGCACTCGGCCATGATCCGGCGCGTGCACTCCACGCCGTCCATCACCGGCATGTGCAGGTCCATCAGCACGAGCTCGGGCGTGGCGTCGCGGCACCTCCGCAGGCCCTCCTCGCCGTCGCGCGCGATCCACGCGACGGTGTCGCCGGGCGTGCGCTCGATCAGGTTGCTCAGCGCCAGCGCGATCACGCCGACGTCGTTGATCACGCCGACCTTCACGTCGCCCCCTTCGCGGCCGTATCGGTCGCCGGCCCGATCAGATCCACGACCGCGGCGATCAGCGTGTCGTCGTGGAAGTTGCTCTTCGCGAGGTAGTAGTCGGCGCCCGCGTCGCGCCCGCGCAGCTTGTCCTCATCGCGCTCGCGGTACGACACGATCATCACCGGCAGGCTGGCCAGCCGGGCGTCGCCCTTGATCTGGCGGATCAGCTCGATCCCGTCGCGGCGCGGCATGTCGACGTCGGTGATCACGAGGTCGAACGCCTGGGCCTGGACCACGTCCCACGCGTCCATGCCGTCGTTGGCGGTGGTGACGTCGTAGCCGCGGTTGACCAGCAGCTGGCGCTCGGTCTCGCGCACGGTCAGCGAGTCGTCGACGACCAGGATGCGCTTGCGCGTGTCCGGCGCGCCGGCGTCGCCGACCCGCAGCTTCTCGGTGCGGCCGCTCGACGCCATCCGCTGGATCGACGCCAGCAGATCGTCGACGTCGAGGATCAGCATCGGGTCGCCGGTCGCGGTCGTCGTCACCGCGAACACGTCGCGGACCTTGCCGAGCCGGCGGTCGAGCGGGCGGACGACGACGTCGAGCTCGCCGAGGAAGCGATCGACCGCGACGCCGCACGACGCCTTGCCCTCGCCGATCACCACGACGCACAGCGGATCGGGCAGCGCGGCCATGCCCTCGAGCTCGAGCACCTCGCGCGCGCCGACCAGCGACACCTGCTCGTCACCGACCGCGAAGAACGGCCGGTTCTCGAGCGTGCGGATCTCCGACGACCGCAGGCTGAGCACGCGCTGGACGCGGCGCAGCGGCACCGCGTAGGCGTCGCCGCCGATCGCGACCATCACGACGCGCACGACCGAGAGCGTCAGCGGGACCTGGAGCTGGAACGTCGTGCCCGAGCCCTTCTCGGACTGCAGCCGCAGCGTGCCGGACACCGAGTGCACCATCTCCTGGACGACGTCGAGCCCGACCCCGCGCCCAGACACGTCGGTGACGTGGTCGGTCGTCGAGAACCCGGGCTTGAACAGGTAGTCGAGCACCTCGACCTCGGTCAGCGCGGCGGCGGTCGCCTCGTCGGCGAGCCCGCGCGACACGATCCGCGCGCGCACCACGTCGGGATCGATGCCACCCCCGTCATCGGTGACCCGGATCGACAGCCGCCCCGCCCAGTGGCGCGCCTCGATCCGGATCGTCCCGCGCTCGGGCTTGCCCGCGGCGCGGCGCGCCTCGGGCGGCTCGATGCCGTGATCGATCGCGTTGCGGATCATGTGGCCCAGCGGCGCCTCGAGCTTGTCGAGGATGTCGCGGTCGACGCCGACCGCGACGCCGTCGATCGTGATCTCGACCTGCTTGCCGAGCTGGCGGGCGAGATCGCGCACCATCCGTGGGAAGCCGCGCGCGCCGTCGCCGAACGGCCGCATCCTGCTCGTGATCGTCTGGCGGTACAGCCGCTCGCCGACGTCCTCGTTGCGGCGGAGGAACTCGTTGAGCGCCGTGACCTGCTCGGACACCGCCTGGCGGCACGCGCGGCCGATCCGCCGCGCCGCGTGGAGCAGCTCGGAGGTGCTGGCGGCGTCGAGATCGGCGTGGCGAAGCTGGTCGATGATGCCGACGAGCTGGTCCTGGCGGGCCTGGATCCGCAGGAGCTGTCCGGCGAGCGGACGGAGCTGCGTGGTCTGGACGCGGACCTCGCCGGCGAGCGCGAGCATGCGGTTGAGGTCCGAGGCCGACAGCCGGACCACGCGGTCCTCGTCCTCCGGCTCGACCGCCGCGGCGGTCACCGACTCGCTGCGCACCGCCGCGTTGCCCTCCGCGATCACCGGCACCCCGGCGTTCGATCGCAGGATCTCCAGCCGGGTCGCCACGTCGGCGAACTTCGAGCCGCGCTCGCGCAGCCACGCCGCGGACGAGCCCCCGGGCACCTTGGCGAGCTGGGCCAGGAGGTCGACGGCGGCGAGCAGCTCGTCGATCGCGTGCGCGTCGATCGCGAGCTTGCCGACCTTGGCCGCGGACAGGCAATCCTCGAGGCCGTGCGCGAGCCGCACCGCGCCGTCGAGCCCGACGATCCGGGCCGCGCCCTTGATCGAGTGCGCGGCGCGCATCAGGGCGTCGAGCGGCCCGCGCCGATCCGTCGTGCGCTCGAGGGCGAGCAGGCCGTCCCCGAGCGCCGACGCGTACGCCTCGGTCTCGGTGCGGAACAGGTCGAGCATCGTCGCGTCGCCGAACGCGCTGGACTCCGATCGGTACGGGTCCATCATCGCGGCCTTGGGCGGTTGTGGTGGCGCCGACGACGGCGGCGGCGGCGGTGCGGACCGCGGCGTCCCCGCCGGTGCGACCGCGCGGGCAGCGCCGGTCAGCCCCGCGATCAGCTCGTCGACCGCGCCGGCCTGGTCGGCCTCCCACGCCACCAGCTCTGGGTCGGTGCGCCCCAGCAGCGCCTGGAACCACGCGGGGATCCGCCGCATCGCGAGCCGCAGCGCGGACGACGGCGCCGCGCCCGCGGCCTCCGCCTTGCCGAGCGCGTCGACCAGCGCCGCGGCGAGCCGATCGGCGCTGGTCAGCTCGAGGATCCGGGCCGCGCCGCGCAGCGCGTGCGCCGCGAGCCCGAGCGACGTCGCCGGCGGCCAGGTCTCGCTCGCGAGGCCCTTGTCGAGCTCCGCGACCCGGTCGGCGACCTCGGCGCGGAAGATCGCGCGCAGCTCGCTCACAGCGTGCTCCTCCGCAAGAACGCGAACAGCGCGTCGGTGCGCAGCCAGCCCGCGACCCGCTCGCCCCACCGGAACACGTCGCCGATCAGGTCGGGCTGGGCGCTGGCCAGGGTGAACGGCAGGTCGGCGACGTCGTCGGGCTCGAACCGATGGACCCCGAGCACCTCGTCGGTGATCACCGCCCAGGTGTCGCCGCCCATCGCGATCGACAGCAGGCGGCGCTCGCTCGGCGTGCCGATCCGGCGCAGGCCGAACAGGCCGTGCAGCGAGACGCACAGCTGGACCTCGCCCCGGAGGCTGACCATGCCGGCGAGGAGCTGGCCCTGGCGGTGGGGCACGCGGACCGCGGGGCGCTCCTCGGTGACCTCGACGACGGCGGTCGTGTCGAGCGCGAGCCACTCGGTCCCGACGCGGAACAGCAGGACCGAGATCGGCTTGGGCGCTGGCGGTCGCGATTGCGCGAGCAGGGCGGTCCACTCCTCGCGGTACCCGTCGGGCGGTGGGCGCTCGAGGAACTGCGGGCCCGCCGCGGAGAACACGGGGCAGTTGCGGCAGTGGACGTGCGTCACGAGCTCGGGGCACGAGCTATCGCCGTTCACGCCGATCACGTTCCAGCAGCTCGGCGGCCGCACGACGGGGAGCAGCGTCATCGGCGGCCCTCCGCCACGCGCTGGGCGCGCCTCCGCAGCCGCTCGGCGGCGCCGCGCTCGCCGCGACGCTCCGCGGCGAGCGCGAGGTGGATCAGCACCTCGTAGTGCTCCGGATCGAGGTACAGCGCGCGCTCCCACGCCGCCCGCGCGGCGTCGTGCTCGGTGGCGCCGGCGTGGATCAGCCCGCGCAAGTAGAACGCGTCGCCCGACAGCGGGTTCGCGCGCTGGTAGTGCTCGCACGCCGCCGCGGCCTCGACGAGCGCGCCGCGATCGGCGAGCTGGCGGATCGCGACGAGCGAGAGCGGCTGCGTGCCGGTGGGCGGCGGGGCCGCGGCCGGTGGCGCGGTGGGCGGTCGCGCGACCGCCACCTGTCCGGTGGGCGGACGGAGCACGGGGACCTGCCCGGTCGGCCGTCGCGGCGGCTCGACGTACGCCGGCACCGCCGGCGCGGCGCCGATCCGGAACGCGAACGCGCCCGAGTGCGGGACCGAGCGGAACTGCGGATCGATCCGGTCGAGGGCCTCGGCGTGGCCGGCGTAGATCACGCCGCCGTCGGCGAGCCGCTCCGCGATCGTCGCCAGCGCCGCGATCCGCGCGGGCGGCGTCAGGTAGATGAGCAGGTTGCGGAAGAACACCGCGTCGTACGGCCCGCGGCCGACGAGCAGCCCGGGATCGAGGCAGTTGCCGTGGAGGAACTTCACGGAGCCGCGGACGTGGTCGTTGATGCGCCAGCTGGTGCCGCTGGCGGTGAAGTGCCGCTCGCGGAAGCCGAGGTCGGCGCCGCGGAACGAGCCGCGATCGTAGATCCCGCGCTTGCCGCGCTCGA
>Ga0163144_10007810_pt1 | contig 23368 bp, 17 predicted proteins | sample OliLak19BULKMAT1_FD_123175 | JGI IMG/M metagenome (GOLD analysis project Ga0163144, IMG submission 123175) | Freshwater microbial mat bacterial communities from Lake Vanda, McMurdo Dry Valleys, Antarctica - Oligotrophic Lake LV.19.BULKMAT1 | ecosystem: Environmental > Aquatic > Freshwater >...
GCGCGATGGACGAGCAAATGGTCCTGCTGACAGACCGGCCAAGCAAGCGAGGTTGTTCGTAGTGCTTTTTCACACAATACAACTTCGAGAAAGCGGGTCTGCTATTGCGAAACCGCTGAGACTCAGTCGCAATAGGCGTTGACATGTTACTTCGACCCGCTACTCTCTGCCATTCCAATAGGGCTGAGTGGATGAGCAGGGAGCAGGCATGACGGTGCGACGTTTGATGGGTTTGATCCTATGGGTCGGTGTGTGCGCTGGCGCCACGAGCGCGGCCGACACGGGTGTTGCGCCTCCGACGATTCCGCAGGACGTGAACGGTAAAGAGGGCGTCAAAGCCTACCTGTTGACCGTCGCCAAGGCGTGCCAGTCAGCGGCTGGCGACCTCAAGCGTGACGCCGACGCCTATTCGGACTTTGTCGGCAACCACGCCAACGACTACGAGAAGGCCGCCGCGGTAAACCCTGCGGAATTTGCCCGGTTGGTCAATGCCTTGCGCGACGACTACCGCCGGCTCGACAGCTTTGGATACGAGTACATTGAGGGGATCGTCGCGGGTGTGCCGAGCCTGGCCGCGTACGACGTCGAGCTCGACGCCGGTCTGCCCGCCGTTGGCGCGGGTCCGGATGACGACATCGCGTCAGTGAAGATCGTCGCTGGCAACCGCACGCTGGACCGCGAGGGGTCGCTGAACAACTTCCTCATCGAGCCGACCGTCTTCGGCACCAACGACAAGTACATCGGTGGAACCGTCCACCTGAAGGCGCTGGGCGACAAGCCCGTCGGTGTGCCCGATGCCGACCTGATCGTGGCGCTAGCCGACTACGCGGTCGACGGTTACGACCGCTTGTACAAGTCGGCTGAGGCATGGAAGCCGACCGACGAGGACTGCTTCAAGGCCCTGGCCGCGATGACGCCGACGCTAGCGGACTACTTTGAGGACTGGAAGGAAAGCAAGATCAACGGCAGCGCGCCAGGTGGACGGTTCGTCGCGGTCAGTCGCGTGTCGGACATGCGCGGCATCATGGCGAGTACGCGCCTGATCTGGCAGGGCATCGAACCCAGCGTGAAACCCGCCGACGCCTCACTGACCGGCCAGGTGACGCGCGGCTACGACCAGATTCTGTCATTTATCGACGACGTGGAAGCCCGCGAGGCCAAAAGCAACCTGACCGCTGAGCAAATCGACGCCATGGGCAGCCAGGCGAAAGAACGAACGGACAAGGTGACCGCGCAGGTCGTCGAAGCCGCGGCGCTGGTGAAGATTACAGTCAGCGCGGTGGAGTAGTTTGACGTGACACGGGCCTCCGTCCCGTGATGTGTATGCTGAAATCGCTTAGGGGTTGTGGATGAGTCTACGAAGCACGGGCCGGGAGGTCCGTGTCACGAAAAGCCTACCCAGATGCGTTTCTTGCTGTTGTTCATCATCCTGCTCATCACGACGACCGCCCACGCCGCGTCACCGGACCTCGCGCGCGATGGAAATGCGTGGGATGCCTGGCTCGACGCAGTCGACGAAGCGGTCGTCGACACCTACGGCCACCCGGACGCCGTGGCGGGGATGCCTTGGTTGCCCGATGCGATCAGCTCGCGCATGACGGCCGAGGCGCGCGACGTCCTGCAGTCGGCCGTCCCTGTGGAGCAGAATAATCCGTTCACCGCGGTCGGTATCCTGCGCGCCCGGGCCCAGCAGGCGCTCGTGCTCGAGATGTCGGCCGCGATCCGCAAAGGGGACGTCGAACGGGCCCAGGCTTGGCGGGCCCGGTTGACCAAACCGCGCGGCGCATCGAGCACCGATGGCGCGCTCGTCCTGCAGACGTTGCCCAAAGGCCCTGCCCAGCGAATCGACGCTGCCCGCACACTGGCGCGCGAGGCGATCGCGTGGCAGACGACACGGGCGCGACAGTTGATCGACGAGGCCGTCCGGTCTACCCGCCGAAACGTGCCGATGCCCGGCCGACTCGTCGAGCGATTTGCCGAGGCCGTGACGCTCGCTGATGTGCCCCCGGCGTTGGCGACGATCGCGGAGGTTGAGGGGCACAAAGGGAATCAGCACGCCGACCTCATGCAACGCGTCGCGAGCGATGCGGCTAAACCGTGGTCGGAATTGGGCAGGGGGCTTGTGCCCCTTCGTCGCGCGATCGAGTCGGCGTTGCCAAGTGTGCTGACGCAGGACGAGAAGTCTCGCCGCGAGCGGTTGGTGTTGAAGCTGGTCGTCCTCGTCCCGCGCGAGTACGCCTCGGGAGTGCGGCATGGCGAGATCACCGTACCGTTCGAGTACCGCGAGGCCGTCACGTTCACCGCGCAGGCCCGACAGATGGCCGGTGAACTTGCGCCATTGTGGTTGAAGACCGACCCCACTGGCGTTTTGCAGACAGCCGTCGACGACCTCGACACCAAGCTCGGCCAGGCCGACGACCTTATCGCGCGCAAAGCCGATGCAGCCGAACTCGACGTGGTCATGAAGGACGCTCGGAGCATCCTCGAAGGGCCACTGGGCGTTTCACTAAGGCGGAGTGGCAGCACATCGGAAATCGTCGAAGAGGTGATGCTGGAAGTCCGCTCGCTGCTCAACGCCTCACTCGCCGCTGCGATGGCGGGCAAGTGGGCCGACGCCGAGCAATTGCGGCTGGAAGCGTACACGACGTTCGACCCCGACTTGGAAGCCCGACTGATGCCGCGCGACCCGCAACTGGCGATGGACATCGAGCGCATGCTGCTCGACGGCATCGACCATCCCGGCATCAAGGTTCTGCTGGATCGGCGGGTGAGCGGCGCTGAGCTTGAAGCCTCCTACGCGCGGGTGCGCGAGGCGATGGAAAAGGGCGCTGCGTTGCTCAAGAGCAGCATCGACCCGACCGCCGCTGCGCTGAATGCCGGCAGCATCGTGTTGCGGGAAGGGCTCGAAGGCCTGCTCGTTATCGTCGCGATCTTCGCGGGGTTGCGAGGCCCCGAGAACGCTCACCGTCGCCGGCTCTTCTGGGTCGGCATCGCAGCGAGCATTGCAGCGACGGCGGTCACGTGGCTGCTGAGCCGCACGCTCATCACCAGCCTTCACGCCTACGCCGAAGTCATCGCAGCGGTGACCGGTTTGATGGCGATCGTCATCCTGTTGCTGATCACCAACTGGCTGTTCCAGCAGGTCTACTGGAAGCAGTGGGTGACGACGCTCAAGAGTCAGGCGCAGGAGGGTGAAAGTGTCTGGCAGTTGATGAGCGTTGGATTCCTCGTTGGCTATCGCGAAGGATTCGAGACGGTCCTGTTCCTGCAAAGCCTCATGCTCGATGCCGGCGGGCAACCGGTGGCGATTGGGGTGACGGTCGGCTGCGTCATCCTGCTGGTGCTGGGCATCGCGGCGTTGAAGGTCGGTTTGAAGTTACCGTACTACCAGATCCTGCTGGTGACGGCCGTGATGATCGGCGTCGTGCTCATCACGTTCGTCGGTGGCACGGTCCGCGCTGCCCAGACGGTCGGCTGGTTGCCCGTGCACCGTTTCACCCCCGGCAGTTGGCCCAACTGGCTCGGCACGTGGCTCGGCTTCTACAACACCTGGCAGAGCATCGCGGCTCAGTTGCTGGCGGGCTTGCTCGTGCTGGGCACGTGGGCCGTGGCAAGGTGGAACGCCAAACGCGCCGGCGCCAAACGCCGGGCTGCACGGGTGGTCGACAATCACGCTCACTCGGCAGAGGCAGTCGTCCCCGCAACATAGCCCCCACGGTACGGTCATCCGTCACGATCAATCCTTGTTGCACTTGATCCGACCCGAAGCACGGGCGTCGCGGCCGGTTATCACAACAACAGCTTCCCAGCCGTATGGCCCACGCTGTCGGCGATGAACTGTGCAAAGGGCAACAGGTGCCCGCGGTTGGCGTCGTCGATTGCCGCCAGGTATTCACCCCGTCGGGTCATCTCGACCATCGCGTACGGATACCCATGGCGCAGCAAATGGTGGTTCATCATCAACCGTGCGGTGCGCTCATTGCCATCGTTGAACGGATGCACCGCGACCAGGTTGTAGTGCAGTTCCGCAGCCGTTAGCAAAGGATGTCGTCCCGCACCGTTGGCCAACTGGATCATCGCCGGAATCAACGCGTCGAACTTTTGACTTCCGGGTGGGACGTAACCGGACCCGACGATACGAACGCGCTCGGTGCGCCGCTGCCCGCCCGACCGATCGTCGATGTCCTGCATGATCTGCGCGTGAACCGTCAGGATGTCCTGTTCGGTTAACGGATCGGCCGGCCGCTCGATGGCCCATCGTTCCACCGTCCGTAGCGCGCGGTCGTGGTTGCGCGCCTCGTAAATCTCGCGCAGCGACCGTTCGCCAGCCGGCGTTCTGCCCTCGATGACCAGTTGCGTTTCGCGAAGGGAGAGCGTGCTGCCCTCGATTGCGTTGGAGTGATAAGTCAATTCAACGCGCAGCGATTCGAGCGTGTTCGGCAGGATAAGCCCGGCGGTGCGCCGCCGGCGAAATTCGCCGGCCATGGCATCGAGAGACGCCAGCGCCGCAGACATCGGCGCGGTGAGGTCGGCGAATGCCTGCAGGGGTTCGGGAAGGGAAGTCTGCGTCATGGTCGTTCGGCGATTCTACACGAGTGCGATCAGGAATCGCGCATTAACCCGCGATCCACTTCATCGTCGCCGTTGCGGTCTTGTCGAGGGCTTGAACGGACATCACTAAATGTTCTTCCTTCGTGTCTTCGATCTTGTTATGGCTGATGCCGTGAAGGCTCTGCACGAAGAGCATGACGGTCGGCACACCCGCGCGGCAGACCTCGGCCGCGTCGTGGAGGGGGCCACTGGGCAGGCGATGGCTGACACCGCATACGTCTTTGATGGCGGTGTCGGTCAGGTCGATGAGTTCGGGGTGGAAGGGGAAGGGCTGGATCTGCCAGATTGTCTTCCATGCGACGGTGATTTTCTCCTCGGTCGCGATGCGCTCACTGGCGGCGCGGGCGTCGGTGTACATCGCCGCGAGCGTGTCGGCGTTGAGGTGGCGCTGGTCGAGCGTCATCGTCGCTTCCCCAACGACGGCGGTGACGATGCCGGGCTTGGTCACGACGCTGCCGACCGTGCAGACGCCGCCATGCTTCACGGCGATCTCGCGAATGGCCAAGTGAAGCCGCGACACGCCCGCTAGCGCGTCCTTGCGATGCGACATCGGCGTCGACCCGCTGTGCGCCGCTTGACCGGTGAATGTGATTGCATGGCGTTCGACGCCGAACGTGCCGAGGACGACGCCCATCGGAAGGTCCTTGCTCAGCAGCACCGGCCCCTGCTCGATGTGCAGTTCGAGGTACGCTGCCGCCTTCTGCAATTCATGGCGAGCCTCTAACGCAAGGTGCATTTCGATCCCGTACTCGCGCACCGCGTCGGCGAGCTTGATGCCCTGTTTGTCGACCAAGCCGCGCACGTCGTCGGGCACGAGCGCGCCCGAAGCCGCGCTGGACCCGAACAGGCTGCGCCCGAACCGGGCGCCTTCTTCATCGGCCCAGTCGACGACGCGCACCGTGACCGCCGGTGTTCCCTCGGCGGCGATGCGGCGTAGCACCTCCACACCCGCGACGACGTTCAGGCAACCGTCGAGCCACCCACCGTTGGGCACCGAATCGATGTGTCCACCGATCAGCAGTTCCTTGTCGGACTTTCCTTTGAGCGTCCCCCACAGGTTGCCCGCAGGGTCCTGTTTTACCTCGACCCCGGGGATGGCCGTCAGCTTGTCGCGCAGCCATTGCCGCGCGGTGGCCCACATCGGTGTGAACGCGACGCGCTGCGCGCCGTCGGTGTCACCGGTCAGGGCGCGAAGTTCCTTCAGCTCGGCGATCGTTCGCGTGGGGTCCAGCATAGGCGTCATTTCGTCATGCGAGCGGGTGGTGCTCGCCAATCCTACCACTTCGTCGTCGAATTGCCGATCCGACGCAACCCGTTCGAGGCCGGCCCTGCCCGTCCATTCGGACGTGGCGTTCAAACTTCAGACGTGCCCTATAACGCGAATCCCTCGCTTCGCTCGGTTACGATTGGCGACATGCCGCGGACCGATATTGAGTGCATGGCTGGACTGATTCAGGCTTGCCATGCGTGCGTGTACATGCCGACGTACGAGGAGTCGTACGCGATGGAGGTCGTGCGTACCGTGGCGGCCGAGCAGAAGAAGCACTTGCTGGTCTGGTCGGTGACGCAGGGCGTGTACGAAGGATTGCTCGCTGGTGAGCCGGCAGTGCCTGATACGGTCAACCCCGCCGGGGCGCTGACCTACCTGACGATGCACGCGCCCAGCGGCACTATCGTGGCCATGCTGGATCTGGCGGGGCACCTTGAGGACGAGCGCGTTCTGCGCTCCCTGCGCGAGCTGATCACCAGCGCCGAGCGGAACGACTCGACCGTCGTCCTGATCGACGGGGGTGGTGACGAACTGCCCCCGGTCGTGCGCGCCACGGCGGCGCGGTTGGACATCTCGCTGCCGGGCGCAGTCGAACTGGCAGACATCGTCCGCCGGACCGTGCGTGAAGCGCACACGAAGCAGGCGATCGACGTGCAATTGCGCAAGGAGGACCTGGCCGCCATCGTCCAGAACCTGCAGGGGTTGCCGCGCAAGCAGGCCCGGCAGGCGATCATCGAGACGCTCGTCGACGATCGGCGGCTCGACTCGGCCGACGTCAAGCGCATCATCGAGTTCAAAAAGCGGGCCCTGAAGGGGATGGGCGTTCTCGAACCGGTCGAATCATTCACGACGCTCGACGAGATCGGTGGAATGACGAAGCTGAAGGAATGGCTCGACCTGCGCAGCCGGGCGCTATCGGACGAGGCAGGCGAGTTCGGCATCGAGCCACCGCGCGGGCTGCTCATGCTTGGCGTGCAGGGGGCCGGCAAATCGCTTAGCGCCAAAGCGGTCGCGACCGCATGGCGACGGCCACTGATGCGCATGGACGTCGGCGCGCTCTACGACCGCTACGTCGGTGAGACCGAGCGCCGCCTGCGCGATGCGCTTCGGCAGGCGGAGATGATGGCACCGGTCATCCTCTGGATCGACGAGATCGAAAAGGCCTTCGCCTCGGCGGCCAGCCAGAGCACCGACGGTGGGCTCAGCAAGCGCATGTTTGGCTCGCTGTTGACGTGGATGCAAGAACACACAAAGCCCGTCTTCGTCATCGCCACCGCCAACGACGTCAGCGCGCTACCACCCGAACTGCTGCGCAAGGGCCGGTTCGACGAGATCTTTTTCATCGACCTGCCCAGCGCAATCGCGCGCAGACAGATTGTTGAGATCCACCTGAAAAAGCGCAACCGTGACCCCGAACTGTTCGACCTCGACGCGATCGCGAATGCTTGCCAAAGCTACAGCGGGGCCGAGATCGAAGCGGGCATTAAGGCATCGATCTACGCGGCGTTCGCGAAGAACAGCTTGCTGAGCACTCGGTTGATCGTGGAAGCGATGCAAGCGAGCCCGCCGCTCAGCGTGACGATGGCGGAGAAAATTGAAGCGTTGCGCGAGTGGGCCAGCAACCGATGCGTGCCGGCGGAGTGATGAATGGGTTAACCGGTCGGACCTTGAAACAGCTTCAGCTTAGGCGTGATCGTTTGGATGACTTTAAAATGCGCATCGTACGTCCAGAGCTCGGCATCATAGTCCATTGCGATGACGGCCAGCAGGACCCTGAAACGGCATCGGCAATCCGCGCGACCGCAATAGCGCCAGCAACCCGCCGAGGTGATCCCATGCGTCATCGTGTATCGGCGCATGCATGAACTGGCGGAGGGCGTCCATTAACGCGACTGAATCGGCCTCGGATTTCGCTCCATGAAGGATTTCGGCTCGGGTGACTCCGCATATCGCGCAATCACTTGAGGCTAGCACTTCGCGGATGGCCGCCGATGGCGTTCGAAGGTAATAAATGATCACCGATGCATCGATCAGGATCACAAACTGCTCCGACGTCGCAGGTCCTGGACGGCGTCGAAGTTCAGATCGATTTTCCCGGCTATCCGGTCCAAGGCCGTCAGGTCGCGAGGTGGGGTGTTGGCGGGTTCTTCAACGACGGTGATGCGTACGTCCTTCCCCACCAGCGATTCGGCTTCGGGCAACTCGATCGTGGATGAGTGAAGATGGGTGCGGATTGAAACCGTCATGTTTATACTATAGCAAATTTGCCGTCCGCGTGTTGGGGAACTGCCCCTGTTTGCCTCCGCGCTTGGCATTACCTAATATTCCTTCGCGAACATGCCTGTATCCCTCACCCAACTCATCACTCCGACGTCCGCGACGCCCGAGGCGCCCACGTATGGCCGCAAACCGTCGTGGTTGAAGATGAAAATGCCGGGCGGTGAGGGTTATTCGCGGCTGCTCAAGCTCGTCAACGAACAGAACCTGCACACCGTCTGCCAGTCGGCCAAGTGTCCCAACATGGGCGAGTGCTGGAGCGCCGGCACGGCGACGCTGATGATCCTCGGCGACGTCTGCACACGATCTTGCGGCTTCTGCCATATCGCGACGGGGCGTCCACCGACATTGGACCTGGATGAACCTAAACGCGTGGGCTACGCAGTGGCGCAGATGTCGCTCGGCCATTGCGTGCTGACGAGCGTCAACCGTGACGAACTGCCCGACGGTGGCGCAGCGGTGTGGGCCCAGACGATCCGTGAAGTCCGCAGGCAGTCGCCCGGCACGACCATCGAAGTCCTCATCCCCGACTTCTGTGGCGACTGGGCCGCGCTGCAGCTCGTCCTCGATGCCAAGCCCGACATTCTCAATCACAACATCGAGTCTGTCCCCCGTATGTACAAGGTCGTGCGCCCGCAGGCGAAATATCACCGCAGTCTCAAGCTGCTGCAGATCGCCAAGGATCAGGGCTTCACGACCAAGACCGGCATGATGCTCGGCATTGGCGAGGAAGAACACGAGATCGACAGTGTGATCGACGACCTCGTCAGCATCGGCTGCGACATCCTCACGCTCGGCCAATACCTGCAACCGACCGCCAAGCACCTGCCGGTCGACCGCTGGGTCCACCCCGACGAGTTTGCCGCGTGGAAAACCAGCGGTGAGTCCCGCGGTTTGCGGCACGTCGAGAGTGGGCCATTGGTCCGCAGCAGCTATCACGCCGAGAAGCAAGTCGCCGCGCACGCTGCGGTGTAATCGCTCTCGGTCTCTCTTTTCCCTTATTTCTTTACGCAATAAAAACGGGCACACTGAAGTGAGCCCGCGATAGGACTGCGAAAGCGATCGGTACGATCATTTTTTTACAGCGCGAGCGTCGTGAACCGCGAGTCGTTAACGGTCTCGAGCGTCTCACCGTCGAACTTCACTTTGGCTGGGACGAGCGACGCGACGAACTCGACGCCGGTCAACGCGACGGTCTTGATCGGGCTGATCGTCTTGATCCGACCACCGTCGATCGGGGCGCCATTGGTGTCGACGCCGGCCCAGATTGTGGAAGAGGCAAGGCTGTTCTTGATCGTCAGTTTGGTGAGCACACCAACAGCGCCGGTATCGTCGCCGGTGTCGACCACGTTGTCGGCACCAAAGTTCCAGCCTGCGCGGACAGTGGCGTTGGCGACGTCACCGGTGACCGCGAACGTGCCGATGTTTGCCGCCGCCAGGCTGCCACCGAAGTTGCCCTTGACGGTCAGGGACTTGAGGTTGCCGGTGATGTCGCCGACCCAAATGGTCGACACCGTTTCACCGACGGTGACGGTGCCGACGTTCCCCTCGATCGCCCATAGCAGTCCGTTGAGGCCCCGACCGATCTTGACGCTGCCCAGCGTCGTGCCGCGCGGCGCGCCGGTGCCGCTGAGCCGCAGGTCGGCTGCCAGGCCACCGTCAGGCTTGACGGTCAGCTTACCGATCCACGGTGCGGTAATCGTGTCGTCGGAGAACCCCGCGGCCGACCAGTCGGTCGCGGTTGGTGACGCGATGCCCGCCGACGAGGTGATGACGGCGTTGAGGACACGGTCGGCGGTGATCGACACCGGGGTCGTGCCAGCGAGCGTGACGATGGCGTCACCGTTGGTGTTGAACAGGTTGCCGAGCACGATCGACTTCACGTCGCCACTGATCGCCAGGGCCTGTGTGACGTTCAACCCCTTTGCACTGATGGCGGCGAGCGCGCCGTTGACGTTCAAAGCGCTGATCGTCGTCCGCGCATCGCTGCCACCGATCGCGCGGTTGACCTTCGTCGTGACGGTGATCTTCGACCGGTTCGTCGTGCCATCGACCGTCACGACCGAGTTGGCCGTGCCACCGTCGTTCACGACGCCGACACCTGGGCCGCTCAGCGCGTAGGTGACGAGCGTGCCGTCGGCATCGGTGACGGTGTACTTGACGTTTTTGCGATCCCCCACGACACCGAAGCTCGTCACTTTCTCGGACGTGGTAACCGAAGCCGTGGTGACCTCGGTCGCGCCATCGATGTTGATCGGCGAGACCTTGGCGATCAGGAAATAGTCCCCATTGGCCAGCGACGCCGGCGCGACGAATTTGCCGGTGAGCTTGGCGGTCTTGTCGGTCTTGATGTTGATCGACTTGTTAGCCAGCGACGTGCCGGTGTCGAGCAGTGTGTCGGAGCCATCGATGGTTCCGTCAAGCGAGGCGTACAATTCGACATTGACCTTGCCCTTGGCGGTGCCACCGGCGTTGGCGATTACGACCTGCGCGCTGGCCTTGTCGCCTGGCACAAAGACGTCAGGCAGTTTAATGGTGCCGAACGTCGCGGACAGGTCGGGGTCGACGGTCGGTTCGCCACCGCCACCGGGAGCGGGACTCGGTGTGCCACTGGGCAGGCCGGACGTGCTGGTGTTGACGTGAATGCTGAGACGGTCTGAGGTGGAATTTGAAGCAATAACGTCTGGCTTGCCGTCCGCATCAATGTCGGCGGGGATCACCTCAAACGGGAAGCTCGCGACGGGGGAGCTGACGTTGGAAAAGATGAAGCGCCCGTCGCCCAGCCCCTGCAGGACACCGATCGCCGCGCCATCGACGAGGGTGATGATGTCGAGGTTGCCATCGCCATCCATGTCAGCGACCTCGGTTCTGGTGTGCTCCTTGCCATTCTGGATCGACACGGGCGCGAGGAAAGAGCCATTTCCGGTATTTTGCAGGTAGACGATGGCCTCGCTGCCATCTTTGGCGCTGGTGAGGCTATTGGTACCGGTCAACACCAGGTCGGGCTTGCCGTCGCCATTAAAATCACCGGCAGCGAACGAGCCGGCAAAGACGGGTGAGGTGGCGGTGCTGCTGCTTGACGAGCCGAAGGGATCCAGCACGACGTTGACAGATGTGAAGGACAATCCCGCATTAAACGCCAAGTCGAGCAATCCGTTGCCATTAAAATCGGCAACGACCACCGAAGTTGGCGTCAATGCGCCCGGGGCAAAAGTGACGGGTGTCTGAGCAAACGTGCGATCCCCATTGCCCAGGTAAACCTGGATCCCCTGTGTCGTTGACGTTGACGAAATCACGTTCACGCCGGCCAGGACCAAATCCAACTTGCCGTCGTTGTTCATGTCGCGCAGCGCGACTTCATTGGTAACGTTCTGCTGGCCCAGCGTGCCAGCGACGTTGGTGTAATTGACCATGCCATTGGTCTGGCCGGTGGCGTTGAGAACGGAGAACTCACCCAGGTCGCCCATGGTGACGAGGTCGACGTCACCGTCGTTGTCCAGATCACCCGCGGCGACGAAGCTCAGGCGGTGGTTGACGGGCCAGTGCGTGATTGAGCTGAACGTGCCAGCCGTCGGTGAACCGTAGCGAATGCTGACGCTCTGGGCGTTGTTGTTCGCCGTAACGAGGTCAGATCGGCCGTCCCCATTCAGATCGGCCACGATGATGTCATAAGGGTTGGAGCCCATGGTAACGTCAAACGATCCCGCCAGCGCGGCACTAAGCAATGCCCGCCGTTCCAGTTGTTCGACCACTGACCGAGTCGACAGTGAAACGGCGTCTTGTGAGGCCCAGCGGCCCCGCTCGCGCCGGAGTGTCTCCATCGGGCGCGTACTGACGCCGTAGTCAAAGCCATCGGCGAACGACGCGCTGGGAAACCGGTGTGCTTCGGTACGTTCAACATCGATGGTCATGGAACGAGTTGCGAGACGCGCGGTTTGTTTAGCCTTCATCCTGCCTCCTGGGGAAATATAAATGCGGGAATTGTCAATATCTTAAAGCGATGGGCTCTTTGCACAACGATAATGTTGCAATATTCGGAATGCGACGTTCCATCGCCACGTTCGATTCGCCCAGAAGACACGGGCATTGGGAGTTGGTTGGTCGTGACCGTTCTTTGCCCTCGCGTGACAGCCCAGGCAAGCCGGCGGTACGATTTGCGGCAATATGAGCTCCTCCGCGCTTCGTTTCGGCATTGTTGGTTGTGGCAGCATCGGTCCGACCCACGCGGGCGCAATCAAGCAGATCGCCGGGACGGAGATTCTCGCCGTCGCCGACACCGTGCAGCCTCGTGCGACCGGGATGGCCGAGAAGTTCGGCGTGCCGCGCGTGTACGCGTCCGAGGCCGAACTAATCGGCGACAAAGACATCGACGTCGTCTGTCTCTGCACGCCCAGTGGCCTGCACGCCGTCGGCGCGGTTGCAGCCATGCGGGCGGGCAAGCATGTCATCGTCGAAAAGCCCATGGACATTTCGCTAGCCGCGTGCGACCGGATGATCAAGGCGTCCGACGAGACGGGCAAGAAGCTGACCGTCATCAGCCAGCACCGTTTCGACGCCGCGACCCGGACGGCCCATCGCAAGATCGGCAATGGCGACCTGGGCAACATTCTTCTCGCCACCGCCGACGTGAAGTGGTGGCGCACACAGGCCTATTACGACAGTGGTGACTGGCGCGGCACCTGGGTGATGGACGGTGGTGGGGCGCTGATGAACCAGGGCGTTCACACGGTCGACGTGTTGCAGTGGCTAGCCGGCCCGGTCGCGACGGTAACCGCGCAGATACGCACCGCCGGTCACGAGCGTATCGAGGTCGAAGACCTTGCCGTCGCGATGCTGACGTTCAAGAGTGGCGCCGTCGGCACGATCGTCGCGACGACGGCGGCGTACCCGGGGCTGCCCGTGAAGATCGACCTGTTCGGCAGCAACGGTTCACTGACGATCGAAGGGGACGAACTCAAACTGCTCGCAATCAAGGGTCAGGACGCCCTCTACGGCAAGAGTGCCGCCGCCCACGCTTTAAGCGTAGCGCAGGGAGGGACCGCGAGCGTGAAGGACGAAGCCGCCCACCGCGAGGCCGCCGCCGACCCCGGGGCGGTCTGGGGCGACGCCCACCGCGAACAGTTCAAGGACTTCATCCGCGCCATCCGCGAAGACGGCCAACCCCTGATCGACGGCCGCGCTGCGCGAAAGCCGTTGGAGATCATCCTGGCAGTCTACGAAAGCTCGCGTACGGGTAAGACCGTAACGCTGTAGAATGTGCGTGCCCGACCCGCGACGTGGCCGTGCTCTGCTGACCTCTCTCTTATGGTTGAACCCCGCGACATTCTCGTCAGCATCGTCTTCCCCGGCGTCGTGGCGTTGCTGCTGCTCGTCATCGCGTGGCAACCCTGGCGGCGGAAGAATTTCGTCACGCAGGGTGGATGGGCAGCGCCATTGGCGATTGGCTTCGCGGTGGCCTTTGCGTATGCGGCGTTGCAGAAGCACGTGCTGATTCCCGTCATGGACACCAACGCGACGCGCCAGGCGTTGCCTCCGATTCCACCTGCGGATGCGAAGGCTTGGTTAATGTATCTGTCTCTACCGGTTGGATTCATCGGCGCGGTGCTGGCGGTCGCACGAGCGAAGTGGTGGGCGCAGGTGCCCGTCGGCCTGCTCGTCATCGGTGGTGTGCTACGCATGCTGATGCCGCGACAGGATTGGCCGACCGTCGCGATGGTGACCGCGATCGTGTGGGGCGTATGGGTCTTGCTCGAACCGCTCGCGACACGGGCGAAGGGGATTATCGTCCCGGTATCGTTATGGTTCAGCGCCAGCGCCGCTGCGGTGATTTTGACGGATGCGGGCAGCCAGAAACTCGGCCTATACGCCGGCGCGATGTCGACCGTCGCTGGGGTGGTGGCGGTTGTTGCTTTGCTCGGTAAAGACAACGTCTCTCTTGCCCGTGGCGGAACGTTGGCGTTTGTCACACTGCTCGCGGGGTTGCTTGTGACCGGTTACTTCTATGCGGAAGTCACGACATTCCAGGCAATCGGGGTCCTCGCGATCTCGCTGACCGCGTGGGTTACACAGGTCCGGCCGATCGCAAAACTGGCCCCTTGGAAGCGAACCGCGATCGGCCTCATCGTCGTCTTAACCGCCACCGCGATCGTCGCGACCCCCGCGGTCATCAGCCTGATCAAACTCGCCATTCGCGAATCCACCGGCGGGGCGGGGGATGAGTACAACTACTACTGATGTGACGTCGACGAGGTCTGCCTTCACCGTGGCACGGGCGTCCGGCCCGTGGAGCGACGGTATTCCGTCATGTCGGGCCGTAATCGGTCCGAACTAAAGCGCAAGCGATCTTTTCGCGCCCTTCTTCTATCCTTTTGTTGTTTGTATGACTTCGCTGGCGCGATTGTTGTTTCGGACGGAGTACCGTCCGACGTGCTGCGTACAGCACCATGGGCTGGCCGCCCATGCTACGGTGATGCGGGTAGGGGCGTCGCCAGTCCCAAGTCCTCATAAATCGCCGCCATGGTCGTGCGGATGCGGGCGTTGTGTTTCGAGTCGCCAGGGGTGCCGTTGAAGATCAGAGCGACCACTAATCCGTTGTCCGGGTCGGCCATGCCGGCGCTCGACTGGTTGCCACTGTGTCCGAACGCGCGCAGACCGGCGTGTGGGCCGTAGCCGTAGGGGACGGTTTCCCAACCGTAGAGGTTGTTGTTCGGAATGAATCCCAGGCACCAGTCGATCGCGTGGCGGAAGGTGTGGTCGTACAGACCGACACGATGCCGCGCGACCAGCGCCTCGACTGACTGCGGGGACAGGATGCGCACCCCGTCCAGCGATCCTTTGTTCAACATCGCCGCGTAGAACCGCGCCAGTTGGTTCGCTGGACCATACCCATTGGCTGCCGGCCGGCACATGATCGCGTTTTCCCTGGAACTCCAGAGCGGGTGTGCGGTCGGCGGGGTCGATTCCGTGGTGTGCATCGGCGCGATGCGGTCGCCGTACGCGTCGTACGTTTCTTGCGGCATGCCGATCCAGCAATCGGTCATTCCTAATGGCAGGAAGATCTCCTCGCGCACGTACTGCTGATACGGCCGACCATCCATTCGCCGCACGAGTTCCCCGAGGATGAACCAACTGCTCGCGATGTGGTAACCGGCCTTGCGACCCGGCACCCAGCCGGTCTCGATGCGGGCCGCGTAAATGTCGTTCAGGTATTGCTCGACCGGCACCGATTTCCAACTGTTCGCGACCGCCCGAAACCCACCGGTGTGCGTCAGCAGGTGGCGGATCGTGATGACGTCCTTACCGTTCTGCCCAAACTCTGGAATGTATGCCGCGACCTGGTCGTCGAGATCGAGTCTGCCCCGTTCCCACAGTTGCGCTATCGCGACGGCAGCGACGGGTTTGGTGCTGCTCATCCAGATCTGCAGGTGGTCCGTCGTCATCGGCACACCCTCGCGCGCGACGCCGGTTGCGTAATCGACGATCGGTTGCCCGTCGCGCCAGATCGCCAGTTGCGCGCCGATATGAAGCCCATCGGCGATGCCGCGGTCGATCAGCGAGAGAGTTCGAGAAAGCTCCGTGTGCATGCGAGGATATTCTACACCAGTCGTTTCGCTAGCGAACGCACGGCGGGGTCGTATCATGCGAAGACGATGTCCCAGCGAATGGAACAGCTCTACCTCGACACCATCAGCGGCGCCACCAAAGGTGCCGGGCCGGCGATACTGCGCGCGGCGTTGTCGGTAGTGGAGATTCCGTACAAAGGTGCGATGGGCCTTCGCAACGCGTTGTTCGATGCGGGCGTAAAGAAGGCCGTTGACCTGCGCCGCTGGACGCTTAGTGTCGGCAATATCACCGCGGGGGGCACGGGCAAGACGCCGGTGGTCCGCTGGTTGACGCAGCGGTTGATCGCCGACGACATCACACCCGCAGTGCTGACGCGCGGGTACGTGAAGGGGACGGGCGAGCTGTCCGACGAGGCGGACCTGCTGACCCGCGCCCTGCAACCGCGCGGTGTGGTGCAGGTGGGCGCCGACCGCGTTGCCAGTGCCGCACGCGTGCTCAGTGAGCGGCCGGATGTGAACCTGTTCGTGCTCGATGACGGCTTCCAGCACCGCCGGGCCCGCCGCGATTTCGACCTCGTGCTGATAAACGCCGCCGACGCGTTTGGCCATGGTCACGTACACCCGCGCGGGTTACTGCGCGAGTCGATCGCGGGGTTGCGCCGCGCCGATGCGATCCTCCTGACGCACGCCGGTCGAGCAGGGGAATCGCGCGTCGGTGAAGTGACGAAAGCGATTGAGGCTGCCGCGCCAGGTGTGTCAATCGCTCGCTGCGACCACGTTCTTTCCTCGCTGCGCAGCGCTGCTTGTCCTCTGTCCGATGCCCCCGATGCATTGCTGGACTCGTTGAACGACGCAAGATTCTTCGCGATCGCGGGCATCGGTCACCCGGCGGGCTTTCAGGCCACGCTCGCGCGCTTCGGTGAAGGTTACGTCGGTCACCACTGGTTCGGCGACCACCACCACTACACCGACAGTGACATTTGTGCCGTCGTCGAGGAAGCGAGAGCCGTCAATGCCACAGCGATGGTGACAACCGAAAAGGACTGGTCCAAGCTCATGTGGATTCCGAGCGTATTGCACAGCCAGATCCCGTTTTTTCGTGCCGACGTGAGAATTTCCTTCGCAGACGGTCAGGAGCAATCGTTGTACGAGCGGATCGTCTCGCGATATCGTCAAGCTTGAGTGTGGTTTGAGAAGAAGGAGAGCATGTGATGCAGCAACCCGTCTCGATCGAGAACGACCACATCGCGATGAAGGTCTATCCGCAGCTCGGTGGGAAGGTGGCGTCGATCATCGATAAAGCCGACCGCCACGAACTGCTCTTCAACTTCCCGGCCGAGATACCCACCGACGCGCATTACGACATTCCGTACGACGATAGTTGGTATGCGGGTTGGGACGAGTGCTTTCCCGGCATCGCGCCGACCCGTTACCCGGCCCGGCCGTACGAGGGGATTGGTGTGCCCGACCACGGTGAACTCTGGGGCCTGCCAACGACGGCCGTGCCCACGAAGGACGGCATCACAACGGTGTGGCATGGGCTGCGGTTTGGCTATCGGCTGACGCGCAAGTTGTACGTGGACGGACCGAGCGTGGTCGCGGAGTACGTGCTGATCAACCTGTCGCCGTTCGAGTTTCGGTTCGTCTGGGCGCAGCACGCGTTGCTGTCGATGGTCTCACCGGTCGAACTGCAGTTGACGAAGGGCCTGCCGTTCCGCCTGAGCCACAACCATTTAGGCCAGGAAATCAACGGGCCGTTTGCCTGGCCGACGACATCGGATGGCGACGACCTCTCGCAGGTCGGAAACTTGGCGACCAAGTGCGCGTGGAAGGTCTACTCGGCCGACCCGATCAGCGACACCGCGACGGTGCTCTACCCGGCGCGCGGGCGAAAGCTGCAGATCGCGTATTCGGCCGATGAAGGTGGCCCAACGGGCTATTGGGGCCTATGGATCAACACCGGCGGTTGGGAAAGCCACAAGCACGTCGCGATCGAAGCGACGACGGGCCGTTACGACCAGGTCGACAAAGCGATCAAGGACGCCAGCGCCGGCCGGGTCGGCCCGGGTGGGCGATGCGATTGGCGAACCGTCTGGACCTGCGCGGCGATTTAGCGCAACACGAATAGGGCGTATGTCCGACGAACTCGCGCATTCGTGGCACGGGCTTTTGGCCCGTGCAGCGACGGCACCCCGTTGTGTCGGGCCGTACTCGGCACGAACCAAAGAGCGCAAGCGATTATCTCTTTGAAGGATGCGTTCACCACCCTTCGCTTTCGCGATTACGTTCTCAGGCAGGGTACCGCCCGATTTGTCGGCGTATCAACAACATGGGCAGGATGCCCATGCCACGAGAGAGACGCACTCCAACGGCAATCGCCTGCCCGTCACTTCTCGCTGGGCTTCGGGGATTGATCGCAGGCATCTCGCTGTCTCGTCGGCTACGGCGGCAAGGGGCCGTCCGATAGGGTCGGGTCTGCACGACAGGAAGTCGGGTGCGTTTTTGGCGCAGACGGCGCGGGGCACGATCGTTATCCAAGAACTATGAAACCTCGAGACGGCATTACCAAGCCCAACTGGTATGACACAGCGACCGTTCCTGGTTATGGATCGCCCCCACCCGGCGAGACGCGCGCCGACGTGTGCGTCGTCGGCGCGGGCATCGCGGGGCTGACAACGGCCTATTTGCTCGCCAAGGTGGGCCAGCGCGTCGTGGTGCTCGATGAAGGTCCGATCGGGTCCGGCCAGACGGGGCGCACGAGTGCCCATCTGGCCAGTGCGATCGATGATCGTTTTGTCGAGATCGAGCGCATGCACGGCGAGCGTGGCTCGCGCATCGCGTACGCCTCTCACGCCGCCGCGATTGATTTGATCGAAACGATCGCCAATGGCGAGCACATTGCCTGCGATTTCGCTCGCTTGCCGGCGTTTTTATTTTCTCTGCCGACCGATCCTCCCGGCCTGCTCGAGCGCGAGGCCGCCGCGGCCCACCGTGCGGGGTTCACCGATGCGCAGCGGTTTGAGAAGATCACGCTCTGTGGCTACGAGACGGGGCCGTGCATTCGATTTGGGAACCAGGGACGCTTTCATCCGTTGAAGTATCTCGTCGGCCTCGCCGCCGCTGCGGAGCGACATGGGGTAAAGATCTACACGGGATGTCGCGTGAAGGACGTGACGGGCGCTGACCCAAAGAAGGGGGAACTCGCCCGAGCGACAATCGATGATGGGCCACAGTCTGTCGTCGCCGACGCGATCGTCGTCGCGACCAATACGCCAGCGCCGATCAATGACTGGATGGGAATCTATATTAAACAGGCTGCCTATCGGTCGTACATGATTGGCCTGCGCGTAAAGCGTGGCCTCGTTGACGATGCCCTCTACTGGGACACAAGCGACCCATACCACTACGTGCGGCTGGAGATCTCCGGCGTCAGCGACACACACGACGTCCTGCTGGTCGGTGGTGAGGACCACAAGACCGGCCAACTGCCGACGGACGCTGAACCGTTCGAGAAACTGGAGCAATGGACGCGCGAGAAGTTTCCCAGGGTCGAAGACGTCGTCTACCGTTGGTCGGGTCAGGTGCAGGAACCGACGGACGGGCTTGGCTATATCGGTCGAGCGCCGACGAAGGGTGACAACGTCTTCGTCATCACCGGTGACAGTGGCATGGGCCTCACGCACGGCACGCTCGGCGCTCGGCTGGTCAGTGACCTGATCATCGGCAACCCGAACGAATGGGAATCTCTATACGACCCGTCCCGAAAACCAACCCACAGCATCGGCGAGGTCGTCGAGTTCGTTCACGAGAACCTGAACGTTGCCGCCCAGTACACCGACCTCCTCACCGGTGGCGACGTTTCGAGCGAAGACGAGATCGCCCCCGGTTGCGGCGCGATCATGCGACAAGGCGCGTCGAAGGTCGCCGTCTACCGCGACGAGCTCGGTCAGGTCCACAAGTGCTCAGCGTTCTGCACTCACCTGCAGGCAGTCGTCCGCTGGAACGACATCGAAAAGACATGGGACTGCCCCGCGCATGGCAGTCGATTCAGTCCCGAAGGAAAACCAGTGATGGGACCGGCGATCGATGAGTTAAAGCCGATGTAACCCACTTTGGGGACGTTGAATTCTCTTTTCATCGGTAGAGATCGATTCTAGAATAAATCAATAGAGCATGAGCGTCATCGACCTGCCCAAAATCATCCGGCCATCCAACCCAGCGGAAGTTGCGCCTGTGGTTACACAGGCCTGGCCGCAACGGTGGCGGTGGACGGGTGCAGACTATGACGAGATCGTCAATACCGGGTTATTTGAAGGTCAGCGCGTGGAGTTGGTCGAAGGGGAGATCTTCAAAATGTCGCCGATGAATGATCCACATGCGCAAGCGATTCGCCTGGTGGATTATTCGTTGCGACCGCTGTTCTCGTCCAACGAGACATCGTTTCAGCATTCAATGCCCCTTACGACTTGGTGAATCGTCGCGCCCCGAGCCCGATGTCGCGGTGATCAAAGGCACGCCGCGCGAAAACGTCACGCATCCCACCACCGCGCTGCTGATTGTGGAGGTCAGTGAAACGACCTTGTCCTACGACCGTGCAATAAATGGCCCGCTCTACGCCGCTGCGGGCATCGTGGATTATTGGATCGTCAATCTTTTGGAGAAATGTGTTGAGGTGTATCGCCAGCCGGCGCCCGATGGCGCAACGCCAGGGGCGTTCCGATACAGCATGCTGACAGTGCACAAGGCGGGCGAATTGATCACGCCACTGTCGTCACAAGGCGCCGCGATCGCCGTTGCTGACCTTCTTCCGTAGTTCCATCCCAATTATTAGACGGGCTTCTCATCGCCATCGGCTTCGTCCGTGGTGAGCGGAGTGCCCTCGGTGCTAGTGGCAGGTGGCTGGCCGTTCGAAGGGGGGGCCTCTTCGCCACCCTCGACGATTGAACTGTCGACAATGTCTTCCGCGTCTATCTTCGCCATCGCGACCAGGCGGTCACCGTCGTCTACGCGCAGCAGGCGCACGCCCGAGGCGTTGCGGCCGGTCTCGCGGATCTCGGTGACGGGGGTCCGCATCAGGATGCCCTTTTCTGTGATCATCATCAGTTCGTCCGTGTCGCATACGGCTTTCATGCCCACCACATCACCGTTGCGGTCGTTCGTCTTGATGTTGATGACGCCCTTGCCACCACGTTTGATGAGGCGATAGGCATCGACCGGCGTGCGCTTGCCGAAGCCGTTGACGCAACCGGTCAACACCATGCACGCGTTCAGATTGCCGTGCGGGATAACGATCATGCTCACCACTTCGTCGGGGCCGGGGCTCTGGTCCTCGGGTTCGCTCGTGGTGCTCAGCTCGATCCCGGTCACGCCTTCCGTATCGCGACCCTTGGGTCGCACGTCGGTCTCCTTGAACCGAATGGCCATGCCTTGCTGGGTGCCGAGGAGGATCTCGTCGTCGCCGTTGGTGATGGCGACGTCAATCAATTGATCGCCTTCGCGAAGGTTGATCGCGATCAGGCCTCGCTTGTTGATGTTGCCGTAGGCGCTCAGGATGGTCTTTTTTACGACACCCTTGGCGGTGGCGAACATCAGAAACTGCTCGCCCTTCTCGAAGTCCTTGATCGTCAGCACGCTGGCGATCTTTTCACCCGGCTGGAAGCTGAGCAGGTTCGCGAGGCTGCGGCCCTGGCTGGTGCGCGACATCTCGGGGACGTCGTACACCCGTCGTTCGTACACGCGGCCCTGGTTCGTGAAGAACAGCAAATAGTCGTGCGTGTTGGCGACGAACAGGTGCTCGACGAAGTCGCCTTCCTTCTGTTCGCCACCCTTGATCCCGCGCCCGCCGCGCCCCTGGCTGCGGTAGGTGTCGATGGGCAGGCGTTTCACATAGCCCGCATGGCTGACAGTGACGACGACCTCTTCCTTGGCGATCAGCGCTTCGCGGTTGTATCCACTGACGTCACCGGTGATTTCCGTCCGCCGGTCGTCGCCGTATTTTTCCCTCATTTCGAACGTGTCTTCGCGGATGAGGTCCATCAGGTAGGCTTCGTCGCCCAGGATGCGTTCGTATTCCGTGATCAGGTCGGCTTGCTCCTTGTACTCGCTGACGAGTTTTTCAATTTCCAGGCCGACGAGCTGGATGAGCTGCAAGCGACCGATTGCTTCCGCCTGGGCCCGACTGACGCGGAACGGCGGGGCGATCGCGCCCGGTTCGACCGCGAAGATTTCCGGGTGCATCAGCGTCAATCGATCAGGCAGCTTGGCGACCAACTCGCTGTTCGGGCTGATGCGGAAGCCCTGCGCAATCAATTTCTCGATCGCCTCTTCGCGCGTCTTGCTGCTGCGGATGAGGCGGATGACCTCGTCGATGTCGAAGATCGCGAAGATGAGGCCTTCGAGGATATGGGCGCGCTGCTGGGCCTTGCGCAGCAGGAACCGCGTCCGCCGGATGATGACGTCTTTGCGGTGGGCGATGAAGTGCTGGATCAGCTCCTTCAGCCCCATCGTGCGCGGCTGGCGATTGACCAGCGCGATGTTGATCATGCTGACCGTGATCTGGCAAGGCGTGTACTGATACAACTGCGCCATCACCACTTCAGGGTCGGCGTCACGCTTCAGGTCGATGACGATGCGCACCGCGTGCTGGCGGCCCGACTCGTCGTTGATCGCGCTGATGTCGTGCAACCGGTCGTTCTTCACGTTCTCGGCGACGCTCTCGACGATGCTCTTGCGGATGACACCGTACGGCAGTTCGCTGACGATGACACTGCTGCGACCTTTCTTGTCAGTCTCCACTTCCAGCTTGGCGCGAACGGTCATCTTCCCGCGGCCGGTTGTGTAACCGTCGACGATGCCGTCGCGACCGCAGATGACGCCACCGGTCGGGAAGTCCGGACCCGGCACGATCGCCAGCAGCTCGTCGTTGCCAACGTCGGGATTATCGATCACCTTCACGATCGCGTCGCAGATCTCGCGCAGATTGTGCGGCACGAGGTTGCACGCCATGCCGACGGCGATGCCGGTGCTGCCATTCACGAGCAAATTCGGGAACTTGCTCGGCAGGACGGTCGGCTCCATCAGCCGCTCGTCGTAGTTTGGCTGGTAATTGACCGTGTCATATTCCAGGTCGGCCAGCAGTTCCGCTTCGACCGGGCTCGGCCGGGCTTCGGTGTAACGCATAGCCGCCGGTGGGTCACCGTCGGTCGATCCGAAGTTCCCCTGCCCGTCGATCAACGGGTAGCGCAGCGACCAGTTCTGCGCCAAGCGCACGAGCGTCGGGTAGACGATCGACTCACCATGCGGGTGATAGTCACCCGACGTGTTGCCCGCGATCTTCGCGCACTTCAGATGCTTGCTGCGCGGCCCGAGGTTCAGGTCGCGCATAGAAACAAGAATGCGCCGCTGCGACGGCTTAAGCCCGTCACGCACGTCCGGCAGAGCCCGATCCATGATCGTGCTCATCGCGTACGTCATGTAGCTGTCCTGCAGTTCCTGTTCGATCTGCAGGTCTTCAATCCGATCTATCGGAGCGCCAGCGGCGGCGGCGGCGGCGGCGGGTGGGGTGGTTTCTGACATAGGAATTCAATTCAAAACCGACATGCGAACGGCCTAAAACAGGCAATATCATCAGTCCCTTCCCGGGCTGACC
>Ga0163144_10007812_pt1 | contig 23366 bp, 18 predicted proteins | sample OliLak19BULKMAT1_FD_123175 | JGI IMG/M metagenome (GOLD analysis project Ga0163144, IMG submission 123175) | Freshwater microbial mat bacterial communities from Lake Vanda, McMurdo Dry Valleys, Antarctica - Oligotrophic Lake LV.19.BULKMAT1 | ecosystem: Environmental > Aquatic > Freshwater >...
ATTGCCCTTCGAACAGGATCTCTACTTCGTTGCCCTGCCAGGCCAGTTGGCCGTCGTCAAAAGCCCAGGCGGCCTGGCCCGCACGGATGCGGCGGGCCATGTCCGCGGCCTGGCCCGCCGGCCCGGCATCCAGCGCAAACTCGCGCGCGACTGCGCCCACCGCGGACGCAGACACGTCGTCCCACTGCAACAGGCGGTGCATCGCTTGCCCGACCCGCGATGCCAACGAGTCCGGCTCCACCCCCTTGACCGGCACCGGCCCGACAGCAGCCACCGGCGTCAAAGCGGTAGCGGGCGGAAGTTCGAGCAGTTCAATCGAACCTTGCAGCTGCAGCTGCCCGCCCGCCTCCGGCACGGCCGGCGTCGCGACTTGCACCACGGGCGCCAGCAACTGCCACCAGCTCCCAGGCGCCTGCCGCGACGGCGCAATGGACGACACCACCAGGGTGGCGCGCGCCCGCGTCATCGCCACATAGAGCGCATTGAGCTCCTCGCGCTTGCGCTGCGTCTCCTCGAATTCCACGGCTTCCACCGCGCAGGCCGGTGGCCGGTTTTCACTGACCAGGAACAGAAAACGCCGCGGCTGTGTGGCATGGGCCGGCCAGTCCACCAGCACGCCCATGCTCTGGGACGCTGGTTCCGGCGTGTCGGTATCGAGCAGCAGCACGGCGTCGGCCTCCAGGCCCTTGGCGCCGTGAATGGTGAGCAGCCGCACCGCGCCGGGCATCACTGCGGCGGGCGCCAACACACCACTGGCCTTGAAGGCACGCACCAGTCCATACGGGCTGGCGTAGCGGCCACCACCGAGCTCCAGGGCGGCGGTGAGCACGGCGCGCAAATTGGCCAGCGCCGCGTCGCGCGCCACCGGCGGCACCACCCGTGCATACGCTGCCAGCACGTCCCCATCGGAATAGATGGCCTGTAAGGCATCGTGCGGCGGCAGCGTCTGCATCCATTGCTGCCAGCGCGCCAATACCTCACCAATGCCCTCCAATGCATGCGGTACCGGCCCTGGCTGCTGCAGCAACACCAGCCAGGGCAACGGCGACGCCCGCTGGCGCAGCGCCAGCGCAATCAGCGCGTCGTCCTGCAGACCGAAGAAAGGCGACTTCAGCACCCGCGCCAGCGAGAGATCGTGCTGCGGCGACACCAGCACATCGACCAGTGCGACGACGTCCTGCACCTCGCAGCATTCCGCCAGCACGGTCTTCTCGCCAATCTGCGCTGCGATGCCGCGCTCGCGCAGCGCCTGCAATACCGGCTGCAAGCCAGCCCGCTTGCGCGAGAGCACCATGATCGCGTGCGCTGGCAAACCGGCGGCCACCTGCACGGCAATCCAGTCTGCCGCCTGGCGCGCCTCGTGCACGCGCAGGCCCTCTTCGGGCTCCTCACGCACGCCGGTGAGGCTGTCGCGCCAGCTGATCCCGTCTGGTTCTTCTTGCGCGGCGTCGGCACGTTCAGGCCGGGCTATCTGTGGCAGGGCCAGCACTTGCCCGGCCTCTTCAGACTCCGTGGTGTGCACACGAAAGCCTTCGTAATGTGCCGCAACGGCCGGCTGCTGCATGGTGGCATTGACCGCCGCGATCACGCTGGATGCATTGCGCCGCGTGTGGTCGCAGCTAAGCAGCTCGCCACCCAGCCCGTCGCGCACGAACTCCTGCGCCGCCCGGAACACCTGCGGCTCGGCACGGCGAAAGCGGTAGATGCTCTGCTTCGGGTCTCCCACGAAAAACACACTCGGCGCCCGACCCTGCGCGCCAGCGTAACTGCCCAGCCAGGACATCAGTGCCTGCCACTGCAGCGGGTTGGTGTCCTGGAACTCATCAATCAGCACGTGCCGGATGCGCGCGTCCAGCCGCTCCTGGATCCAGCCGCCGAGCACCGGGTCGGACAACACGCGTTGCGCACAACGCTCCACATCGGGCATGTCCACCCAGCCGCGCTCACGCTTGAGCGCCGCGTACTCGGCGACAAGCACCCGCGTGAGACGCAGCATGCGCTGCTGGTAGAGCCATGCTTCGTGTTGTGCGGCTGCAGCACACAGCGCTTCCAGTTCCAGTCCTGCCTCCTGCGCAGCCGCGAACTTCTGCAGGTTCTTGTTGAGCCGGTTTTCCTTGGCCACAAAAATGGCTTTGCGCAAAGTAGCCAGGCGCAGGCGCAAGGCATCCGCGGTTTCACCCTGGCCCGGCAACACCGCGAACGCAGCTCCCACCAGCTGCGCCGCTTTTTGCGGGGTCAGATTCTTTTCCCGTCCCAGAGCGCCAGCCCACGCCAGCCAGCGTTCGCGCACGGCAGCACCTGCCAGCGCCCGCTGCGGATCGTCGAACCCGGACAAAGCCGGAAACAGTTCAGCAAACGGCCGCACGGCAGACTCCACCGCACCCACCGCATCGGCCAGGGTGAACTCGACACGTTTGGCCAGCGCCGCCTCGAGCGCCTTTTCGGTTTGGTAACGCCCGTACGCCAGCACGACCGCCTCGAAATCACTGCGGCGCGGCGCATCGTCCACCAGGGCCGCGTAAAAACGCCGCCAGAGCAGATCCACTGCCTGGCTTTCGTCCTCGAGCAGTTCGTAGTTCAGCGGCAGTTCGAGCTCCTGCAACACAGCCAGCGGCGCCACCCGCAGCAGCGCGGCAAACCAGCTGTGAAAGGTGCGAATCTGCACCGCGCGGCCGCTGCGCAGCACGCGCCCATACAGGCCACCCAGACGCGCGCACAAATCTTGCGTCACCTGCTCTGGGGGCACGCCCCGGGTACGCAAGGCCTGCGCCAGGTCTTCGGGAGAGGCGTTGGCAAATCCTTGCAGCCACTCCAGCAGGCGCTGCCGCATTTCAGCCGCGGCCCGTTTGGTGAAGGTGATCGCCAGCACCTGATCAGGGGAGAAATCATCGCCGTCGCCCGCAGCCGCAGGGTCGGCCAGCAGCGCGCGCACGATGCGCGACACCAGCATCCAGGTCTTGCCGGCGCCGGCGCAGGCTTCCACTGCCACATTCCGTGCCGGGTCGCAGGCCAGCGCATAAAAGCGCGCTGCGGACACCGCGCTTGCGTTGTGTGCGTATGCGGCAGGTCCGTTTGGCTCAGCCATGGGATGCGGCCGCGGAAGCGCCGTTGGCCCAATGGTCCTTGCGGCACAAGCCACGTGCTGCGCAATAGTCGCAGGCCGTGCCATTGCCCAGCGCCGGCAGTGGCGCTCCGGCGGCTATGCGCTGCAGGTCGTCCTGCACGCCCTGCACCAGGGCGTCACGCAGGGCGACGATATCCGGCTGCCTGAGTGGCTCGGTCGGGGACGTCTCGCCAATATGCAGATACATCGCATCCAGCGTGTCGTCGCTCAACAGAGCCGCGTAGAACGGAAGTTGCACATCCTCACTGCCGGCCCTGACGCGAGCCACGGTGGTCTTGCGCGCTTCGGTCTTGTAGTCGATCACCAGCGCACGGCCATCGCGCGTGCGGTCGATCCGGTCGATCCGGCCCTGCAGGCGCAGGCTGCCCAAGGGGAGTTCATGCGCAGCTTCCGCCTCGACAAACACCACGCCTTCGCCTTCGTGTCCGGCGAGCCATGCCAGATAGGCCTGGCGGATACGCGGCCAAGTCGAAGCAAAGGGCAGGAACTCGGCCACGGACAGGCCCTGGTCGCGGGTCGCCTGTGCAGCGGCGGCGTCCATCAGGGTCAGGCGCGCGCCCTCGTCGGCCGTCGGCGCGGCGGTCAGCGCCTCTTGAAAATTGCGCAGCGCGGCGTGCAACCACAGCCCGAAATCCCGCTTTCCCAATGCGACATCCAGCTCATCGGCCTCGCGCAGTTGCAACTGCCGCAGGGCGAAAAAGCGGTACGGGCAACTGCGCAAGTCTGCGTAGCCACTCGCCGACAGCGCGTCCACGGTCAGCACCGCGGCAGAAGGTCCGGGCATGTGTTCCAGCCGCGTTGACAGGGTGCGTCGGCTGCGCGGATCGCGCGGTCGCGGGTACGGCCCTGCCAGCAGCAATTCCTGCACCAGTGCGCTGCTGGCCACGGCCTCGCCGTTGTGGCTGGTGCGCCAGAGGATGTCGACGCAGGGCAGGCGCAAGGCAGAGAACCAGGCCGCACGGTTGACCGCGCGCAGTTGGGCGCGCGACGGCAAACCAAGTAGCTCGCGCTGCGCCGGGCTCCAGTCGCCCGCCGGTTCTGCACATGCCGGGAAGCGTTCCTCATCGGCTCCTGGAAACACCAGTGCCGCCGGTGAACGCCCCAGCAATTGTGTGAGCGGCAGGATCACAACCTGCGCGTCCACCGGATGCGGCGGCACAAAACTGCCCGCTTCCAGCACCTGCGTGAGCCAGGTCTGGAAGGCTGACAACGCAAGGCGCTCGGGGTAGGCGGCGAAATTTTCCGCAGCGCTTTCGCGCAGGCAGACGGCGTCGAGCAGCGCATGGCCGGCCGGGTCTGCCAGCAGGGCCTGCCAATGCCCGCATTGCTGCAGCAGCACACGCAGGTCGTGCAGCCACTGGCCGATCGGGCGGGCAGCCTGCATGCCTTGCTGCAAGCCGCTAACGGTTTCGGTCAGACCGGGCTCCAGCTCCACGCCGCGCCAGTCGCGCACGCCGCGGCGGCGCATGCTGGCCTCGAGCAGCGCCACCGCGTGCGGGTCGAACGCAGGCGCGTTCTTCAGCCAGTCGAGCACAGCGTCGCCCGAAGCATTCCAGGCCATGGCCCGCAGCAGACCCATGACGGTGGCGGCGCTGCGGGTGGTGGAAAGGGTCCAGCCGGTCTCGTCGCGCAGCACCACACCACGCTCGTCGAGCATGGCGCGCACGCGGCGCACCAGAAAACGGTCCTGCGCGACCAGCGCAACCGGGCTGCGGCCGGCGGCCAGATGCTGCAACACGCAAGCGGCGGCACGCTCTGCTTCGTCCTCGGCGTCATTGGCAGCGTGCAAGGCAACAGAACCCTGTGTGGCCGGGACGTCCAAAGGCAGCCACAGGCAGCGCTGTGCGTGCTGATTGCGCAGCGACTCCAGCAACGGCTCGGTCTGGAAGCCTTGTAACAGCACCAGCAGATCGACCGGCGCGTTGAATAGGCAGTCGGTTGCGTAAACTGAACCGGCTGCCCAGGCCAGCGCGATGCGGCCAAGCCAGACTTCAAGCTGCAACGGGGAGGTGGCATCCGGCACACCGAGCTGGTCTGCCATGTGTTGCCCCCAGGCGGCGCGCTCCAGCGGTGGCACTGCAGCGGCCAGGCGCGCCAGGCTCCACGCCGTTTCCATCAATTTCCCGGCCAGTCGGCGTTGCTGGCTGGCGAGGCCGGAACGCCGCAACAGCGAAGCCGCTATCAGCACATCGGTCGCGGCGTCCAGGCGCAGGTCGTCCCCCGTGGCATTGAATCGGCCCAAGCTGCGGCTCCAGTTGTGCGTGGTTTCGAAGCGGGGAATAAAGGCGGCAGGCGCCTCGGTATTCGATGCCGCGCGCATCCAGGCATGGCGGCCGATGGGCATCAACTGCGCATACGGAACCAGCACCACGACCGCGCAAGGATGCACGCCACGTTGCGCGACTTCCCCCGCAATGCGCCGCACCACCGCGTCCCACCGGGCATCGGCATGATGGTTTTTCGCTATTTCAGGCATAGCCCACCTGGAACCGGCGGTGCGAGTTGGTTTCTGTCACAATTTCCCGACTGTACCTGTACCACCCCTCAAGGAACACCATGGCCAACGAACTAATCAAACATGTGTCGGACGCTTCGTTTGAAGCCGATGTGCTGCAGTCCGAACAGCCAGTGCTGGTGGATTACTGGGCCGAATGGTGCGGCCCGTGCAAGATGATTGCGCCGATCCTTGATGAAGTGGCTACCGGCTACCAAGGCAAGCTGCAGGTCGCCAAAATGAACGTGGACGAAAACCGCGACATTCCGGCCAAGTTCGGAATTCGAGGAATTCCCACGCTGATGCTGTTCAAGAACGGGCAACTCGCGGCCACCAAAGTGGGCGCCATGAGCAAATCCCAACTGACGGCTTTCATCGACCAGCAACTCGCCTGAGCAGCGCGGGCACAACGCCCGTCCCGGGCCGCAAATCGGCATTTCGGTCGCCGTTTTCCTGTCATAATCCAACAGTCCGCCCTCTTCCACCCAGAGGCGGCTTGGGTTCCCTGTTGGGAACGCTCCAGACAGGACCTGTGCCGAGTCCCGTCCCGAAACCCCCTCATTTTTGCCAGTCCACACCCCAACGGGGCAATTCCATGCACTTAAACGAACTCAAGGCACTGCACGTGTCCGAAGTCCTCAAGCAGGCTGAAGAGCTTGAGATCGAAAACACCGGCCGCATGCGCAAGCAGGAACTGATGTTCGCGATCATCAAGAAGCGGGCCCGCACCGGCGAACAGATCATCGCCGACGGCGTGCTGGAGATTCTCCCCGACGGCTTCGGCTTCCTGCGCAGCCCGGATACGAGCTACACCGCAAGCACCGACGACATCTACATCAGCCCGAGCCAGGTTCGCCGCTTCAACCTGCATACCGGCGACATGATCGAAGGTGAAGTTCGCACGCCCAAGGACGGTGAACGCTACTTCGCGCTGAACAAGCTCGACAAGGTCAACGGCGGCGGACCGGAAGACAACAAACACAAGGTGATGTTCGAGAACCTGACACCACTGTTTCCCAAGGTGCAGATGAAGCTCGAGCGCGACATCAAGGGTGAAGAAAACGTCACGGGTCGCGTGATCGACATTATTGCGCCCATCGGCAAAGGGCAACGCGCGCTGCTGGTGGCGCCACCCAAAAGCGGCAAGACGGTGATGATGCAGCACATTGCCCATGCCATCGCCGCCAACTATCCCGAAATCCACATGATGGTGCTGCTGGTGGATGAGCGTCCGGAAGAGGTGACCGAGATGCAGCGCACCGTCAAGGGTGAGGTCATCGCGTCGACCTTTGACGAACCGGCGGCGCGCCATGTGCACGTGGCCGAAATGGTGATCGAGCGGGCCAAACGCCTGGTCGAGCTGAAAAAGGACGTCGTGATCCTGCTCGACTCCATCACCCGGCTGGCACGCGCTTACAACAACGTCGTTCCGTCGTCGGGCAAGGTGCTCACAGGTGGTGTGGACTCGAATGCGCTGCAGCGCCCCAAGCGTTTTCTTGGTGCGGCGCGCAATGTGGAAGAAGGTGGCTCACTGACCATCATCGCGACGGCTCTGATCGATACTGGAAGTCGCATGGATGAAGTGATCTTCGAGGAGTTCAAGGGAACCGGTAACTCCGAAATTCACCTTGACCGTCGGCTCTACGAGAAGCGGGTTTTCCCGTCTATTCAGCTCAACCGCAGCGGCACCCGGCGCGAGGAGTTGCTGCTGGCGCCGGAAATCCTGCAGAAAACCCGCATCTTGCGCCAGTTTCTGTACAACATGGACGAGGTCGAGTCCATGGAGCTGGTGCTCAAGCAGATGAAAGCCACAAAAACCAATGTGGAGTTCTTCGACCAGATGCGGCGCGGCGGCTAGCAGGCGGTCGGCAAACGGGCATTTGGTTGGGTCCGGCTGGGCCTGTGCATCGCAATTTCATGTGATAATCGAAGGCTGCACACGTAAAGTACGGCGGGGCTGGTATTGCACAGCGGCTTGTGCAAGGCCCGTCGCGGCTGACGTATCTGAAAGGCAAACACGATGAAATCCGGAATCCACCCCAACTACCGCGAAGTCTGCTTCGTCGACCTGTCCAACAACTTCAAGTTTGTTACGCGTTCCTGTGCCAACACCAAGGAAATGATCAAGATGGAAGACGGGCGCGAGTTGCCGCTGTACAAGCTCGACACCTCAAGCGAGTCCCATCCTTTTTACACCGGCACCCAGAAGTCGGTCGACAACATGGGTGGCCGCGTAGAGAAGTTCCGCAATCGCTTCGGCAAGACCGCCGCCAAGTAAACTCTGCGCCGATGCGCAACCAGGGCAGCCCGGGCAACCGTGCTGCCCTGTTCTGTTTCTGGGAGCGCCTGACCAGGGCCTGCTAATGGTATTGGAGGACTCAGGTGACCCATAAAACGAAGGCCATCAAGGCGCAAAGTGAAAGCTGGGCGTCGGCCAAGCCGAGTCTTTGCAACGCCGAGGACATTTGTTTTATGGGATCACCCGAAGGGCCCGAACCGCGCAGGCCACAGGGCGTTGTTGCCCGTTCGTTGTGTGCCCCAGGCACACGGCCTTACTCGCGCCTGGCCCTCTGGCCTGCGCGGCTTGGGCGTGAGCCCTCCAATAGCGTTGACAGGCCCCCCAGCCTTTGACGCCAAAGCCGTGAACCAACCAACCCCCGCCATCGTCTCGCAGGGCGCTGTGCGCCGACTGCCGCGGCTTGCACTGCTGCTGTTGTGTGCCGCCTATGTGCTGCCAGGGCTGGTCGGGCGCGAGCCCTGGAGAAGTGCCGACATGGCGAGTTTTGGCTACATGCTCGAGATCGCCCGCGGCCACACTGGCTGGTTCGACCCAATGCTGCTGGGACTGCGTCCGGAAGCCGACGGCGTATTGCCGTATTGGCTTGGCGCAGGTGCGATCCTGGCCGCGCCGCAATGGATCAGCCCATTTGCCGCGGCACGGCTGCCCTTTTTTGCGCTGCTGGCGCTGGCGCTGGCGGCAACCTGGTATGGCGTCTATCACCTGGCCCGTCACAAGCAGGCGCAGCCGGTGCAGTTTGCCTTTGGTGGCGAGGCAAACCCGGCGGACTATGCGCGCGCCATGGCCGATGGAGGGCTGCTGGCTCTGATCGCGTGCCTTGGCCTGGCCCAGCTTTCACACGAGATCACCACCAGCGTGGCCCAGCTTGGGTTTGCAGCGCTGAGCTTTTACGCGGTCGCCGCCTTGCAGTACCGCATGCTGTGGCCAACCATCGCGCTGGCATTCGGCTTGCCAGGACTGGCACTCAGTGGCGCGCCCAGCCTCGCTTTGTACTTCGGCGTTGGCGGTACTTTGCTGCATCTGGCCTGCCCCACAGCACCCGCCGACCGGCCCAGCAACAGCGTGCGCGCCTGCGCAACCATTGCAGCGATCACGTTGCTGGTTGCCGTGGCAAGCGGGTGGTTCGATTTGTGGCGTTGGCGCCTCGTGCTGCCCCAGGACGCAGGCAGCAACGACTGGCGCACGCTGGGTCGATTGCTGCTATGGTTCACCTGGCCGGCGTGGCCACTGGCTGTGTGGACACTGTGGCGCTGGCGCCTGCAGCTCTTTGGTCGCCCGATTAGCATGCACCTGGCGCTGCCCCTGTGGTTTATCGCGGGCAGCCTGCTTGCGACGCTGACCACCAAACCGGCGGACCGGGCATTGATGCTGGCATTGCCAGCGCTCGCCACCATGGCCGCATTTGCACTACCGACCTTGCAACGCAATGTGGCCGCGTTGATAGACTGGTTCACGCTGGTTTTTTTTACCGGCTGCGGCTTGGTAATCTGGGTGATCTGGATCGGCATGCAGACCGGTGTACCCCGGCAGGCGCAGATCAATGTCCTGCGGCAGGCTCCTGATTTCGAAGCCTCATTTTCACCGGACGTTTTCCTCATCGCCCTGGCCGCGACCCTGGTCTGGGCCTGGCTGGTGATGTGGCGGGTCGGGCGCCATCAGAGTGCGATCTGGAAAAGTCTGGTACTGCCAGCGGGCGGCGCCGCCTGGTGCTGGTTGCTCTTGATGACGCTTTGGATGCCGTTGCTGGACTTCGTGCGCAGCTACACCGTGGTGGTGCACAACGTCAGTATGGTCGTCGGCCGCAGCAACTGCGTGTACGCGCTGGACCTCAGCCGTGAACAGATCGCTGCCTTCCAGTACCACGCGAACTACCGTCTGCACGCGCTGTCAGAGGCACCAGCGTGCGACTGGATGCTGGTGAATCCGGCGGCCCGCGCAGGGCTGCAGAACATGGCGACGGCTTCGCAGTGGCGACTCCAGGCCACGGTGCGAAAACCATCCGACAAGGGCGACGATGTGTTGCTGTTCAAGCGGGTACAGCCGTAGTCGCACTGCGGCGCGCCAAAGGACCAGGACGCACCCGGATCGCCGGAAACGTAATGGAAAAAGTCGCCCCCTCACCCAGGGTGCTGCTGATGTGCAGTTGCCCGCCATGGCGTTGCACAACATGTTTGACAATGGCCAGGCCAAGCCCGGTTCCACCAGTCTCGCGTGAACGGCTGCGGTCCACGCGGTAAAAACGCTCGGTCAGTCTGGAAATATGTTCGGGCGCGACCCCCGGACCGGTGTCCACCACGGAAAAAACCGCATCCCCGGCGGGGTCGATGGACCACGACACTTTGACGGTGCCACCAGTCGGTGTGTAACGAATCGCGTTGTTGACCAGATTGCACAGCGCGCTGAGCAACTCAGTTTGCGACCCTGCCACATCGCATTCCCGATCCAGGCTGAACAACAGTACGTGCCCCATTTGGGACATCATCATCGACAGGCTGCGCCCATCCTGTTCGCACTGCTGCAGCAAGCCGCGCACATCCACCCACTCATCCATGCGCGGTGGCGGACTGCCCTCCAGACGCGACAAGGTCAACAGGTCGTCGACCAGCGTCTGCATGCGGTAGGCCTGCTGGGCCATCAGACCCAGGTAGCGATGGCGGTCGCCGGCATCCAGAGACAATGTCTGCAAGGTCTCGATGAATCCACTGAGTACGGTCAGTGGCGTGCGAATTTCGTGCGACACGTTGGCTACGAAATCGCGTCGCATCGCATCCGCCTGCTCCAGCATGGTGACGTCCCGGGACATCATCAGCCGACGCCCTTCCCCATAGCGGTGCAGGTGTACCGACAGGCGGACCGGTCGGCTGCTGTCGCTCCTGGGTGCGGGTATCACGACGTCATGGGTGTAATCGCCTTCGGTCTGGTAGGCCGCAAACAGGGGATCGCGCACCAGATTGCCGACCTGCTGCAACAGGTCGCGGCGAGGATCGAATCCGAAATGGTCTGCCGCAGTCTGGTTACACCATTCGATTCGACCGATCAAATCGAGCAGTACGACGCCGTTGGGGGAGGCCTGGATCGCAGCCAGGAACTCCTGCAGGCGGTTCTCACTCTCGACAATAAGCTTGTCGCGGCTACGTACCAGGCGCCTGGTGCGGTCGGCCACCTCACTCCAAAGCCCACCCACAGCCGGTGTTCGGGCCGTGTCACCTTCGCGCAGCCAGACCAACAGCTTCTGCCCCCGACGCAGATCCCAGATCACCCACACCGCGCCCCCCACCAGCATACCGGCGATGGCGCCCTCCAGCGGCTGCATCCCGGCATGCGCCCAAAAGCCAATCGCCGCACCGGCGAACTGAAACAGGAAGAAACGGAAAAAGCGCCAGACCATGCGTCGATTGTGACGTCCCGCCCTACCTAGTTCGACTGCGGCTGGGCGGTCAATCGGTAGCCTGCGCCGCGCACGGTCTCGACCATAGCTCCCGCTGAGCCCAATGCCTCGCGCAGTCGCTTGACGTGTACATCGACGGTGCGTTCCTCGATGTAGACATGGTCACCCCAGATCTTGTCGAGCAACTGGCCGCGGCTGTGTACCCTTTCCGCATGCTTCATCAGGAAATGCAGCAGTTTGTACTCGGTTGGCCCAAGCTTGATCGGTTGCGACTGGTGCGTAACGCGGTGCGTCGCTGCGTCGAGCCGCAGTTCCCCGATCGCCACGCTGTCGGCGACCTGCTCGGGCGCCCTGCGGCGCAGCACGGCGCGGATTCGCGCCAACAGTTCCTGAGTCGAGAACGGCTTGGTGATGTAATCGTCCGCACCCGCGTCCAAGCCCGCCACCTTGTCGGGTTCGTCGCCGCGCGCGGTGATGATCAGGATCGGCACCGGCTTGATGCGCGGGTCGGCGCGCCACTTGCGGGCCAGCATCAGTCCACTCTGCCCTGGCAGCATCCAGTCCAGCAATATTGCATCCGGCAATACTTCGTTGATCTCAAGCTGTGCAGTCTCTCCGTCGGCCACCCAGATCGGCTGAAACCCGTTATGGCGCAAGTTGACTGAAATCAGTTCGGCGATCGCCGGCTCGTCCTCGACGATCAGAATACGCGGTAACTTTCTCATGCAGCGAGCCTTTAGACAAAACCACCCATCGATCAGTTCACCACCGACTCGATCTGGTCCATCGGCGTGTGGCGCACGTCCGCACCTTTTACAACGTAAATCGTGAACTCTGCGATGTTCTTGGCATGGTCGCCAATGCGCTCGATGGCCTTCGCCACGAACAACAGGTCGAGGCTGGCAGAAATGGTGCGTGGGTCTTCCATCATGTAGGTGATGAGCTTGCGCACAAATCCGTCGAATTCCCGGTCGATGGCATCGTCCTCCTTGAGAATCGAGAATGCAGTGATTGCGTCCAGCCGCGCAAACGCGTCCAGCGACTTTCGCAACAACGCCACCGCCAGTTCGGACGCAACACGCAGCTCGGATGCTGGTACCGAACGCGCCGATCCACTGGCATTGATGGCCTTGACCATGCGCGCGATTTTCACTGCTTCGTCGCCGGCCCGCTCAAGGTTGGCGGTGGCCTTCGAAATTGCGATCAGCAAGCGCAAGTCACGCGCCGTGGGTTGGCGCCGCGCAATGATGGACGACAAGTCGTGATCAATCTCCACCTCCATCGTGTTGACGCGGCTCTCCGCATCCATGACCTGGGTTGCTGCCTCCGAACTGAACTGCGCCAGGGCATACACCGCGGTACGGATCTGGGACTCGACCAGTCCGCCCATTTCCATGACCCGGGTGGATACCGCCGACAGCTCGTTGTCGAACTGGCTCGAAAGGTGTTTGTCGCTCATGGATTTCCTTGCATATCAACCAAACCGCCCGGTGATGTAGTCTTCGGTTTCCTTGCGCACCGGCTTGAAGAACATCTGCTCCGTGGCACCGAACTCCATCAGGTCACCGAGATACATGTACGCCGTGTAGTCGCTGCAACGCGCGGCCTGCTGCATATTGTGCGTCACGATGACGACCGTGTAGTCATGCTTGAGTTCGGTGATCAGTTCCTCGATCTTCGCGGTGGAAATCGGATCCAGGGCAGAACACGGCTCGTCGAGCAGCAGCACCTCGGGCTTGATGGCAATGCCGCGCGCGATGCACAGGCGCTGCTGCTGCCCGCCCGACAGGCTGGCGCCATTCTGGTTGAGCTTGTCCTTCACCTCATCCCACAAGGCCGCCTTGCGCAAAGCCCACTCGACACGCTCTTCCATGTCGGTGGAGTTCAGGTTCTCGAACAGCTTCACCCCGAATGCAATGTTCTCGAAAATCGACATCGGAAACGGTGTCGGCTTCTGGAACACCATGCCGACCTTGGCGCGCAACAGTGCCACGTCCTTCTTGCTGGTCAGCAGGTTTTCGCCGTCCAGCATGATCTCGCCCTCGGCCCGCTGCTCCGGGTACAACTCGAACATGCGGTTGAAGACGCGCAGCAGGGTCGATTTGCCGCAACCTGACGGTCCGATGAAGGCAGTCACTTTTTTCTCCGGAATCTGCAGGTTGATGTCCTTGAGTGCCTTGAACTTTCCGTAATAGAAATTCAGGTCCTTGACCGTGATCTTGGCCCGTTCCTTGGCTGCCACCGCTGTATTCATTGTGCGTCCGTGATCGGTTGTTGGAGGTTTTTAAAAGAATGCCAGCCGTGCCTAACGCACCCGCGTAATGATGCGCGCCAGAATGTTCAGGGCAAGCACCGCCAGCGTGATCAGGAACACACCCGCCCACGCTAGCTTCTGCCAGTTTTCATAGGGACTCATGGCAAACTTGAAAATAGTCACCGGCAGGCTGGCCATTGGTTCACTCAGGCTGGAGGTCCAGAACTGATTGTTCAAGGCGGTAAACAGCAAGGGGGCGGTCTCACCAGCGATTCGCGCGACCGCCAACAGTACCCCGGTCACAACACCGGCACGCGCGGCTTTCAGCGTGATGCTCATGATCACTTTCCATTTCGGAGCGCCCAGGGCGTAGGCGGCTTCGCGCAGGCCGGAGGGGATCAGTTGCAGCATGTTCTCGGTGGTACGAATGACCACCGGAATCACGATCAAGGCGAGCGCCATGATGCCCGCCCAACCAGAAAAGGTCTTGAAAGTCGACACCAGCACTGCATACACAAACAAGCCGATCACGATCGATGGCGCTGACAACAAAATGTCGTTCACGAATCGGGTGGTATGGGCGAGCCAGCCCTCGGTGTCAAACTCGGCCAAATAAATACCGGCCATCATGCCAATCGGCGCGCCCACACAGGTCGCCAGCATGACCATCAGGAACGAGCCGTAAATCGCGTTGGCCAGGCCTCCTTCGTCATTGGGCGGCGGTGTCATCTGCGTCAGCGTGGCAATTGTCAAACCCTCCAAACCCAGGCGGGCGGTCTCGATCAATATCCAGAACAACCAGAACAGTCCGAAGCTCATCGCCGCCAACGCAAGCGCCAGCGCAATCCGGTTGATGATTTTGCGCTGCGCATATTTGGCCGCCTTCGACTCTTCAATCGCTGCCGCCCGCAACAGGGCGTCGCCGGTGGTCATGTTCTGGCTCCTTCATTTTTCTTGAGTTGGGCCAGCAAGACCTTGGACAGGCTGAGCACCACAAAGGTGATGAAGAACAACACCAGTCCCAGATACATCAAGGCAGCCTGGTGAAGGCCTGGCCCAGCCTCGGCGAATTCGTTCGCCAGTGCCGAGGTAATGCTGTTGGCAGCCTGGAACAGGCTGATGGAATCGAGCTGGTTGAAGTTGCCGATCACAAAAGTGACCGCCATGGTTTCACCGATCGCCCGCCCGAGACCGAGCATGATGCCACCGATCACACCGGCCTTGGTGTACGGAAGCACCACCCTGGAGACCACCTCCCAGGTCGTGGCACCCAGTGCATACGCCGACTCTTTCAGCAAAGGTGGAGTCACCTCAAACACGTCGCGCATCACCGACGCGATAAACGGAATGATCATGATGGCCAGGATGATGCCGGCCGACAAAATACCGATGCCCACTGGAGGCCCTGAAAAAAGGGCGCCCAGATACGGCACGTCGCCAAATGCCTTCTGCAGGGGTTGCTGCACGTAAGTGGACAAGACCGGGCTGAACACCAGCAAGCCCCACATGCCGTAGACGATGGACGGCACGGCGGCCAACAGCTCAATCGCGGTACCCAACGGGCGCTTTAGCCAGGCGGGTGACAACTCGGTCAGGAAAAGCGCAATACCGAAGCTCACCGGCACCGCAATCAGCAAGGCGATGAACGACGTGAACAAAGTCCCGTAAATCATCACCAAGCCGCCATACACCTCCTTCACCGGATCCCATTCGGTGCTGACCAGAAATCCAGGTCCGAACTTCTGTATGGCCGGCCATGCGCTGATCGTCAAGGACACCAGAATTGCCACCAACAGACCGAGAGTGAGCAGCGCAGCCGCCTTTGCCAGCCAGCCGAAGATGCGGTCGGCCATTGGACCCGAGCGCGCTTGTTTCATGGGAGGAGGGCTGGACATGGCACGCCCTGGCAGTTCTGCAGATGGGTTCAAGGCAGCAGGGCTCGCCGACAGTGTATTGGACACAGGCCCACTCCTATTGTCACGGTTTTGTTAAATTCGCGATACGCCTAGCGGATCGCAACCGGCTTTCCGGCCTGGTCAGTGACCTGTCCCCAGACCTTCTCGATGGCGCCCATCACGTTGTCCGGCATCGGCACGTAATCCAGGTCCGAGGCAATCTTGTCACCATTCTTGTAGGCCCAGCTGAAAAACTTGAAGGTCTCGGTGGCATTGGCGGGCTTGTCCTGCTTGATGTTCATCAAGATGAAAGTTGCCGTGCTGATTGGCCAGGCATCCTTGCCAGGCTGGTCCACGATCAACTGGAAGAACGACTTGTTCCAGTCGGCGCCAGCAGCAGCAGCCTTGAACGTCTCGTCGTCCGGCGCAACAAACACGCCGTCCCGGTTCTTCATCAGGGTGTAGGTCATCTTGTTTTGCTTGACGTACGAGTACTCGACATAACCGATCGAGTTCGGCAGCCGGTTTACGAACGCGGCCACGCCCTCATTGCCCTTGCCACCGGCGCCAACCGGCCAGTTCACCGCCGTGCCCTCGCCAACCTTGGCCTTCCACTCCGGGTGAACGCGGGACAGATAGTTGGTGAAATTGAAGGTCGTGCCGGAGCCGTCGGCCCGGCGCACCGGCGCAATTGCAGCGTCGGGCAATGCCAGGCCAGGGTTGAGCTTCTTGATGGCAGGGTCATCCCACTTGGTGATTTTTCCAAGGAAGATGTCACCGAGCACCTGGCCGTCGAGCTTCATCTGGCCCGGAGCGATGCCCTTGACGTTGATCACCGGAACCGTTCCGCCAATCACGGTGGGAAACTGGATCTGGCCCTTTTGCTTGAGCACTTCATCGGTCTGAGGCATGTCCGAGGCGCCGAAGTCCACCGTCTTGGCATCGATCTGCCGGATACCGGCGCCCGATCCCACCGACTGGTAATTAACCTTGACACCGGTCGCCTTGTTGTATTCTGCGGCCCACTTCGAGTAAACGGGGGCTGGAAAACTCGCCCCGGCACCAGTAATTTCCTGGGCGCTGCCCGTACCGGAAAAAATACCGAGGGCAATGCTGGTTGCGCCAACAAGCGCCATCTGGAAGCTGGATTTCATGGATTCACCTTTGAAGTTGAATGGGGCATACGACAGGATTGAAGTCACTGTAAGTAGCTTCCATGACGCTAATGTGACAAAGTGAAGTATCCCGGAGGCTGTGGGTACCGGGCCCAAACGCGACGCACCCGGTGACATGATTTCGTCATCGCCAGGCGCTACGCTTTGCAGCAAATCAAGGAGGACCCATGGTGCTGCAAATCCCGGAAATAACACGCCTTTACCAAACCCACGGTGCCGCGCGTTACGGCGCTGAGAAAGTAACGCAGTTACAGCACGCGTTGCAATGCGCACAACTGGCTGAGAAATCGGGCGCCGACGCAGCGCTGATTGTGGCTGCCCTGCTGCACGATCTCGGGCATATGCTCGCCTCATACAAGGAAGCCCTGCCAGCGGATGCAGAGGACGCTCACGAGTACGTGGCGATTCCGTTCCTGCGTGGCCAGTTCCCGCAATCCGTGACCGAGCCAATCCGCCTGCACAATGAAGCCAAGCGTTATATCTGCGCAATGGACCGATCCTGTCTGGAAGCGTTATCCCCAGCCTCAATACGCAGTCTGACCCTGCGGGGCGGACCATTCTCCGCATCCGAGGCAACACTTTTCATCCGTCAGCCATTTGCGACCGAATCCGTGCTGCTGCGCCGTTGGGACGATCTGGCCATCGATCCGTCGGTCCGCACCCCCGGTTGGAGCCACTTTCTGCGTTACCTTGAAAAAGCCTCGAAGCCGGCGTCGCTGCAGGCTGCCTGAGGCAATTCAGCTGCGTTTACGGCTGAGCGCAAGGCCGCCGGCGACCACGGTGAAGACGCCGATGATCGCCACCACAGCCCAGAATCCCCAGGGATGCTCAGCCAATGGGATGCCGCCGACGTTCATGCCCAGCAAACCGGCAATGATGTTGATTGGCAACGCGAGCACTGTAACCATCGTCAGCACAAACAGCGAACGGTTGTTCTGTTCGGCCACGCGTCCGGCGATCTCTTCCTGCAGCAGTTTGATGCGCTCCTGCAAAGCCGCCATGTCGGTGATTGCCACGTTGAACTCTTCGGTCGATTGGCGCAGCTCCTGCAAGTCCACCTCCGCAACCCAGGCGGGCGGCTTCTGAAGCAAGCGAAACAAGGCCGCCGGCTCAGGCGCCAGCAGCCGCTGCAGCCGTACCAGCAATCGCCGCAGCGCACCGAGGTCCGCGCGCCGCTGCTCCAGACGGTCCGCAAGCAGTTTGTCTTCGATCAAGTCGACGCGCTGTGTCATGGTCCGCACGATGTTCACCAAAACGTCGCCCTGGTCGTGCATCAGGTGCACCAGCAGCTCGACACTGGAGCGCAGTTGCGCGCCGCGGTTGACAGCGTCGCGCAAGCGGTCGATTGATCGCAGCGGCTGCAGGCGTACCGTAACGACGAGTCGCGGAGCCACCGACAACCAGAGGGTGGAAATGTCCGAGGGGTCAAACGCGAAGTCGTAGTGGACGTCATTGACAACCGCGACCAGGGTATCCCCGTCGAGTTCGACCCGGGTCGAGCGTGAACCGTCCTGCAGCGACTCCAGAAACACTCCCGACACGGGCAGGTGCTGCTGCAACCATTTCTCCGTGGCGGCGTGCGCCAGATTGAAATGCAGCCAGACAAAACCTCCAGCCGCTGCGGATTCACCCAACCAGGCAAGTGCTTCGGACGTACCGACTGAGTGTGCCTGTCCGTCCGACCCAAAACAGTAGCCGCAAATCAAACCCGACGCGTCGGCACCATAGTTGGGCACATTGGAAACAGGCATGCTGGCGACAGGAATGACAACATTCGAGTGTCCGCCGGAAATGTGTCCTATTTGTGACCGTGCGACGGCAAATGCATGAACGCCTGCCCCATGCGCAGCGTTGCGCCGGTATGCACGCCATCGCACAGGGTGAACCCACAGGGTGCCAGCACGATGATCGTTGAGCCATGTTCAAACCAACCCAACTCCTGTCCCTTGGAAACTGCGGCCTGGCAAGCAATCTGGTTCGGACCGCGATAGCGCAAATGCAGCAGCACGTTGGCGCAATGCAGCCGGATGCTGGCAACCAGAATGGCGGCGACCGGGACCAGTATTATCCGGTGACCACCGGCGTCCAATCGGGCATGTATCACGGCCCGCTCATTGCGACAGAACAGTCGCTCGACCCGCTTGAGCGCAATCGGATTCACGTTCCAGGTGTCCCCGCTGATGTAGTTGACGGTGTCAATTGCCATGTCGTGCGGGGCATGAAAGCGGTGGTACATCGCCGACGTCAGCCGCAGAGTGGCGTAAGTGCCGTTTGCGTAGCGCGCCGCATCGGCCGCCGAACCCAGCAACTCCGCCAGCCGATAGGACATGCCCTTGGCCTGCAACAGTCCGCCCTGCTGCACCGCCCCACATTCGCCGACGATGCCGTCACTGGGACTCACCAGTACATCGGCCGCGCCGTCAATCGAACGCGCACCAGCCCGCAATGCACGCGTGAAACACTCGTGAAGGCTGGCAAAGTGCGTCGTCGATGCGTCGCTCAGGTCCAGATCGGTGAACAGCTTCCAGGCCCCGATGGAGCATCGACAAACCAATGGTTGGCGAATCTTGCTGAACCAGCCAACAAAACGTGTCAGCAGATTGCGCGGGAGCCGGTTCGTCAGCAGAAAGTTGATGTCTTCGTTGCGCAGGATCTCGCGCAGTGCAGTTCGTATTTTCATCAGCGCGTCACGTTGCCGCAATAAAAATGCGAATGCAAGGAGGAGCAACCAGATGATGCAAGCTGAACTTGAACTGATTGCGCTGGCGGCGGCTTGCGCAGCTTTGGCGTGGGGCCTGGGAACTGCCAAACGACGGTTGGACCTGTCCCTGGCCAAACACCCGTCGCTGACGGGCCATGTGCGCTGGGCGAAACGCATCACACGGCAGATTCCGGGCTACGACTACGAGGAACAGGCTTTTTTCGACTCCGATGGCGCCCCGGACGACGTGGTGGCCCAACGCAAACGCGCATTCGGTCGCCTCAGCGCGGCCTATGCGCAACGTTTTGCCAAAAGCAACGCCGTCACGGCGCGGGCGCGCAGTGTGCTGTCCGATCTGCAGTTCACCGGCGCCTACCGCGTGCCGTTTCAATATGGCAACTACTTGCGCAAGCATATGGGCATAGGGGCCTTTGTCAGCGGCACGCAGGGCGTGATGCTGGAGGACCTGGATGGCAACCGCTTGTTCGACCTGGCAGGCTCGTACGGGGTCAACCTCTTTGGTTATGATTTTTACAAGTCCTGTATCGCCGAAGGAAGCCGGCGGGTGGAGGCGCTCGGCCCGGTTCTTGGCGCGTACCATCCGGCCGTCCTGTACAACCTGCAGCGTCTGCAGGAAATCTCGAGCCTGGACGAAGTTTCGTTCCACATGTCGGGCACCGAGGCAGTGATGCAGGCGGTGCGTCTGGCCCGCTACCACACGCGGCGCAGCCATATCGTACGTTTCTGCGGTGCCTACCACGGCTGGTGGGACGACGTGCAACCCGGCCCCGGCAGCCCGATGCCGGCGCGCGAAACTTACACCCTGCGCGACATGCACGAGCGCTCGCTCAAGGTGTTGCGCAACCGGCGCGACATTGCCTGCGTGCTGGTCAACCCGCTGCAGGCGCTGCACCCCAACGCAGCGGCGCCGGGCGACTCGGCCTTGCTGGACAGCAGCCGACGCGCCCACTTTGACCGCGCCGCCTATACCGCATGGCTCCGGGCCTTGCGTGAGGTCTGCACCCAGCGCGGGATCGTCTTGATATTCGACGAGGTGTTTCTCGGATTCCGGCTTGCGCCGGGCGGGGCACAGGAGTATTTTGGCGTGCGCGCCGATATGGTGACGTATGGCAAGACCTTGGGCGGCGGGCTGCCGGTCGGTGTCGTGTGTGGCCGCGCTGACCTGATGAAACGGTTTCGGCAGGACCGACCAGCCGACATCTGTTTTGCCCGCGGAACCTTCAACGCCCATCCCTACGTCATGGGCGCCATGCAGGTATTCCTGCAACGCCTGCAAAGCCCGGAAGTGCGCGCACTCTACAACGGGCTCGACGAGCGCTGGAACGAGCGCGCCCGGCAAATGAACCGCACCTTGAGCCAGGCCGGGCTTCCGGTACAGGTGGCGAATATGTCCAGCGTCTGGACCATCATTTACACCCAGCCGGCGCGCTACAACTGGATGTTCCAGTTCTACCTGCGGCTGCATGGACTGGCTTTGAGCTGGGTCGGCAGCGGGCGCATGATCTTCAGCTTGAACTACACCGATGGCGATTTCGCCGAGGTGGTCCGGCGTTTCACAGCCGCCGCACAGGAAATGCAGGCAGATGGCTGGTGGTACGCCAAACCGGGACAGACCAACCAGACCATCAGGCGCAGCATCCTGCGCGAGGTGTTGCGTCACAGGTTTTAGACCACAGCCTGTGCACACTACTTGCGGCAGTGTGGGCAAGCCCTAGCCATGGCGCACGGATGTCATCGGATCCATGATTTCGCCACGCAGCACCTGCATCGGGGCCCGGTGGTAGAGCCAGATGTCGTGGAACGGGTCGGTCAGAATCTTGCTGACCCAAACGACTGCTGTCATTGCGTCTTGTTGCAGTACCAGTTGCGCTGTGCGAAACAGCAGTCCACCCAATCCAAGTGCCAGCCACAGGGCGCCGACGTGGCGTATGAAGCCTTCCCAGCCCTTGTACGCATCCATCGAACCCAGCAGCGTCGGATCGGCCCATACCAGCAGCGGTGACAACGCCCACAGTGCCATCAACACAACCTTGCGGCGCAGGTTGTAGCCCACCTTGATGTCTTCCTTGTGGGCGTGCGTGGCCTGGTTGACGATGTCGTAATCGTGTGGCTCGAAGAAAAAGTGCCCAATCTGGCGCGTGGTCATGGACACCAGCCAGGCCAGCAATGCCGACACGACCGGGTCGATCAGCAGCCATACATAAGCCAGCACAAAGGTGAGGGCACTCAGCAGGTGCAGACTCTGGTTGATACGGTTGTGGTGGTAATAGCGATGGTCGTCCCAGCGCTGGGTCTGCAAAGCATGCAAATAGCCTTTCACACTGGCTCCTTGAACAAAAAAGTTGATCAGAATCTGCCGCGACGGGTCCAGGGCTGGCAAAACCCCGCAGTGCGACCGGATGGTGACCGGGCAACATGAAGATTTGGTGACGTTTCGGCCATGTCACGAAAACTTAGCGTAAGCGTCATCACTCTGTTGCGACACAGACCAATCATGCAGTGATGCATACCCCGACAATGCCGCCATTCCTGGTTGACGAACTGATTCCGGCGCGGCGCTCCTGGCGCATCGCGATGGTGACAGAAACTTGGCCACCGGAGGTCAACGGCGTGGCCATGTCGGTAGCGCGGCTGGTGGACGGATTGCGTGCGCAGGACCACTACGTCCAACTGGTGCGGCCGCGCCAGTACCAGACGCAGGAGGCAACCCACCACGACGGCCTGTCAGAGGTTTTGACGCGCGGCATGCGGCTGCCGATGTATGGTCAATTGCGCCTAGGTTTGCCCTCGAAGCGTGCGTTGGTACGTCTGTGGACCACACAGCGGCCGGACCTGGTGCACATTGCGACGGAAGGGCCTCTAGGCTGGTCCGCTTTGCAGGCGGCACGCAAACTCGGATTGCCGGTGTGTTCCGACTTTCGCACCAACTTTCATGCGTACAGCCAGTTTTACGGCATGTCGTGGCTGTGTCGGCCGATCAATGCCTACCTGCGAAAATTTCACAATCATTGCGACGCGACCATGGTTCCCACCGACGCGCTGCGCATGCAACTTGCCGCGGAAGGCTTCCGGTCACTGACGGTGGTGGCGCGAGGTGTTGACACGACGCTGTTTTCCCCCTCCAGACGCAGCATCGAATTGCGTCGCCAATGGGGGGTCGCAGACGACGCGCCGGTAGCACTGCATGTGGGCCGGCTGGCACCAGAAAAAAACCTCACTGTGCTGGTGCAGGCGTTCACGCAACTGCAAAGAGTGCAGCCTGGCATGCGGCTGATCGTTGTCGGTGATGGCCCTTCGCGGCAGGACTTGCAGGCGAGTTGCCCGCAAATCGTCTTTGCCGGGTTTCGCGCTGGCGAAGACCTGGCCACGCATTACGCGTCCAGCGATATGTTCCTGTTTCCCAGCCTGACCGAGACCTACGGCAATGTGACGCCGGAGGCGATGGCCAGCGGCCTCGCGGTGGTCGCCTTCGACGACGCGGCTGCGGCACAACTCATTGTGCACAAGACCCACGGCCTGCTGGCGCCAAAGGGCGATACGGTGGCATTCGTACATCTGTCCGGCGACCTCGCCGCGAACCCGGCGCGTTGTCGGGAACTCGGCCGATGCGCGCGCGTGCGCGCGCTGGAACTGGGATGGGATGCCGTGGTGCGCAAAGTGGAAGCCATCTATGCCATGGCGATAGCACGTTCATCTATTCCAGCACAAGGGCTGGTGTGGTCGGCCACTTAAGGCAGCTAACCATTGCGGGCGCCGCACACGCACGCAGCCCAGGCTACCGAACCTGGAGCGATCCTGCGCCGAACGCGCCCGCTTCGGCGCACTCCAGTAATCCTAGAAACCGCAGTTGGACGCGCCCGAGTGGGCTGCGATGGGGTGCGCTGGCAAGGCTGAGCGCTGCGGCTCCAAATGTGCCCGCGCACACTTGGACAGCGCGAAGAAGGCAAGCCTCTGGCTTGACTGCGGCCTGCAAGGCGAGCGCTGCGGCTCCAAATGTGCCCGCGCACACTTGGAC
>Ga0163144_10007813_pt1 | contig 23359 bp, 23 predicted proteins | sample OliLak19BULKMAT1_FD_123175 | JGI IMG/M metagenome (GOLD analysis project Ga0163144, IMG submission 123175) | Freshwater microbial mat bacterial communities from Lake Vanda, McMurdo Dry Valleys, Antarctica - Oligotrophic Lake LV.19.BULKMAT1 | ecosystem: Environmental > Aquatic > Freshwater >...
GCAATTTTGAAGTAGAGGCCGCCTTGCCCGATCCCGCATTGCTGTGCGCAGAAAAATTATATGTTTCCTTAACAAAAAACGGAATTAAATGCAATCAAAAATTAATTCAAAGTAACTATAAACGCGCAGATAGTACGATTACCAAAACAACATTTTACTCGCACTATTCAACTTCTTTAGAAAAAATTATTTTTTATACCAATTTAAAAAGCAACAATCATTATTGTGAAACCATATTGCGTGCGATAGGAAAAGGCAGTATGTATTTGGGCATTGATGCGGTAAAAAATTATTGGCAAAAACAAGGTTTAGATGTTAACGAATTATTTATGGTAGATGGCAGTGGTTTATCGCGAGCAAATACGGTGAGTACTAATTTTCAAGCATCATTATTAACTAAAATTTACAGGGATAGCAGTTTTTACAAATCATTTTATTCATCCTTACCCATTGCCGGCAAAAGTGGCAGTATGAGCAATATTGGCAAAGGTTCTTTTTTAGAAAATAATATGAGAGCTAAAACTGGTTATATTAACCGCGCGCGAGGCTATTGTGGTTATGTTAAAACAAAATCGGGTAAAGAATTAAGTTTTTCAGTTTTATTTAACAACTACAATTGTACCGCCAAAGAAGCCAAAACAAAAATTGAAAAATTTTTGGTGGAATTGGTAGAGTTGTAATTGTAAAAAAATATTTTTAAACGCTTGTACTTTTCTTAATTCTCTTTTTTAACAATAAAAATAGAAAAATTTATAATACTCTAAAATTACTGCCCGGCAGGTATTTGTCCTTGTTCACCTTCTGGCATTAATTCTTCGGGCGGAATAATAGCGCTTAAACGTTGCACAAATTCTTTGCTCAATGCATCTTGCTTATATTGCTGTGTTAAACCAGCCAAACGTTTTAAAATTTCTTTTGCTTGGTTCATCTCACGTTGAAAAGCAGCACGTCGGTTAGGTTTTTGTAAGTTATATACTTTTAAATCGCCTTCAAAAATATCAAATAATTTTTTAGCCAATTCGTTTGCAAACTTGGTTTCTTTTAATTGATAATAAGCGCCGCATATAGTAAAAACCGTGGCATCATAAGCTACATTTTCATCAGGCATTACTTGTAAGCATTTATCTAAAACGGCTTTTGCTTTTTTGTTTTTACCTTCATTAATTAAAGCACCTGCTAGCACGCTCATCTGCATACGCAAATTCCCAACCATGCGTACACAGTTTTCATCGAGGTTAACTCCTTTTTTATCCATACCGCCCCATAAAAATTTATTCATTACGTTATCGTACATGGCATCAGTATTTACACGACCGCCTTGCGCTTCTTCACTTTCGGTTTGTTTAATGGGTACAAAACGGTAAGCTAACCCTTCTAATTGGAAGTATTTTTTTAAGCCAACGTAAGCTTCATCGCCTGTGGTAACAGCAAAATATATTGGGCGGCTCCAATCGTTATGTGCAATTAAGTCTAAAACCATTAAATCGTTTTTGGTAATGTAGCTACGTCCACCTATATCCCAACTAATGCGCTTGGTTAAACGAGCTGTATCATTTACCGTAATAACTTTATTGCGCATTACTTTTAAGCTATCTACATAAGTAAAAAAACTTCGCGAAGGCAACACATCAATTAACTCGCCACCATTATCTAATTTGTTATTAGGGTCATCGCTTTGAATAAATTTAATAGCATCTTTTACATTCATAGGTTTTGGGTCTTGCCCTGTAATGTAAACTACTTCTAATTTAGATGCTTCTAATTTTTCGGCAGGAATTGTAAATGGAATTGGTTGACTTTCATAAGCGGCACGTCTCATTTGGCGTATGTACCAATCGGTTTGTAAGAGACTTAAATTTACAACGCGTACATCTGTTCTAATTCCTTCAACCTCTTGCGCATACCAAAGTGGGAAGGTATCATTATCGCCATTAGTAAATAATATAGCATTAGGTGCACAACTTTGTAAGTAATTAACTGCACAATCGCGCGAAAGTGTTCTTAACGAGCGGTCGTGGTCGTTCCAACCTTCTTTAGCCATAATAGCTGGCACTACCAAACTTAATGCAGTTGAACCTAAAGCTGCGCCAATGGTTGCAACCTTTCGACTAAATAAATCGTATAAGAATAAAACGCCAAAGCCTATCCATATTGCAAAGGCATAAAAACTGCCAGCGTAGGCATAATCTCGCTCGCGAGGTTGGTAAGGGGTTTGATTTAAATAAAGTACAATTGCTAAACCAGTTAATAAAAAAATACACAACACAATCCAAGCGTTTGGTTTATCTTTTTTAAAGTGAAAAAGTAATCCCAATAATCCTAAAATAAATGGTAGTGCATAAAAATGATTTGTTGCAAAATTATTCTTATCGCGATAGATGGTTTTAGAACTATCACTATCTAAATACATATCGTCAATTGGTTTAATACCACTTACCCAATTGCCCTCCATGCTGTTTCGCATAACACTTTGTATATCGTTTTGGCGTCCTACAAAATTCCACCAAAAATAACGTAGGTACATAAAATTAATTTGGTAAGTAAAAAAGTACTTTAAATTAGCTGCCATTGTAGGAATTTCTATTGTTTGCGGTTGCCCGTCGCGCCCCTCAACTACTATGTTTTTATGATTTTCAGCAATATTCCCCCAATATTTGTAAGCAGATTCGTGGTGTGATTGGCTGCTGTGCATGCGGGGGAAAAGCGTACAATATTCTTTTTTATATTTTGGAATACTATTTTTTCTGTCATCAACAATACGATAATTTTTCGCAACCTCATCTTTACCGTAAACGGGTGTTCCATTGCCAAATTCGCTTCGTGATTTTTGTTCGGCATTATAATATTGTCCGTATAATATTGGCCAAGGACCATACTGTTCGCGTAATAAATACGACAGCATATTTGGTGCATTTTCAGGGTCGTTTTCGTCCATTGGTGGGTTTGCCTGCGAACGAATTACCAATATAAAAAACGAAGAAAAGCCAATTAAGATAGTGGCAAAACTTAAAAATACGGTATTTAGTGAAATTATTTTTTCTTTAAATTTATAAATACAATATAAAACACCACCTAAAAATAACAATCTAAAAAATATATCGCCACCGTTTTGCCCAGAAAGAACCGCAAATAATGTAAAAGCAATAGCTGTAAAAAAACCAATTTTATAGTGTTTTTGATTTTTATTAATTGTGTATGAAATTAAAAACCATAAGGCAGTAAATAATAACACGCAAAATAAAATGGTACCAGTATTAAAACCAAAATGTAGTTTGTTGGTAAAAAACACTTCGTAATCGCTTAAAAATTTTACAGTTTTTGAAATTAAATAGTTTTGCACAAAAGCTAAAACCCCCACCGAGGCAAGCCCCGCAATAAAAAAGCCTTTCCAACTAAATTTGTATTTTTTAAAGTAAATAACGTAACCAATAGCAGGTATAACTAATAAATTTAATAAATGGACACCTATTGATAAACCAACCAAGTAACTAATTAATACAATCCAGCGCAAAGCACCCGTTGGGTTTGTTGTATCTTCTTCGTCCCATTTTAAAATCGCCCAAAATACAATAGCTGTAAAAAAGCTACTCATAGCATATACCTCGCCCTCAACGGCACTAAACCAAAACGAATCGGAATATGTGTAAGCCAGTGCACCAATAATACCTGCACCAATTATTGCGTATTGTTGGGGTTTAGGCATGTCAACCAATTTTTTGCCATAGGCTTTAATACCAAGGCGAGTTATAGTCCAAAACAAAAATAAAATACTAAACGAGCTTGATAAGGCACTTAAGACGTTTATCATCATGGCAGCGTGCGATGGGTCGCCACCTGCTAATAGCGAAAAGAAACGACCTAATAGTAAAAAAAATGGAGCTCCGGGTGGATGACCAACTTCTAATTTATAGGCGCAGGCAATGTATTCGCCGCAATCCCAAAAACTGGCAGTAGGTTCAATAGTGCAACAATAAGTAACAGTGGCAATAGCCCAAACAATCCATCCTGTTAGGTTGTTTAATTTTTTAAATTCAGTTGTCATCATAATTAATGTTTGCGAAGATACAATTTTAGTTGGTTTATATAAGAACGATTTTTTTAGGAATTTATTTGCAAAAACTAAAAAAGTAGTATCTTTGCAATCTTAAATTAAGTTCTTTTAACAAAAATGCCCGATCGTCTAAAGGCAGGACTTCAGTTTTTGGTTCTGACTATGTAGGTTCGAATCCTGCTCGGGCAACAAAACTTAATTTTATTAATCCCTCGAAATTTTTTGAGGGATTTTTTTTTATATTTAAATAAAATGAATATTCTATTTACTAAAGCTACTTTAAACGATTTACCAAAAATTGTTGAAACCTATAATTCTACTATTGCAAGCAGATTGGTAACAGCAGACTTAGTGCTGGTTTCGGTTAAAAGTAAATTAAATTGGTTTAATGCGCATAATGATTATAATCGACCCTTATGGATAGTAAATCACAATAGCGACTATGCTGGCTGGATGAGTTTTAATAGCTTTTATGGACGACCAGCTTACGATGGCTGCGTAGAAGTAAGTATTTATTTAAAAGAAAAATATCGCGGAAAGGGTTTAGGAAAAGCTTGTTTGGAAAAGGCAATTACAGAAGCCCCAACATTAAAAATACATTCGCTATTAGGTTTTATTTTTGGACATAATACGCCAAGTTTAAATTTATTTTATCAATTCGGTTTTAATAATTGGGCCAATTTTCCTGCAATTGCAAATATGGACGGTGTAATGAGAGATTTAATAATTGTTGGGAAAAAGGTGTAGGATAAAACTACGCTCGGTTAATCAAAATCACTACACTATTTCACAACAACTGCATTCGCTTCTCGGTAAGATAAAATATAATTACTTAGCAAGGTTTTTTGTTCATCTGTTAATTTTGCTTTTGGACTCATATCATCAATTTCGTGCTTCCATTTTTTCTCACTAAATTTTGATATCTCATATGCTTTGTGACATTCGGTGCATTGATTAAAAAATATTGAATGACCTTTTTTTAAGTCACTTAATGTTATGGAAGTATTTGTTTTTTGAGCAACGGTTAATTCTTTTTCAGTTGGAACTAAATCTGTTGCCGTTAGTTTTTTGGACGCGGTACAATGCACCATATAATAAGTTACTGAAAGTAGAAAAATTATTTTTTTCATCAAAATTTTAGTTTGATTCTACTTCAATAACGTCAAAGCCTAATTTTTTTACTTTTTCTAGGTTAGTGGTTTTATCTCCTACAATAACAATTACCATATTATTGTATGGTAAATATTTTTTTGCGAGTGCATTTACTTCTTCTATTGTAATTGCATTTAAAATTTGGGTTTGATTAGATACATAATCTTTTGATAAGTTATAATCTAACACACGGGTAATAAAACCTAATTTTTGAGATGCACTTTCGTATTTTAACGCATCGCTTTGTGCAATTGCGTTTTTGGTAAAGGTAAGCTCTTCGGCTGTTATACCATTTTCATTATATTTTTTAAATTCTTTCAAAATTTCAACTAAAGTGCTATCGGTAGTATTTGCCTTAAAACCACCACCAACTGTGTAAGCGCCTGCAAATTTACTTCCGCCAAAACCACTTCGCACGCCATAAGTCCAGCCTTTTACCTCGCGTAATAAAAAATTAAGTCTGCTATTAAAAGCTGAACCAAAACTATAGTTCATAATTTGTGCTTTATAATATTCGCCTAAAGGTTGGTATGGCAAGGCAATGTAGCCCATACGAATTTCGCTTTGAGCGGCATTTTTTTTATCTACAAAATAAATTTTAGTTTTTTCAATTTTCGGAATTTCGGGTTCTTTAATGGCAGCAATTTGCTCACTTTTTAGTTTAGACAAAAATTTAAGTTCGTTTAAAATCTGAGCCTGTGTAACATCTCCTGTAACAGAAATAGAAGTGTTTAATGCATTTAAATTTTTATAATAGCTTTTTAAATCATCAATGGTTAGTGCACTTACAGTTTCTGCATTTCCATTTGATAAAACACTCATTATATGATTTGTACCGTATAAAATTTTGCGATAATTTAATTCAGCTAATGCACTTGCGTTAGTTAATTGCTGGGTAATATTATCTAACAATTGCTTTTTTTCTATTTCAAATTCTTCGTTGTCAAATTTCGGCTCAAACAAACTTTCCTCTACTATTTTTAAAGTGGCTGTAAGGTTTTTTGTGTTAGATTCAATGTAAACGCTCATATCCTCATCTCCATTTAAAATATAAAATGAAGATCCTAATCGGTTTAATTTATTTTCAACTTCATCAACCTTAGTTTTTAGAGTGCTTTGTTGCAGCATAGATGCCAATAAATTAGCAACTCCCGATTTTGCAATGGGTTCATATCTGTGCCCTACTTTAAAATTAATTGCAATATTTACTTTTGGTAGTTCCGATTCGGTTACGCCAATTAAAGGAATTGTATTATTAACTTTAGTTGTGTAGAAGTTTGGAACAGGAACAGGTTTAGCAACTTGAGCATTAGGCATTTTGCTACGTTCAAAATCGTCTTTTGCTTCGGTATAAGTTAAATTTTTATATTCATCGCTTTCAGTTTCAATAGTACGTTCGTACATTTTCCAATTATCTGATTTTGCTATTAAATCAGTTTTACCTTTTGGAACACAACTTAGCACAACAGCAAATTTATTTTTAAAAAAAGTATTATAAACTCTCATTACATCAGCTTTTGTAATTGACATATAATCAGCAATTTCTTTTTTAAGAAAATTGGCATCGCCAGCTATAGTAAAATTAGAGGCTAAGGTTGCGCCTTTACCTTGCACAGTGCTTAAACCGTTTAGCAATTGTGATTGAAACTGCGCTTTAAATTTTATTAAATCATCATTGGTTGCGCCAATTTTTTCCCAGTTACTTAGTGTATTTTGTAAAAGACTTTCAATCTCAGTTAAGCTGTTACCCGCATTTGCTTTAATATTAAAATGAAATTGACCTGATAATTCTCGTGAATACTGGAAACACTGGGCATTTACAGCTTTTTTACTTTCGATAAATGCTTTAAATAATGGCGAACCTTGGCTACCAGATAAAATAGTAGCTAATACATTTAAAGCAGCATCATCTTTTGTATTAGCTTTTGAAGTGGGATAAACAATAGATACTTGTGGAAACTTTACATTATCTTCATAAGACACATAACGATTTTCGGTTAACGTAACGGTACTAACGGTTTGCAGCTTTACATCTTTACAAACGTTCATGCCTCCAAAATATTTTTGTGCCATTTGTAAAACTTCGTTTGTATTAACATCGCCAGCTACTGTTAATACTGCGTTATTAGGCCCATACCAACGCATATAAAAACGTTTTAAGTCATTAACATCTACTCTGTCTAAATCAACCAAATAGCCAATAGTGCTCCAACTGTATGGGTGACCTTTTGGATATAAGGCTTCACCAATTTTTTCCATAATTAATCCATAGGGACGATTATCGTAGTTTTGTCCACGTTCGTTTTTTACAGTAGCACGTTGCACTTCAAACTTTTTTTGTGTTACCGAATCTAACAAAAAGCCCATACGATCGGCCTCTAACCATAACATTTTTTCTAATTGATTACTTGGTACGGTTTCAAAATAATTAGTTCTATCTGTATTTGTGCTTCCATTTAAGGTGCCCCCCGCTTCTGTTATTATTTTAAAATGTTGTTCGTCAGCTACATTTTTTGATCCTTGAAACATCATGTGTTCAAAAAAGTGCGCAAAACCGCTACGGCCTTGTTGTTCGCGCGCACTACCAATATGATAAGTTACATCAACATAACAAATTGGGTCGCTATGGTCTTCATGAATTAAAATGGTTAAACCATTGTTCAGCTTATAACGCTTGTAAGGTATAGTAATTTCGTTACCTATTTTTTTTACTTCATCTATAAAAGTTGGAATTGGATTGGTTGAGTTAGGAGATTTGCTTAAACCCGGAGTTTGTTTTTGAGCCGCTGCTGAAATTGAAATAAATACAATTGCTGTTAGAATAATTTTTTTCATTCGTAATTTGTTAAGTGTGAATTGATTTATAAAGATAGAAGAATATATTTTTAAATTAATTTTTTTTATACAAGCGGAAATTGTTTAGCAATTTTAGGTGTGGATATAATTAACAACTCTTAAAACATTAAATTCCTTCTACTCGCCAATTCTTCAACTGCAATAGGTTGAACTTGTAAAAAGTCGTTATATGTTTTTAATTTATCTATAATTTTAAATTGATAGTTATGTAAATCTTCTCCTTTTAAGATAACAAAATAATTGGTTTTGGGGAGTTCTTTTATTAAACGTACACTTTCTTCAACTCCAGTTGAAGCAAATAAATCATTAGCACTTGCGGAATTAATATTTGGACCTTCAAAGTTACTTTGGTTAGGTATTAAGTTGTATTCTAAACCCAAATCTTCATCGCAAAAATAGTATAACGAAAATTCAAATATCTTACCTTCTTTTAAATTAAAGGGCACTAAAGATTGTAAATACAAATTAATTTTTAAAGTAGAATTTATTGCTCCAACCACCTCATATTGATTGTTAGCAGACATAATGCCTATTACAACAAAATCAAAATCACTGGTGTATGTATTTAAATTATACTTAGCCATGTTGTTTTTGTAGCTCTTCTAAAGTTAATTGTGCGGCTTTTTGTTCGGCTAAACGTTTACTGTAATTTTCAAAACTTACATATTCAATGCCATTTACAACCGTTTGTATTACATAAATTTTATTTGCTCCTTGTTTGGTTTCGCTTAATAATTTATACTCTAAAGTAAATTTATTTTTTTGACAATAAATTTGTAACTGACTTTTATAATCATCATTAGTAATTGCTAATTCGCTAACATGTACATGAGGTTTTATAATTTTTTGTATTATAAACTTTTTTGTTTTGTCGTAGCCTATATCTACATATACTGCGCCAATAAATGCTTCGAAGGCATCGCCGTAAGCGCTGCTTTTCGTTTTTTCGTTAATGCTAAGGCTTGCTTTTAAAAAATCGTTAAAGCCAAATTTTAAAGCTAGCTCTTTTAAATGCTGTCCATTTACAATTTTACTTCGTAATTGGGTTAAAAATCCTTCGTCTTTAAAGGGATAAAGTTTAAATACATGTTCGGCAATTATCGCTCCTAATATAGCATCGCCCAAAAACTCTAATCGCTCGTTACTTGGCGACGTATTACCTTTTTTATTAATAACACTACTGTGTAAAAAAGCTTGTTTGTAAAGCGTAGTATTTTTTGGCGAAAAACCTGTGGTGTGTTTTATCCACTTTTTAAAATCTTTATCGCCTTTGCTTTTTGAAGCGCCTAACTGCAATAAAAAATTTGCAAAAGCCAAACGTGTTAAGATTTAAATTTTTTAAAAACTACCGCAGCGTTGTGTCCACCAAAACCAAAAGTATTGCTAATTGCCACATTTACGATGCGTTTTTGTGCAACATTAAATGTAAGATTTAATTTAGGGTCAATATCAGGGTCAGTTGTAGTGTGATTTATAGTTGGCGGAATAATATCGTTTTTAATAGCTAAAATAGTAGCAATGCCCTCAATAGCACCTGCACCACCCAATAAATGGCCAGTCATACTTTTGGTAGAACTGATATTTAATTTGTATGCGTGTTCGCCAAAAATATTTAAAATGGCTTTTAATTCTGCACCATCTCCAAGTGGCGTACTAGTGCCATGGGTATTAATATAATCAATTTCTAATGGCGAAATTTCGGCATCGTTTAAAGCACGTTTCATTACTAATGTTGCGCCTAATCCATCTGGATGTGGCGCAGTAATATGATGGGCGTCAGCACTCATACCGCCACCAATAATTTCGGCGTAAATTTTTGCACCACGGGCAAGGGCATGTTCTAATTCTTCTAAAATAATAGCACCACCACCTTCACCTAAAACAAAACCATCACGGTCTTTATCATAAGGGCGACTAGCTGTTGCGGGGCTATCATTACGAGTACTCATTGCTTGGCATGCATTAAAACCTCCAACACCACTTTCGTTAATTGCAGCTTCGCTACCACCGCTAACAATGGCATTAGCCTTACCTAAACGAATGTAATTAAAGGCATCAATTAAGGCGTTGGTAGATGAAGCACAGGCAGAAACTGTGGTAAAATTAGGGCCTCTTAATCCAAAACGGATCGAAATATGACCGCTGCAAATATCAGCAATCATTTTTGGGATAAAAAAAGGATTAAAGCGTGGTGTGCCATCGCCTTTTGCAAAACCAAAAGTTTCGGTTTGAAAAGTATCTAAACCACCAATACCACTGCCCCAAATTACTCCAATTTCGTTTTTATCAATAGCATCGGCATTTAAACCACTATCTTCAAAAGCTTGTACACTTGCTGCAATGCCATATTGAGAATAAGCGTCTAATTTTCGAGCTTCTTTTCTATCAAAATAATCTTCAACGTTAAAGCCTTTTACTTCGCAAGCAAATTGAGTTTTAAATTTAGATGCATCAAAACGTGTAATAGGCGCAGCACCGCTTACGCCATTAATAATATTATTCCAATAATCGTTTACACTACTGCCTAATGGGGTTACGGCTCCTAAGCCTGTAACTACTACACGTTTTAACTGCATATTTAAAAATTATCCTTTAGCGTTTGCTTCAATGTAAGCAATAGCATCGCCTACAGTGCCAATTTTTTCAGCTTGTTCGTCAGGAATAGCAATATTGAACTCTTTTTCAAATTCCATAATTAATTCTACTGTATCTAATGAATCAGCTCCTAAATCGTTAGTAAAACTAGCGGTTGGGGTTACTTCTTTTTCGTCTACACCTAATTTATCTACGATAATTGATTTTACTTTGTTTGAAATATCAGACATTTTATTTGTTTTAAATTTTCACAAAAATAAAGATAACAATGTTAAAACAAAATTTTTAATAATGATTTAAGATAAATTTTTTAACAATTAGTTAATATTCCAACAAAAAACCCCCTAAACCAATTATAATTAATGGGTTAGAAATTTTATTATTTTAAAATAATTATGCAGTTTTCTTAATTATATGTCTGTGATGACGATTTGCACTATGTTTAAAATGCGTATTATGACGTTTTAAACCCACTTTTTCTTTAATAAATAGTTTTCCTACAAAATAAACTAGCAAACTACCACCTACGATAGCAATGCTAATATATATTTCACTTAGGTTTTTACTACCTATATTATTTTCAAATTTTTCTAAAACCCCAGCAGAGGCTTCAAAACTGGCTGTAAGCAATAATCCTAATAGAATTACAAACGCTTTAATTTTTGATTCTTTTTTCATTTTTATATATTTTTAATTTTAATATCAATAGTGCTTGTTTGCTAATTGTTTGGGCTATATATTCCGCTTTATATGATAAGGGGACGGCTTTTGTTTATTACTGTTTATCGCTATCTTAAACTTTCTTCTATATCTTAAACGAAGTATAACATTAAAAGGTTGGGTTAAAACCCTAATTTTATTGAAATTTATATTTTTTTATAATTAAAATTATGCTTACATTTGTATTGTAAAATATTAATATAGATGAATGGGGGGACAAAAAAGTCCCCCATTTTATTGACAAAAATTTGATAACAAAAGAATACATAACAAAATTATTAAACGAACATTTAGGTAATGGTGCTGTATTTGTTACAGGCGTTAGAGTTAGTAGCAATAACGAAATAAACGTTTTTTTAGATGGCGATACTGGCGTTACTATTGCCGATTGCGTTGCCGCAAGCCGTTATCTAGAAAAAAATTTAGACAATGAAAAAAACGATTTTAGTTTGGATGTAAGCTCGCACGGTGCTACTACGCCCCTTGTAAACATTAGGCAATATGCCAAACATGTAGGTCGCGATTTTCAAATAAAATTAAACGACGATACAAAATACGAGGGTACATTAACCGAATTTAACCTCAACGAATTAAAATTAGAATACAACACTAAAGAAGATAAACTTATTGGCAAAGGCAAAGTAACAGTTATAAAACAGCATATAATACCATACAATCAAATAAAAGAATCAAAAATTAAACTTAAATTTTAACAACAACAAAACAATGGAAAGTACAGCAAACCTGATAGAGTCGTTTTCGCTATTTAAAGACGATAAAAATATTGATCGCGCTACCTTAATGAGCATTATTGAAGATGTGTTTAGAAGCATGCTAATTAAAAAATATGGCTCAGATAAAAATTTCGATATTATTGTTAACCCTGATAAAGGTGACGTTGAAATATATAAAAATCGTAAAATAGTAGATGACGAATTTGCTGAAGACTCTTTTGATTACGATGAAAACAAACACATAAGTTTTACCGAAGCCCAAAAAATTGAACCTGATTTTGAAATTGGTGAAGATCTTTCAGAACGTGTAAAATTAGATGATTTTGGTCGCCGTGCTGTATTATCAGTACGCCAAAACTTAGTTCAAAAAATATTAGAATTAGAAAAATCTGAAATTTATAATAAGTATAAAGAAAAAGTTGGTGATGTTATTACTGCCGAGGTATACCAAGTTTGGAAAAAAGAAATTATGTTAATGGATGATGAAGGCAACGAATTATTATTACCAAAAACTGAACAAATACCTTCAGATTTCTTTAAAAAAGGCGATACTGTTAAAGCTGTTGTTAGTAAAGTAGATTTAAAAAACGGCACGCCTAGCATTATTGTTTCGCGCACATCCCCTGTGTTTTTAGAACGGTTGTTTGAAACCGAAGTACCCGAAATTTTTGACGGTTTAATTACTATTAAAAAAATTGTTCGCGAACCTGGCGAACGCGCAAAAGTGGCTGTAGAAAGTTACGATGACCGTATTGACCCAGTTGGTGCTTGCGTAGGAATGAAAGGCTCTCGCATACATGGTATTGTGCGCGAATTAAAAAACGAAAATATTGATGTAATTAATTATACAACTAACTCGCAATTATTAATTCAACGTTCGTTAAGTCCTGCAAAAATTACAACTATTAAATTAAATGAAGATACAAAGCGTGCCGAAGTATTTTTAAAACCCGACCAAATTAGTTTAGCTATTGGAAAAGGTGGTTATAATATTAAATTAGCAGGTAAATTAACTGGTTACGAAATTGATGTTTTCCGTGATACTGATATAGATATTGATACTGAAGATGTAGATTTAGAAGAATTTGCCGATGAAATTGATAGCGATGTAATTGAAAAATTAAAAGCTATTGGTTGCGATACAGCAAAATCAGTATTAGAATTAAACGATGCCGAATTAATTCGTAGAACAGGCTTAACAGAAGAAGCAATTGCTAGTGTTCGCGAAGTATTAGCATCAGAGTTTGAAGATTAATATATTAAAACTGCTCTTTTTAAAACAAGAGCATTTTTAAAATAATATAGTGGTTTGCAGCTTTCCAAAATAAAGCTATGTACTTAAAAAATTAAAAAGAAGGAAAAATAAAAATATGTCAGAAGGAACAACAACACTTCGATTAAGCAAAGTAGCAAAAGAATTTAATCTTTCTTTAGGAAAGATTGTGGAATTTTTGGGCTCGAAAGGACTTAAAGTTGACAGTAATCCCAACGGAAAAATTGGTGATTCTGAATACAAATTATTGCTTAAAGAATTTTCGAGCGATAAATCGGCACGCGAAGAAGCAGAAACCGTTTCGCAAAATACAATTAAATTAAAACGCGAAACAATTGTTTTAGACGATGTAAAATTAAAAAAACAAACAGAGGAAGAGGTTGATGAGGTTATTATTAAAGATTTAACCATTGCTAAAACAGTAATTGATACACCTGCAAAAAATGAAGAGGTTGCTGAGATAAATCAAACAACCAACATTATTTTACCAACAGTTACAACATCTTCAACTAACGAAGGCCCTAAAATTATTGGTAAGTTAGATTTAGATTCGATGAATTTAAAAACTAAGCCAACTAAAAAAATAAAAAAAGTTGAAGAAGAAAAACCGACAAAGGGCAAAAACAAAATTGATATTGTTACCGAAAAAGTTGAAGAAGCAAAGCCAATTATAGAAACCGTTGTAGCACCTGTTGTTGAAGAAGTAAAATCAGAGTTTATTGAAACCAAGTACGAAAAGTTAGAAGGACCAAAAATTTTAGGTAGTATTACTTTACCTGTTGTAAAAGAAGTTCCTAAAAAAGTAATTGGCGATAATAGAACCAAGCGCAAACGCATTCGCAAAGGTGGTTTAAGCCAAGAAGAAATTAAAAAAGTAGGTACTGAACAAACTAAAATTGCTGACGAACGTAAAAAAGAAAAATACGGTACGCCTCGCACCAATAATCCCAATTATAAGGGTAATAACAATACTGGCCCCCGAACTGGCGCAGGTAATAATACAGTTAATAAACCACGCCATGAATTAACCGAAGAAGAAATTGCTGCTCAAATTAAAGAAACCCTAGCCCGATTAAGTGCCAAAGGTGGTAAATCTAAAACATCAAAATACCGCAGAGATAAGCGTGATGACGTTCGTGGTAAGATGGCTGAAAAAGCTATTATTGCAGAAGAAGACAAAAAAAATCTAACTGTTGCCGAGTTTGTAAGTGCCAACCAGTTAGCGCAAATGATGGATGTACAGGTAACTCAAATTATTAGTACTTGTATGAGTTTGGGCTTATTTGTAAGCATTAACCAACGTTTGGATGCTGAAACTATTAGCATAGTAGCGGAAGAATTTGGTTATAAAATATCGTTTGCAAGTGCCGAAGAGGTTGAAGGTATTAAAGATGAAGTTGCCGATAACCCCGAAGATTTAATTAGTCGCGCACCAATTGTAACCGTTATGGGCCACGTTGACCACGGTAAAACATCTTTACTAGATTTTATTCGTAAAGCAACGGTGGTGGCTGGCGAAGCTGGTGGTATTACCCAACATATAGGCGCATACAATGTGTCTTTAGCTGATGGTAGTGGCAGAAGTATGACATTTTTAGATACTCCCGGTCACGAAGCGTTTACCGCTATGCGTGCCCGTGGTGCTAAAGTTACCGATATTGCCATTATTGTGGTAGCTGCCGATGATAGCGTTATGCCTCAAACAAAAGAAGCAATTAATCATGCACAAGCAGCTGGTGTGCCAATGATTTTCGCAATTAATAAAATTGATAAACCTGGCGCAAACCCTGATAAAATTCGCGAAGCCTTATCGGCTATGAATATTTTAGTGGAAGAGTGGGGCGGTAAATACCAGTGCCAAGAAGTGTCAGCTAAAAAAGGATTAGGTATTGACTTGCTTTTAGAAAAAGTATTGTTAGAAGCCGATATGATGGATTTAAAAGCCAATCCAAATAAAAATGCACAAGGTAGCGTAATTGAAGCCAGTATGGAAGAAGGACGCGGCTATGTAGCAACTATTTTGGTACAAAGCGGAACTTTAAAAATTGGTGATGTAATGTTAGCTGGTGGTTATAGCGGACGTGTGCGTGCTATGTTTAATGAGCGTGGGCAAAAAGTAAAAACTGCGGGTCCTTCGCATCCAGTTAAAGTATTAGGTTTAACAGGTGCGCCAACAGCGGGTGATAAATTTAATGTAATGAGCGATGAGCGCGAAGCCCGCGAAATTGCTACAAAACGTTTACAGTTGCAACGCGAGCAAGGTATTCGTACACACAAACATATTACTTTAGATGAAATTGGTCGACGTTTAGCGATTGGAGATTTTAAAGAATTAAACGTAATTGTAAAAGGTGATGTGGATGGTTCTATCGAAGCTTTATCCGATTCATTATTAAAATTAAGTACCGAAAAAGTTGCTGTAAATATTATTCATAAATCGGTTGGTGCCATTAGCGAAAGTGATGTATTATTAGCATCAGCCTCAAATGCTATTATTATTGGTTTCCAAGTTCGCCCAAGTACAAGTGCTCGAAAATTAGCTGAGGTTGAGGAAATTGACATTCGTTTATATTCTATTATTTATGATGCCATTAACGAAATTAAGGCTGCTATGGAAGGTATGTTAGCGCCAGAGTTTGTTGAGAAAATTGTATGTAATATTGAAATACGTGAAGTGTTTAATATTACCAAAGTGGGTACAATTGCAGGCTGTTATGTTTTAGATGGCAAAGTAATGCGCAACACCAAAGTACGTATTATACGTGATGGCATTGTGGTGCACACAGGTGGCTTAGGCTCGTTAAAGCGTTTTAAAGACGATGTAAAAGAAGTAGCTACAGGTTACGAATGCGGTTTAAATATTGAAAACTACAACGATATAAAACAAGGCGATATTATTGAAGGTTACGATTTAGTTGAAGTAAAGGCGAAGCTGTAATTGCATTTACAACAACTCGTAAAAATTTCAATATGTATCAGTTTAAAATAAAATTAATAATTTTATTTAACATTTGTTTTATCAATTAATATATATATATTTACGATCATATACAAAATAAACCAAAAAACATGAAAAAATTAGTATTAGCATTAGGATTATCATTAGGATTTGGATTTGGCGCTCAAGCTAACAAGTACAAAATGAATGAGGTTGAATTAACTCAAACATTTGAAAAAAGCAAAGAAGTAACTTTTAACGAAATGTATGCTGCGGATTTTAATACTACAGTTATTGATTTAAATTTAAAAGGTGATGGCGAAAAAACTCGCGGTGGGTTTTTATTACGTACTTTCTTTTGCGGCAGTATAGCTTTACACCGTTATTATATGGGAACTGGTAAAAAACACATGTGGGCATTATATTTTTGCGTTCCTATTGCTGGTGGTCTTGCTGCTTGTGTTGACTTTTGGGGTGCAGTATTTTCTAAAGATTTCTACAAGAAATTTGAAAATAACGATAAGTGGTTTGTCTGGATGTAATTTGACAAATTTTATTAATAAAATAAAAAACTTGACTATTAATTCGTTTGCTTTTTTTAGTTTATAAAATGTTGTTTAATTTTTGATTTTAAAGTTAAATTATAACCTTTTGATAGTTTATAATTATACATTTCAGCTAAAAATTCAGCTCTTTTTATACCTCCTAAATAAAATTTTGCAATTAATAAATTACCTGTGAAAATTGCCGTAAAATAATATTGGTAAAAAATTCCAACTACCATACCGCCCGCAATTACCGTTAAAGCTAAAAAAGACGTTATTCCTTCTGCGTAGTTTTTTACATAACATTGCCCTAAACCTGGAAAAAATGTTGACATTTTAACTGCTTTATCAACGTTTTTTAGTTTTGGAATGTTTTTAATATCATAAGATGAATCTAATAATTGTTTAATTTGATTATACTTTAGTGTATCTGAAATAAATAAATGTTTATTAAGGAGTTCTAATTTTTCTTTTGCCTTTGCCCACTTGTATTGCTCGTTTAAAACAAAGGCATGCAACAATAATGAGCTCAAAATAAAGGAAGAATCTTTTATTAAATAATTTAATTGTGTCAAATACGAATCTGCAACCGTTAAATTGCCATTTAAATAACTCATTAAAGCAGATTGATATTTTACTTTAAAAATTAAGGAGTCTGATGCTTCATTAAGAATAATTGAATTTAAATGGCTTATGGCCACATTATAATTTTTATTTAGTTTATAACTATTTGCAGCTAATAATCTTGCTTCATTTTTAAGGGATTCGCTTTGTAAAAAAAATTCTAGTTTCTGATAATAAATAGCTGCATGGTAATAGTTTTTTGAATAAAACAAACTATCAGCAATGTGTTTTAATTGCAGTGTATCGTTTATTGAATAAGCCGAAAACTTATTTAAAAAAACGAATAATAGGAACATGTATGCTCGCCAAAATTTCATTATTTATTCTTCCGTTTACTGATTTAATTTGTTGTTTGATGCTAAATACGCTACCAAAAATATTACCTACATAAAAAAAGCCAAATAAGGTGGTAAATGTAATAAATTGAGGGCTTTTAAAATTTTTAGTTCGGTAGTATGATTCTAAAACCATAGCACCTAATGCACTATTGACAGCAAATGCGGCTAAACCAGCACCTCTCTTACCAGCATAAAATTTCCCTAATCCAGGAATTATTGCTGACAATGCTCCAGCCACAAAAGGCGATTTTTTTTTAGTGTTAGCACTTTCTTTTCTTAACTCAATTATGTGACGCTGTTCATTAGAATATTTATAATCATTAAATAGAAATTCTTCGGAAAGTGAATCAAATCGTTTGTAATTTCTTTGTATCAAAAAATCACAAGCTTGAACAGTCACTATAAGTTGTTTGTATGATTTTAATGTGTCAGCAGAAAACTTGGAAAAATTACCAACGGCATCTATATTTTTTTTAGCATAGCCCATATTAAGAGCTTCAAAAAATTTAGCAGCTGTATAAAAATTACTAGATGGTTGCACCAATTTAAAACAATTTGATGCAGAATCAGGTTTTCGTAAATAATAGTAATTCATCCCTTTTAAATAATTAGTAGAATCAGAGTTTGTTAGTTCTTTGGTATTGTCGAGTAAAAAAAGCGCTTCTCTGTTTTTATCTGACTCAGTTAAATGCTTAATAAATAAAAAATTAGAGTTAGTTATATTTTGAGAAAGTCCAAAAAAATTCAAAAAACATAAAATCGTAAGATAATTTAGAAATTTAAATAACATTATTTGGTTTTAAATTTATAGTCGTTGGGGTCGTCGTAAATTTTATGTAAACGAGCGCTATAATCAACTCCCTCTATCATATCAATCCCCGCTAATTTTGTGCAACGGGTTAGTCTATCTGCCGTTAAAGGTATACCTTTTAATAATCCATATTTTTGAATGCATTGTTTACTAAAATTACTGCAATTAACTTCGTAAGGGCAAGCAGCTCCAATTTGAACCGAAATCGTTTTTTGGTAGACATAAAGCATTCCGCCAAATAACAAGGATAACGGGTTATATTTTATAAAGGCATTTTTTTCCTCAAATAAGTAGGATACCTTTCTTTTATTTTCAAATGACTGATCATAAGATGTTTTTTCAAAAATTAAGTCATTGTCTGTTTGAGAAAATAATTTAGTGCTTAAAAAAATTATTACAACCAAAATTTTATTTACCCGAAACCACTTTTGCATTTGTTGGAATTTTAAATTCTAAGTATTTTAAATTAATCTCATTATTTATTTTCGGATTAAAATAGGATTTTGACGTTACTATTGAATCACCTTTTTCTTTGTAAGCTATTTCAGTAATTTTTAAGGGCAAAGTTAGATTTCCTATTTTTTGGTAAGATGAAAAAAATATTTTGCCAAGCGGTATATTTTTTGCGCCAACAAATTCTACATAAATAGGTAAACTTTTTTCGTGTACTAATACGATTTTTAAAATTGGCGAATTATAGCCTTGTTTAGGAATCCAATTTGTTATTAAAACACCGTCTTCTATTTTTGTATCTTTAATTACATAGCCAACTTTTGGAAATCCTAAATCAGTATAGTTACCATTTAAAAAATACCAAAAATAACTAGATTCTAAAGAGTTTAATGCCGAACTTGATTGTATTAATGTATTATCAAGTACATCATAACTTTTCATCTCACCATCACTGTTAACTATTGTAACATTTTCAAATGGTTTTAAAAAATGCGTTGTTAAAACACCTCCCTTTTTTTTAAAATAAACTTCTCCTTCCACGGTTATATATTTCCCTTTCTCAAGAATTTTAATTTTAAATGATAAACTTAAACTATCTGTGTAAATAAAACAAAAAGAAGATGTTAAAACTAATAAAACTACTAATGTAATCAGTTTTTTAACGCCCTTGTCTATCATTTAAATAACTTTAAAATGTAAATATATTACTAATATATTAATACCATTATTTTTTTGTATTTTTATTAAAAAAATATTATGAGAATTTTTTTAATTAAATTACTTTTTATTTTTAGTGCAACCATCTTTATTTGTTCTTGTAGTGTTGAAAAACGCACCTACAAAAAAGGATATTATATTTCTTGGATAAAACATAGAAGTAGTATTAATGTAGCATCTACAAAAAATACTAATAAAGCTCAACTTGTTATTGAGGATAAAAAGAGTGACAAAATAGCTTCTAATTTTATTCAAAAAGAAAAGAAAATAGCTTTAATAAATAATCGATTATTAGAAGTTAGCGCATCAAAAGATATAAATCCTACTTTTACTAAAAATAAAGAAGTAAAGCTTTTAAAAACCAATTATTATAATAATTTTAAAAAGAAGCAAAGATTACTAAAAAAAACTTTCAAGGTATTTCCTGATGATGGCGTCAATAAACCTGATGATTCAGATGCATTAGTTGCTTTGGTGGCTAGTATTGCTGGTTTTCTTATCCTACCACTAATCGGTTCTATAGTTGGATTAATTTTAGCAAAAAGGGCGTTAAAAAAAATTAAAGAAGATCCAAAAAAATATGGCGGAGAAGATTTAGCCAATGCCGCTAGAATTATTAGTATTATTGGGATTGTGCTATCTCTAATTATAATTGTACTTGTTGCACTGATTTTAGTGTTCGTAATATTTCTTTAGTGTAATTTTTGTAGGAATCTAAAACTTTACAAAGAATTATGTTATCAGAAATAAATGTTACTCTTTATGTTTTAATTTGAGTAGAATACAAATTACTTGCACCTTCGGTAAACAACTGCGATGTAAACTTTTATGCTTTTACAGCAAACTTTCTAAATAATTTTATAATAGTATAAACGACCAAGAAAATATTTAAACAAAATAATTTTCTTTGCTAATACTACTTTCTGCCAAAATCAGCTGGGTTTTCACCCCATGCTTTGGTTTCCCACTTTAATAATTTATTAGCATAAGTATTTTCATGCAACCATTTTTCGGCACGGGCCATTAAATCAAACAATTCTTTATTTTTATGGCTAGGCTTATGATTTGTTTTTTGGTATTTTAATTTTACCCAATTAATAGCAATTTTACTATCGCTATATATTGGTAACGTAATATTATTTTTTTTGCAATGTGATAGGGCGTGTACTATCGCTAAAAATTCAACAATATTATTAGTACCATCGTTATAAGTTTTGCTTTTAAAAATTACTTTTTTTGTTTCCGTATCCACACCTTGATATTCGGCAATACCCGTGGCGCCACTAAAAGCTCCATCTACACAAATACTTGGCACAATAGGTTTACCTAATAATTTTAATTGGCTTTGCGTTAATGCAGGCTTGTTTATTTCTTTTCCTATATATTCGTTGCTTAAGCCGTTAAATGCACGTTGCGCTATTGTTATGGTTTCAAACGATTTATAAATTGCGCCTTCAAACCCTTTTATTTGAATTTGGCAAGCATCCCAATTATTAAAAACGCCAGTTTGTCTGCCTTTCCACACTACATAATATTTTTGTTTAGCCATTTTTACCGTTTCATTATCGCTACAGCAACATCTAATTTATAATTAATTTAACTGAATAGAATTTAAATTTTGTTTTATTGCTTTTTCAATAATTTTATAATCTTCTTGCTTTTTTCCTACAAAAATAAAAGCACAAATAATTTTTTTATTAGCTGCATTTAATTGTTCATAAAAATTTAATTTATTTAATCGATATGCTTCACGCATGCGACGTTTTAACTTATTACGGTCGTGCGCTTTTTTAAATTGACGTTTTGGCACTACAAATAGGGCTTGCGCAGGATATTGCAAATTTGTTTCAACAACAATAAAAATAAATTTTAGGGGATGGTTAAATGTGGACTTGCCTTTACTAAAAAGTAATTCCATTTGTTTTTTACTACAAAGTCGTTCTTGTTTATTAAAGGTTAGTTGCACTATTTGTTTGGTAAATATAATTCTTTACTTTTATGCAATAAACAAAAATAAATTATGGGAAAAGGAGATAAAAAAACAAAACGTGGAAAAATTCACATTGGCAGTACAGGCGTAACTCGCCCTAAAAAAAAGGCGGCTGCTAAAAAAACTGCTACTAATAAGGCTAAGGCTGAAAAAGCTGAACCGAAAAAAGTGGCTCCAAAAAAAGCAGCTAAAAAAGCCGAATAATTTTTTTAAAAATAATAAAGGGGAAACATAAGAACCCCCTTTGTTTTTTGTATATAAAACATGAATCTAAACGATTTTAATAAAAAAAGTCTGACTTTAAAAAAAGAAAACGAAAATTTTTACCGGCGGTTAAAATTAAAACCACCAAAAAATTTAGACGATTTATTTCACACAGCACATGCTTCTGCTTTTAATAAAATCGATTGCTTAACTTGTGGCAACTGCTGCAAAACAACATCGCCCATTTTTTACCAGCGCGATATTGAACGCGCTGCAAAAGCAACTAAACTTAAACCTAGCGACTTTATTGATACCTATTTACAAATTGACGAGGATAAAGACTATGTTTTAAAACAAGCCCCTTGTCCGTTTTTAAATACCGATAATTATTGCGATATTTATAAAGATAGACCAACTGCATGTAGAGAATATCCCCATACTAATCGCAAAAAAATGCAACAAATATTAACGCTTACTTATAAAAATACCTTAGTTTGCCCAGCAGTGTTCAATATTACAGAAGAAATTAAATCTAAATTAAAAAGTATTTAAAATGCAAAATTTAAAATTCCCTATTCAATTTCAATTTAAAATTACAACTATTTCCAACGATTTTGTTGCAAAAGACGCCGACGGTACTACAATCGGTTATGTAAAGCAAAAAATGTTTAAGTTGGTTGACGAGATTAGTGTTTTTAGTGATGAAAGTAAAACAACACAATTGTTTAAAATTAATGCCAATAAATGGATAGATTTTTCGTCAACTTATACTTTTTCAAACGACCGGGGGCAAGATATTGGCAGGGTTGCACGAAAGGGTTGGAAATCGATTTGGAAAGCACGCTACGAAATTTTTGACGAAAAACAAAATCAAGATTTATTAATACAAGAAGAAAATGGTTGGGTAAAAGTAGCTGATGCTATGTTGAGCGAAATCCCAATTATTGGTATTTTTACAGGCTATTTATTTAATCCATCTTATATAGTTACACGGCCAAACGGTACACAAGTTGTACGACTTAAAAAAGAAGCTACCTTTTTAGGAAAGAAATTTTCGGTTACTAAACTTAATGCGTTTGAAAGTGGTGAAGAAGCGCGTGTTGTGTTAGGTTTAATGATGATGATTTTATTGGAAAGAAGAAGGGGGTAAATTCTAATTTATTTTTTTTACAAATTTTGGGTTGAGCGCATAAAAATTATCTTTAATAGTTTGTATTAGGATCGTTTTTTTGCTTAACCCTAAAATTATTCCATCGTAAATTTTATTCGTAAATTTAGTTTCATCTTCAACTTCAAAAGTAATTTTATCACCGTTTTTAAAATTTTTATATTCAAAATTTTTATAAAAAAATGAATTA